>Ga0302262_10000596_pt1 | contig 15261 bp, 16 predicted proteins | sample II_Fen_E3_4_FD_194557 | JGI IMG/M metagenome (GOLD analysis project Ga0302262, IMG submission 194557) | Peat permafrost microbial communities from Stordalen Mire near Abisko, Sweden - II_Fen_E3_4 | ecosystem: Environmental > Terrestrial > Soil > Wetlands > Permafrost | place: Sweden: Abisko...
GAAGGATGTCACGCTGGTCGCGCTGGTCCTGTTTGCCTTTACCGTGGTGATCCAACTGGTGGCGGCGGGCGTGCGGGTGGAGGTGTTCAACACCTCGGTCGCGATCATCGACAATGACCATAGCGAACTGTCCCGCCGCCTGCGCGCCGCGATCCAGCCGCCCTATTTCAAATCGCCCGAGGACATCGCCCGCGCCGATGTGGGCAAGGCGATGGACAAGGGGCGCTATATTTTCGTGATCGAGATCCCCGCCCGGTTCGAGGCCGATGTGCTGGCCGGGCGATCCCCCTCGGTGCAGATCCTGATCGACGCCACCGCGCTGACTCAGGCGGAACTGGGCTCCAGCTATTTCCAGCAAATCTTCATGACCGAAGCGCTCGAATTCCTGCACGCACGCGGTTTGGCCGATCAGGTGCCGGTGCGGGTGAACAGCCGGCTGGTGTTCAACCCCAATGGACAATCGGCATGGTTTACCTCGGTGATGCAGATCGTCACCAATGTGACGGTGCTCTCGATCATTCTGGTGGGCGCGGCGGTAATCCGCGAGCGCGAACATGGCACGATCGAGCATTTGCTGGTGATGCCCGTGCGCGCCAGCGAGATCGCTTTTGCCAAGATTCTGGCCAATGGGCTGGTGATCCTGATCGCGGCCATCGCCTCGCTGTGGTTCGTGGTGCATGGGGTGATGGGGGTGCCGCTCGCCGGATCGCTGGCGCTGTTTGTGTTTGCGATGATGCTCTATCTGTTTTCGGTCACATCGCTGGGGATGTGGATGGCCACGATGGCGCCGTCCATGCCGCAATTCGGGCTGTTTGCGGTGCCGGTCTATGCGGTGGCTTATCTGCTGTCGGGCGCGGCCACGCCGATCGAGAGTATGCCGCTGGTGGTCAAGACCTTTGCCCAATTGTTGCCCACGACGCAATTTGTGGGGCTGGCGCAGGCGGTGCTGTATCGCGGGGCGGGGGTGCGGGTGGTGCTGCCGCAATTGCTGGCGATTGCGGCGTGGGGCGTGCTGTTTGTCGCGCTGGCGCTGCAACGTTTTCGTTCGATGCTGGCGCAGCAGGGATAGCGCCGATGAACTCTCAAAGGATCCTGCCGATGAAGACCTTGGCTTTCCTGCCACTGTTGGCGCTGGCCGGATGCGTGGCCACGCCCGCCACCCCGCCGCGCCCGGCGCCGGTGACCGCGCCCGCGCAGTTGGTCGCGACGCAGGGCGCCGATGCGGTGGCGCTGGCCCGCTGGTGGACAGCATGGGGCGATCCCGCGCTCGACGCTATTGTGGAGCAGGCGCTGGCCGCCAACCCCGATCTGCGCGCCGCGCGCGCACATGTGGCGGCATCGCGCGCGCTGGTCTCGGTGGCCGAGGGCGGGCTGTATCCCACCATCGCCGCGCAAGGCGCCGTCTGGGGCGGCTATAGCGACGCCAACGTGGACGGGGCGCTGGGGCAGGTGTTCGCCCCCTATACCACCACCGGCAGCGCGCAGGGCCGCGCGGTCAATCTGGGCGCCAGTTGGGAACCGGACCTGTTTGGCGGGCGCCATGCCGATGTGGCCGCCGCCCGCGCCCTGTCGGACAGCGCCGCATTGGCCGCGCAAGGCGTGCGCCTGATGGTGGTGGGCGATGTGGTGGAAAATTATCAGCAGTTGCAGGGCCTGCGCCAGCGCCTCGCCCTGCTCGACCGATCGATCGCCACGGCGCGAGGGCTGGTGGATTACGCCAGCGCGCGCATGGGGGCCGGGCAGGCCACCGCCGCCGATATTTCCAAGGCGCGCGGCGGGGTCGAGCAACTGAGCGCCGCGCGCGCGCCGCTGGTGGCGCTGATCGACGTGCGGCGGCGCAGGCTGGCGGTGCTGGCCGGGCTGCCGCCCGAGCGGGAGGTGGCCATCTCCGCGCCCGACCGCCTGAGCGTGCCCTCCACGCCGGGGGGGCAAGTGCCCTCCGCCGTGCTGCTGCGCCGCCCCGATGTGCAGGCCCATGCCGCGCTGGTGCGGATGCAGGCCGCGCGGCTCAAAAGCCTGAAGGCCGATCTGCTGCCGAGCTTTGCCATCCACTTCATCGGCCAGTCGGGCACGCTCGAACTCAGCGGCCTGCCCGGCTATGGCGGCTCCAGCGCCCTGGCGGGGATCAGCGCCACGGTGCCGATCTTTACCGGCGGGCGGCTGCGCGCGCGGGTGGTGGCGGGCGACGCGGAACTGACCGCCGCGCTGGCCGATCAGGATAAGGCGCTGCTGCTGGCGCTGGAAGAAGTGGAGGCCGCCTATGGCTTCCGCCACGGTCTGGATGAGCGCCTCGCCGGGCTGGAACGCGCGGCCGATCTGGCCAGCCAGCGCGCCGCGCAGCAAGGGGCGTTTTACCAAGCCGGGCGCGCCACCAAGGGCGATGCTCTGCAAGCCGATCTGGCCGTTCTGGAGGCGCAGGATACGCTGGCCCAGGCCCGCATCGCCCGCGCCAGCGCCACGGTGCAATTGTTTCGCGCGCTGGGCGGCGGATGGGACGCGCCGTAGCGCTTTCCACCGGATCGGTGGGATTTGCGCCAAATCCGCAGCATTAGCCCCGCAGAAACATCGCCCGCGCGCGCGTGAGTGCTTGACCGGGCGCGGGCGGGCCAATACCCGCTAGACCCATGCACGATATCAGATTCATCCGCGAAAACCCGGAACGCTTTGACGCTGGCCTCGCCCGCCGTGGGCTGGAGGCTCAGTCCCCCGCCATCCTGTCCGCCGATGCGCAGGCGCGCGCCGCACAGCAGCAGGTCGATAGTCTGCTGGCCACGCGCAACGCCGCATCGAAACAGATCGGCGCGCTGATGGGCAAGGGCGACCGCGAAGGCGCCGAGGCGATCAAGGCGCAAGTCGAGCAGATCAAGATCGACCTGCCCGCCAAGGAAGAAGCCCGGCGCGCCGCTGACAAGGTGCTGATCGACCTGCTGGCCGGCCTGCCCAACCTGCCCGCCGAGGACGTGCCGCAGGGCGCGGATGAGGATGACAATGCCGAGGTGAAGCGCTGGGGCGAGCCACGCGCGATCGAAGGCGCCCGCGAGCATTTCGACATCGGCGCGCCCTTGGGCCTCGATTTCGAAAGCGCGCAGGCGGTGTCGGGCGCGCGCTTTGCCTATCTGCGCGGGCAGATCGCCCGGCTGAACCGCGCCATCGGGCAATTCATGCTCGACACGCACACGGAAAAGTTCGGCTATCAGGAAGTCGTGCCCCCTGTGCTGGTGCGCGATGAGGCGGTGTATGGCACCGCGCAATTGCCGAAGTTTGCCGAGGATCTGTTCAAGACCACCGATGGCCGCTGGCTGATCCCCACCGCCGAGGTCAGCCTGACCAACCTCGTGCGCGAACAGATCCTCGATGCCGAACTGCCCCTGCGCTTCACCGCGCTCACCCTGTGTTTCCGCAGCGAAGCGGGCGCGGCGGGCAAGGATACGCGCGGCCTGATCCGCCAGCATCAGTTCGAAAAGGTCGAACTCGTCTCGATCACCACCCCGGACCAGTCCGAGGCCGAGCATGAGCGGATGACCGGCGCCGCCGAGCATATTCTCGAGGCGCTCGAGCTGCCCTATCGCCGGATGCTGCTGTGCAGCGGCGACATGGGCTTTTCGGCGACCCGGACCTTCGACCTTGAAGTGTGGCTGCCGGGGCAAGGCAAGTATCGCGAGATCAGCTCCTGCTCGAACTGCGGCGATTTTCAGGCGCGGCGCCTCAACACCCGCTATCGCCCGGCGGGGGAGAAGGGCACGCGCTTTGTCCACACGCTCAACGGTTCGGGCCTTGCTGTCGGCCGCACGCTGGTGGCCATCCTCGAAAATTACCAACAGGCCGATGGCAGCGTGATCGTGCCCGCCGTGCTGCGCCCCTACATGGGCGGGCGCGACATCCTGACCCCGCAATAAGGAACACACCCTTGCGCATCCTGCTCACCAATGACGATGGCATCCACGCCCCCGGCCTCACCGTGCTGGAGGAAATCGCGCGTCAGTTGTCCGACGACATCTGGATCGTCGCCCCGGCGGAGGAGCAATCGGGCGCGGGACACAGCCTGACGCTCAACCGCCCGGTGCGCCTGCGCGAGCATGATGCGCGGCGTTTTTCGGTGTCGGGCACGCCCACCGATTCGGTGACGATGGCGCTGCGCAAGGTGATGCCGCAGGCGCCGGACCTGATCCTGTCGGGCGTCAACCGGGGCGCCAATCTGGGCGATGATGTGACCTATTCGGGCACCGTCTCCGCCGCGATGGAGGGCACGTTGGCGGGCATCCGCTCGATCGCGCTCAGCCAGGTCTATGCCAAGGATGGCGTGGGGGATGATGTCTCCTTCGCCGCCGCGCGCGAATGGGGCCTCACGGTGCTGCGCCCGCTGATCGAGGCGCCCTTTGCCCCGCGCACGCTGGTCAATGTGAACTTTCCCCCGATTGCCCCCGCCAATGTGCAGGGCATTCGCGTGGTGCGGCAGGGCTTTCACGATTACGCGCGCGGATCGCTGGTGGAATCGACCGACCCGCGCGGCTATCCCTATTTCTGGTTCGGCCTGCACGGTATCGAGCATACCGCTGGCCATGCTACCGATCTGGAAGCGATCGGCGATGGCTTCATCTCGGTCACGCCGTTGCAGCTTGATCTGACGCATGACGCCTCGCTGGCCGAACTCGCCAGCCGGTTCCGCGCATGAGACTGCGCGGGCTTGGCGCGCTGGCACTGGCGCTATCGGTGGCGGCCCATGCCGGGGAACCCGCGCATACGCCTGCGAGCAAATCGACCAGGGCCAAGGCGCCCAGCGCCTCCGCGCCAGCCGCCGGTGCGGATGATGCCCCCACCCCACCCGAGGCGGAGAGCGAGCATGTGGTGAAGCCCGGCGAAACGCTGGGCGGCATTGCCCAACGCGCCAAGGTGGCCCGCGTGCTGATCATCGAGGCCAACCGGCTGAAGCCGCCCTATGCGGTGCGCGAAGGGCAAAAGCTGGCACTGCCCCGCACTCGCCACCACGTCGTGAAGGCCGGAGAAACCGGGTTCACCATCGCCTTTCGCTATGGCGTGCGCTTTGCCGACATCGCGGTGGCCAATGGGATGGACCCGGAGGGCAAGGTGAAAGTGGGGCAGGATCTGCTGATCCCCAGCGTGCTGAAACCCGCCCCCGCCAAGGCGGAAGGGGACAAGCCCGAGCAGAAGGATGAGGCCAGGGACGACACGCCCCACCTGCTCTGGCCGGTGGAGGGCAAGGTGCGCCGGGGCTTTGCCACGCGCGGCAAGACCGATGCCAATGGCGATTACCACGAAGGCATCGACATCATCGCCCCGCTGGGCACCGCCGCGCGAGCGGTATCGGGCGGCACCGTGGTGTTCGCCGGGCGCGAGCCGGAGAATTTTGGCAATCTGGTGGTGGTGGACCACGGCGATGGCTGGGGCTCGGCCTATGGCTTCCTGTCCAAAATCACGGTGAAGCGCGGCGATACGGTAAAGGCGCATGAGCGGGTCGGCCTGATCGGCCACACCGGCCGCGCCAGCCGGGATGAGCTGCATTTCGAACTGCGCCGCGCCAACCGCCCGGTGGACCCGCTGGACTATCTGCCAGCGAGCAAGGACGAACCGGGCAAGGTCGTGGCCCCAAAACCGGGCAAGCGGGCCAAAAAGCCCTAGGCCAGCCCCCAGAACACCGCGCCCATCACCAGAAACGCCGCCAGCCCATACAGCGCGTCGGCCCATGCCTCGCGCCCGCGCAGGCCGTGGCGGCCATAGAGGATAAAGCCCACCGGCAGGATGATCGCCAGCGCAAAGCCGCCCGACATCATGGCATAGAGCCAAGGCTTTACCGCCAAGGTCGCCGCGCCCACCCGCGCGAAATTATGCCCCATCAGCGCGGCGGGCACGATCAGGGCCACCAAGCGCCCCGCAAACGGCGCCTTTAGCCCCCACAGCCGATACCATACGGGCGCCAAAGCCCCCGCCGCCACCGCGGCCAGCACCACCGCCAACCAGTTTACCGGACCCATCGCTCGGCCTCCTTCATGCCAGCCTCTCGCCACAACTGGCGAAAGGCGCAATTTCCGTGTAGGGCGCGCGCCCATGGCAGACAACACTCTCACTTCGATCCCCCCCAGCCCCAAAGTCGGTATGGTCAGCCTCGGCTGCCCCAAGGCTCTGGTGGATAGCGAGCGCATCCTGACCCGGCTGCGCGCGGATGGCTATGCGTTTGTGCCGGATTATGCCGGCGCCGATGTGGTGCTGGTCAACACTTGCGGTTTTCTGGACAGCGCCAAGGAAGAATCGCTGGCCGCGATTGGCGAGGCGATTGCCGAGAATGGCCGCGTGATCGTGACGGGCTGCATGGGCAACGAGGCCGAGGCGATCCGCGCTCGCTTCCCGTCCGTGCTGGCCGTCACCGGCGCGCATCAGTATGAGCAGGTAGTGGACGCCGTCCACATCGCCGCCCCGCCCACGCGCGGACCGTTTGTGGACCTGATCCCGGCGGGTGATGATGGCGAGGTAAAGCTGACCCCGCGCCATTACAGCTATCTCAAGATTTCAGAGGGTTGCAACCATGCTTGCGCCTTCTGCATCATCCCGCAACTGCGCGGCAAACTGGCCAGCCGCCGCATCGACGCCGTGCTGCGCGAGGCGGAAAAGCTGGTGGCGGCAGGCACGCGCGAATTGCTGGTAATCAGCCAGGACACCAGCGCCTATGGCGTGGACACCCGCCACGAAACGCGCGAGTGGAAGGGCCGCGAGGTGCGCGCGCATATGACCGATCTGGCGCGCGAACTGGGCGCGCTGCGCACGCCGGAGGGCTTTGCGCCATGGGTGCGGCTGCACTATGTCTACCCCTATCCGCATGTCGATGCGATCATCCCGCTGATGGCGCAGGGCCTGATCACGCCCTATCTCGACATCCCGTTCCAGCACGCCGCGCCCAACGTCCTGCGCGCGATGAAGCGCCCGGCGAACGAGGCCAAGGTGCTCGAACGCATCAAGGCCTGGCGTGAGATTTGCCCCGATCTGGCGATTCGCTCCTCCTTCGTGGTGGGCTTCCCCGGCGAGACCGAGGAGGATTTCCAATATCTGCTCGACTGGCTCGATGAGGCCCAGCTCGACCGCGTGGGAGCGTTCCGGTTTGAGCCGGTCGAAGGCGCCACCGCCAATGATCTGCCCGATCCCGTGCCCGAGGCCGTCAAGGAAGACCGCTATCGCCGCCTGATGGAAAAGACCGAGGCGATCAGCGCCGCGCGGCTTCAGGCCAAGGTGGGCCGCATCATCCCGGTGATCATCGACGAGGTGGGCGAACCCGACGAGGACGGCGAAATCGGCGCCACCGGGCGCAGCCAGGCCGATGCCCCCGAAATCGACGGACAGGTGCTGCTGCGCGATGTGCCGGAGGACCTGTCCCCCGGCGCGATCGTTTCCGTGCTGGTGGAGGATGCCGACGCGCATGACCTGTTCGGCGTGATCGTGCGCCTGGCCTAACGCGATTGCAGTTTTTGCAAGCATGAAACCGCCTTTCGCACTTGCAGCGTAGCGGCAATTCAGGCTTAAGGGACGGGCCTTTTCAGGCATCCTCTCCCAAAACTTCCAAAGCCCGGCTTAGGCCGGGCTTTTTTTGTGCGCTGCCGCAAAAGCCACCTTTGGCAAAAATTCCCACAGCTTGGCGCAAGCCCGCCCTTGCGAAGGCAGCGCCCATGGGTCTAACCGAAAGCCCATGGCCAGTACCCCCCTGCCCCCCCCTCGCATGTTCACCGCCGCGCTGGTGGTGATCGGTGATGAAATCCTGTCCGGTCGCACGCAGGACAAGAATATCGCGCAAGTCGCCACCTGGCTGGCCGTGCAAGGCATCCGCCTGAAGGAAGTGCGGGTGGTGGCCGATGAATTTCCCGCGATTATCGAAGCGGTGAACGCTCTGCGGGTGCGCCATGATTATCTGTTCACCACCGGCGGCATCGGGCCGACCCATGATGACATCACCGTGGACGCCATCGCGCAGGCGGTGGGCGTGGGCGTGGTGATCCATCCGGAGGCGCGCCAGATCCTGGCCGACTATTACGCCTCGCGCGGGACGGAATTGACCGAAATGCGCCTGCGCATGGCCCGCGTGCCCGAAGGCGCCAGCCTGATCCCCAACCGTTATTCCGGGGCGCCCGGCATTCAGTGGGGCAATATTTACATCATGGCCGGGGTGCCGATGATCACCGCCGGGATGCTCGACGCACTGACCGGGCAATTGGAGGGCGGCCTGCCCGTGCTGTCCGAAACCGTCGGCTGCTGGGTGGGCGAGAGCGAGGTGGCGCAATTGCTGGCCGATACCGAGCGCGAGCATGACGGGGTGCAGATCGGTTCCTACCCCTTTTTCCGCGACGGCACGACCGGCTCCAACTTCGTGATCCGCAGCACCAATGCCGAGCAATTGGCCGAGGTGGTCACGGAACTCTCCTCCGCGCTGGAAGCGCTGGGGCGCGAACCGGTGCTGGGCGGCATTTGAAGGGCGTGATGCTCTCCGCCCTGCTCCTTCCCCAGGCCATCCACGGCGAACCGGATGCGCTGACCGCCTTTGAGCAGGCCCTGGCCCGGCAGGACAGCGCCACCGCCGCGCTGACACAATGGTGCGCCGCGCGCAAGATTGCCGATCCCGCCGCCATCCGCGCCGCGCAGGTGAAGGGCGAGGATGCCCTGCCCCCGCCCGATCTCGACGAAATCCTCGCCCTGCCCGATGGGGCCGAGCCGGGCTATCGCCATGTCCGCCTGTCCTGCGGCGCGAAAGTGCTGTCACAGGCGCATAACTGGTACGTGCCGCAAAGGTTGACGCCGGAGATGAACCGGGTGCTGGCCACCACCGACACGCCCTTTGGCAAGGTGGTGGCGCCGCTGGCCTATCGCCGCGAGAGGCTGGCCTCGATTCGCGGGCGCGCGCCGGGTTGCCCGGTGGGCACGGTGCTGTCGCATCGCGCCCTGCTGCGCCTGCCCGATGGCTCGCCGCTGGCGCTGGTGGTGGAATGCTACACCGCCGCGATCCTGGGGCAGTAAGCCCCATTGCGCAGCGACCTCTGGCGGCTTACCTTCTCCCCCATGATCCAGCCCCAATCCCTCGCCGGGCGCCTGATGCTGGCGATGCCCGGTATGCCCGATCCCCGCTTTGAAGCGGCCGTCGTCGCCTTGTGCATCCACGATCAGGATGGCGCGCTGGGGGTGGGCGTCAGCGATGTGCTGGATGGGGTCACGCTGTATAATCTGCTCGACGATCTGGATATTCCGCGCGGTGCGGCGCCCGATGTGGATGTGCATCACGGCGGCCCGGTGGAACCGCAACGCGGCTTTGTGCTGCATTCCCTCGATTGGCAGGGCGATGGCACGCTGGCCGTGGGGCCGCACTGGGCGCTGACGGGCAGCCGCGACGTGCTGGTGGCGATCAGCGAGGGGCGCGGGCCGCAGCATTATCTGATCGCGCTGGGCTATGCCGGATGGGGCGCGGCGCAACTGGACGCTGAAATGCGCCAGCACGGCTGGTATGCCGCCGAGGGCCGCCCGGACATCCTGTTCGACACGCCCACCGATGCCCGCTGGGTGCAGGCGTGGCGGGCGGAGGGGATTGATCCCTCGCATCTGACCAACGTCACCGGGCGGGCGTAAACGGACGCTTGCCCGGCGCTGTATTGGCCCTATAATACACACCAACCCCAGGCCTGCGATCAGGCCCAGACCGGAACGAGACACCCCATGGCGAGCACGCCCACCCCGCTGGAAGCCCCCACCATCACCCTGACCCCGCCCGAACCGGTGCCGGTGGTGGCGCCCGCGCAAGTGGCCGGTCTGGTGCCGCTGGCGCCCGAGCAGAAGGGCAAGCTGGAGAGCAAGGTTGACAGTTTTGTCGCCGATCTGATCGCGCAGGATGCCAATTCGCCCGAATTCGGCAAGCGGGTGGACCAGCTGACCACCATGGGCCGCAAGGAAATCGCGGCGGCGGCAGGCATGTCGAACCGCTTTCTCGACCGCCCGGTGCGCGCGATGGACAAGGATCAGGGCGTGGGCACCAACCTGATCGAATTGCGCCGCACGGTGGAGGCGCTCGATCCGGCCAAATCGGGCAAGCTGTCGCCGGGCAAGAAGCTGTTCGGGATCATCCCCTTTGGCAATTCGGTGCAGAAATATTTCGACGGCTATGTTTCGGCACAGGGCCACATCAACGCCATTCTCGACAAGCTGGCCAGCGGCAAGGACGAGTTGTTGATGGACAATGCCGCCATTGATGTGGAGCGCCAGAAGCTGTGGGAGGCGATGGGTAATCTGGAGCAGATGACCCATATCTCGCAAAAGCTGGACGAGCGGCTGGAGGAAGTCTCGCACGACCTCGACATTTCCGACCCCGCCAAGGCCAAGGCGATCCGCGAAAGCGCGCTGTTCTACACCCGCCAGCGCACGCAGGACCTGCTGACGCAAATGGCGGTGACGGTGCAGGGCTATCTGGCGCTGGATTTGGTGAAGAAGAACAACGTCGAACTGGTGAAAGGCGTCGATCGCGCCAGCACCACCACCGTCGCCGCGCTGCGCACCGCCGTCACCGTGGCGCAGGCGCTGACCAACCAGCGGCTGGTGCTGCAACAGATCACCGCGCTCAACACCACCACCGCCAACATCATCGATTCCACCAGCAGCCTGCTGAAAGAACAGACCAGCCAAATCCACCAACAGGCCGCCGCCAGCACCATCCCGGTCGAAACGCTGCAACGCGCTTTCCAGAACATCTATGACACGATGGACAGTATCGACACATTCAAGATCAAGGCGCTGGATTCGATGAAGCAGACGGTGACGACGCTCTCGGCGGAGGTGGAAAAGTCCAAGGGCTATATCGCCCGCGCGCAGGGGGGATCGTCCGCGCAAGCCGCGCCCGATGCGCCCGGCCTGCTGAGCCTTGAGAGCTGACCATGGCGCAAAGCCCCGCCCACGATAGCGACGCCATTCTGGCCGCCGCGCGCGCCAGCCTGAAGGACCAGCAGGCCGGGGGGCGGCGGGTGGAAGGCAAGGCTCTTGGCAAACGCTCCTTGGCGCTGCGGCGGGCGGAGGCGAAGCGCAAGGCGATGATGCTGGCCTTTGGGCTGGTGGCGCTGGGCTTCGCGCTGCAAGTGGCCTCCGCGCTGCTCTCGGGCCTGCTGGATCTGATCCCGATCCTAACCAAGGGCGCGGTGGTGGTTGGGCTAGTCATCGCGATCATCGGCCTGATGCGCCAAAAGCCCCTCGCCGTCCCCAGCCTCGACACTTTGCGCTCTGCTAAGCCCAAGGCGCTGGTGGCACAAACCCAGCTTTGGCTGGAGGCGCAGCGCCCCGCGCTGCCCGCGCCCGCGCTCGATGTGGTGGGGCGGATCGGCGGGCAACTTGACAGCCTCGCCCTGCAACTTGACCGCGCGGATGATGCCGCCCCGGCGCTGGCGCAGGTCCGCCAACTGGTGGGCGAGCATCTGCCGGGTCTCATCACCACCTACACCGCGATTCCCCCCGCCCTGCGCCGCGAGGCCCATGCAGGTGCCAGCCCGGATGAGCAACTCACCCAGAGCCTGACCACCATCAGCGCCGAGATCGACAGCGTGACCCGCCAGATGGCCGAGGGCAAGCTGGACGCTCTGGCCATCCAGAGCCGGTTTCTGGATTACAAATATGGTGAGGGCGACGCGGGCTGAGGCTCAGCCCCGGCCCTTTTCCAGCCAGGGGAACAGCCGCATCGCCACGAAAAAGCTGACCGGCCACAGAAAGGTGGCCAGCAGATCGGTGATGGTGCCGTGCAGGCTCCACTCTTTCTCGCCCACGAAATCAATAATTTCGTTGAAGCCTTCCATCCCCACCAGCACCAGCAGCGGCAGAGGCGAGGACAGCTTGCGCCGAAAGACAATCGCCGACCCCAGCCAGATCGCCAAGCCGACATAGGTGTGCATGAACTTGTCGGGATGTTTGGGACCGAGTGTGACAATCCACTCCATCAGATCGTGGTAGGTCTTCAATAATGGCATAAGGCTGGCCCTGTTACGCTTGCTGCATCGCAGCAACGGGTTGCAACATCAAACGCTTGTAATTTCAAGGCTTCATCCGCACCTTTGCGACAGGGCGACAGAAAAAGGGCCGGAAAGGTTTCCCCTTCCGGCCCTCTATCGGTTCAGACGGATGCTGAAATCAGCCGCCGTACACTTCGCCCAGATCTACCTTGATGCCGGGGCCCTGCGAGGTCGACAGGCCGATCTTGCGCAGATACTTGCCCTTGGCGCCAGCCGGCTTGGCCTTCACGATGGCATCGACGAAAGCGTCGAAGTTGGCACGCAGCGCGTCGTCCGAGAAGGACAGCTTGCCGATGCCGCCATGGATGATGCCGGCCTTTTCGACGCGGAACTCGATCTGGCCGCTCTTGGCAGCCTTCACGGCTTCCGCCACGTTCGGGGTCACAGTGCCCAGCTTGGGGTTCGGCATCAGGCCCTTGGGGCCCAGCAGCTTGCCCAGACGGCCAACCAGACCCATCAGGTCGGGGGTGGCGATCACGCGGCCATAGTCGATGTTGCCAGCCTGGATGTCTTCCAGCAGGTCCTCGGCACCAACGCGGTCAGCGCCAGCGGCCAGAGCGGCCTCGGCCTTGTCGCCACGGGCGAACACGGCAACCTTGACGTCCTTGCCGGTGCCCGAGGGCAGCGTCACCATGCCGCGCACCATCTGGTCGGCGTGGCGGGGATCAACGCCCAGGTTCAGCGAGATTTCGAGGCTCTCGTCGAACTTGGCGCTCTTGAGGCCCTTGAGCAGCGCGATAGCATCGTTGATGCCGTGCAGATTCTGGTTGTCGCCCAGCTTTTCGGTCAGCGACTTCTGCTTCTTGGTCAGCTTGGTCATGAAATTAGCCCTCCACAACCTGGATGCCCATCGAGCGGGCAGAACCTTCGATGATCTTCGACGCCTGTTCGATGTCGTTGGCGTTCAGATCCTTGAACTTCAACTGGGCGATTTCGTCCAGCTGAGCGCGGGTGATCGTGCCAGCCGAATCCTTGCCGGGGGTCTTCGAACCCGACTTCAGGTTCAGCGCCTTCTTGATGAAGAAGGTGGCCGGAGGAGTCTTGGTCACAAAGGTGAACGACTTGTCCGAATAGACCGTGATGATCGTCGGCAGGGGGGTGCCCTTTTCGACTTCCTGGGTGGCAGCGTTGAATTCCTTACAGAAACCCATGATGTTCACGCCGCGCTGACCCAGCGCAGGCCCGATCGGCGGGCTCGGCTTGGCTTCGCCAGCCTTGATCTGCAACTTGATATAGCAATCAATCTTCTTGGCCACGATGGCCTCCTTTCATCCTGTCAGGGCCGGGATCAACCGCCCCCTCAGATCAAGCGGTCAAACGAGACCGGCGCAAACGCCGCCCTCTCCCGCACGGAACACCGGAAGAATCAGGCGCAAGGCCCGACACCCGGAAGCGGCGGCCTTTAGCCCTTTGCGCCCAAAATGCAAGAGGGGCCGCTCAGCCCAGATTCCCCGGCCCAAAGGCATGGGGCAACAGATCCGACAGCCGCCTGTCCAGCACGTCCTCACCCGACACCGACCACACCACCGGATCGGTGCCCCCCAGTTGCGCCAACTCGCTCAGCACCTGACGACACCGGCCGCACGGCGTCACCGCCCCGGCCCCCGGCACCGCCACGCCATCCGCGCCCGGCGCCCCGCCAATCACCGCCACCGCCACCAGCCCGCCGCGCCAGCCATCGGCCATGGCCTTGGCCACCGCCACCGTCTCCGCGCACAGCGCCAGCCCATAGGAGGCATTCTCGACATTGGCGCCCGTCACCACGCTGCCATCGGCAAAGCCCAGCGCCGCGCCGACATGAAAGCGCGAATAGGGCGCATAGGCCCGCGCGGAGGCGGCGCGGGCGGCGGCAATCAGGGCGTGCTGGTCGATCATCGCCCCAGCCTACTTCTGCACCGCGATCCAGCGCAAGGGCTGCGCGCTGGCATTGGTCATCAGCGCGGAATTGGCGGTCCACATCGCCCAGGGGCGGCCGCCATACTCCGGCTCGATCCGCTCACGGCTCAGCCACAGCCCGCGATCCAGCAGGCCCGCGACATGGTATTGCGCCTCAAACCCCTTGCCCAGCTTCAGGATGGCGGGCTTGCCGGTATGCGTCTCGATCTGGTTGATGAAGGTCATCAACTCGCTCACCACCGCCGCGTCGCTCACCGACACCGGGCAGCGGTCAGCCACCTGCTCCAGCTCCACCGCCGGGGGCAGCAGCTTTTTATCGCGCGGCACCACGGTCACGAAATTGGCGGCCTGCTTGTCGGCGGGCTGGCAGGGGTCGTATTTATGCAGCGCCCCCACCTGCAAACCCGCCGCCCGCGCGGCATCGAGATTTTTCACCACCGCCGGATCGCGCGCAAAAGCGCTGGCCGAGGCCTCGACATAGACGAAATCGGCGCCAATGGCCTTCAGAGCCGTGAAATCCACGTCCCCGTCGCCGCTGCCCACCAGAGCACCCTGGATCGGATAGGCGCCGCGCGCCGGTTGCCAGTGGCGCAAGGTCCACCAGCCATAGGCGCCCCCCACCAGCGCGACCAGCACCAGCACCCCCAGCCAGCGCCAGCGCGCCGGGGTCCGGGCCACGCCTTGCGCCTTGGCGCGGGGGCGGCCTGCGCGGGAACGGTGTTTGCTGCGTGCCATGGATGCCTGCTGTCTTGCCCGAGGGATCGCGCCGGGGTGGCGCGAATCGTGGGTGGCTCAATTCTTGATATGCAACACGCAAATCAAGGTGAACAGCCGCCGGGCTGTGGGAAAGTCGGTCTCCACCTTGCCCTCCAGCCGCTCCAGCAGCATTTCGGAGGCATGGTTGTGCACCCCGCGCCGGGCCATGTCGATGGTTTCGATTTCCTGCGCGGTGGCCTTGCGGATGGCCTGATAATAGCTTTCGCAAATGGCGAAATATTCGCGGATCGAGCGGCGAAACCGCCCCAGCCCCAGGATCAGCGTTTCCAGCAATTGCCCTTCGGCATCGGCAATTTCCATCGCCAGCCGCCCGTCATGCACCGACAGGCGCAGGCGATAGGGCCCCTGATACCCCGCCTCCCACACCCGCAACGGTTTGAAGGTGTTTTCCTCGATCAGATCGAAGATGGCGATGCGGCGTTCCTGCTCAATATCGGCGTTGCGCGCCAGAATGGTCGCTTCGTCGAGTTCAATATGCGTGATGCGCGGGTCAGCCATGGGGTCGCCCATGTCGCAAATGCCGGGCGCTGCGGCAAGGGGGACTTGCGCAGGATATGGCCCG
>Ga0302262_10000601_pt1 | contig 15197 bp, 12 predicted proteins | sample II_Fen_E3_4_FD_194557 | JGI IMG/M metagenome (GOLD analysis project Ga0302262, IMG submission 194557) | Peat permafrost microbial communities from Stordalen Mire near Abisko, Sweden - II_Fen_E3_4 | ecosystem: Environmental > Terrestrial > Soil > Wetlands > Permafrost | place: Sweden: Abisko...
CATGGCCCTTGATCGCATCGACCAACAGATCCTGCGCATTCTACAAGTGGACGGGCGGATCACCAATCAGGATCTGGCCGCCAAGGTCGGCCTGTCGGCCTCGGCCTGCCTGCGTCGGGTGAAGATTCTGGAGGGCGATGGCGTGATCCGGGGTTATGCCGCGCAATTGGCGCTCGCGCCCGAGGAAGAGCGCACCGTGGTGATCGTGCGCATCACGCTGGAGCGGCAAACCGAGGAATATCTGCGCCGCTTTGAGCAAGCCGTGCGCCAGTTTCCCGAGATCAAGGAATGCTATCTGATGACCGGGGATGTGGATTACACTATGCGCGTTTCCACCAGCACAGCGGCGGATTATGAGCATATCCATAACCACGTGCTCTCCCGCCTGCCAGGCGTATCGCGCATCCACTCAAGCGTGGCGATGCGCGATGTTCTGCGGCCTCGGGCGCGGTGACCCCTGTTAAAGAAACATGCAGATGATCATGGGGTAGAAAAACCAACGGAAGCATGTGCGCAACGAATATGCAAACTGCTGCAAAAAGCCAAACATGATGACAACGTTTAGAAAAATGGCTAGTAGCCCAGGTTTTTTATTAAGAAGCTTAGTAGTTGTTCTGCCCGCAAAAAACTGAAACGCAAGATAGATGATGAGATATGGCCAGCCAAAGGCTGTCAGCTCATTGATGGCAGACATGGGCACATATTCAGAGAGCCTCACCCCATCGCGCGCTAGAATTTCTTGAAATCCATCAATAGCATTTACAAGGGGCGAAAAAGACAGGAAAAAATACGTCGCGGATAGTGTTGGGTGAAAAGTTAGAGCCTCGGAAGATACAAATATTCCCTCGCCTGTATTGGCAATAATCTGATCAAATCCGTCACCAAATCCTTCCATGGCAAGAGTAAACATGTTGCTTACTTGAGAAAGTCCATGAAGATCACCAGCGCGGCCTGCTAGAGCTTGGGCAATCGAGATCATGACGAGCAAAGCCAAGCCTGTGGCCAATATGCGCCTGCCCAAAAACAGCGCAAGAAATATGCCGATGCCGAGCATCAAAGCTGCTGCGCGCGAGTGGGCACCGATCAGGTAAAAAAACCACCACAAAAACACAGGGGCAAAAAGCCAGTGAGTGCGGTCACCTTTTAGATAAAGAAAAAAGAAAAGTGTTGCCGAAATCAGGCTTATTGGTGATATAAGAAGAGGAAGTCCGCGCGCAAAATCAGAATGACTTTGCATAACGTCCGGGCTTGTAACCAATAGATAGGTATCCGTCTTCCACATAAGGGCGATGTCGGCATTGATGATCATTGTAAATGTATACAAATATATAAAAATCGCCGCGATTGCGGTCGCGTATGGCGGAATGTTTATTTTTCTAAACAGCGCTCCATAATCAACCTTTTTAACCCCCTTAATTTTAGAAAAATAAAGGATCGTTGAGTAAATGCAGAGGCAGAGGGATATAATCCCGAAATTATTCTCGAAGCTATAAGATGAATAAGTTTCTAGGAATTTATAATCGATGATGCCGCTAACTTGCAGAAAGAGCACCATTTCCAGAAAGCCAAGGTAGATAATGGCAACATCTGGAAACGGGCACAACGCACCCTTGCGCAACGAGATGATGAGCATTCCCAGAATAAAGGCTTCGGCAAACAGGAAGATAATTTCGTACACCTTAACCCTCCAGAATCACGCCTGCCGACCCATCAGACGCGTGTCGCCGTAAGCGGACGCCTATACACAGTCTTTCAGGGTTATCCCATAGATTGACGCACACTGTCCCGCGATGCAACGCCGTTGGAGGATTGGTCAAGCCAAACCCCATTCTGGCCATTTCACGCCCCCTCAAGATTCCGCTATAGACCAGCCAAGCGTGCCCAATGGCCATGGCGCACGGACCGGAGGCCTGTATGCTTGCGCCCATTGTCGCGATCTTCCTATTATCCCTGCCCTTTGCCCAAGCCACAGCTTTCGCACAAACCCCAATATCAAACCCCGCGACCAACGAACGCTCGAGCAAAGACCAAGCCAGCTTTGAAGCGATGATCGCCACGATTAGCCAAAGCCTGTCCAACCCCGCGAATGGCTCCCTTGGTTATGCGGCTTTTCAGAATGGCGCCATGATCGAGCCGGGCATCTACGATGCTGGCGGGCTGACTTTGCCCGCAGGTAACGGTTCTACGGCGGTGCGTCTGGTCGCGCGCATTCCCGGCACTGTGATCATCCGCATCCCGCCGGGGCAATATTTCCTGACTGTGGAAGGCCAGACAAATGCCGTTCAGATCGATGGCCTCACCTTCGTCGGCGGCAAGGGCGCGTTTCGTTTTACGCATCAGGGCAATAATGTGAACCTGATACAAAGCTTCACGCGCAACGTGTTTATCAATTACACCGAATGCGCGATTTCCAATGCGGCCAATGATCATCCCTATCTGCGGGTGCGCGATAATGTGTTCATGGGGGCGGGCGGCGCGCATACTATTGGTATCGCCTGGGGCGGCTATCTGGATCAGGGGGTGATCGAGGATAACGCCTTTCTGCAAAACGCCTATCACGTAAAGCTTGGGCCGCGCCTGTCTTCCACCATGCTGGTCCGGCACAATGATTTCATCAACTGGGGTGGGCCGATCAACCGGACCAAGGCCGACGTCTGGATTTTGCCCAACATTAGCGATCCCCATGGCGTAAATTCCGGCCTTGGCTTCACCATCACCGAAAATAAATTCGGCAACGAGAATCAGAGCCTTGACGCCCCCCGCATCCTGATCGCCAATGAAGACCCCGCGACAGGCCCCGATCGCGCCACCCGCCAACCGGCCAAGGACGATCACGGCTATGTCAGCGAACTGCTGATCACCAACAACATGTTTAATGGGGGAGGGACCATCACCGCCCCGATCCTCCGCAGCTATATTGGCGAATTGCGCAACGTGGACTGGCGCGGCAACAAGTTTGGTGGCTCGCCGCATACGGCCATTCTGGAATGGGCCAACCCCCGCCAGTCATCCTACACCAATGGCAATTCCAGCTTTGAATTCACGCCTGCCGATGTGATCGCCGGTGGCATACCCGCCCGCCGTTTCAGCAATGCGGTGTTTGCGCAGCTCCGCGACTATGGCGGCTTTTTTCCCGGAGACCCCAATGCGCTCGATCTATGGCCCGCCAGTGATTCGCCCGGCATCGCGCTGCTCGCCAATGGCCTACCCGCCGCCGCCCGCCACGCTTTCGGCCCGGTTCAGATCAGTCTGGGCACACGCAATCTCAGCTTGCTCACCCTATCCGAAGGCCGATCGGAGCAAGGGCTTTACCTGCCCTTTGGCACATCGGCTCTGGCCAAGGGCGGCTCGATCTTCTTTGATGTCACCCTGCAACAGGCGCCCTCTCACACGCTGCAAATGGTGGTGGTGGAAATCCGCAATGCCGTGGATGGCGGCCTAGCCTATCATCGCGTGGTGCCTTTGCCCGAGATGGCCGGTAATCTGCGTGCGCCGGTCTATCTGCCCCCCAGCCGCGCGCCCGAAGCATGGCAATTGCGCGTATATGGCAGCGGCCCCGTTGTCGCCAAGCAGACAGACAGCTTCCAGACCGGCGATTGGATTGTTAACAGCGGCAATGCCCGCCTTGGCCGCGATCGCATCACGACCAAGGCGGTGCATCGTTAAACCACCCGCCGGATGGTGGGCGTATAGATCCGCAATGTGGCGCTCACGCTCACCCCGCTGGCCAACATGATGCGCAGATAGGGCCGGATCTCTGCCACCGCGCTGTGAAAGGCAAAGCCAGAGCCGCCACAGTCCCCCCGCCCATAGACGGCATAATTGGCGCTGGGCGTAAAGGCTGTGTCGATCTGGTTGAGATAGGCGCCCCCCGCATAAGAGGAAATGGACGCAGCTATCTGCCCGCTCGACCCATCGATGGGCGATAGAGTGGTAAACGCACTGACGCTCCCGGCCATTAAACGCACCGGCACATAAAATTGCCAGCATTGCCCGGATACGGCCTCAATGGTCTGGCTGGCATCGGGATAGATCAGGAAATTGCCGCTGCCTGTCGTCGTGCCCGAAAGCGCCAAGTCGAGGAAGTTGCCATAGGCATCCGATCCCACCTGCGCCACGGCATAGCTCAGCCCCGCGACCGGATTGGTAATCGCCCATCCCATCGGCAATGTGGCCGCCGCGCTTGCCAGCATGGCCTGATTGCGCGGCAAGAGCGGATAGGCCGCCATCGCCTTCGCACGCCCGATCCGCCCATCGCCATTATTAACGATCCAGTCGCCAGTAATGAAGCGGTCGGCTGCGCCCGCTGTCACCGCGCTGGCCGGATAAATCCGCAATTGCCATGCCCCCGGCGTGGCATGCGCGGGCAACACCACTGGCAAGCGCAGATGGCCAACCCGTTCGGGCAACACCACAATCCGCTGCGCCGCGAGTGTTCCGGTCGCATAGTTGAAGATCTCCACCTTCACCTGCGCAATGCTGCGTGTTGGAGCCTGCTGCAAGGCCAGTTCCACAAAGATCGGCCCGCCAGAGCCCGGCGCTTTCGCGCCAAGGCCCATCACCACCCCATTGCCAGAACCCGTCTGCGTGCACGTCACCAGATCATAATCACTCCCCCCATTCAGATCGGCCACTCTGGCCCTGCTGGCGGGCCCAAAGGTCGATCGCGCCGCCGATGAAACCCCGTTCGCCAGCAGGCTTGCCGCCGGGCTATCACTGATCGGCCAGACCAGCACATTGTTGGGATCGCCCGGAAACAACCCACAGAAATCCCGCAACTGGCCAAAGCTGATATTGCTGAAGCGTTGAGCCGCGCCACCGCCGGGCGCAACATCAGCGGTGGTAAATTCAAACACCGAGTTGCTATTGGTGTAAGAGCTCGTGGTCCGATTGGTCCAATGGATGATGGAGGCATACACTGATCCAGACAGTTTATTGCCTCGCCATTCCAGATTACGCACTTCGGAAATCCGGGATTCAATAATCGGCGCCGTAATCCCCGCTGCCCCGGAAAACACATTGTTGGTAATCAGGATCTGCGAGAGATAGCCGCCATCAGCAGTATCAGGGGGCGTGTTGCAACGATCCGTGCCAAGCGTAGAGCTTTCCTTGGCAATCAGGATACGCGGCGCGGCAAGGTTCTGGTTCTCATTACCAAATTTATTCTCGGTGATCAGCGAGCCAAAACCGCTGTTGGTGGCAAAACTGTCGGTGCTGTTGGGCACCACCCAAATATCGGCCAGCGTGGCGATCCCGCCCCAACTGATGAAATCATTGTGCCGGATGGTGAAAGTGCTCGATAGCTGCGGGCCGATTTTGACATGATAGGAATTCTGCAAAAAGGCACAGTCTTGAATCACGCCCTGATCAATATAGCCCCCCCAAGACACCCCCATGGTGGAACATCCTGCTGCGCCATAAAATATGCAATCGCGAACTCGGAGATAAGGGTGGTCGATCGAAGAGTTTGAAATGGCACATTCAGTGTAATTATAGAAAAAGCAACGCGAAAAACTGTGCAGGAGGGACACGTTGCTGCTGGTTGTGGTAAATTTGAAAGCGCCCTTGCCGCCAAGGAAGGTGATACCATCCACCTGAATGGCATTGACCTTGCCGGACACGGTCATGAAATACTGATCCGCCGGGATGCGGATGATCACCGTTCCGGGCACCCGCGCGACCAGCCGCACGCTTCCCCCGTTCTGGGTCAACCCGCCCGCATCATAGATGCCCGGCTCCAGCATGGCTCCGGTCTGAAACATGGCCATGTCATTGGCCCCGGTGGGCGCGGCGGACAGGCTATTGGCAATGACATCAAGGGCCGATTGAAACGCGGCCTGGTCGTCAACAGGATGCGCCCCATCGCCCACCGCCCCCATTTGGGCCAGATTGGGCGCCTTGGATACCGTCGCCAATAGGGCAGAAGCCGCGTTCGTGCTGGCCAGCGTTGCCAGCTTGCGCGAGATGAGATCAATCATTGCGCGATCCTGTAGGTAAGGGTGCCCGAGGTCAGGACGATATTGAGATAAAGCTGCGCCGCCGCCTCGCTTTCATCCCACACCGCTTCGCAACAATTGACCGAAAACACCGCCCAAGGCGCCCCGCCCAGCGTCAAGGGCAACTTGCTCCCCCCCCCATCGGTAGAGCGCATCACCGTCACAATCCCCGTCCAATTGCCAGACAGCGCCAACAGCACAGGCCGCCCGATGACTGGCGAAAACGGCCCCACCACACCCGATGCTGTGGTCGATCCGCTCAAAGGCGTGGTCGCCATGGGCACGTCGCAAGTGGGCAGGGGGGCGCTGGCGCCGATCAGCCTGGCATTGCCATTGGCATCGGCAAAGGCTGCGGCAAATGTTGGCACAAAGCCTGCCGGAGTCTGAATGGGTGTAGTGGTCATGACAGCTCCTCATGAATCAGAAGAGCGCCGTAAATAACCCCTTAGGTTATATGTAGGAAAGAGAATAACCAAAAATCATTCGGGCCGCAAATCCCGCATCTTCAAAAACACCGCCGGATTGCCCCCATACACCCCATCCGCCACCGCATCGCGAAACAACGCCCCGCGCGCGCCCAGCACAGACCGGTCGCCCATGGTCACCCCCGGCCCCACAAAAGCCTCCGCCGCCACCCAGCATTGCTCCCCAATCACCACCGGCCGCAACACAAGCTGGAAATGCGGGTCGCGCACATCATGGCTGCTGGCGCAAATATGCGCCCGTTGGGATACAACCGCCTTCGCGCCAATCGTGATCCGCCCCTGATTATACAGCAGCGCCCCCGGCCCCACGAGAGCATTCTCCCCCACCTCCAAATTGGCAGGCAGCCAAATGCTCACACTGGCATGAATGCGCGCACCCTTGGCAATCTTCGCGCCAAAACACCGCAACACAAACGCCCGCCAGCGATGCAAAGGCGGCGGCGTAAACCGCGCCAGCACCAGCCATGCCAAGCCCCAGACCACCCGCGCCAAGCGGTTGCCCAGACTAAAACTGGCCCCGCCCTCCAAGGGTCGCGTGGCGTTCGCATCCAGCAAACTCATGCCACCGCCTCCCGATAGGCCTTGGCCCATTGCGCCGCCACCGCCGGCGCCGAAAACACCCCCCGCGCCAGCCCTTCCGCTGCCCGTGCCATCCCGGCCCATTCGGCATCCGGCATGGCCAGCGCCCGCTCGATCACCGGCGCAATCGCCGCCGCATCATAGCCGCATTCCAGCGCCGCCCCCGCCGCAAAGCCCTCATCCAGATTGCACTCGCGCGTCATGATCACCGGCGTGCAGGCCGCCCAAGCCTCTACCACCGCCATCGGCAGCCCCTCGCTCAGCGAAGGCAACACAGCAAATCGCGCCCCGGCCAGCAACTCCTGCTTCGCCGCACCATACACCGGCCCAAGGAAGCGCACACTATCCCCCGCCGCCGCCACAGCTTTCTCCAGCGCGGCCACATCCTCGCTCGCGCCCCATCCCGCAATATCCAGCCGCGCCCCCTCGGGCCGCCGCGCCAGACTCCAAGCTTCGACCAGCGCGATCAAATTCTTCTTGGTATGCACCCGCCCGATATAGGCAATGCGGTTGTCCCGCGCCCGGTCCACCGCGCCAAACACCTCCGGCCCGGCATTGGGGATTACCAGCGCATCGGCGCGCCCGCTCTCGCGCGCAATATCCCCCGCCTCGCGCGCCGTCAGAGCATGCAGCGCATGAGCCGCCCGCCAACTGCGCCGCTCATAGCCCACCCGCGCGATCGCCTTCTTCCAGCGCCCCCGCGCGGTGATCCATGGGTCCAGCATCCCATGTGGCGAGACAAAATAGGGCCGCCCCGTCCGCTTCGCCCAAGCCGCCCCGGCGGCGGAAGGATACATCCAGATCCCATGCAAATGCAGCACATCGAGATCCGCCGCAATCAACCGCGCCACCATATCGGGCGCATAGCCCACCTGCGGCGGCCCCTTGATCGGGCAATGGATCACCTCGCTGGGGCCAAACCGATGCTGGTCCTCGCGCGAAAACACATCCTCCAGCGCCACCACCACCGCCTCGCCCCCTGCGGCGCGGATCATCTCGGCATGGGCCACCACCGCCTCAAACACCCCGCCATTAAGCCGCGAAGCCGAAGCCGTCAGCAAGCCGATGCGTAAACCTGTCACCATAGAACCCCCTAGCCAAGATTGGCTCACTGCGCCTTCCTGAATTTATGGTGCAGGAAGGATAGGAACGCCTGATATTCAGCCCGAATGGCCTCTGGCCGAATGATTTTCATCCGCCGAAAGAGATAGATCAGCCAACACAACATCACCGTGTCGGCTGACAAAACGCCCACGCCCATGCCTTCAACACCAATCCTTGGCACCAGAATAGACCCCAGCAATAGCGCCATCACACCCAGCCCAGCATAGGCATAGGCAAACAAGTTCTGCCGGTTCATCGCGGTGAAGAAATTGCCAAAGGTCATCCACATCCCATTGGCCAGCATGGCCAGCGTCATCAACACCAGCAAGGGGCGATCAACCGTAATGGCATGATGGGTCCACTGTAGAATGATCCACCGGCCAAAGATCAGCAAAACCGGAACCGCTAGCCCCAGAATTGCCCCAGACACGGCCATGTTAACCAGCGCCAGCTTGGCCTTGCGCTTCTCATCGCCCATCCCGTGGGCCACGCAAAAGCGCGTCAGCGTTGCCGCACCAATCACCATCGAGAGCTGCAAGGGAAACCGGGTGAGCGTGCGAGTAACAGTATACATGGGCACCCAGCGGGGCCCCAATAGCGATGCGATCAGCAGCACAGCACTCTGGATCATCATGACATTGGCAAAGGCCAGCGCGATCGTGCCTGAAGCCGGTTTTAACAAAGGCTTGAGCCTGCCCAGTCGCGCCGGCTCCCGGCGCTCAAACAGCCAAGGGTTTCGCAGGCGCAAAATGGTATTTGCCAATAACAGCCCCGAAGCGCGCACACCCAACAGCACACAAGCCGCTTGCAGCATCGACCCACCCATGATGACCGATGTCAGCAACAGGATGTTTTCCGATAGCGCCACAGTTTGAATGATCGTGCCACCAAAGGCATAGCTATCCATGGCGCGATAGCCCGCATCCACCGTGCTGGTGGATATGGCAGACAAACCATAGGCTAAGAGCACTATAACCGTGAGTTGAGCCTGCCCCTGCGTGGCAACCTGCGCAAAATCCAGCCGATGAGCAAACGGGCCATACACGGCCATTATAGACATCAACAACAGCACAGATGTCACGACCGTGCGCATCAACCGCACAGACTGATACATCTGCCGCGTCTCATCGCGCTCCCCACGGGCCATTTTCATCGACATGTCATTGGCCGCCGCCGCGGTCAGGCCCATATCGGTCATCGCCAAATAGGCAGGCAGCACATAGATCGATAGCCAAACGCCGTAATGCTCTGTCCCCCAGTGGGAGATCATGAAGGGCACGGTTAGCAATTGCAGGAGAATCTGGACGCCCTGGCCATAGGCGCCAACCAATACAGCGCGGACCAGCCGCGATTGGCCAATGGCCCTTATGCGGCGCAACATGTCCCGCTCCCGCGTGCTTGACCTTTGTTCACAGGCACGATCACGAGGGCTTGCCTCCTTGGATCAGGGCGAGGCATTCGGCCTCCAGCCTGCTGATAATCCGCTGGATAGACCAGCGATCAACCGATCGCACCCGCCCCGCCGCGCCCAAGGTCGCGCTCTGCGCCTTATCATCAATCAGCGTTTCAATCGCCCGCGCCAGCGCCACCGGATCGCCCGGCGGTGTGCACAGCCCACAGCCATCCACCTCGTCATACAGCCCCGTGCCTGTCTCAGCCGTGGCCACCACCGGCTTGCCCGATGCCAGCATATTGGTCAGCTTGGATGGCAAGACCAGATCCGCCGCCCCCGGAATCTGTGGCAACAAATGCACCGAGGCCAGCCCCAGCAATTCCGCCATCCGCGCCGAAGGCTGTAGCCCATGAAACTGGATATTCCCCAGCCCCTCGGCCAGCTCCTCCAGCCGTGCCCGGTTTGGCCCATCGCCACAAATCACAAAGGCAATGTCTTCGCGATGCTCCAGCAAGCGCGCCGCCTCGATCAGGATGTCGATGCCTTGCTTATTGGCGATATTGCCCGAATAGAGGCAGACCTGTTTGCCCTCCAGCCCCCATTGCGCGCGAAAGGCCGCGCCCTGCTCGGGGTCGGGCTGGATCGTGCCATCGGCCCAATTGCGGATCTGGATCACCCGCTCGGGCGCAATGCCCTTTTCCACCAGCTTGGCGCACATCTGCGGGCTAATCGAGGAAACCTTGTCGCCCAGCGACAGGATCAGCCCCTCGGCCCATGCGGCAAATCCGGCGATAGCGTTCTTTTCCGTCACCAACCCGGTGGCAAAGGCGGCCTCCACCTCAAAATCCTGAATATGGATCCACAACTTCGCGCCCGCCAGCCGTGCCCCCAGCCAAGCCACCGGCACACTGAGCAACGCCGGCGCAATGCACAGCACAATCTCGGGCCGCCTTTCCTTGCGTCCGCGCGCCAAGCGCACCATCGGCAGCGCAGCGCTCAGCGCAAAGCTGGCCAGATGCACGATTCGCTTCAGCCCACTCGGCTCAGCGGGCACATAATGCGGGCAACGGGTGATGGAAACGCCCCGCTCCGCCGCCTTGCGCCATCCGCCGCCGCGATAATCCTTGGCCACAGACCAAGCCGGATAATAAGGCTTTCCCGCGATCACCCGCACCGCATGCCCGCGCTCGGTCAGCGCCACCGCCATATCGGTGGTATAGCGCCCGATGCCGATCTCTTCCGGCGCATAATTGATGCCAAGGATTGCCAGCCGCATGATGATCAGCCCGCCTCGCCAATGGCGCGCAGGAAATGGGTATAGGCATCGGCGATGCCCTCCTCCAGCGCGATTTTGGGCGCCCAGCCCAGCCCATGCAGCCGGGCCGAATCCATCAGCTTGCGTGGCGTGCCATCCGGCTTGGTCGTATCGCGCGTCACCGCGCCCGCAAAGCCCACCACCTTGGCCACCAGCTCGGCCAGCTCGCCAATCGTCACATCGCTGCCATAGCCAATGTTGATCGGCGCCGGGTCCGAATAGGCCTTGAGCAAGAACACACAGGCATCGGCCAGATCATCCACATGCATGAATTCGCGCAAAGGCGTGCCGCTGCCCCAGATCTCGAAACTGTCTTTGCCAGCCTTCTTGGCCTCATGCGCCTTGCGGATCAGCGCGGGCATCACATGGCTGGAATTGAGATCGAAATTGTCCCCCGGCCCATACAGGTTGGTCGGCATGGCCGAGATATAATCCACACCATATTGCGCGCGATAGGCCTGACACAGCTTGATCCCCGCGATCTTGGCAATCGCATACCACTCGTTGGTCGGCTCCAGCGGCCCGGTCAGCAGGCTCTCTTCCTTGATCGGCTGCTCGGCAAATTTGGGATAGATGCAGGATGAGCCGAGGAACAACAGCTTCTCAACGCCCGCCTGATAGGCCGCTTCGATCAAATTGGCCTCGATCATCAGGTTTTGATACAGAAAATCCGCCGGATAGGTCGAATTGGCCAAAATGCCGCCCACCTTGGCTGCGGCCACCACCATCACATCGGGCTTCTCGCGCGACACCCAATCGCGCACCTGCGCCTGCTCGATCAGATCCATCTGATCGCGCCCGGCGGTGATCACCTCGCTGCCCTCGCTGGCCAGCCGCCGCACCACGGCCCCGCCCACCATCCCGCGATGGCCCGCCACAAAAACACGCTTACCGGCAAGAGCGAACACTTGGCATTCTCCAGATCTAATTGACAGGCAATACAATCAGGCTGATTGAGCCAACAGGTCTATGATCTGACCCTAGCCCCCGCGCCTGCGCAGCAAGCACCCCTCAGCCATCAAGCCAAGGGTCGCCCCTTTCCCTCAGCGCGGAGGGCATGGAATACGCAATAACGCATCCCCCGATAAATGCGTGGGGGCGATGTTGGCGGGGCAGTCCATGATACGCATCTCGCGCTGGAGGACCGCCCCACTCACCTCAGCTATACTTGGCAATCGGCGCATCGCGCATCACATCGAGATCAGCCTGCACCATCTCGCGCGCCAGATCGCGGATCGAGGTAGAATGCACCCAGCCCAGCTTCTCCTTGGCCTTGGTCGGATCGCCGATCAACAGATCCACCTCGGTCGGACGGAAATAGCGGGGGTCCACCTCCACGATCACCGCGCCGGTCTTCTTGCAATAGCCCTTCTCGTCGACACCTTCGCCCTTGAACTCAAGGTCGATGCCCACATCCTCAAAGGCCCATTGCACAAATTGGCGCACTTCGGTGGTCTCGCCCGTGGCCAGCACGTAATCGTCCGGCTCATCCTGCTGCAACATGCGCCACATGCCCTCGACATATTCGCGCGCATGGCCCCAGTCGCGCTTGGCGTCCAGATTGCCCAGAAACAGCTTGTCCTGCCGCCCCAGCGAAATCGCGGCAGCGGCACGGGTGATCTTGCGCGTAACAAACGTCTCGCCGCGCAGCGGGCTTTCATGGTTAAACAGGATGCCGTTGCTGGCATGAATGCCATAGGCTTCGCGATAGTTCACCACGATCCAATAGCCATACAGCTTGGCCACGCCATAGGGCGAGCGCGGATAAAACGGCGTCGTTTCGCGCTGCGGCACTTCTTGCACCAAGCCATAAAGCTCGCTGGTCGATGCCTGATAAAACCGGGTCTTCTTCTCCAGCCCCAGAATGCGGATCGCCTCCAGAATGCGCAGCGTGCCGATGCCGTCCGCGTTGGCGGTATATTCCGGCGTATCAAAGCTCACCTGCACATGACTCATCGCGGCGAGGTTATAGATCTCGTCGGGCTGGGTTTGCTGGATGATGCGGATAAGGTTAGTCGAATCGGTCAGGTCGCCATGGTGCAGGTGAAAGCGTGCGCCTTCGACATGCGGGTCCTGATAGATATCCTCAATGCGTCCGGTGTTGAACGAGGAAGACCGGCGCTTGATACCGTGAACGACATACCCTTTTTGGAGAAGAAGCCGGGCGAGATACGCGCCGTCTTGACCCGTCACACCAGTAATCAGCGCGACCTTGCCAGAGGGGGAATCTGTCATGATATTGGGTAGCCCTACCTAGGTGTTAGCACGTGCAGCATCTGTAATCACTGGCAAGTCTTTGGCAAGGTAAAAAGCTCGCATAAGCGAGGCTTCCGAAAGCGGATTCGGCTCAATCTAGGACAACACCCAACCCGTGCCTCAGTAGATGGCTAGCATGCTCCCTTAGGGTGCCATGCTACGGGATCGGCGGAAAAGTTGGTTTGGCGCAATGGCCGCTTACTGGCCGGCTGGCGCCCGCTTGGGGATCGTGAAGCTACCCGTCACACGCCCCCCGGCGGCTGGCGCCGCATAGGATTGATGCTCGTTCAGATTGATTACGAACCGCTCGGCATGCGAAACCCCGCTGCCGTTGCGCAGGGTTACCTTGCCCACCAGCGTGATGATCTGCCGGTTAAAGTCATAGGTGGCCAGATCGCCACTCGCGCTTTCCTCGCCGCGGGTTACCGTCACACCGCCAGTCGCATCAATACGCTGGATCTTCAGCCCGCCCTCATTGGTATAGGCCACCAGCGTGCGCGCGGCGCGCATGCGCAGATTGCCCTGCGTGATGTCCACATTGCCGGTCAGCAGCACACGATTTTGCTTATCCAAAACCTCAATGTGATCAGCGGCATAATCCACAGGCGCATCGCTATTATGCCCGCTCAGACCTTGGCTTTGCCCCATAGAGGCGCCCCCGGCACAGCCAAGCGCGAGCACGGCCAACATCAGGCGCAGGGAAGGGCGAGCGAGAGTGGGGCGAGGCATCATCCTTCGCCCTTAGCCCAAGCAGACGCGGCGGTGAAGCGCATGTTTGCAGTTTACGGGGCGCATTATCGCGGCGCCTTCATCTGGCCCGGCGTCATATGCAGCCGCGCGCGCCCTTGCAGCACCACGCGCCGCTCGGTCAGATCGAGCGCCATACTGTTGGCGCTAAAGCTCCCGGCAGGCAAAGTGCCCGAAACCCCGCCCTTGCCCTCGGCATGGCGCGTTTTCAGATCGATATCCACGCTGCTGGTGACCATCGAATAGCCATCGGCGGCATGAAACCGGACCGGGCCAGACACGGCCATATGCTCGCCAGCAATGTCATAGCTGCCCAAGGGCGCGGATACTTCAGCCGGTCCATCGCGCAATTGCAACCGGGCCACCATATCTCGCATCTGCACAATGGGCTCGGCCGCCGAATGCTGGACAGCCTGTCCCGCGCTCAGCGAGAAGGGGCGGCCCTGATCATCCGCACCGCGATAGGTCGCGTCAGACACCTGCACCCGCTCACGCGTAATCGCCACCTTGGTGCGATCGAGCAGAAACGACACCTCGCCGCGCGGAAACAGCGGAGAGATCACCATCACCGCCACCACCACGCCAACCCCGGCGGGCAGAGCGCTGAACAACACCCGAATCAGCCGATCATGCGGGCCACCGGGGGCCGCGTTGGCCCGGCGGCGGTCACGCAACAGATCGGCGCCAACGGTCATGGTTCAGGCCTCAGGCGGATTGGTGGCTGAAAATGTCGTGATCGGGCCACCCGGCCAGATCCAGCGCGGCGCGATGCGGCAAGAAGTCGAAACAGGCCTGCGCCAGCTCCATCCGCCCCTCGCGCTCCAGCCGCACGATCAGAATGTCGCGCGCGGCATGCAGATATCGCACATCGCTGGCGGCATAATCACGCTGGGCATCGGACAAGTCCGCGCCGCCCCAATCGCTCGATTGCTGCTGCTTGCTAATATCCTTGCCCAGCAATTCGCGCACCAGATCCTTCAAACCGTGGCGATCCGTATAGGTCCGCACCAGCTTGCTGGCGATCTTGGTGCAAAACACCGGCGCCGCGATCACGCCCAGATAATGCTGGATCGCCGCGATGTCGAACCGGCCATAGTGATAGATTTTCACCCTTTCCGGATCGGCGAGCACCGCCTTCAAATTGGGCGCCGCATAATCGCTGCCCGGCTTGAAGCGCACGAGATGCTCATCGCCCCTTCCGTCAGCAATTTGCACCACGCACAGCCGGTCGCGCCGGGTGAGCAGGCCCATGGTTTCGGTGTCCACCGCAATCGCGCCAGCAGCCAGCACGCCTTCGGGGAGATCTTCTTCGTGGAGATAGA
>Ga0302262_10000613_pt1 | contig 15063 bp, 11 predicted proteins | sample II_Fen_E3_4_FD_194557 | JGI IMG/M metagenome (GOLD analysis project Ga0302262, IMG submission 194557) | Peat permafrost microbial communities from Stordalen Mire near Abisko, Sweden - II_Fen_E3_4 | ecosystem: Environmental > Terrestrial > Soil > Wetlands > Permafrost | place: Sweden: Abisko...
GGTGGTCGGCAAGGCCGGCAGCTTCGGGAACTACCGCGTGAGCGTCCGGATCGGCGACCCGGGATCGGCCGCGATCGAGGTCGCGGTGGGGTCCATCGTCGTCGCCACCGGATTCGACGCCTACCGCCCGGACGAGGGCGAGATCGGCTTCGGCACCGAGGGCGTCATCACCCTGCCGGAGTTCAAGGAGCTCGTCGACGGCGCCACCGGTCCGCTCGCCTGGAAGGGGCGGCCGGTCCGCAGCGTCGCCTATGTCTACTGCGTCGGCAGCCGCGGCACCGCCGGCACGGCCAACCAGTCCTGCTCGCGCTACTGCTGCGCGGCAACGACGCAGACGGCCGTGCAGGTCTCGGGTCTCGATCCGTCGATCCGCCAGCTCCACCTCTACCGGGACATGCGGACCTACGGCAAGTTCGAGCCGCTCTACACCGAGGCCCGCAAGGCCGGGTCGGTCTTCCTCAAGTTCGACGGCGAGGCGCCGCCGACCGTCGAACCCGCCAGAGGCGGCGGCCTGACCGTCACCGTCCGGGACATGCTCACCGAGAACGTCGAGCTGGCGATCCCGGCGGACCTCGTCGTGCTGGTCACCGCCATGGTGCCGCGCGCCAACGAGGATCTGGTGGGCGTGCTCAAGCTCCCCGCCGGCAGCGACGGCTTCTTCAACGAGATCCACCCCAAGCTCCGCCCGGTCGAGACCGTGGTGGACGGCGTGCTCATCGCCGGCGCCTGCCAGGGCCCCAAGACCTCCGCCGAGAGCGTGGCGTCCGGGCTCGCGGCCGTCACCCAGAGCGCGGCGGTCCTCAAGAAGGGCTACACCGAGCTGGACCCGCTGGTCGCGATCGTCTACCAGGACGAATGCACCGCCTGCGGCGAGTGCCTCACGGCGTGCCCGTACGACGCGATCTCCATGACGGAGGATGGTGAACGCCACTGGGCGGTCATCAGCCCCACCGGCTGCAAGGGCTGCGGCGGCTGCGTGCCGATCTGCCCGGAGAACGCCATCGACCTGCTCGGCTACACGGACGGGCAGATCACCGCGATGATCGAGAACCTCGTGGAGGTACCGGCCTGATGTCCACGCCCATCCGGGACGTGCGCGAGGTGATCCGCGAGGAGCCCGTCATGCGCGTCCGCATCCTGGAGGCGCTCCGGGAGGGGCCCCTCACCGTTCCCGAGATCGCCACCGCGATCGGTGCCCCCGCCCACGAGGTCGTCTTCTGGGTGATGGGCATGCGGCGCTACGGCTGGGTTGCCGAGATCAAGGGCAACACGATCGACGGCTACTTCCAGTACGAGCCAACCGGGCGGGTGTCCTGATGACCGCGACCACCGCCATCCCGGCAACGCCGGCCGCCCTGCCGGTCGACCTCGGCCTGTATCCCGACATCCGGCGCTTCGGCGCCGGGGACGTGTCCGCCTGCTTCTCGTGCGGCACCTGCACAGCCAGCTGTCCGCTCTCGCAGGACGACGGGACGTTCCCGCGCCGCATCATCCGCTACGCGCAGCTGGGGATGAAGGACGCGCTGCTCTCCAGCAAGGAGCTGTGGTCCTGCTACCAGTGCGGCGAGTGCGCCGAGACCTGCCCCACGCAGGCGGATCCCTCCGAGTTCATGGCCGCCGCCCGCCGCTATGCCATCGCCAGCTATGACAGGACGCACATCGCGCGGACGATGTACACCCGGCCAATCCTGGCCACGGTGATCGCCGTGGCGCTGGCGGTGCTGTTCGCCCTGTTCATGATGACCGCGCGCGGTCCCCAGTCCACGGAATCCCTCGCGATCTTCGAGTTCATTCCCTCGGCGATGATCCACAACCTGGGCATCGGCGTGATGGTCGTGGTCGTCGTCGCCGGGCTCGCCGGGGTCGCGAGCATGTCCCGCCGCATCGCGAAGCGCGAGGGCGTCGGCCTCTCCGACGTCTTCGGCGGGCGCACGGCGCTCGCCCGGTCCGGGCGCGCAGCCTGGGCCGCGGTCGGCCGCGAGGCCGTGGGGCAGGTGCAGTTCCGCAAGGAGTGCGACGCGGACACCAGCGCCGTGCCCTGGTTCCGCCGGCGGGGCCTCGTCCACGCGCTGGTGGTCTGGGGCTTCCTGGGCCTGCTCGCGGCCACCGGCCTGGACTACGGCCTGGAGCTGCTCGGGATCAAGGCGACAGGCACGCCCGTGCCGATCTGGTACCCGGTGCGCCTCCTGGGCACCGTGGCCGGGTTCGCCCTCGTCTATGGGACCACCGTCCTCATCATCGATCGGTACCGGGCCGCCAACCGGTCCGTCCGGTCGTCCACCACCGCCGACTGGATGCTGCTGGGCCTGCTCTGGGCCACCGGCGTGACCGGCTTCGCCATCGAGCTCGCCCTGTACCTTCCCGGCGTCCCGGCGTGGGGCTACTGGCTGTTCCTGGTTCACGTCGCCGTGGCCATGGAGCTGGTGCTGCTGGCACCGTTCATGAAGCTTGCGCATGCCGTGTACCGCCCGGTCGCGCTGTTCTTCGTCGAGCTGACCCGTGAGAAGGGGAGGGAGACCGCCCAGTGACCGTCCGCCAGCCCCGGCTTCGACCCACACCCCAATCCCTGGACCGCCGCACCGAGGAGTGCCGACCATGACGCAATCCCTGCCCCAGGTGGCGCACGACCACCACGAGCGCCTGCTCCATCACGTCGACCAGATGCCCGCCCTGGCCGATGCCCTGCTGACCGCCAAGAACGACGAGGTGAAGGCCGGCCTCACGGAGATGAGCGCGTTCCTCTCCGGCACCCTCATCCCGCACGTTGATGCCGCCGAGCGGACGCTGTACCCGGAGCTGGAGCGCATGTTCCAGAACCGCCACTCGATGGCGCCGATGCGCCGCGAGCACGAGGAGATCCGCAAGCTCGTGACGGACCTCGGCGGCCTCACCCGGCAGCTGGGCGACGGCCAGGTCACGATCGGTCGGACGCTCGGCGTGCGGCGGGTCATGTTCCAGCTGTATGCGCTGCTCAAGGTCCACCTTGCCGAGGAGGAGGCGTACCTGCGGATCGTGAACCATGGCGTGACGACGGACGTCGCGGACGTCATGGCCGCCGCGATGGAGCACCCGGTCGGCGTCGCCTGATCGTGAGGGCCGCGCGACAGGCGCCCGGATGACGCCGTATGCTCGGAGCACATGTGTGCCCAGCGTGCCGGCCACCCCGGCGATGCCGATGACGCGCCCGACTCGACCGACGGCGGGGCCCCGGCCGATGCCGCCTTCGAGACCCCCGCGGTCATCGTGAACGGGGCGCCGGCCCTCGCCATCGCATCCGACCGCGATGGCGGAGGCGTGCCGATCCACCGCGGCTGGGCACCTCTCGGCGCCCATCACCGCTGGATGGAGCCCTTCGTGCTGGCGCTCCTCGCCGGTGGGGCCGCGCACGGCTACGGGATCGTCGGCGAGCTCTCGCAGCTTGGCATCACGACCGGTGCCGTGGACGTGGGCCAGGTCTACCGGACGCTCCGGGACCTCGAGGAGGCGGGCCAGGTCCGGTCCTCGTGGTTGACCGGCACGGGTCCCGCGCGACGGGACTACGAGCTGACCGAGGCGGGGCTCGTCGCACTCGACGAGTGGGCGGCCGTGATGAAGGAGCGGGCGCGCCTGGTGGCGGAGTTCGAGGCGCGCTACCTCGAGTGGGTGGCGACCCCGCGCCCGCCGGCCGGGCAGTCCGCGGGCGACTAGCCCGGTTGCTGACCCACGACCTGCCGCCCGCGGCGCGAGCGGAGGCACCACGGCCTAGAGGGGCTCGTGCCCCGCGTGGTCCAGGCTCCTGGCCAGGACATCCTTGTCCGCGTCCGTGAGGTTGCGCTCGAGAACGCCGAGGTAGAGCTCCTCCTCGGCCAGGTGCACCTTCAGGATCGCGTGGAGCCGGTACAGGGCACGTCGCAACGCCATCCCCTCCACGGCGCCCCAGGTGCAGCCGTCGACGTGGCGCCGGTACCGGCCGAGCTCCTCCACCAGGCGCTCGACCGCCCGGTGCTCGGCACGCATCGGCGCCATCGAGTGCCGGTGGCCCATCAGCTGCTCGAGCGGCTCGTAGAGCGCCTGCTCGATGGTGGCCATGTGGGGAAGGAGCTGGCTGACGACGAAGGCGTATTCCTCCTCGAACGCCACGTGGATCGACGCGCAGTCGACGTGGCCGACCATCTCCGCCAGCGTGAGCAGCCGGTCGACATGCGGCACCAGCCGGGCGTGGTGCTCCTCGCTCGTGGTGCGCAGGGACATCAGCGGCGAATCCATGGCGGTCAGGATGCCACGTTCGGGGCCGCGGCAACCGTACAGGCCCGGGGTCAGGGCCGTCCGACGGGTAGCGTCCGCGGCCACTCGTTGAGCCGGGCGGCGATGTCGGCTCTCGAACGCGTGAGATGTCCAGGGGGCCGAAGCTCCGATTCGGGGCGGACTGGTCCGGGCCACCAATCGGAAGAGGGGCGTGTCGCCTGGGTGGCGATGAAATCGCCGATCGGGACTGCCGTCGACTACCGGGGGCGGGTGTCCGGCCATCAGCGTGGCCTCCAAGGCGACATCGACGGGTTTGAGACCCTCGCGGAAGCCCCGATGCCCGAATCCATCGCCCCTGTGGCGACACGCGGATTCGAGACACGCGGACGGAGCCGAACCGGCCCCGCACCTGGTGACCCTTACCGCGCCGCCATCCCCAGCGCGGTCCGCCGCGCCAGCGCCATCAGCGAGAGCACCGGGTTCACGCCGGTCGCCGTGGGCAGGGCCGAGGCGTCGGTCACGTACAGGCCCGGCACGCCGTGCACCTGGCCGTCGGGCCCTGCCACGCTCGACCTCGGGTCCCTCCCGATCCGGCACGACGACATCTGGTGCGCAGTGAAGAGCAGGATCCGGTTGGCCGATATCGGGCGAGCGGCCAGCGACTCCAGCCACGGCTCGAACGGCTCGCCGTTCCGCCAGTCGTGCGGCGGCGTGACCAGCGGGATGATCCGCCTCGCGCCGGCCGCGCGGTGGACCTTCGCCATCTCCAGCGACGCGCGCCGGAGCAGGGCCTGGTCCGCCCTTCCCGGGGCGTACCGGATCGAGACGCCCCCGTCCCGGGCCAGCGAGACCCGCCCCTCGGAGCGGTCCCGGACCAGCGACAGGAACGCCGCGATCCCGTCGCACCGCGTCATCGTCTCGCGGTGGTCCCGGCTGTTCCACCACGGGAACCCGGTGGCGATGAGCCCCGGATGGGTCGGGGCCGCCTCCATGCGGAAGCCCCAACGCCCGTCGATCTCCGCGAACGCGTCGCTCATGACGCTCTGGGGCACGCCCGACCAGGGCGACAGCGACTCGTCGTAGACGCCGGCCGCCGCGGCAACGGGGTGGATGTGCAGGCCCCGGCCGGCCGTGGCCGTGGCGATCCCGGAGCGGAGCAGGACCGCGGGCGAGAGGATCGAACCGCCGGCGAGGGCGACGAGAGGCGCGCGGACGGTGATCTGGCCCCCCGGGACACCGGCAACCACGCCCGCCGCGCGCCCGCCCTCCAGCACGATCCGGCGGACCTCGGACCGGTCCAGGATCTCGGCGCCGTTCGCGCAGGCGGCTGCGAGCGTCGTGCGCAGCGAGGACTGCTTGGCGCCGGTCCGGCAGCCGACGGCACACGGCCCGCAGTCCGTGCAGCCCCGGACCCCGCGCGGGATCACCGCGTGCGGCAGCCCGAGCGCGTCGAGCCCGGCCGCGAGCTTCGCGTTCGGCCCGTTGTGGTCGCTTTCCGCCCTGGTGACGCTGATCTCCGCCTCGATGGCCGCGTAGTGCTCGTCGAGGTCGCCGTCGATGCCAGCCTCGCGCCACTCCTCCCGGACTACGCCGGGCGCGCGCAGTGACGAGCTCCAGTTCACGACCGTGCCCCCGCCCACGGCCGAACCCGCCCGGATGGAGATCCAGCGGTCCGTCGTCGCCGCGAGCCCGCGGTCCAGGAACAGCGCCCCGAGGCCGTCCAGCTCCGGCCCGCCGAAGCCCGCCTCGGTCACCATCGCGGCCCGCTCCAGGACCACGACGCGCCTGCCCGCGGCGGCGAGGATCGATGCCGTCACGCCGCCCCCGGCACCGGACCCGATCACGACCGCGTCGGCCTCGATCGCCTCGCCGGCGCGCGGCGTGCGGACCGTGACCCGGCTGGGGCTCGGCTCGTCCGGTACAGGGGCCACGAACCCCGTCCGCGCCCGCCAGGGCGATCCCTCGATCCCGTACGCCAGCAGCAGCGTGAGGCGCTTGAGGTCCTGGAACGCAGTCCGCTTGAGCGCGATCGGGCTGTCGGCCAGCCGCCGCATCGCGGCCTCGCGCTCCGCCTGGCCCAGCGCGGCGAAGCCCGTCGGCCGGCCGGCGAGCACAAGCCCGCCCAGCGGCGTCCCGGCGACACGCAGCAGCAGGTCCAGCTGGCTCTGCAGCGAGGGGCGGCCGAGCGCCGCGACCTCCTCCAGGAGGCGGGTGTGGACGCCAAGCTCGCTCGCGGAGGGGAGTCCCTCGGCGGCAGGCACGAACGTGTCGACGATCGCGGCGAGCGTGCGTTCGCGGGAGGTCACGTCAGGACCAGCGTGCGGTCACGGGAACGTGGTGATCTCGACCTGCCCCGAGTTCACGACGATCGAGATCCGCAGGCCGCGCGGTGCGTCGCCGGTGGTGTCGGCGTACTCGACCACCCAGTGCTCGATCCCGAAATCGGTCGCCTTGGTGACCGTCCGTGTCGTCCCGGCGAAGGTCGGGAACTGGAGGCGCACGATCGTGGCGGCGGAGGCTTCGGCGGCCTCCTGGGTCACCGGGGGGGCAGGGTGCATCGCTGCGGCCAGCTCATCCTCGGCCGTGGCGACGGGCGCCCCGAGGACCAGGACGACGGCGAACCCGACGACCAGGAGCGCGGCCCAGGCCGCAACGAGGATCGGGAAGCGTTTCACGTCAGGGGCGCCCCAGGTAGACCATGTAGTGGAGGGTCTTGAGGTTGGTCTTGGCGGCGTCGATCTCGCCCGCCGCCACGAGGGTGTCGATGGCCTTGGCGATGCCGACCTTGGCGGCCTGGAAGGCGTCGATCGGGGCCATGCCCTTGCCGATGCCCTGCCAGAACAGGAACTCGAAGCCGGTCCGGCCGCGGGGCGTGTCGCCGGGGCCCATCACCGTGCTGTATGAGAGGTGCGTGTCCGCGATGTAGGCCCGCGTGCCGCCCTTGAGGTAGTGCAGGGCGAGGTTGTTGGCCGCCGTCTTGTGGACCGGCTCCTGCACGGTGTCGAGGGTCCACGCCCCGTAGCAGGCGCCGACCTGGACCACGCCCCGGCTCACCGGGTTCGCCTCGGCCGTGACCGCGTCCACCTGGTTCGATTCGTAGGCGGTCCATTCGTTGTCGAGAGGCTTGTCCGTGCTGGATGGCTGCCACACGACCGTGTTCGCGGACCACGCGTTGGTGAGGACGCCGATGCCGTGGAGCAGGACATACAGGTAGCGGGCGTTGGCCGCGTCCGCGTTGCTGCCGAACGATGCCGCGGAGGTCGGCGGCGCGTACGCGAGCCGCACCTGGGCGAAGCTGGCGATGGTGCCCGTGACCAGCCCGGCCTGGCTCCGCCGCTCCTGGTTCATGAGCGCGAACGCCCCGCCGTCCGGCGGCACGATCTCGCCCAGCTGGGTGAGCAGCAGGTCGGCGTCGTCGCTGCTGGGAATGCGGGCGACCGGGAGGTCCGGGACCGCGTACTTGTCGCCGTCGAGGTCCGTGTAGAAGTTGTCCGAGGGCAGCCAGTCGGCCGGCAGCTGCCAGTCGGCAAGGGCCGCCTTCTCGGAGTCACCGAGGGGGTTGTCCACGTGGAAGTACGGGACGGCGTCGTCGTTGCCGACGATCAGCAGGTACTTGTACGGGCCCGCCTTGAGCAGGCGCTGGACCTCGGCCGCAGCCTCGTCGGGCGTGGTGCGAGTGACCCCGCCGGCGTCGAGGTCGTGCAGGTCGCCGACGCGCGCCGCGGCAGCCAGGACCTCGCCGGCCCGGGAGCCAAGCTTCGCCCGCAGGACCGACTCCCTGGTGACCACCAGGACCTCGCTGGGATCCTTGTACGGGATCGGGCCCGTCTGTCCGCCGCTCCCGAGGACCGCGTCGTACTGCGCCCCGTCGCCGACCGTGAACGGGACGACCTCGTCGGGGACGCGGTTGTAGTCGACCTCGATGGAGTAGTCCCCGGCCGCGAAGCCGGCCTTGACGTAGAACGGGAACACGAACCCGGCGTTCTGCCCGTCCGGACCGGACTCGTTCTGGACCTTGTGCGCGGCCTCGTAGACGAACCGGTCGGCCTTGAACAGGCGGACGCGGAGCTCGGTGCCGGCCGGGACATACCCCCAGCCGAGGAAGCCGAAGATCACCTGGGTGCCGGTCGGGAAGCTGGTGCCCTGGCCGACCGGGTTGCCGGATGTGTCGATGTCCGTGGCCAGCTGCAGGTGGAACAGGACGGCGTTGCCGACCGACGGCGCGATCGCGGGTGAGGCGGACGCATGGCTCCCGAAGCCGGCGGGTGCGCCCGCGAGCAGGACCAGGGCCAGCGTCGCGGCGGCGAGTCGCCGGAGCGCGGGGCGGGCGGTCGCCCGGGTCGTCACGCCGGCCGTCTGGCGCGTCATGCCGCACCTCCCGGGAGCCCGTCGGCCAGGCTTCGGATCTGGGCCCGCAGGGCGTCCCCGCGCTCGGCGGGAGGCAGCCTCCTCGTCCGGACCGTGAGGTGCCACTTGTGGAACGCCAGCTCGCCCTCGGCCGCATACCGGCGCCGGAGGCGCATGACGCCGGAGAGACCGCTCGACCGCAGCAGCGTGGCCTCCCGGCCGAGGCGTCCGCCGAAGGACGTGATCGTCGCGTAGTCGGCCTCGCTCACCACCCCCGCCGTCACCTCGTCCTGGAGCTGGTCCCGCAGGATTCGCGCCTCGCGCCGCCAGGCGACCACGACGACGACCGCGAGGGTCAGCAGGCCGAGCCAGTTGACGACGTCTGCGAGCAGCCGGCTGATCGCGCCGACCGCGGCGTCGGGCTGGCCGAGCACGCGGGAGAGGATCAGTGGGAGCGTGTCGTGGAAGGCGTTCAGCCACGCCGCCGTGGCCAGGCCGAGGATGGTGACGATCCAGCGCCGGGCGGTCGGGAGGGGTTGCGCCCAGCCGAGGATCGCGCCGAACACCGCCATGTAGAACGCGTGGTTGAGGCCGGCCACCACGAGGGACACCACCGTCCCGTTCGACAGCAGGTCCGTGCCGCCCAGCACGTAGAGGAAGCTCTCGGCCGCGCCGAACCCGGCGCCGATGGCCGCACCGTAGATCACGCCGTCCAGGACGTCGTCGAACTCGTCGCGCACGAAGCGCACGAGCACGATGAGCAGGACGCCCATCGTCACGGTCTCGACGATTGCCGTGAACGCGTCCGGGCTCAGGCCGGGCGCGAACGCCGGCGGCAGGGTGGGTTCCCGCCCGGTGAGCACGAAGATCCCGATGACGATCAGCGGGGCCACCACGGCGCCGAGCCCGAGGCAGGCGAGCAGGATCGTCCAGGGCTCCTTCTCATACCGGTCGATCGCGTTGAGCACGGCGAGGTAGATGAGCGAGGGGACGACGGCGACGAGGAGCGCCGGCAGGACGACCGAGGCGTCGGGCATAGGGTGATGGCTCCCCGGGAGTGTGGCGATGGCGCGTTGCGGGAGAGTAACCGTGCGAGGGGCGCGGCGCACGCCTTCCGCGCAGGATTCGGGGCAAGAACGGGGATCCGGGACCAACGGCTGCGGCCGGCGCCGCGATGGTCATGTGGCGTGATCGGCGGCTGGCCCCGACGCTTGGCGGATCCGATCGCGGGAGGGGCTCCCGCACGTCCGGCTACCCCAATCCCCGGAGCCGCATGCAGCGCCACCGCCCGTCCCCGTTCGCCCTGATCCCGGTCGCACTCCTGGTGCTCCTCGCCCTGCCGGCCGCACCGGTCGCCGTCGGCTCGGCACCGGGCCGGGTGGAGACGGCGACGATCGGGAACGGGCCGGCCGAGCGAATCGTGGTGCGCTGGTCGAGCACCGCCACCACCGAGCGTGGGCTGTCGCGCTCCACGCGCATGGCCACGGCCCTCGGCGGAACGCGCCGGGCCGCGGCGGTCTCGGGCGACACCGAGGCCTGGTGGCTGCCCGCACCGCTCTCGGGCGACGCGCTCCGAGCCACGCTCGCGGAGATCGCCGCCACGCCGGGCGTCGCGGAGGTGGCCGTGGATCACCGTGTCACGGCGGACCTCGTGCCGAACGACACCTACTTCGCCGGCTACCAGTGGGACATGGACGGGGGCTACGGCGTCCACGCCACCACAGCCTGGGACACGACGACCGGCAGCCCCGGGGTCGTGGTGGCGGTGATCGACACCGGGATCACGGCGCACAGCGAGCTGGCGGGGCGCGTCGTTGCCGGCTACGACTTCATCTCCGACGTGGTGCAGGCGAACGACGGGAACGGGCGCGATGCCGACCCGTCCGATCCGGGGGACTGGGTCACGCAGGCCGAGAGCGACGCGGGCTACCTGGCGGGCTGCCCGGTGGACAACTCGTCCTGGCACGGCACCCACGTGGCCGGCACGATCGCGGCCCGCGGCGACAATGGTGTGGGGGTCGCGGGGCTCGCGTGGGGCGCGAGGATCCAGCCGGTCCGCGTGCTGGGCAAGTGCGGCGGCTGGACAAGCGACATCGCGGCGGCGATCCGCTGGGCGGCCGGCGGCAGCGTGGCCGGCGTCCCGGACAACGCCACCCCGGCCCGGATCCTCAACCTCTCGCTCGGCGGGTCCGCAGCCTGTGACGCCACCACGCAGGCCGCGATCACGGAGGCGGTCGGCCGTGGCGCGCTGGTCGTGGTGGCGGCCGGGAACTCGGGCTCCAACGTCACCGGATCCTCGCCGGCGAACTGCACCGGGGTCGTGGCGGTCGGGTCGACCGACAAGCTCGGCAAGAGGTCGTCCTTCAGCAACTACGGGTCCGGCGTGACCATCTCGGCCCCGGGGTCGGCGATCATCTCCACCCTGAACGCCGGCACCCAGGGACCGGGCGCGGAGGCCTATGCGGTGTACGACGGGACGAGCATGGCCACCCCGCACGTGGCGGGTGTTGCCGCCCTGGCCCTCGGCGTGGACCCGACGCTGACGGTGTCGGCCCTGCGCACGATCCTCACCGGGACGGCCACTCCCTTCGCGTCGGACGCCTCGGCCCTCGGCTGCCCGACGGTCCACTGTGGAGCCGGGATCGTCAACGCCGCCGCCGCGGTTGCCGCAGCGGCGCCCGCGCCGACCCCGACCGCGAGCCCCACCGCGAGCCCCACCGCCGCGCCGACCGCGAGCCCGACCGCGGCGCCGACCCCCACCGCGGCGCCGACCCCCACCGCCGCGCCGACCGTCGCGCCGACTCCCACCGCCGCGCCGACCGTCGCGCCGACTCCCACCGCCGCGCCGACCGTCGCGCCGACTCCGACCCCGACCGTCGCGCCGACCGCGAGCCCCACCGCGAGCCCGACCGCCGCGCCGACCCCAACACCTGCTCCGCCATCGTCACCGACGGTCGCCTTCACGACCCCCCGCGAGGGAGCCACGACGACGGTGACCGTGGGGGCGACGGTCACCACCGCGTGGCGCGAGAGCGTTGCGGCGGGGCGAACCGTGGCCGGCCGGGCGCTCATCCTGGACGAGGCCGCAGCGCCATCGGCCAAGGCATGCGCCTCCGTCGTCTCGTGGGCAACGAGCACCGCGCTGACGACGAGCGGAGCGAGCCGCGCGGTTGGCGCCGGGGCAGGCGGACGGTGCCTGCGCTTCCGCGTGACGGTCACTGACTCCGGTGGGGCGTCCGGCACGGCGACGTCGGGCCGCCTGTTCGTGTTCCGCCCTGGCGCCGTCCGGGTCAACTCGGGCGCGGCCGCCACCCGCCGGCGCTCGGTGAGCCTCGCGATCACGCCGCCGACCGGCGCCGGCTGGATGCGGATCGCCAACACCGCGGCCGGGCTGGCCACGGCGACCAGCCGCAGTCCGCGGAGCTCCATCAACTGGACGCTGCGGAGCGGCAACGGCACCAGGCGGGTCTACGTCCGCTTCGGTGGCGGTTCCCTCGGGACGTCGCGCACGTACAGCGACGCGATCGTGCTCGACACGACGCCGCCGACGGTGGCGATCGGCAGCAGGGTCGTCACGGCCCGCTACGGCGACGGTACCCGGATGGTCCGGATCCGCCTGGCCGCGTCGGGGACCGGGACGGCGATCACCGGCTACCAGGTCACCACGAGGACGTCCGCTCCCGGTACGACGAAGGCGTGGCGGAACCCGCTGTTCGTGAGAACGAGGGCGACCACGCTCTACCTGCGGGTGCGCGACGCAGCGGGCAACTGGTCGCGCTGGATCTCGTTGCGGCCGCCGCGGTAGGGGATCGGGCGACCCGGGTGCGCAGCGCGCGTGCAGACGTCACGGCGCCGGGACGTCCAGGCGCCTACCGGCGCGCGTCGAGCGGCTCTGTGTCGTCCGGGCCGATGGCGACGCCCGTCCGCTGCCACACCGCGTAGGAGGTGACCAGGTCCTCGTCGTCGACGGTGAGCTCCGCCTGGAACTCGCCGCTGGCGTAGCGGTACGTGAACTCGTCGAGGCGGGAGTAGGACTGCTCGGCCCGGAGGACGGTGAGCTCCGGGAATCGGACCCACGCGGCACGGATCGCCTGGGTCGCCCCGACTGCCAGCCGGAGGCGACGGATCGGGAGCGTGTTCGTGGCAGGGCTGCAGCCGAGATCCACGTCAGTGCACCCCTTGAGCCCGCGTGCCGGGGCACCGTCGACCGTCCAGTTGCCAGCGTGGTCACGGGCGAGGGTCAGCGTCCGCTGCTCGAACCCACGGTAGTCACGGACATGGGCCGCCGTCGTGATCCCGGTGCCGTCCGCGAAGACGCGGTATTCGGTCCGCACGGGGAGGCCGCCCTCCGCTCCGAGGACGGTGCCCACCAGCGAGAGGCCGCCGTCCCGGATCCCCAGGGTGCACACCTCGTTCGAGAGGAGCTCGTCCGAGCGTCGCCAGGCCACCCGCCGCATCGTCATGACGAAATGCTACGCCTCCCGCCCCTTCTCCAGTCGTCCGGTCGCCCCATCGCTGGACCCTTGGTCGGGACGCCGCCGTGGTCAGTCGCCGCCGGCGACTCCGGCTCCCTGGATCATCGCCGCGGGGCCGGGGGTGGCCGACGGGCACGGCGAGGCCGGGTTGCCCGGGACGCAGACGCTCGGCGGCGGTGCGATCGGACAGGTCCTGGCCGGAGCGAACCCGCCGCCCCAGGAGCGCCCGAACGGGAAGAACCCGCCGCCGTAGAAGTAGGCGGTCCTCGTGCTCTTCGGTCCGCCTCGGACGCCCGAGCCACGCGCGGCCCGGGCCTGCCACAGCCTGTCGGCCGCCTGCCAGCGCTTGAACGACGGTTCGGCCCTGGAGAGGTCGATGAACGTCCTGGTGACCCTCGGCCCGGCACATCCCTCCTGCCAGCGCAGCCCGCTGGCCTGGTCGACGTCCACGGTGACCGTGATGGCGGACCCCTTCGTCGGCGCGGTGCCCGGCAGGAAGAGCTCCTTGACGGTCTGGCGCGTCGCCGATCCCGGCAGCATGCCGGTGAACGCGTCCACGGTCGCCGTGACGAGGCCCTTGGGCTTCACCCGGGCGAAGCCCTCGACCGGCATGCCCTTGGACACGTCGGACAGGATGGCGCTCCAGAGGGGTGCCGAGGTGTCCAGCGAGAGCTTGCCGTCGTTGGGCGAGTTATCCGAGTTGCCCATCCAGACGCCCGCCACGAGGGCCGGCAGCTTCGGGTCGGACGGGGGCGCCAGGAAGCCGTACGCGTGCACGTCGCGGTTGTCGCTGGTCGTGCCGGTCTTGTAGGCGGCGGGCCGCACCTTGGAGCCCGTGACCCCGTCCGTGATCTGCCACTTGCCCCAGAAGGGGTTGATGGACTTGACCGAGTTCCCGGCGAGGATGTCGGTCATGATGTAGGCGGCCTGGCTGGAGACGACCCTGGTTCCCTTTGCGGTCCCGGCCGCCGGCCAGACCTGCTTGCCGTCCGCGTCGAGGATCTGGAGGATCGTGTGGTGCGGCATGAGGACGCCGCCGTTCGCGATCGTGCCGAAGGCGCTGATCATGTCGATCGGGTGCGTCACGAGGGTCCCGATGCTCTCGGACGGGACCGCGCTCGTGCCCTTCAGGTAGCTGAGCCCGAAGTCCTTCGTCCGCTGGAACTCGTGGTCGAGCCCGTTGATGAACCCGGCCTTGATCGCCGGGATGTTGAGCGAGAACTGCAGGGCGTTCCGGAGCCGGACCGGGCCGCGCTCCAGGCCGTCCGCCTGGGTGGGTGTGAAGGCTCTCGACCCCGACGGGGCGAAGTTCGTCACCACGTCCATGAACATGGTGGCCGCGGTCATCGTCTTGTCCTCGATCCCGGTGAGGTAGACAAGCGGCTTGATCGAGGAGCCGGGCTGTCGCCAGCCGTCCGAGAGGACGTCGAACTGGGGCTGGAACTTCTTGCTGCCCTTGCCGGTGTACGACGCGGAACCGGCGTAGGCGAGGATCTCGCCCGTCCGGTAGTCGACCACGCCCGCCGCGGCGTTGTGGATGTTGTGGCCACTCAGGGCCTTGATCCAGCTCCACTCGCGCCGTGGGATGCCGCGGGCCTTGAGGGTCGCGTCCTGGTTCTTGGAGTTGGGGATGACCGCCGCCGCGTAGACCCACTTCTCCACGGTGCGCTGCATCCCGTAGTCCAGGGTGGTGAACACGGTGTAGCCGCCGGTGTCGATCCGGTCACACTGGGATTCGCCGCACAGGATCTGTCCCAGCTCCGAGCGGACCTGCCACACGAATTGCGGGGCGCGCCACAGGTCCGTCGCCTGGGACGCCAGGATCACCGGCTCCTGCTTGGCCGCCTCGTAGTCGGCATCTGTGTACGTGCCCGCCGTGAGCCTGGACTTGGTCTTCATCTGCTCGAGGATGAAGTTGCGGCGGACCACGATCTCGCTGGTCATCGGCACCACCAGCCGCGACTGCTCGACGCCCTTGGCGTCGGTGTAAGTCTCCTCGACCGCGTTCTTGACCAGG
>Ga0302262_10000614_pt1 | contig 15051 bp, 15 predicted proteins | sample II_Fen_E3_4_FD_194557 | JGI IMG/M metagenome (GOLD analysis project Ga0302262, IMG submission 194557) | Peat permafrost microbial communities from Stordalen Mire near Abisko, Sweden - II_Fen_E3_4 | ecosystem: Environmental > Terrestrial > Soil > Wetlands > Permafrost | place: Sweden: Abisko...
GCGCGTAGCCTGCTTCAACCAGGGTTTCGAAACCGGCTTTGACCAGCTCGACGGTACCGCCACACAGAACGGCTTGTTCGCCGAACAGGTCGGTTTCAGTCTCGTCCTTGAACGTGGTTTCGATGATGCCGGTACGGCCGCCGCCCACGCCCGAAGCGTAAGACAGAGCGACGTTCTTGGCGTTGCCGGAAGCGTCCTGATAAACAGCGATCAGGTCAGGGATGCCGCCGCCTTTGACGAACTCGGTACGTACGGTGTGACCTGGCGCTTTAGGGGCAATCATGATCACGTCCAGGTCAGCGCGTGGCACGACCTGGTTGTAGTGGATAGCGAAGCCGTGGGAGAAGGCCAGGGTGGCGCCTTTCTTCAGGTTAGGCTCGACTTCGTTCTTGTACAGAGCGGACTGGAACTCGTCCGGGGTCAGGATCATGACCAGGTCAGCAGCAGCAACGGCAGTAGCAACGTCGGTCACTTTCAAGCCGTGAGCTTCAGCCTTGGCGACAGTGGCCGAACCTTTGCGCAGGCCAACGGTGACATCAACGCCGGAGTCTTTCAGGTTGCACGCTTGTGCATGGCCTTGGGAACCGTAACCGATGATGGCCACTTTCTTGCCCTGGATGATCGAAAGGTCGCAGTCTTTGTCGTAATAAACTTTCATGAAATTCCCCTGTTATCTTGGCCGTTCAGGCCATTTGCTAAATGAGTTAGATGCTCAGCACTTTGTCGCCACGGGCGATGCCCGTTACGCCACTGCGTACTGTTTCAAGGATAGCGGCAGTGCCGATGGCCTGAATGAAGCTGTCCAGCTTGTCGCTCGTCCCTGTCAGCTGCACGGTGTAGACGCTGCTGGACACATCAACGATCTGCCCACGGAAGATATCCGTGGTGCGCTTGATCTCGGCGCGCTGGGCGCCGGTGGCCTTGACCTTGATCAGCATCAGTTCGCGCTCGATGTGAGCACTCTCGGAGAGATCGACCAGTTTGACCACTTCAATCAGCTTGTTGAGGTTCTTGGTGATCTGCTCGATCACCTCATCATGGCCAACCGTGGTCAACGTCAGGCGCGACAGGGTCGGGTCTTCGGTCGGCGCCACGGTCAGGCTTTCGATGTTGTAGTTGCGTTGGGAAAACAGACCGACCACACGAGACAGGGCGCCTGGTTCGTTTTCCAGCAATAGCGAAATGATATGCCGCATGATTAAGTCCGCTCCGTCTTGCTCAGCCACATATCGCGCATCGAGCCATCTCTGATCTGCATCGGGTAGACATGCTCGGAGACATCGACCTGAATATCGATGAACACCAGCCGATCCTTCATGGCGAAGGCTTCTTCCATCTTCGGCTTGAGATCTTTCAGATCGGTGATTTTCATGCCGACGTGGCCATAGGCTTCGACCAACTTCACGAAGTCAGGCAACGACTCCATATAAGAGTGCGAATGGCGACCGCTGTAGCTCATGTCCTGCCATTGTCGGACCATGCCAAGCACGCCGTTGTTGAGCAGGATGATCTTCACCGGCAAGTCGTACTGCAGGCAGGTCGACAACTCCTGAATGTTCATCTGGATGCTGCCTTCGCCCGTGACGCAGGCAACGTCGGCATCCGGGAAGCTCAGCTTGACGCCCATGGCCGCTGGCAAACCAAAGCCCATGGTGCCCAGCCCGCCGGAGTTGATCCAACGGTTCGGCTTGTCAAAACGGTAGTACTGCGCCGCGAACATCTGATGCTGACCCACATCGGAGGTGATATAGGCATCGCCCTTGGTCACTTCGTGCAGGGTCTCGATCACTTTTTGCGGTTTGATGACGCTGCCGTCGCCGTGGTTGTACGGGAACAGTTCGCGCTCACCACGCCATTCGTCGATCTGCTTCCACCAAGTGGCAACGGACTCCTGGTTCGGGGTCTCACCGATCTCTTTGAAGATGGCGACCATTTCGGTCAACACGCTCTCCACCGGACCCACGATAGGCACATCCGCCTTGATGGTCTTGGAAATCGAAGCCGGGTCGATATCGATGTGGATCACCTTGGCATTCGGGCAGAACTTGCTCGGGCCATTGATGACGCGGTCATCGAAACGCGCGCCGACAGCCAGGATCACGTCGGTATGGTGCATGGCGAGGTTGGCGGTGTAGCTGCCATGCATCCCCAACATGCCGACAAACTGGCGATCGGTGCCGGGATAGGCGCCCAGGCCCATCAGCGTGTTGGTGACCGGGGCGTTGAGCAGTTTAGCCAGCTCGGTCAAAGGCGCCGAACCATTGCCAATGACCACACCACCGCCGGCATAGATGATCGGCCGCTTGGCGGCCAAGAGCATTTCGACCGCCTTGCGGATCTGCCCGGAGTGGCCGCGAACGGCCGGGCTGTAGGAGCGCAACTTGGCTTTCTTGGGGAATACGTACTCGAACTTTTCAGCCGGGTTGGTCATGTCTTTCGGAATATCGACCACGACCGGACCCGGACGGCCGGACTGCGCCAGATAGAACGCCTTTTTCAGGATTTCCGGGATCTCTGACGGATGCTTGATCATGAAGCTGTGCTTCACGATCGGCCGGGAGATACCGATCATATCGGTCTCCTGGAAAGCATCGGTGCCGACCAGTGTGCTCGGAACCTGACCCGACAGAATCACCATCGGAATGGAGTCCATATAGGCCGTGGCGATACCGGTGATCGCGTTGGTTGCACCAGGACCGGAGGTCACCAGCACGACACCCGCCTTGCCGGTCGCGCGCGCATAACCGTCGGCCATGTGCGTGGCAGCCTGTTCATGGCGCACCAGGATGTGGCTCACGGCAGGTTCTTTGAACAGCGCATCGTAAATATGCAGGAGGGCACCGCCCGGGTACCCATAGATATGCTTAACGCCTTCGTCACGCAAAAAGCGGACGACCATTTCAGCGCCGGATAAAAGCTCCACGTTGTTCACCTCTAAAACGCCAGAATACCGTCCACAAACGAGAACGGGTCTTAATAGGTTTACTGCCAAGCAGAGCATGAGCGACGGTGGTCGCCGACTACGTCAGCACTGACTGAGCAAGTATTGGGCTGACCCCTGAGTGTTGCGGGGCTTTCCCACCCAGCGCGAGGTAACGCGTTGCGGGTGTAACAGGTCGGCGCGGGTGTGCGCCTCATGATCTACCGAGATGGCCTGCTTCTGGCAGTCCTTCCACAGCGAACTTGGAATTGTTGTGATTAGGCCACCTCAAGTCAAGTCATCGTTCAGTTTTATTCTAAGCAGATAACTGAAAACGCACTGAATGAGGCCAGCCGGACGTGCTTGTGGTAGCGTGCCGAAGCACCTATATCGAAGGAAGTTCCATGCGTTGCAAGATTCTCGTGGTCGCATTGGCGCTGACACTCAACACCGTCAGCCAGGCTGCTCAAATCTATAAATGGGTCGACGACCAAGGCGTCACGCACTTCGATGCCCAGCCTCCCGCCGGCCAGCAAGCCCAACAGATCGATGTGCAAAAACCACCACCGCCGCCACCGCCCACCGTAAAACCAGCGGCAGACCCTAACGCCAGCCAGAAGGCGATTGACGACAAGGTCAGAAAGCAGGTGGCCGAGCAGGAAACCAAGCGCAAGGAAGTCTGCGAGACCTTGCGCACCAACCTCGCGCAGTTGCAAATCAATTCGCGGGTGCGTTTGCAGGTAGGTTCAGAAGTCCGGCGCATGACAGAGGAGGAGCGGCAGGAACAGCTCACCCAGACGCAAAAAGCGCTGGATGAGTCCTGCCAGTAATCCGCTTCAACCAGCCTGGACGATCAGCCGGTCGAACCGGGCCAGGGAAGCTTGCAGCGCCAGGGTGTCCTGGCGGCCGGCGTAGACCATCTCGGCCATTTCAAGGATGCCCGACGCATTGGGCAGCGGCATGTTGTGTTCAAGGATCTGCTTCATCCGCGGCAGGAACATCCATTGCAGCCACTGATGAAAATCCAGGGTATCGACACTGAACGGCTCGACGCTGGACAGCGCTTCGGCGCTGGGTGGCAAATCGCTCCACCACCCCAGACCACGAAGCTCACGCTCAATCAGCAGCAATTGATCCGCCACCTCGGGAAAACGCCGATCCATCAGAGGCTGACCTTGGCTTTCTGCCGAGCCAGGGCTGCGCCTGCGGCATCGCCCTGCTTCTCACGAGACTGGGCGATCAACTCCCACAGGCTGGCCTGAAGACTTGCACGACCATTGGCGTAGGTCAGGCCACGGCGGGCAAGCTGTTCAGCTTGCGCCGCATCGCCTTGGGCCAGACGCACCTGGGCCAGACGATAAAGCACCTGAGGCTCACGCGGGGCAACCCGCTGGGCACGCTCCAGGCTCGACGAGGCACCGTTGAGGTCGCCGCCATTCTGCTGTGTTTGAGCCGTGGTCAGTAGCGCCAATACTGGCCCGTCCAATTGCTCGTCTGCTGACAAGCCGCCACTGCTGGACGGCACACCACTCGGCGCAACCGGAACAGGGGGCGCGTTATAGGTGGTATTGACCGGCGGTTGCGCCGTATAGCTGGTCTGCGGTTGCACCGTGGACGTCGTACCGATTGGTCCGGTATTGGAATTGATCGGCGCGGTTTCAATCGGTGCCGCATAGGCCTGGATCGGCGCCGTGCTGCCCCCCGGAATCATGACCGTCACGCCAGAATCCTGCGGCACGGTTTGCGCCTGCTGGCGAACCTGCGTCGTGGTCTGGCGAAAGCCGCCAGTCTTCTGTCCGGCCGCAACCCGCTCGCTGTTTGATACCCGGGAACCGGCGTCAACCACCGGAATCGAGCCTTGCTCGACGGTAGAACAGCCCGTCAGCAATGCCAGGGCTGTTAAAACAGGAATCCAACACTTGTTCACGTCACACCCTCTTCTCTTAATTCAGCCAGCCCTTGACCCAATCCATCACCGAGTCGGCCGGGGCGGTGCTGCCACCACAGGCAGCGCCGGGTGCTGGCTCGCTGCCGCGAATATACGGCATCTGCACGGCGTTCGGGCAGTTCACATCAGAGCCCTGGCCGGTCTGCGAGTTGATCCAGACCTTGGTGATGTTATCCGGCACTTGCATCTCCAGTGACGACGGATTGGCCTTGCGCATAAACGAAGTCCAGACCTGCAAGGCCCCGGTGGCACCGGTAAACGGCGTCTGGCCGTTATCGTCACGGCCCATCCAGACCACTGCCAGCAGATCCTGGCCGAAACCGGCGAACCAGCTGTCGCGAGAGTCGTTACTGGTGCCCGTCTTGCCCGCCAGATTCACGGAGCCGGGAATGACGTTATAAACCGACTTGCCGGTGCCTTCGCGCAAGACTCGCTGCATGGCGTTCTGCAGCAGATAAATGGCCCCCGGATCGAAACGCTGCTCGACCTGGAAAGGATAGCGCTTGAGCGGCTCGCCTTCGGCCGTCAACACGCTACGAATCGCCCGCATCGGCGTATTGAAACCACCGTTGGCGATGGTCTGATACATGGTCGCCACTTCCATCGGACTGAGGCCACCGGCACCCAGCAGCATCGACGGGTATTGCGGCCATTCACGATTCACGCCCAGCTTGGCCAATGTCTTGAACACATTCGGCAAGCCCAGATCCATACCGAGCTTGGCCGTGGTGAGGTTGTAGGAGTGCGCCAGCCCTTGGTACAGGAAGATATTGCCGAAAGAGCGATGCTCAAAATTCTGCGGCTTCCAGATTTGCCCATCCGGGCCTTTGACCTCGAACGGCGCGTCCACCACCCAACTGGTCAAGGTGTATTGGCTTGGACGTTCAAGGGCAGTCAGGTAAATGGATGGCTTGACCAACGAGCCAATCGGCCGCACGGCATCGATGGCCCGGTTGAACCCGGCGAACCCGGCCTGACGGCTGCCGAGAAGCGCCTGGACTTCGCCCGTTTCCGGGTTGGTCACCACCATCGCCGCTTCCATTTCCTCGGCGCCTTTACGCCCGGCGAGCTTCTTGAACGTGTCGTTCATGGACGCTTCGGCCTTCATTTGCAGGATCGGATCGAAGCTGGTGAAGATGCGCAGGCCCTCTTCGGTCAAGTCTTCGTCGCGGTAGTCCTCGCGCAACTGGCGCTTGACCAGATCAAGGAAGCCGGGGAACGAGCTGTCCGCCAGGCTCCCGGTCTTGGACACACTCAGCGGCATTTTCTTGGCAGCGGCAACCGCTTCAGGCGTCGCGACGCCCTGCTGTTCCAACAGGTCCAATACCAGATTGCGTCGCTCAAGGGCGCGGTCCGGATTACGCCGAGGGTTGTAATAGGAAGGCCCTTTGACCATCGCCACCAACAGCGCCACTTGGTGCAATTTCAGTTCGGACAATGGCTGGCTGAAGAAGTACTGGCTGGCGAGGCCGAAACCGTGAACGGCACGCTGGCCGTCCTGGCCGATGAAGACCTCGTTGAGATAAGCCTCAAGGATTTCCTGCTTGCTGTAATGCAGCTCCAGCAGCATCGCCATCATGACCTCAGTGAGTTTGCGGCTCAGGCTGCGTTCGTTGGTCAGATAGAAGTTCTTGACCAACTGCTGGGTCAGGGTGCTGCCACCCTGGCGCATCTGCCCGGCCGAGGCATTAATCCAGAAGGCCCTGACGATCGACTTGGGCGACACCCCCCAGTGATGATAGAAGTCGCGGTCTTCAACGGTGACCAGGGTATCGAGCAGATAAGGCGGCACCTGATCGATCTTGATCAGGATGCGGTCTTCGAGATTCTTCGGATACAGCCCACCGATCAGCAGCGGTTCAAGCCGCGCCACGGCCAGCTTGGCACCGGCCCCGGAACTCAGCTCGGCCACCGAGTCCGCCGAGAAACGCACGCGTATCTGCTGGGCGGGATCAGTCCCTTCATAAAACTGGAACCCGCGGGTGTTCAGCTCCACAGTATTACCGTTCACAGCCGCGGCCCCCGGGCCATTGGCGACGCTTTCACGGCGATAGCCCAAGGCGTCGAGCTCGACCAGGAAGTCGTCGCGAGTCAGTTTCTGGCCGACAAACAGCTCAAGCGGGCGGGCATATACCTTGGCCGGAATCGTCCAGCGCTTGCCGGAAAATTTCTCTTGAACAATGGAGTCGAGGTAAACCGCGAAGCAACCGAGGATCACAATGCCGACAAGACTGAGCTTAAAGGCCCAGCCCAGCAGGCTGCGCAGACGATTGGAGGGCGGTTTTTTGTTGTTACGAGGGTTACGGGTTCGGGTCATGGCCGCGGATTATACGCACTTTAGAGGTGATCGACAGGCGCCCAGAAGGCGGTTTGCAGCGGTGTCTCAAGCGGCCATAATGCAGCGCTTGATTGAACACATTTTGAACATCAGCCTTTAAGGATCGTCCGTGAGCCAGTCACTGATTGCAGCCCTGCAGAACCCGGCCCTCTTCCCGCATCCGGTAGACGGTTTCCAGGTCATCGAGACGCATATTTCGTGGGTCCTGCTCACGGGGCCTTATGTCTACAAATTGAAAAAACCGGTCAACTTCGGCTTCCTCGACTTCACCACCCTGCAAGCACGCCAGCATTTCTGCAATGAAGAGCTGCGCCTGAACCAGCGCCTGACCCAGGACCTGTACCTGGAAGTCCTGCCCATTACCGGCAGCGTTGAAGCGCCGCAACTGGGCGGCGAAGGTGAGGTCATCGAATACGCCCTGAAAATGCGCCAGTTCCCGCAAAGCGGACTGCTGAGCACTTTGCAGGCCAATGGCGAGCTCACGGTTTCTCAGATCGATGAGATGGCAAAACAGATAGCAGAGTTCCATCTGCACGCGCCTCATGTTGCGGCGGACAATGAACTTGGGGCTCCTGACAGCGTAATGGCCCCAGTCCTACAGAATTTTGAGCAGATTCGCCCTCTGATTAGCGACAAGGCAGACCTGACTCAACTTGATGCCCTACAGGCCTGGGCAGAATCGAGCTTCGAGCGCCTCAAGCCATTGCTGGCCGAGCGCAAGGCTCAAGGTTTCATCCGCGAGTGCCATGGTGATATCCATCTGGGCAATGCCACACTGATTGATGGCAAAGTGGTGATTTTCGACTGCATCGAATTCAACGAACCGTTCCGCATGACCGACGTCTATGCCGATATCGGCTTCCTCGCCATGGACCTGGAAGACCGCGGCCTCAAATCGATGTCGCGCCGCCTGATCAGCCAATACCTGGAACTGACCGGCGACTATCAGGGCCTGGAACTGCTGAACTTCTACAAAGCCTATCGCGCGCTGGTCCGGGCCAAAGTCGCGCTGTTCAGCCTGGCCGCCAATGCCGACGCCGTGCAGCGCGGGGCGACACTGCGCCAATACCGCAACTATGCCAATCTGGCGGAAAGCTACAGCGCCATTCCGTCGCGATTCCTGGTGATCACCCATGGCGTCTCGGCTGTCGGCAAAAGCCATGTGGCAATGCGCTTGGTCGAATCTCTCGGCGCCATTCGCCTGCGTTCGGACGTCGAACGCAAGCGCCTGTTCAGCGAAAGCAGCAATCTGTATGACGCGAAAATCAGCGCAGCAACCTACAAACGCCTGCATGAACTGGCCGCCATCGTGCTGCACGCCGGTTTCCCGGTGGTGATCGACGCCACTTACCTCAAGCACGAACAACGTGAAGCCGCCGCCAAGGTGGCCGAGACCAAGGGCGCGCCGTTCCTGATCCTGGATTGCGAAGCGCCTCAGGCGGTGATCGAGACATGGCTGGCGGAGCGCCAGGCAAAAAACGTCGATCCCTCCGACGCCACCCTGGAGGTGATCAAGGCGCAACAAGCCAGCCGCGAGCCCCTGACAGCCAAGGAAATCCTCTGCAGCAAGCGGGTCGAAACCCACAAAGGCGCGGATCTGGACAACCTTGTGGCGCATATCCGCCAACGTTTGCCAGGCCTCTAAAACGATTGTTCAAGCCGTTTAGCACTTATTGCTTCACGGCTTGAAAATAGTGGCGATATACTGGCGCCATAATTCCAACGGAGACGATCCATGAGCCAGCCGAAACAACTCGACTCCCCCCTCTATCTACTGTTGCGTCATGACGATGTGGTTGGCTTCAATCAAGAGAAGCCGCGCAGTGGCACCATTGATTTGACCGGGGGAGATTTCCGCGGGCTGGACCTGCGCGAAATGGACACCAGCGGCGTCGACTTTACCGATGCCTACTTTCGCTCCGCCGATCTGCGCGGCCTGGACTTGCGCAACACGCCGATGGAAGGCGCCAGCATTGCCCATGCGCAGATTTCAGGTGCGTACTTTCCTGCGGAACTGACCGCTGACGAGATTCTGATGTCGGTCAATTTCGGCACCCGCTTGCGCTATCGTCCCCGCTAAACGTTTCCCGCCCTCCCCGCCACCGCATGCTCAGGCATGCGGGGTGGCGCCATCACGCCTCGCGCTCGCCCTTCGCCTGACCGCCAATTGATGTCTAAAGGCCGGCAGCCATATGTCCGGAGTGCTGTAACGCCTGTGTGACCCACGGCTAAACTCAGTTTTGCCTGTGAATGCAGTACAGCGCTCAGCATCGCAAGGAGGCATGATGAACGATGACCTGATCAACCTGAAAAATGTCGGCAAGACCTCGGCTCAGTGGTTGCATGCCGCAGGTATCCACAACTCTTCTGATTTACGTCGCATTGGCGCAGTCGAGGCATACTGGGCCGTGCGAAAGCGAGGATTTCGCGTTTCGAAAGCATTGTTGTATGCAATCGATGGCGCACTAAAGGGTATTCGCTGGAGCGACTTACCTGTGGCACGCAAGCAGAAACTCGATGTTCGCTGCGCCAGAGCCGATCAGCTTTGCGAGCAGTCAGATGAAAATACTTAGCACGCGCAGTTGACATGCAAATGAGAATCGATATGATTAGCGCATCTGGTCGCGAGGCCAGTGATGATTTGAAAGACCTTGGTTCGGACTCTCAGATTATCTCCTCATCAGGCTAATCACGGTTTTTGACCCGGCACTTTTGCCGGGTCTTTTTTTTTGCCCGCCCATCAATACCCCGTCGGCGTCAGCACCCCCAATACGATCAACACATCATCCAACAGGCTTGAAGCACTCAAGCGCATATGCTCGGGATTGACCCAGGCTGTGCCGAAGCGAGACAAGGCCATATTCAAATAGACACGCGCCTCGCTGAACGTGCGGATACCGCCCGCCGCCTTGAACCCACTCATGCCGCCGACCTCTGCAATCGCCTCGATCATGATCCTGGCCGCTTGCGGTGTAGCGTTGATTGCCGCCTTCCCCGTACTGGTCTTGATAAAGTCCGCTCCCGCCATAATTGCGCCTTGGCACGCCTGCCGGATGATCTGCGGATCAGCAAGATCACCCGTCTCCAGCGTCACCGTGAGCTTCTTGTGATCAGGGCAACAAGCCTTGCAGGCCGCTACTAACTCGAACCCCGTGCGGCTGTCTCCTGAAAGCAATGCGCGGAAGGGATAGACCACGTCAACCTCATCGGCCCCCGCGAGGAACGATGCCCGAACCTGCGACACCACCGGCTCGATGGCAGAACCGCCATAGGGAAAATTGGCAACGGCCACCACCCGGACATCCCTCGCCCGCAAGTGATCAAGGGTGTTTCGCGCCAGAAAAGTGAAGCGCGGCGACACACAGAGCGCCGCCACCGTCCCCAACGGGGTCAAGGCGCGCTCGCACATGGCGATGACATGCCGTTCCGTTTCGTCCGCACTCAAGGCGGTCAACTCAAGCAGACTCAATGCCAGTCGCGCCAGCCGTTCATCTTCTGCCGTCATCTGTTTATTCATCTCACGCTCTCGACTGCTAGCCACGTATTTGTGCGCGGCAAACAGTAAACGAGGGCGTACCGGACAAATGCCCGTAAATCGAATGAGGGAAGTGGACGACACAACAAAAGGAAATTTCCTAACCCGCCTCCGTCAACCAATGCCCGACCAGAGACGACTGACTGACACCACCGGCATCAGCTTTCGTGGCTGGACGGGGGCGTCGTATACCAGACGTAATCGGCCGCCTCAGCGTCGACGGTCGTGCCCGCGTGCGCCAGGATCAGGACGGTCGGTTCCGCCTTGCCGACCAGGTCGGCCATGTGCAGTGGAACGCCGATATCCTTGCGCACGTGATCGGCCCCCGCCAATAGCAGCGCAGGCAAAGGTGCATCCAGGAGCGCCTGGGCCATGCGTCGGTCACGCTGCTGATGGACGGCCAACATCGACTGCCCCACCTCCTCGGGATAACGATGGCTGATGTGCGCCAGCAAGCGGTGGCGCACAGCCGGTGCTGTCGAACGCATTCCGCTCAAACGCTGTGGCCGTCGCTGAATCGCCTGGGCTTCATCGGGGTGCAAGTCCGCCGCCAATAACCGATAGGGCTGGGCCAGGGCATAACGCATCAGTGGGCCATAAAATGCCCAATTCCACTCGGGATGCCAGCCAAGCGCCGCCAATAGATCCACCGGGTATTCACCTTGGGCAATGCCGCCTTGCACAGCGCCCACCCTGGCCTGCTGGCAAGGCGTCAACATGGCCAGCAGGAAGCTCCCCTGCGCGCGGCGCTGCGCAAGACTCTGCAATAGCCACAGCTGTAAGGCGAGGTGGTCAGGATTGTCGGCTTGCACCCCCACCAATACGTGGGAGGCCGGGGCCAAATGTTCGACCAGTTGCTGAGCGCTCAGGTCTTGCCCGCTCGTAAGGTCATTAATCATGGGAAATCCATACGGCCACGCGCCTGGAAAAGAGGTAGCAAAGCGGTTAGTTTCGGCAACGAATAGGGTGCTTGGCAAGCACTGCCGCTGATCGCATCGACACCGAAAATGTCCTACACGAAAACGAACCAACTCATACGGATACACTCCGGCGCAGAGCTGTCATCATCACGGCTCATTTAACGACACCGCTGCCGGGCGGCCTGCGGGAGGTATTTCTGGACTTTCTCTGCACCTCGGAACAACTCCCCGAAGGCCAAGGCCGCGGCTTTGAACAACACGGCCAGGCGCTGCTGGCCGTACGTCGCTCAGGCGCGATCTTCGTCTACCTCAACCGCTGCCCACATCGACGGGTCAGGCTGGACTGGCAACCGGATCAATTCCTCGACCACAGCGCCAGCCTGATTCGTTGTGCCACCCACGGCGCGCTTTTTCTGATCGAAAGCGGCGAATGCGTGGCCGGCCCCTGCGAAGGTCAGTCGCTAAAGGCCATCGCCTGTCACGAGAACGCCGATGGCGTCTGGGTCACATTGCCCGAAGCTGACTGATACCCCGCAAATGGATATCCAGCCGCCGATCAATCCGGATGGCTTGCGGCGTCAGTTGCACGCCATACGCCAACACCTGAACACCCGCGGCGACAGCCTCGCGTAACGCTTCGGCATAGGTCGGGTCGACTTCTTCAGCGGGCCGTACGGCGTCGATGCCGGTCAGATTGACGCAATACAACAACACCGCCCGTATCCCGTCCCGTGACAACGCCGCCAGCTCGCGCAGATGCCGCGCACCGCGCTGAGTCACTGCGTCGGGAAAGGCTGCGATGGTCGAGTCGGCAAACCCCAGGGTGACACTCTTGACCTCTACGTACGCCGGACCGTCCGGATAATCCAGGCGAAAGTCCACCCGACTCTTTTCCAACCCATAAGGCACTTCGCGCTTGAGGGCGACGAAGCCGTTCAACTCGCTGATCACCCCGCCGCGCAAGGCCTCCTCGACCAAGGGATTGGCCCGCGCGGTATTGACGCAGGCCAACCGCCCCTGGGGCGTTTCACTGATTTCCCAGGTGCCCGGCAGTTTGCGCTTGGGGTCGCTGGAGCGGCTAAACCAGATCCGCCCACCGGGCACCATGCAATTGAACATCGACCCCGTATTGGGGCAATGAATGGTCAAGCGTTCGCCACTGGCGGTTTCGATATCGGCCAGGAAACGCTTGTAACGCAAGACCAGGCGACCCTCTTCGAGGACGGGAGAAAATTCCATCAGCCTTGCCAGCTGCGCAGACCGCGTTGAATACGCTCAACCGCCTCTTGCAGGCGCGGCAGGCTCTGGGTGTAGGCAAAACGCACATGATGCCCAGCCTGAAAACGGCCGAAGTCCAGGCCTGGAGTGATCGCGACGTGCTCGGTTTCGAGGAAGTGCTGGCAAAAGGCAAAGGCATCACCGCCAAACGCACTGATGTCGGCGTACAGATAGAACGCCCCCTCCGGCTCGACCGCGATACCGAAGCCCAACTCACGCAAGGCCGGCAAGAGGAAATCGCGACGCCGGGCGAATTCGCCCCGACGTTCTTCGAGAATCTCCAGGGTCTGCGGCTCGAAACAGGCCAGCGCCGCATACTGGGCCATGCTCGGCGCACTGATATAAAGGTTCTGCGCCAGTTTCTCCAGATCCTTTACTGCGGCGGGCGGTGCGACCAACCAACCGAGACGCCAGCCGGTCATGCCGAAATATTTTGAAAAACTGTTCAGGACGAATGCTTCGTCATCGACTTCCAGTACGCTGGCGGCATCCACACCGTACGTCAGGCCATGATAGATCTCATCCACGACCAAATGCCCATTACGCGCCTTTAACGCCGCCGACAGCGCCGCCAGTTCATCGCGATGCAGCAGTGTGCCCGTGGGGTTGGCCGGGGATGCGACCAATGCGCCCACACTGTCGGCGTTCCAGTATTGCGCGACCAGCTCCGGGGTTAACTGATAGCGGGTTTGCGGCCCCGATGGCACCAGTTGCGCAGCGCCTTCGACCAAGCGCAGGAAATGCCGGTTGCAGGGATAACCGGGGTCCGCCAGCAACCAGTGTTTACCGGGATCGACCAACAGACTGCTGGCAAGCAGCAATGCGCCCGAACCACCGGGCGTGATGAGAATCCGCTCCGGATCGATATCGACCTGATAGCGCTGGGCATAGAAACCACTGATGGCCTGGCGCAGCTCTGGCAGGCCGCGAGCAGCGGTATAGCGCGTCTTGCCGGCCGCCAGGGCCGCCTGCCCCGCCGCAATGATCGGCGCCGCAGTGGTGAAGTCCGGCTCGCCGATTTCCAGGTGGATAACGTCATGACCAGCCGCCTGTAGCTCATTGGCTCGCGCCAACAATGCCATCACATGAAAGGGTTCGATGGCGCGACTGCGCGCACTGTAGGGGTGAGCCATTGGCCTTCCTTAATGAAACTGGAGAACGTGGGGGGCTGATTCTACCCAAGCGCCGAACGTTGACTAAAATAAAACCCGTCAAATTCGCTGGAACACGGAACTTTGACCGCCGTCATAAACTATAAGGTCCGTCAAGCGGAGCTCGACAACCGGGAGTAGCGCACTCTGATTTGATCTGGTAAGTTCGCCCGCTTGCAGACGCAGGGCCGACGGGTGTCGGTGAAGGACCAATCCTGCGCAAATGGATTAAAGAGTGAGAGGCGGTCCATTCATGCCCACCGAAGAAAAGCAAAAAAGCAATCAGATCAGCGGCTTCGAACCTTACGTGGAAACGAAGGGCGAAGAGTACATGGGTGAGCCCATGCGCAAGCACTTCACCAAGATCCTGAACAAGTGGAAACAGGACTTGATGCATGAAGTCGATCGCACCGTGGATCACATGAAAGACGAGGCGGCCAACTTTCCCGACCCCGCCGACCGCGCCAGCCAGGAAGAAGAATTCGCCCTGGAACTGCGTGCTCGCGACCGCGAGCGCAAGCTGATCAAGAAGATCGACAAGACCCTGCAGCTCATCGAAGACGAAGAGTATGGTTGGTGCGAGTCCTGCGGCATCGAGATTGGCCTGCGTCGCCTGGAAGCGCGCCCGACTGCGGACCTGTGCATCGATTGCAAGACCCTGGCAGAAATCAAGGAAAAACAGGTCGGTAAATGACCGGCATGACGCCTTGGACAAAGAGACGCTTCGGCGTCTCTTTTGCGTTGTGGCTTTGCCCCCTCGAACTCCCGGACAGCCTATGACTTCTGCCTACGTCGGGCGCTTTGCGCCAACCCCGAGCGGTTTCCTGCACTTCGGCTCCCTGGTCGCGGCGCTTGCGTCCTATCTGGATGCCCGTGCCGCAGGCGGGAAATGGCTGATGCGCATGGAAGACCTGGACCCTCCCCGTGAAGTCCCCGGCGCCCAGGCAGCGATCCTCAATAC
>Ga0302262_10000616_pt1 | contig 15032 bp, 10 predicted proteins | sample II_Fen_E3_4_FD_194557 | JGI IMG/M metagenome (GOLD analysis project Ga0302262, IMG submission 194557) | Peat permafrost microbial communities from Stordalen Mire near Abisko, Sweden - II_Fen_E3_4 | ecosystem: Environmental > Terrestrial > Soil > Wetlands > Permafrost | place: Sweden: Abisko...
CGGGATTATCTTGTTGGGCACCTTGGCCTCCACCTCACAGCTTCCGGCTGATCCTTCTGGCTACGCGACGGGGAGTACGTATATTATCGATGGCCACTTCTGGACGGTGCTCTCGGGTGCTTGGACAGACGTCGGCTCGATGGTGGGTCCGCAAGGGGAGTCAGCGTACGATCTGTGGCTTGCCGCGGGCAACACTGGGGACGTTAACGTCTTCTTGGCCTCCTTAAAAGGCGACACCGGTACTGGGATTGTGATCCATGGCACCTTAGTATCTTCAGCTAATCTACCTTCAACTGGGCAGATTGCCGGGGACTCTTGGTTTATCGGCTCTATCCTTTATACCTGGGACGGTACGCAGTGGACCCAGTTTGGCCCCACCGGCCCGCAAGGGATTCAGGGGATTCAAGGGATTCAGGGTGTTAAAGGTGACACCGGTTCGCAAGGTACCGTAGGGCCCAAAGGGGACACCGGGTCCCAAGGTATTCAGGGGATTCAAGGGATCCAGGGCGCCAAAGGGGACAAGGGTGATACGGGTGCGGCAATCGTACCGAAAGGCACCGTTGCTTCCGTCGGCGATCTGCCTGCTTCAGGCAACGCGTCGGGCGATACCTACTTTGTTGGCGGCGTGGCGTATATCAATAACGGTGCGGGTTGGATCAACATGGGCTCGGTCGTTGGTCCACAAGGTCCACAAGGTGCAACGGGTTCTACCGGCGCTGCCGGTCACTCCTTAACGCCTAAGGGCACCGTCGCCGCGGTAGGTAACCTTCCGTCTTCGGGCAATACGCTTGGCGATCTCTATTTTGTTTCAGGTGTTGCTTATTCCTGGGACGGGACAGCTTGGATTAACTTGGGTTCTGTAATAGGTCCTCAGGGTATTCAGGGGGTGCAAGGGGTAGCAGGTACCATTGGTGTGGATGGTGCACAAGGCCCGGTTGGCCCGGCGTTAACACCGAAAGGGACTGTTGCAACCGTGGGTGCCTTACCTTCTACGGGGAATACCAAAGGTGACCTCTACTATATCTCGGGCGTTGCCTATGCGTGGGATGGGTCCGTCTGGCAGAATATGGGGAGCTTAATCGGTCCTCAAGGGATTCAAGGGGTAAAGGGTGATACCGGGGCCACGGGGAATACCGGTCTCCAGGGTACCGCCGGGACTAACGGTACCAACGGGATTTCCTTAACGCCTAAGGGGACGGTAGCAAACGTGGGGGCACTGCCTTCTAGTGGTAACGTGCAAGGAGATCTCTATTTTGTTTCAGGGGTCGCCTACGCATGGGACGGCACTGCTTGGCAGAATATGGGCTCTGTGGTAGGCCCACAGGGTATTCAGGGCGTGAAAGGGGACACCGGGACGACCGGCACCGCAGGGACCAACGGTCACTCCTTAACGCCTAAAGGCAACGTGGCAACCGTTGGTGCCCTTCCGGCGAGTGGCAATACGTTAGGCGATCTGTATTACGTGGTCGGTGTGGCGTATTCGTGGGATGGTTCAGCTTGGATTGACCTCGGTTCGGTTATTGGACCTCAGGGGATTCAAGGGATTCAGGGCATCCAAGGAACCACCGGTACCACCGGGGCACAAGGGGCACAAGGGGCGTCTATTACCCCGAAAGGCACCGTGGCTACGGTCGGTAACTTGCCGGCGTCTGGTAATATCCAAGGTGATCTCTACTTCGTCTCGGGTGTGGCCTACATCTGGTCGTCTACCGCCTGGGTGAACATGGGATCCTTAGTCGGCCCGCAAGGTGCTACCGGGACAACAGGTACCACGGGTGCGACCGGGGCGCAAGGGGCCTCCATTACGCCTAAGGGTACCGTCGCCAACGTCGGGGCGCTGCCGGCCTCCAGTAACGTACAAGGGGATATGTATTATATCTCCGGGGTGACGTATATCTGGTCGGGTACGGCCTGGGTGAACATGGGCTCTAACCAAGGCCAAACCGGGGCACAAGGTCCTACCGGTGCCGATGGTGCAGTGGGGGCAACGGGCCCACAGGGTGCCGGTATTACGCCTAAGGGTACCGTTTCGGCGGTCGGTAACTTGCCGGCTTCAGGCAACACCAAAGGCGATACCTATAACGTCGGGACCGAACAGTATATCTACGACGGCTCTGCTTGGGTCGATATGGGTAACTTGGCCGGTCCTACCGGGGCTACCGGTCCGATGGGCCCGGGGATCACCATCGTGGGCTCGCTATCCTCTACGGCGTCTTTGCCGGGTACGGGTACCGTGGGTCAAGGGTATCTGATCACGGGACACTATTGGGGATGGACGGGCACGGCCTATGAAGATATGGGTCAAATCCAAGGTCCGCAAGGGAACCCAGGGCCCACCGGTCCTACCGGGGCCACTGGCGCGGCCGGGCCTACTGGGCCTAAAGGGAACACCGGGAATGGCTGGATTGTGCTTAACCGTACGCCAACAGCGGTTGATGGCAACGTTAACGACTTCTTCTTGGATTCGGTGACCCAACAGTTCTACCAAAAGACCGGGGCAACCACTTGGTCGTTGTTAGGCACCTTAGGTGGCGGTAACGTCTACGATGCCAACCTCGATGGAGTGGCTTACGTGCGCCAGAACGGGGCGTGGGTGTCGCTGCAAACCACGTTAAACCGCTACTCGTTGAGCACGTCTACGGGCTCGTTGGTCTCAACGACCATGACCTTGGACGCCTCGCTGGCCAACGTCTTTACGTTAGACGGAACAACTGCCAAGGGGATTACAATCACCAACTTGCCTTCAGGACGTGCTGAAACGCTCGTGCTGGTCTTTAGTGGGGCAGGAGGTTCCATTACCTGGAATACCACGGTTGGTTGGTCTGGCGGTACGACACCGTCGTATGGAACAACGCGCACCCTGATCACGTTGTTCTGGGATGGCACCAACCTCACGGGCTCCGTGTCGATGAGTGTCTAAGTTTCTGGAGGCGGTTCGCCGCCTCTTCCTTTTTAGCTTTAAGGAGTTTATCATGGTGTATGATACGGTGCATGGCTGGATGGTCTACGAAGGGGATCCGATGATCAAATTATCGGACCTGTCGTATCCGTACTACCTCTGGCAGCTACGTAATAATCCACAAGGTATCACTTTTGGTGACCATATCTACGAAGAAGACTTACGAGGTATGTTCGGCTACGCCCCGATCTTACAAACGACGGCCCCTACGGGAGATGTGGTCGCTGAGATCGCCCCGGTAATAGGCGACGACGGGAAAGGTCATCAGGAGTATTTCCAAACCTGGTCGTCTCGTCCGTACAACGCCGAAGAACTGGCCGCGCTCTTAGCGCAAGCCCAAGAGCAAGCCCACTCCTCAGCCCAAGGGGTCTTTACCAACGACTTGGTTGCGGGCGTGCCGTACGTGTGGGATAACGCCGGGACGTCGACCACCAACAAGATCCCGTTTAAAGTTGAACAACGGGCTAACTTGTTGATCCTAAGGCAACTGGCCACCGATCGGATTGCCAAAGCCGACACCACGACCTTTCGTATCCACACCGCGGAATCGACCTGGTTGACCTTAGCCCCGGCAGACCTCCTAACGTTTGTCGATGCGGTCTTTGCCACCTACGCGGGTTATTTGGATACCTATTGGGACTACCTTACCCGGGTGGGCCAGACCACGCTCTATACCAGCGTCCCTAACGTGCCTAGCACCTTCACCACGCCGTTGGCGGCGTAAACCGATAGAACGACTACCGTATACTTTTTAAACGGCATAACGCGGGTATCCTCCTCCTTAACGGGAAGAGGATACTCTTATGCCGCCTTAGGCATCTTTTAATACGTTAAAGACCAAATACAACCGCTGGGCTTGGTAGCGAACTGACAGCTCAATACCCAGTACGTAGGCAAAACGCGTGACCGTCGGGAAGGTAGGATGGTTTTCACCTAAGTAAAAGACCTTGGCACCAAAGAAGGTGTAAGGGTCTTTGGGGGTCAACGTCCAGGGGTCTCCCGTGACCTTGGCTAGGAGTTCAACAAACGACTGGGTAACTGGGTCACCCACCGTTTGCTGGGCCAAGAGCCGGGCATAGGGCGTAAAGTCGTACGGGTAAGTATAAAGCTTGGGTAAGCGGGTTAACGCAAACGTCCCCGCGTCTTTAGTCGGTGTGAGCATCTTTCTCTCCGTATACACGTTCAATGGCGCTTAACGTACAGTTCTCGTAATTGGCCAACGAGCACAACAAGTCATAACCCCAAAAAAGCTCCGTTGAAAACAAGGAGATATACGTCAGGGCGTTCTTTACCCAGGCCTCTTGTTCAAATTGCTCAGAGGTATTGATGTTGGCAAGCACCGAGTTGACAAAGGCAAGAAAGGTGGTGGTGGTGATGGCCAGGCTTTTGTTAAGCTCATCTAAGCGAACCAATTGAGTGTGTATCCCGGCGCTCAGTTCGGGAAGCTTCCCAAATTCGTTGATAAAGTCCGCTGTGAGCGCACAATCACCCACCTCTGGTAATGGGTTCACTAACCCGATCCCCAGGTGCACGTTGTTTTTCAAACACCCCTTGGCGAAATAGCGCTTAAGGGAGAAACCCCCGGTTAACGCAAGCTCGCCTGGGCACGTTGCCCCTTGGTCACGCAGCGCCTTAACAAAGGCGGTTAACGAGACTTCTTCGTTAAAGCTGAAGGTTCTAAGGCGTGCCGCCCCGGCGTCTAAATAGTCGGTCGCGTGCAAGAGCGCGTGGTTGACGTTGAGTAAGGCCTCTTTTACGATTTCGTCCGTTAACGTATCCACGGGTTTAAGGTGTAAAAATCCACACAACGGACTGAGCTTTAACAGGGCGTGAACGCTATAGGTGTTGTTTGTGCCGATTCGACTTAGTCGGCCTAAGCAATACCCCAGATCTCCTTTCACCCGCTCCCAGCGTGATAAGGTTTCAATGGTGCGCCACAAGTGCTGCACGGCAATCGCTGACAACCCTGTTAAGCGGTCTTTGGCTTTGGCGTCACTAAAGAGGGTTTTGGCGGTGGTGACGTCAAAAGGGTGGTGGGGAAGTACCGTTGGGTAATCTTTGGCCAAGAGTACCACATCGGTTTTGGCATCAAACACCGGATGACCGGCGAGTACCGAGAGCACCTGGGCGGTTAACGCCGTGTCTTGCAAGCCCGCTTTGGCCTCATCCCACGCGGTGTTTAACGCCTCTAGTCCTTGAGCGTATTCCACATGACCAAGTAACAACGCTTCGTTACCACTGCCTACCTTGGCCCCAAAGGCGGCAATACAAAAGTCGGCAGCAGCCGACACCGTATCAAGTGAAAGATCAAGTGCCCTTTGAAAGAGCTTGGTTTGGTGTTCTAAAAACCACCGGGTGGCGGAGGTTAACATCCTCGCTTCAAAGGCACTCTCAACTAAGCGCTCTTCCTGGGCGATCTCGTGTTCCAGGGCTTTAAAGTCCTGGGCTAAACGCGAGGATATCCGCCCATAGAACTCGTTAATCACCTTGATAAATCCGGCGCACTCGCCTAACACTTGGGCAAGCTGTTGTGTAGTGGGCTGGGCTATCGGTTCAAGTGAGGGGAGTTTCCCCGTGTGTTTGACAAAGCCCACCTCGTTATCACCAAACGACTCACCGAGGGTAATCGTAAAGGTGTGAAACCCGGGGAAGTTGGTCAAGGTGTACGTGTTGCTGGGGCCTTCTTTGGCCATACTACGGGCTGCTAACGTTTTAAGGTACTGGCGCAAGGCTTCCATCGCATCAGCCCGCTCACGGGCTTCTAAGACCGTTTTATAGAGCGCTTGGTAGGTTTGGTAGTCGTTGTGGATCAAAGTAAAGAGCCACTTGGCTTTGCTCAAGGCGTTTAGCACGTCGCCATAGCCTTTTACTTCGTGATCGTTAAGCGCCAACCGCCTGGCACTTTTTGGCAGAACAAAGGTCGCGTTGTCGTGATCTCCTTTGCGCCAGTGCAGGCGTTGCTCGGCAAACACCAACTTGCCTTGAATACGGGTGATGCGATCGATGGCCACCCTTGCCCCTTGCCGGGCAGTATGCAACCCCGCCTTAGTAAGTGCAAGGGCGTGCTTTGAGGCCTTGAGGGCGAGCTCTTTCACGCTAGCCGTGAAATCGTCAAAGTCTTCCATGCCATCGGCGATATGGGAGATCATCTCTTCGTCCGTTTTGTTGAGATGCCCGTTGGAGTTTAACACGATATCCGAGACTTGTTGGATAATCGCTTCCATCTGATCATCCGACGGGCCTTCGCCTTTCTTCCCGCCATCGTTATCGGCGAGCATCACGTAGGACTCATTACCGACGGAAAGCTCGCTATCGTCGGTTACCGATTCCAAGTTCTCGTTGGTTTGATCGGGCCGGGCTTCGTCGTCGTCTTTATGCTTCTTTGCCACCTTTACCAAGTGCTGGCTGGCTACGGCTGCCGTATGGGCTTTTTGGACACTTACTACCGACTCGTCGATAAGCAAGGTGCTTTGCGACGGGCCTAAGAGATTCATCGTCGTCATCTTCTTTTCCTTTTTAGGCAGAATAAAGAGAGAGGGTTGCCCCTCTCTCTTTATTTCACCTGGTGTTATACGTCAAGCGTTAGGCTGCTTTTTCTTCTTCTTTAGGTTTATCACCTTTTTCGTCTTTTTCGTCTTTTTCGTCTTTTCCGCCTACGACTTTCTTAGCCAGGCCAAGAACGGCGTTAGAAACTGCTACCGCGGCAGCAGCAGCGTCTTTTGGCAACGCACCAACGCCGTTGCTGTAGTCGATGATGTAACGGCCGAAAGCTTCAGCGATCTTAGCAACGTCTTTGGCATCACCTTCATTTGTGCCATTTTTCTCAACATAGCCTTTGATTTTTTTACCGTTAATAAACCCACCCATCACGGTAGTCAGCTTATTAACCACGTTACTCTTCATCCCACTGACCGTGTCCATCAGCTTGATGACTTCTTTGGCCATATCACTGGCCTGCGCTGGGGTAAGCGATTTCTTCACGGCTTCGGCTTTTTCACCGTTAGCGCGACGAATGGAGAGCGAGCTGCGGCCTTGTGCACGAATATGGGCTTTCGCTGTTTCCACATCTTTGGCCACCGGTGCGGTAGCAAATTGTTCAAAGACCGCGTAACCGCCCAGCACCACTTCGGTACGCATGATGGTAACATCGCCTTTCTTAGCCACCATGAACCGGGTGCCAGGATACTCGACCCATGGCAGTGCCCTCAACGAACTGCAAGCATCAGCGACCGATTTTGCGTCACCGATCTTGTTGGCTTGAGCCACAATTGTATCGAGAGCAGCAATACGATCCGATGCCACTTTGTCAACCGCCGTCGTGATAAACGTGGCGAAGGCTTTGAAATCAGCAGGAACGTTTTCAGAGATCTTGCCGCCTTTGATCACGAAGTCACGACCACCGTAAGAGACTTCTTTGGCTTCTTTGGCTTCTTTGGCTTTGTTGATCACGCCCATGGCGCTGGCTTTCACACGCGCGGTTTGATCGAAGATATGTTCAAAAAACTTCTTGATCATTTCCATCAAACGTTTAGCACCGGCGGCCAGGCGTTTACCCAGACCTTCTTTCTCGCCATCCAAGGCCAGCAAACCGGCACTCAGCATGGCAGACGTCAGTTCTTCGCCGTTAGCCAGTCCTTCCAGACCACCACCAAACGATTCCAGACCTTTACCCATGCGAGCGTAGGTGGTGACCAGTTGGTCTTGCAACATCTTGGCGGTTTTGTCCGAGAAGCCGTTGTCAACGAAATATTCCATCGAGGCTTGAACGGATTCGATGCGCTCAATTTGTTCGACGTGTTCGGCGATCACCCGTTGTTCCTGGGCAATCTCAGCGTCCACTGCCACGATATCAGTCTGTGCACGAGCGATATCACGATCAGCGATCATCTCAGCCACTTCTTCAGCCGAGACGGCCGGTGCCGTGGAAACCACTTCTTCGGTTTCTTCACGGTCTTCAAAGGCTTCGTTACCAAAGCCCAACATAAAGTCAAGAGCAGACATTTATACACTCCAATTGTTTTCATGAAAACGTTTAAACGATCGTTTGCTAACCCCACCCTTAACCTTATTCCTCGTCAGAGTGGGGTTGACATATAATTAAGCCTGTTGCTTAAAAGATTTTTATCGACTGATTGGCAAACCAAGAGAGGTTACTGGTCAACAGACGGAGGTGCTCGCGATAACGGGTGGCCACCACCGAAAGATCAGAGACCACTTCTGACAAGCTCGTCACGACGTATTGCTTTTGGTAATCGGTTTTAGCATCACCCTTGGTTTCTTGCTTTAAGCCGGCTACCGTGCGCTGAAGCCGGTCTACCAGCGTTTCAAAGGGATGATCGGCCACATAGTTGTCAAGCAAGCCGTTAATGGCCTGGAGTAACTTGACCCCTTGGCTGGGCGTGTCGATCACCGGGAGCGTGTATTGCTCTTGGCTATTTAACAGCTCCAAAAAGGCCTCTTTGTTATTGCGCTCCATTCCGGCGTTGGGGGCGACCAGTTGTGAGTGAAACCCCATCACTTTGGCGGTGGTGAGCTCTTTATCGTTTATTCTCAACACGCCCTTTTTGAGCCTGAAATACATAAAAGCACCGCCCAATAACGGTTGTGCGACCAGAAACGTACTCTTGCCCAGTTCCACTGGCGACTGTCCAGGTAACGCGGGCGGGTCGTAGGAGAGGGTAAACTGCGCACTCAGCGTACTGGCGTGGGCGGCACGTACCGCGATCGTCGCCCAACTTTCGATATAGTTAAGCTGGGAGCGGTTAAAGGCTTTCGTGAACACATCAAAGTCGTTGATTGCACTGACCAGCTCGCCGGCGTTCGTTGCGATCTTCCACCCGGCAGGCGCGACCTTGCCTTGCTTGCCTTGCGGAACCGATAAGGCAGTAGCCAAGACCATTCGCTTGGTGTACGGATGCTCCGTTGAGGTTCTTACCAGCTTGCCGTCTTTAATTTTTTCATTAAAGGAGGCAATAAGTTCCTCGTTATGGCTGCGCAGCCGTCTGGCCCAGAGTTTAAACTCTTGATATTGACGGGCAAGCAATTGACCTAGTCGAAGGATCATCTCAATCAGTTTCTTTACCAGCGTGTTTAAACGCTCTGTCAGCCCCTCTAAGCCGTCAGACAACAACGGCCCTTTGAGATACCCATTATACGACTCCAAAGAGCCTACGAGGGCGCTAGCCCCTTCCAGGTTCTCGTCGGCAATTTGAATTTGCTCAAGTTTTGCCCGCAGTATCACCGCATGATCTGCACTGAAGTCCGCTTGGTTGTCGGTAATGAATTGCCTAGCGTCTTGCAAGCCCTCCAGACTCTGGCGGGTTTTGGCCATCTGCCCGGTGAGCATCACCATGTCATCGTTATCGTTGTTATCGTCTTGTGGGCCGTCATCGTTGCCTAAACCCACGAACACGTAATCCTTTTTTGCCACGGGAACAGAAGGGTCCGGGTCATACCCGAACTCTTCTAGACCACCCGTCAGCCAACTGCCGCCGAGGTTACCCATCTTTTAGTGCACTCCGTTATTTGCTAAGATCGGACCCACTGACTGCTTTACGGACGAAGTCCTGCATGGCGTGGATGTTTTTGATACACGGAATCCCGTTAAAGAAGGCCAGCATAAAGGTGGCGTTGATCGCGTTGTGGGCATCGATTGCATAAGAGCGGATCGTTTTGTCCACGAAGTCTTGCTGGTCAAAAGTTTCGCCCAGTTTGACCAACGCGTCCAACTCTTTGAAATACGGGGATAACGACGCCATCCCGGTATACCAGGCCCGGATCTCTTTGATCGACGCCTCGATGGTATCAAGCACCCCGGCAAGCTCTGAAGCCGACAGCTCAAGTTCGACGGGCTTAGGGTCTTTCGGGATGTTCTCGGTGTAATACCCGATCACCACTTCGGCTTTGCGGGCGGCTACCAACGCGTTATCGATGGCCACTTCGTCGTCTTTGTTCGAATCCGGCACGTCAATATAGTAGTACTTACCGTACCCGCCAAGAGAGACGTGGTTCACGTAGATGTTAAACACCGCACGTGACCCGTTGATCTTCTTGTACTTCTTAGCCGTTGTTGGTAGGGGAAAGGCAAAGTCTTTCAATTTGGCAAAGACCTTAAAGAAGTCGTCTTTTGAGGTGGTTTTGTGCAGCTCCACCATCACCGGATACCACTTCTTAAAGTGGGCTTCAAACACCGAGACGTCGTCAGGGCCCCAGGCCTTCATTGCCGCCGGGAAGTCTTTCATGCTTTTGAGCACGTCGGCATCGTCGGTATTGGTTAGTGCCTTCACCAAGTTAGCGGGGAGCGTAAAGGAGTAGGTGCTCGTTTTGAGTTTACCCACTTCACCGCGCAACATCTGGTTGATGCTGACCAATTTGTTCACCGGGTCGGTTTCACCTTTAAAGGCCAGGCCTAACGCTTCGGTAAAGTTGGCGTAGCTAAACTTCAACTTCTTGGCCACGTTGCCGATCGCCTCCGCCAAACCTTCTTGTGAGCCCACTAGCGAACCGTTTTCGATGTCGATGATCATCTTTTCGTCGTCTTCACCCAAGAGCTCTTTGCGCACTTCCCGGGCGGTGTTTTGGAGGATAGTCAATTCCGCTTCGGTCGGTTCGGCGGGGTTATTGACGTGCTGAACTTCGACCATCAACCCTTCCATCCCAGACGAAAGCTCTTCTAACAACCGAAGATGTTGGCGTTTGTCTTGCAACACCTTTTCGGTTTCCAGCAACTCGGTCAATTGTTCGTGCGCGGTGATTTGCGCTTCGAGCATGTCGGCATTCGAATCGAGCAGGGAAACGATGTGTTCCCCTGCTGTGTAGGATTCTAAACCGAGCGAGAGTATTTCACTTAACCCGCCCATGTAAACCCCTTAATTACGCGGTCAGCGCGTTATCGTTATATGTTGCCACGCAACGTTCGCCCACTTCCAACACCCGGTTGAGGATCTGAATCAGTTCAGAAGACAGTTCTCGGATCGGGCCCACGGCCAAATAGGCGTAGGTGTCGTTATACATCTCGATGAGATCGGCGAGTGCGGTGTTCAGCCCGGTGACCGTGACGTTTACGGTGACGTCGCCTTGCTCAACGGTGGTTTCCGTTGAGGTCACGCCGCCATCTTCATCCCAACCCGCCGAAGCCAAGATCTTGATCACGCGATCCAGGTCGTGGTTTTCATCAAACCAGGTGGAATACGACCGGGAATACTGCTTGATGTCGGTCAGGATGGCCAGCACGTCTTCCCCGAGTTTGGCGATCTCGGCCGGTTTTAAGGTATCGAGCGCGCAATCAAGTTTAGGCTGACGTTTACCGAGCTCGTGGGCGGTGATGTCGATATCAAACATCGAGTTGTATTTGTTATCGATGCGGCGAATCAATGGCAGAGCCGCGTTGTCTTTGACGATCGGGTGGTTGTAAAACAACGCCACGCCGCCTAAGATCTCTTCAGAACGGTACACGTCGTATGAAGTGGAGTTCATCGGGACTTTGAGTTTGGCGACGTCCAACTTCGGTAACTCGATGGCCACCAGTTCTTTGGCGATCTTCACCGCTTGATCGTAATCGGCGGTAGCAAGCTCTGCCACGGTTTTGACGAACTTACCGCGCTGCACGTCTACCCCTTCGCTGGAGTCTTTATACACCAGCTTGATAAACTTCGCCATCTCGGTTAAGTCTTTGGACAAATTCGACGAGACCTTGCCGTCTTTTACCAAACGCCAGGCGGTATCGAGCGGAAGCTGAATGGAAGACGAGGTGGATTCGCCGGTGGTGACTTTGGCCAAGGCGGTTAGGGCTTCAGCACGACGGGCCACTTTGTCATAGCCCACACCCACTTCTTTAAAGAACGATACCCAGCGGGCCACCATCACCTTGCGCATCTCACCCAGCTTACTGCGCGCAGCCTTCAAGAAGTCACCGATGCCTTCCAGACCGGCGTTGAGCGCCTCGTCGGTGGTGATATCCGTACCAAAGGCTTCCAAAGAACCCACGACCTTTTGGGTGTCGTAACGGCCTTTGGTGGCAATGGCAATCAGGTGTTGCAGGGCCAAGGCGTCGCCTTTGGTGACGATGGTGCCTTTAAACGACTCCATAGACGCCACGACTTGTTCGGTTTCGGTGATCACCTCGATCTGGTCATCCATCGCGCATTCGACTTCGCACAGCTCTTCGGCCGCTTCGACCACGGCCGCTTCAGCTTCCGCCGCTTCTTCAGCCGCTTCGACCAGTTCGATCTCTTCAACACACTCATTAGGTTCAATCACCACGGTCTCAGCGACCACGGTGGTGTCTTCAGGTTTCACTTCGGTCGCGGACTCGTCGTCGAGGTCTTCCAAACCGATACTTAAAATATTGTCTAAACGCATTAACGTATTCCTCGGGTAATGGGGTAATAGCGCTTATTCCACGCTACCGAACATGACATATAATGAATTAACTTGGTCGATAACACACTCTGGATCCCGGGTGAGATTGGCCAGCAAGGTCCCAGACGACGTTTCGCGAATCCGATCGATAAAGGCCATTGGCATCAAGGTTTTGGCCTCTTTGGCGTCGGCTTCTAAACGAGACGGGTTAGATTGAACCGCTTTAGGCCCAAACAAACACATCCGGGTGCGCACCGACATCGGACGATCACCCCCCAGGGCGACGGTGGCGATATCGTTGACAAAGAGGATGGCATATTTGGAATGGATGGTGCTCATGCGCTGGGCCAGCATCCAGTTACCCAACGGAAAGAGTAACCGGGCGGTGACTGCCACCACTTCTTGTTTAAAGGCAAAGGATTGGGCGAGCAGCTTATCGCCATTTAACCGAGAATACAGATCGATCACCTTGTTATCGACCATCAGCTTCATCGGCCCGCGCGGGGCGTGTGAAGTAAAGCCGGTGCCATAGATGCACTCGGCTCCCGTTGAGATCCGCTCAGCCATGGTTATGCCCCTTTATCCGGTACGGGTGGGGTGAGGATGCCTTCGATCTCATCACGCAGGCGTTGAAGCTGTTCGGTGTAAAAGGTGATCTGTTTTTGTAAAGAAGGATCATCTGACCCACCGGCCACCAGTTCTTGGAGTTTGGCCAAGGTGAGCTCGGTTGAGATCGCCGAGGCTTCGGCTTCACGCAAGCGCTTGACTTGCAGCTCGGCTTTGCGTTTGCGTGACAAATACCACGGGTTGTACTTCAGCGGAATAAAGCCGGACTTAAACGGGTCAAGCTTCAGGCCCATCATGCCGTCTACCACATCCGGGTCACTGGCGTCAACGGAGATGTTCGGAATGGCGTCAAACACTTTTTCCGTCACCGACAAGGGCTGGTAAAATACCCCGATCAGATAGATAAAGTGTTTGCAGGTTTCCGAGAGAAAGCGGATCTCATTCATGGTAAAGCGTTTGGCCAGCTCGTCAGAGGTGATCTCGGGCTCCGCCTTGATCGTGGCAATCAGCAGCAGCATGGAGCGGGCATAGCGCAAAAAGAAGGAGACGGAATCAACATAGCGCAGAAAGTTCGCTTGTTTGTAATCAATCGCTTCTTTGGGCACTGCCCCGCCAAACTCTTTGTCGACTTGCTTTCGCACCCACGGCAAGGTGGTGGTCAGTTGTTGCAAGGCCACAAACGTGCCCGAAACCACGTCGTGGGGACGCAGATGCTCGTCTAAGCGCAAACGGTTATACTCCCGGGTAAGCTGGATCAGGTAGTAGTTCTTCCCCTCCGTGTTGACCCCGGCGTTCACCGCGTCTTTAAACCCTTTGATCGTGAACTTGGCAATCTCATCGCCTAAGGTGTCGATCTCGGAGACGACGTCGCGTTTATCCGCCATCAAAAGGTTTTTAATGTATTCGTAAATCTTCATCGAAAGGTCCTTTATAGTCCGGGGATTTTGTTTTCAGAAAAGGCCGTAAAGATCGACATGATGTCCGGGCCGTTCCCACGGTTTAAGGTTTTTAAGCCGCCAAAGGTGACCGAGGTGGCCAGACGTTCCCCACGGTAAAAGAAATCCACCATATTACGGTTATGATCTACCACGATCAGGATGTTGGCGTGGATATGCTCAAACACGGATTCACGGATCTTAAAGTCGTTTAACGTGCCACCCAATTCCCGACCGGCTTTTAAGGCGGTGGTTTCACTGACGATAATCACGTTGGAGTCCGTGGCCAGTGAGGGATTACCGGACATAAACCCTTTCTTGGCGTTGTTCTTTGATCGACGCAGCATCTCTGCATAAAAGCCTGAGGTGTCTTCGATCAAGATCTTCTTTTGCTGGGCGATCACGTCATCGCCAGTCCACATATTCGAGAAGGTCAGTTCGCCGGCTTTAAAGCGCGTCCAACGTTCCTTCACGGTGTTTTTGGTGGTCCCGATAGACAAGATGGCGGCGATAGCGTCCGAGGTGGTGGTGACCGGTTTAACCCGCACCGTCACCGGGATCGGTATCGAATTGCCGTTAGAGGACAAATTGACGATAAACATCTTCCCCAAGGCCAAGTTGGTTGGGGCTTGGATATCGGCAATCACCGATTTGTCGGTTTTCAGTTGGACCTTTTTTCCGTTCTCGGCGGTGACTTCTTCCTCAAAGGCTTCAAGCCCGATATTATAGAGCGGAATAGTGCTAAGCGCTAAGTGGGCTGAACCGGGTTTGGTGTGCTCAGCGTCAAAGGCGTTAAGGCCAATACCGGTGCGATTCGGATTGAGTTTGTCCAACGTGCCGACCACGTCAATGCCGTCGATGTGACCGAGCAAGGCGAAGGTTTGCACGTAATAACCCGCAATAAGTGAGGTGACCACTTGTAACGTGTCGGGGGTCACCTCGTCGAATTTAAGTTTGTCATCCAGTAAGATCAAGGGCTCCATCCGGCAGACCTTGGTAAACGAGACCAAATCCATCGTGCCAAACTGGCCCAATTGTTTTAAGGTGTCGTCGATTACGGGGGCATACTTTTCCTTCGCCTCTTTCAGTTTCAGCAATTTGTCGGCGATGGTCAACAAGGCGCCGCCGAGTGTGACGACTCCCGTAATAGCTGGTAGCATAAAACGTACTCCTTTTGAATTTTAAAAATGATTATTACGCCTAAGAGGTAA
>Ga0302262_10000621_pt1 | contig 14964 bp, 15 predicted proteins | sample II_Fen_E3_4_FD_194557 | JGI IMG/M metagenome (GOLD analysis project Ga0302262, IMG submission 194557) | Peat permafrost microbial communities from Stordalen Mire near Abisko, Sweden - II_Fen_E3_4 | ecosystem: Environmental > Terrestrial > Soil > Wetlands > Permafrost | place: Sweden: Abisko...
ATCAACACCGCCCCACCCCACTCGCCACCGACGGCAATGCCCTGCACGATGCGCAACAAGACCAGCAGGACCGGCGCCGCGACGCCGATCTGCGTGTAGGTCGGCAACAGCCCGATGCACACGGTGACTACGCCCATCATGACCAGCGTGATCACCAGCGACTTCTTGCGCCCGATCCGATCGCCGATATGCCCGAACACAATGCCACCCAACGGTCGCGCGAAAAAGCCCACGGCAAAGGTGCCGAACGCGGCCATGGTGCTGAACAATTTATCTTCGGAAGGGAAAAACAGCTGACCGAACACCAGCGCGGCGGCGGTGGCGTAGATGTAAAAGTCGTACCACTCGATCATGGTGCCGATGAATGCGGCGGCCGCGGCACGGCGAGGCTGGGGCGAAGCGGAAGGCTTCATGGGGCTGGCTCCTTTGGTTATTTTTTTGGCAGGAGAAAGGTCGAACGCATGCGCTCTGATGGCGCTTGTTGAGGGTGATTTATCGTCGCGGCTCTATAATTAGTCAATTTTCTATTTATTATTCCAATTATAAATTCTACTTATTATTGAGCCGCGCCATGCCCGAAACCCGCCGCGATATTCATCCGTTGCTCAACGACCGCCTGGACTGGAACCTGCTGCGCACCTTCCGCGTCATTGGCCAGGAACTGAGCATCAGCCGCGCTGCCGCGCGTCTGCACCTGACCCAGCCAGCCATCAGCCAGGCCCTCAAACGCCTGGAAGAACAACTCGACTGCCAACTCATCGCGCGCCGTGGCCCGCGCTTCGTACTGACCGAGGCCGGCGAACAGATTTTCGCCATCGCCGGCGAGATGTACGGCCAGGTCTCGCAGATGAGCAACGCCCTGCAAAAACCTGGCGATGAAGTGATCGGCAAGGTGCGCCTACTGATGATCAGCCGCATCAACTCCGACACTTTCGATGACTTCCTCGCCGACTTTCACCGCGAACATCCGCGGGTCGACCTGGACGTTGAGGTGATGCGCAGCTCCGACATCGTCGCTGCCCTGCTGGAAAAAACCGCCACCCTGGGCCTGAGCCTCAACCGCCGGCCACAGCCGCGCCTGGAACAACATCTGTTCCTGCACCAACGCTATGGTTTTTTCTGCGGAAAACACCACCCACTGTTCGGGCGTCGCGGCTTGGCCGAAGGGGATTTGCAGTCGGAGAACTTCGTCAGTTTTACCAGTGACCAGATCGGCGGGATGCTCTCGCCGTTGACGATATTCCGTGACCAACAGGGCTTCAGCGGGCGGATCGTGGCGTCGTCATCCAGCCTGGAAGAAGTGCGCCGCCTAGTGATTGCCGGGTTTGGCCTGGGCTGCCTGCCGATTCACGTGGTGGCGGAAGATGTGCAGAACGGACTGCTCTGGCGCTTGCCGCCGGATGAGGGGATTGCGGATGTGGATATCCATGTGTTGTGGCACAGGGAGCAGAAGATGAGTCGGGCGGAAACGGTGTTTATCGACAGTCTTTTGGCTCGTCTGGTGCGGTAGCCAGCCCGGCTGATGTATTTAGCGATTGACCTGACGTAGATGCCAGATGCCTCTCTCGGGGGAGCCCTTGAAGGGTCATCAGGACCGCACATACAGTTCTGCGGGTCTGCGCATAGAATACGCCAACCCCCAAAAGCCCTATTGCACATCCAATAGCTAGCGCTCACAAGCGACGGAGTAAACATATTCAACTGCGGCGCAGTTGCATTGACTTTCGCGGAGCTCAATCAGGCCAGTGTTTGCTCGTTCTGGACTTCAGCAAATTTTGTAAGCTCTTTCTTCGCCAACTCAAGTTCGATTCGTTGAAGTAATAGCTCTTTGCTTTGCAAAATAATGACACCATCACACCTGCAAAGGCCAAACGCTGAAAATAGCGTATTGATACCTTCGAACACATCCCCGAATGATCCTCTATCAACAGGGACGGGAATAAACATAAAGATTCCTATACTTAGTGCAACTTGAACGATCACCATCAACCAAAATGAAAAGCCCTTCAATTTACTCGGTATTTTGATCCGCCTATTAAGTTTGAACCGAGTCTATCTATTGCACTCGATTTTTCAGGATCCTTTTTGCCGCGCCAAGAATTTCCTTCAGCGACGTTTCATCAGCCTGATAGGCAATGTCGCATAGGCAGTGGCGAAGGTTCGCTGCTGTTGGTTCAGCATGATCCCGGTTCGTGAAAAAAGCATCCAGTCCCACGCCTAGGACCTTAGCGATTCGCTCCAACATCTCAATGCTTGGGGCGTATTCGCCTCTCTCGTAACGACTCACTGTCATCGACTCGCAGCCCAATGCTTCAGCAAGCGCGGCCTGTGTCCATTTATTGTCTAGTCGTAAGTGCTTGATTCGCTTGCCTATACTGATAGTGGCATTCTGCTTCATGGTAAATATCACTTAAAATCAAATACTTACACCTATTAACACCCCCAGGAAGATCATAAAAAGGCTAAATTGCTAGAATTTTATAGACAATTTCAGTATAGTCATTTTTTGACTATCTGGACGATGTTGAATTGCTAAGGAATTTTCCCATGGACGAAGAAAATTATGCCTTCAGGAAAATGCGATTGATTTTTGGTCCCGGCAGCGGTGAGCGCTTGGGAAGCACCAAGAATCTATTTGCCAGTACAGGTCGAAAAAAACGGCTCCTATTGCCTATGGTTGGGTAACGGGGAGTCACGTTTATGCTCACACCTTCCCATAATCAACAACTGATACGACAAGGCATGATCGAACAGGCGTTGCGCCAGGTCGATATTGAGCACGAATTCAGCCTGGTTTTTCAGCCAGTGATTGATTTGCGTAGCCGGCGGACTGTCGCGTTCGAGGCATTGGCACGTTGGAGCAGCCCAGAACTAGGCGAAGTCCCTCCTTGCCAATTCATTCCGATTGCCGAGCGGATCGGCTTAATAAATCACTTGACCACTCATCTGCTTGGCAAGGCATTGATGATCGCCTCTCATTGGCCCCCCCATATTTGCCTTTCTTTTAACTTGTCCACACACGACTGTGCTTCAGACAAAATCGCCGGACAAATAGTCGAAATTATTGAAGTGAGCAATTTTGACGCCACGCGCCTGGACCTGGAAATAACCGAAACAGCCATCATGCAGGATGTTGCTCAAGTGCAACATACTATTGATAGGTTCTGTCAGTTAGGTTGCGGTGTTGCTCTTGACGATTTCGGCACTGGATACTCTAGTCTTAGCCAATTACTTTCGTTAGCGTTCACTAAAATAAAAATAGATCGAACCTTTGTTACTGGCATCAATAAAAACCCGACCAGCTACAAAATCGTAAAGTCTCTAGTTGCTTTGAGTCTCGACATGCAACTTGAATGCATAATCGAGGGAGTGGAAACTCGCGAGGAGTTGGAAACCTTGATTAATTTAGGTTGTTTTTTTGTCCAAGGGTATTACTTTTCGCGCCCCATGCATCATTCGCACATAAATAATTGGCTTAAAGAAAATTAAATTGCTCGCGGCACGTCATAAAATATTATCGAGTACTGATCAAAACTCAGACTCCGCAAGGCCTGCTTAATGTCTAAACTCAGCAATATCGTCGAAACTCATCATACTGAAAGTAACGAACCCCCTTGATCACACAGGCACAACTTTCGAAAAAATACACCACCAAAACCAATGCAGACTTTAGACAATGAAAGATATCTTTTCCGTAAAAGCAAAACTAGGCCTTAGCTTTGGCTTATTACTTTTACTTGTGCTGCTGATTTCAGCAATTTCTATTCTTTCACTTGGCGACTCCAACAGCCGCTTTTCCGGTTACATTAATGGTATCGGCAAGCGAAAAGAGCTTTCTTCAGAATTATTACTGGCAGCTCAACAGCGAGCCATTTCGGCAAGAAACTTAGTTCTAACAAATTCCGCTACCGTTCGAGCGGATGAAAAAAACACTTTAGGTAACGCTCACCAACAAGTTGGTGAACTATTAAGCAAGCTGACCACATCGGTGGATGGCATGTCACCCAATGAAGAAAAAGTCGAAGCTCAACGTTTAATTTCCGAAATCCAACAGATAGAGGCTTTATACGGGCCTGTCGCTTTAAATATTGTCGATCTAGCACTGAAGGGGGACAATGAATCGGCAATTGTAAAAATCAACAACGATTGCGAACCTCTCCTCAAGAAGCTGATCGTGATGGTCACTCAATTTATTGAACTTGAGGAAAAGACGAGCCTAGCCAATGTAATACACTCACAGGAAGAGTATGAACTGCAACGCAATCAATTGATTATTTTTAGTCTTATTGCTGCAACAATCGCATTGACTCTTACACTTGTAATCACTCGCGGACTGGAACGAGCATTAGGAACGGAGCCATCAATCCTTTCCGGTATCGCCCAGCGAATCGCCTCCGGCGATATTCGAGCGATTGTTGAAACTAAAGCAGCTAAACCTGGAAGCGTCCTTGCATCTTTTGGCCAAATGCAATCCAACCTTAGCAGGCTAATTAGTGAGGTTCATAGCTCATCCAATGTGATATCAGGTTCTGCGGAGGAACTATCAGCGGCAACGGAGCAAACCCGCATAGGTGTTAGTCAACAACGTATGGAAATTGATCAGGTTGCTACGGCAATTCATGAAATGGCAGCCACCGTAATGGAAGTTGCGCATAATTCTGAAAGTGCCGCCAATGCAGCAGCGACAGCGGATCAACAGGCGCAGACAGGCGGAACAATGGCCAAGCAAGCGGTAGTTCAGATTGAGCATCTGGCCACAGAAGTCTCGAACACGGCGATTGCTATGCTTCGACTTAAGCAGGAAAGTGAGCATATTGGCGGCGTGCTTAATGTAATCAAGTCTGTAGCTGATCAAACTAACCTTCTTGCTCTAAATGCTGCAATTGAAGCCGCCAGGGCTGGCGAAGCTGGTCGTGGCTTCGCAGTGGTAGCTGATGAAGTACGAAACTTAGCCAGGCATACACAAGGCGCCACCCAAGAGATTGAAACGCTGATTGCGAGCTTACAAGTCATCTCAGGGGAAGCCGTTGAACGGATGGAAGTATGCCGAGGCCTAACAGATAAAGCTGTAATTCAGATATCCGACACAGACGCTACTGTAACAACCATCACCACAATGATTAGCAATATTCAGGAAATGGTGCGACAGATTGCAACCGCTGGAGAAGAACAAAGCGCGGTGGCTGAAGAGATCAGTCGCAGTGTAACCCGTGTTCGTGACATTTCAGACCAGTCTGCCGCCTCAAGCGAGCAGACGGCCGCATCTAGCACGAGTTTGGCAACACTTGGCGGCACGTTAAAAAAACAATTAGAAAAATTTCAGATTTAATGAACTAAGACCACATTAAGGATAAGGCAGCTATAATTCGTTTTGTAGGTGATCCACTATCTCGGATCGCCTTTTTTATTGTAGTGCGATGTAGTTCATTAAGATTAACGTAAGCGATTCATGAACCCCACCTTTTAAATGTGGGGTTCATGGATCGCATACGATTCTTCATTATCTCTCTGTCCAAATGTATCATTTGGTGTGTTCACGATTAGAGCACAGCACTCCATCATTCTGGAATGCAGACAAACCAAAATCTTAGAAAGAGCTTCTGCCAACGTATCCGCGACCTACGCAGCAGCCAAGGCTTCAGCCAAGAGGCATTTGCTGATAAGTGCGGCTTTGTGCGGACGTACATGTCACGCATTGAGACAGGCACAGCCAACCCTAGTCTAGATGCAGCCAAGGTGCTTGCTGACGGGCTGGGTCTATCGCTGCCGGAGCTTCTACAAGGGCTTTGAGGCTGGTCGCCCCTGACTTATGGTGACGCCATAGCAAACGCCCTAGAGCTGCCGTTGATCAATCAGAGCGGTATCGGCGCCGCCATTGAAGAGCTTGCCAAATGGGTTGCCGAACGAGGCTCAATAGATACTGCGGAGAACGCAGTCGTTGCCCTGCAAGTACTCGATTTGAATGCCGAAGCGATTGCCAGTGCAATTAGGGTGCTTCGTCAAGAATGATTTTCACCAAATAACCAAAGAAAATACCAGCCTAGCTACTGATACAATCGCGTCGCTTGCCCACACCTTCAGTTTAACCGTTGTGCAGGATGACAGTCCTTTGGTGTGGGCGGGCATTCAGCTTACTTTTCCAGCCAGAAACTCAGACGTTTACAAAGGTATCGATTTTCCTGCGTCGGAGCCTGGGACTGGAAATATCAACGTTATGGTTTCGCTGTGTCCCACTGACACTCTTTCAACCGGTCTGCATCGGTGCCGCTTCCCTTACTCATATCAATGTTGCCATCCGCATCTAGGTAGATGTCGGTGTTGGGCCACTTCGGTGTGATGCTGATGCAATGCCAGCGGCCTTTCTCGGTATGCCATGAAAATTCCATGAAGAACTCGCTATCCGGGGATAGAAGCCCTTTGTCTGTAACGCTGCTACCGGGTGCAAACCGCCCTTTGTAAATCCGGTCTTTGACGTTCCAGACATACCGCAATTCTTCCTGGCCATTCTTGTGATAATGGACGGTCGCAGTGGGTAGCGCGCTACGCCAGAAGACAAACGCCAGTACCGGTAGCAACGGAATCCATAACCATCGTATGTATCGTGTCCGGGCTTTACTTGCAGATATGGACACTGATTCCCTCTCCCCAATTTTCCGGTGCAACTGCAAGCACTTCATCCATGACCATCTTCGCTGTTATCCCACCGTGGGGATGTTGGTTGGCGAGCTTCACACCGATACTGATTGATACTCTGTCTGCAACATCATCAAATGCTCGCAGTCCATCAGATAGACTCGCCGTCAAATGGGGGCCGGGGAGTTCCCAATCTGTTTTCGGCTTCTCCCACATTTCATCGGCTTTCCTTACAGAGTCTGAGACGATTTGCTCAGCCCCAGCACCATCTAGAAGAACGCTCTCTGATAGCCCGCCAATGATTCCAACGTACCCGTAATGGATGTTCGACCAGATATCATAGTAGTAATCGTACTGCCCCTGTTTGTGCCTTACGCCGGGAAACAGCTTGCGAAGCTTTGGCTTGTGATCCCACTCTGTTGCCGCTGACCGAAAACTGACCCAGTGGGGATGCGGACTGTCGGGATGAATTACTCCCCGAATTGCAAGCGCTCGATAGCTTCGAGAAGCTGGCCGTCGAAGTACTCAGTTTCATCTCGTTTCTGGTCTCTCATGCGGCGCTTCGCCTCAATCAGCAAGTGTTTCGTCGCGATGTTCTGATTCAAAAACGTAGCGACCATGAGATCACTCAAACTTTCTAGAGGTATGTCCCATGCCTCCCTGCAACGCTGAATGAGTCCTGTGGGGGTATCCCCACTCCATGGACCTAAAATATCCGAGACTGCCAGGGTGGAGGTCATGAGCCTGCCTTTGAGAGAAATGGAATGGCTGGTAATTTCGCATGCTCGGGAGATTGATGAATAGCGAAATTGAATGCCCGCTTCTGGCCCAGAGTGTGTAAAAACGCCTCGCCAAAATTGAAGTGTGCGCGTCTACGTTAAATCTGAAATTTATCGGCACGTCGGCAGATGTGGATTTCGCGTAGAAATGCGATTTTCAGTCCGGTTTTGAGCAGCGGTCGTGCTCAAAACTGTTTTTACACAGCCTCGGCCGAATGCTGCCGGTTGTGAGGGGCAGGAAACGGCCCAGAGTGTGTAAAAAGCGCTTCGCCAAAATTGAAGTGCGTGCGTCTACGTTAAATCTGAAATTTATCGGCACGTCGGCAGATGTGGATTTCGCGCAGGTGCGCAATTTCCAGTCCGGTTTTGAGTACCAGTCGCGCTCGAAAACGTTTTTACACAGCCTCGGCCAGAATCGGACGTAAAGGCGTTTGTGTAGGATCTGCCTCTGTTCCCACCTATGTGAGAAACCTGATGTCTGGCCGCCGCTCCCCGTTCCCCGTTCCCAGCAAGAGCTGTCCGAGACCTGCAAAACCCACGCTCGCTTTTGGGAAAGCACCTGAGCGAGCTGCTGCACGAACAATACTATTTCAACGACGAGAACAACTTGGGAGACATAGGTTCAATGCCTAGCGAACGAACCTAGTCATTGCACACAATTATATTGACTTGATCGATACCACTTCCACGAACCTGGATTTCTTTCAGGCCAGCTTAGTAGCTCAACAAGGGAGATTAAATACGATGCCCACATAAATTGTGAGCACCATAGTCATAAGGCTTGGTTATGCCAATGAGATGCAGAAGCGGCTTACTATTTTCACTGAAGCGCCATCACAGCAAGACCTTTACGGCTGCGAACAACTGTGCAGAACAATGCTCCGATGACCATAAGCCCTAGGAAAACAGCCCCGATCAGTGCGTTAAACCAGATCATCGCCACCAGACACAGTACGGCGAACACCAGCGCGACCGCAGGTACGACTGGATAAGCAGGCGCCCGAAAAGGTCGTTCTAACTGAGGCTCGCTTCGGCGAAGTTTGAACAAACTCAGCATACTGACGATGTACATCACAATGGCGCCGAAGACCGACAAGGTGATCATGACGGCGGTCAATGTCATTCCTTGCAGGTTCACCAACCCATCACTCAAAACCGAGGCGATACCTATGCAACCACCCGCCAATATTGCCCGATGCGGAGTCTGGAAACGCGACAGTTTGGCGAGGCTTGCCGGAAGGAAGCCCGCGCGTGCCAATGCGAAAAACTGCCGTGAATAGCCAAGAATTATGCCGTGAAAACTTGCCACCAGCCCAAACAGTCCGATCCATACCAACATGTGCAACCAGTTGGAGTTATTGCCTACCACCGCTTTCATCGCCTGGGGCAACGGATCATTGATATTGGACAGCGCACGCCAGTCACCTACGCCACCCGCGAGAATCATCACGCTGAAGGCCAATATTACCAAAGTTAGGATACCTGCCAGATACGCCCGTGGAATAGTGCGCTTCGGGTCTTTCGCTTCCTCGGCCGCCATGGCAACGCCTTCAATAGCCAAAAAGAACCAAATTGCGAAAGGAATGGCCGCGAACATTCCACTGATCGCCGGCAGGCCGAATGTATCGGAACCAGCCCACCCACCAAGTGCGAAGTTACTGAAGCTAAAAGCAGGCGCCACAACCCCCATGAATACAAGCAACTCCACCACTGCAAGAATTGTCACGACCAGTTCGAACGTCGCGGCGATACTTACGCCGATGATGTTCAAGGTCATAAACACCACATAAGCACCTACCGCCGTCCACTTTGGATCAAGACTGGGAAACTGCACGTTCAGGTACGCACCAATGGCCATCGCGATGGCTGGCGGCGCGAACACAAACTCAATCAAGGTCGCTAGACCGGCGATCATCCCACCTGTGACACCAAATGCGCGCAAGCTATAAGCAAAAGGCCCGCCAGCATTCGGAATTGCAGTAGTCAGCTCGGTAAAGCTGAAAATAAAGCACGTGTACATCACCGCGACAAGCAGAGTGGTGATGAGAAAGCCCAACGTGCCAGCCGCCCCCCAGCCATAACTCCAACCGAAATATTCACCGGCGATTACCAGCCCCACAGCGAGCCCCCACAGATGCAGGGTGCCTAACGTTGGTTTTAGTTGTGAAACATTCATGGCAATACTCCAAAATTGGTTGCAAGTTTTGAGCATTTCTTGGGCTGACGTGGTAATGCGCTTCATAGGTCGGCATTGAAAAGTAATGGCTCAATGGCTTGGGGCATTAACACAAAATGGCAGGATCGTGATTCAACCTTTCACCCGTCCCCGTTCGACGCGGTGGCTGGCACATTAATCGCTTGAAGTTGATTGCGGCATTTACAGGCTAGCCTTGGTTATGGCTTGGGTAGGTCGGCAACCCTATCCTCCAGTAAAAACCCGAACATTCGTATTCACGCATAGATCATCCATACGCAGGACTGAGCGCACTAACGCGGGGCGGGACGACGTTCGCTGCACCATTTAGGCTGTAACTTTCGTTGCAGTCCCGGTTACACCTCTACTTCAGGTAACATTTAATAACGCACTAACCTAGCCAGTTTTATGTTCTGAACCTTATATGCATATGCTCGGCGCTACGTATTCACACGGCGTAGGGCAAAAGCAACCATAAGACGTGCAAAGGCTCATTCCCCCCGAAGGCAGAAGGCATGAATATTGCTGGACAATATCTGCACAGGTCCAGAGCACACGATCATGCACAGCCGAATTCAACACTTTGATGAGATTATTCAGCATGCGGACTCTTTACAACACTGGCCACAGCATTATGATCAATTGACCTCCGGTCAATTCAACGGCTATTTACAGGACTTGCAACTGCAAGGCATCAGACTATTCCGGGAAATCATGAGCTGCGGTGTCGCACAACATACCCATACGCCAGCTCAACGCATCAATTTGCTGCTGCCCATTAGGATGACGACGGAATCTGTGCGAGCTTCGGGCAAGAGTATTTTAGCCAGTGGCCTGAACTTCCTACCTTACTGTGACGATTTCTTCTTTGTGACGCCCCCCGACACCGACTATATAGTGATATCCCTTGAATGCGATGAGCTGAGTAGAATACTCGTCGCCGAAGACGCTGAGTTATTTTACCAGCGCCCTAAAGGATATGGGTTGGTTTTATCGGAGGTCGGCCTGCGGAAAGCTCGGTCCAACTTGCTGAGAATTATGTCTGAGGTGAATGACACCAGTTTTGTGTCTGATATCTTCAGTCAACATCGCGTAAAAGACTACGTGCTGTCGACACTAATGGACTTAATTGAACGCGAACATCCTGTCCGACTCTGCGGGCTGGGTGATAGCCATCTTTACATTGTTAAGTACTGCCATGAACGGGTACTGGAGCAGGGATATAGTGACCCTTTGTCTATTCTGGATTTATGCCGCGAGCTAAAGGTCCCGAGGCGAACTCTTCATTATGCTTTCGAGAAGACAGTGGACGCTTCCCCGCTTCAGTATTTGCGAGCTGTACGCCTCAATGCTGCTCAACGCAGTATGGCCAAGGGCGAGTTACCAACAGTTGCTGAAGCGGCGACGCGCTGGGGCTTCAGTCATATGAGCTATTTCAGCCAGGTGTACAAGCGCCTATTTGCTCAACTCCCCTCGACCTTGTGTAGTAAACACTAAGTCATAAAGTGAATATCATGAAGTTGTGCCGCAATGCCAGCACTAAAATCGGCTGCGGTGTTAGCTCATGCAGTAAGCATCTAAACTATGACGACGGCAAAAACCATAAGGTACTGACAATTCATACTCAATGAAAAATCAACGTTCGGGAAGTCGCACGTCGGCGTCAAGACGGTTTAAGTATAGACCGTGATCAATCCATAGCAGTAGGAACGCCGACATACAAAGCAGCAGTCCACCAAGCGACTGATCTAGTCGTGGGTTCATTGCTCTATCCATCATCCCATTCATGTGCGCCATATCGTGAGCCGGCATGGCATATAGGGGTGAACTGATCAACAGCGCCAGGCCGACCAACAACTGCGGAATTGCCACAGATAAACTAAACGATAAACGACGGCTCCGTAATATATCGCCGGACTGGTAGTCGCGAGCCATCAACTTGCATAAAAAAACGCCGCTAAGTGCCATGGCCCATTTCATCAATACGTACAAATCAGGATCCTCCATCAACCGCAGATGCAGTTGTGGCAGCATCCAGATTCCGCTCATAACTCCAAAACCTATCACCACCAACAGGCGCATCAGCCGTCCATCCCAATTTGCTGCGTCACGCAGCGGGGGTTGATTTGCTGATGCCAGCAACATCAGAATCGGCGCCACATGGTGAATCAAGGCACTTTGTAAGCAATGCAACCAAACACTATGGCGAGCCGCGATATCGAAGGCCGGTAGCATGCCGATCACAATCACTAATACCGCTGCGCTTGAGAGTATTGGCTCGCGCGCCCAGGCATGTGGCCCTTGCGTGACCCACAACGCAAACAGTCCGATGGGTACCAGTTCCCACATTCCAAAACTTGATAAGTCGTGCATGACGGTACCTCGACCCACGCGCACGCGCGTGGATATTAGCTAACTGGAGGGGATCAGGCGTTTTTCTTGCAGCAGCCCGGAGTTTGGCCATCAAGCACGCTGGCGTGGTCCCTGCTTGGTGGAAGATCCATCGCAGGGTTGCCATTGAAAAAGTTGTTGGGTTTCAACTTAAAGCCCACGTACTCCACCGGCATGATCGGAAAGTCTTCCGGCTTACAGATATGGGTGTGGCCAAATGTATGCCAGACAACCAAATCTTTGTTTTGAATCTCACGATTGTTTTGCGTATAGACCGGAAGACCATCACCACGATTCTGGTTAGGATACTCCCCGGAACCATAACGCTCGTCTGCGACGTAAGGCGTAACCCACAAATGCTTACTGGCAAATCCCGCGCGCCGTCCGAATGAACTATCCGGTTGCGCGAGCATGACCGGGTTATGTTCCGGTACCAGCTTATAGCCAGGGTGATTACCTACCGCATTTTTGACGTTCGGATTGATTATTTTCCAGAAGCGGCCAGTCTGACCGTTAGCCTCACGAGCAGCCTCCAACTCATGGTTGAAGGTGGTGGTCACGCTATCGAACACGTTTCCCCACGGATTGCCCTCGCCTTGAGGTCGCGATTGAAAGTTAGTTTCCGTCACAGAGTTCTGCTCACCATCGACCATCATATGCAAGCGGGCACTGAAGAAATGCTGGTGTGTCGGTCCATAAAACTCTGGAGTAACCATGCCGCCGGTTGTGGGCCGCTCCCCAGGTGATAGCGCCGCTGTCTGGATGATACCAGTCAGTTTCGCTTCTAGTTGAATGGTGCCGTCCTGATACAGATACCAGAAAAAGCCATAATCATAGTTGGCCACCGTGCAGAAGAAGCTGATAACCAAACGACGCGAACGGCGCATTTCAAACACGCCTGTGCGGAATTCGTAGTGTTTCCATAGCGTTCCGTAATCTTCTTCGTGCATACAGATAGCATTTTTCATAACAATTGGTTCGCCTAGGTCATTGACCGAAGGCACATCGAAGTAGCGAATCGCTCCCAGGCAGTCACACCCCAACTCCAGCTGATTTGCCAATCGCCCAAGACCGTATTCGCCGCCATCGAAAGCGCATTTCCAATAGTGGTTCAGCTCGCTGCTCGAATATGGAACCCCCATGTCGGTTACGCTGGCGCGATACATGATCGGGCGTTTGACGTCACCGTCTTTGTAGTTTAATTGGTGTAACACTAAGCCCTCACGAGGTGTGAAGCCCACACGGAACTCCCAGTTCTGCCAACTCACTTTCCAATTTTCAACAGTAAAGCTGACACCGTCGGGCTGAGTGATGTGCAAAGGCTTCAAGCCTTCACGAGGAGCCCCAAGTGATGCTGTGTCATAGTTGATCGTGGCTTTGGGTATCGGCGTTAAACGGCCATCGTCGAGCAACTCAATGACCTTGCCAGAATTCAGATCAATAATAGCAACCAAACCTTCAATCGGATGAGCATACCCATTGTCCGTTAGCTCATCGCGGTAAAACGCTACACCACGCATCAGACGCTTGCCGCGATAGCGCTCGTCGTCACCGAAATGTCCGAACGACCAAGGATCAATCTGGACCTTTTCAATATCGGCGTCCGTTAGCCCCCGACGCTTAACAGCCGCTCGCCAGGCCGGATCGTTTTGCACCGCTTCGACGCATAAATCGAACTCTTCGACCATGATCGGCGCTTGCCCGCGAACGTCGATATCCAACTTCTCCCAATGCACAATTGTCCGATTGTTCAAATCAACCAGAGCCTCGAAAGTGTTGCCAGTCAACTTGTCCAATACCAGCGCAAATGCACGTCGCGAAAACAGTTGACCGGCGATATGCTCTAATACTTCCTTTTTGTCTGGCTCAGCTAGGTACAGATAGGGAAAGCGGCACTTGTCGTGAAGATTTTTCTCACGCGTGATGAGGGCACTGGCCGTGGCAATCTCATCAATTGACAATGGATCAAGTGGATAGGGTGCAGTCGCTATTTTGAGGTTCGCGTTCATAGTATCTACTCGCTCCGGAGTGAATGGACTTCAGACATGGAAGGTATGCACGAATCACGGACGATGGTTCGACAGAAGCAAGGTCTACGAGTAAGGCTATAGGTGCAGGCATCAAGGCGAGTAACACAAAATGGCAGGAACGTCCGCGTATTCATAAGCGGACGCGATTGCCCTTATCGCCAGGATTTCCATGCGCCAACGAAGCTCTTATCCCAAACCATTCAAAGCCCAGGTCGTCCAGGAATGCCTGCAACCTGGGGCGACAATTTCTAGCGTAGCCATCCATCACGGCATCAACGCCAACGTGATACGCAAGTGGATACCGACTTACCGGGATCAATCAGTTACAACCCTGCCGGCCTTCGTTCCGGTAAAACCGGCACCCAAGCGCGCAACAGAAGAGACAGTGTGTTGGCGCCGGCGCCGAATTGACCCAGTGGCCGAGATATCACTGACCCGGTCAGACTCCTCGCGAACCACCACTTTTACTGGATTTGTGTTGACTTGAGGGTGGGTTAATCCCACGCCAGCACGTGGGTCAATTCAGTGTTGTCGTTAACAGACACCGCTAGGGAAACTCTGAAAAAGACTTCCAACTCTGGTGAAATACGCCTGTCCCACGAACTGAACGGTTGAGCCCCGATGAAGCAAATGTCTTTCGCTGATGCCGAGTACGCAGGCAAACGTAAGCAGACCCGCCGCGAGCGTTTCCTGATTGAGATGGATCAGGTTGTGCCCTGGAAAGGTCTGATTGCGTTGATCGAGCCGTACTATCCGAAGGGCGAAGGCGGTCGTCCGGCGTATCCGTTGATGGCCATGCTTCGGGTTCATCTGATGCAAAACTGGTTCGGCTACAGCGACCCGGCGATGGAAGAGTCCCTCTACGAAACCACGATTCTGCGCCAGTTTGCCGGGCTGCATTTGGATCGGATTCCGGATGAAACCACGATCCTCAACT
>Ga0302262_10000628_pt1 | contig 14877 bp, 9 predicted proteins | sample II_Fen_E3_4_FD_194557 | JGI IMG/M metagenome (GOLD analysis project Ga0302262, IMG submission 194557) | Peat permafrost microbial communities from Stordalen Mire near Abisko, Sweden - II_Fen_E3_4 | ecosystem: Environmental > Terrestrial > Soil > Wetlands > Permafrost | place: Sweden: Abisko...
GGCTCAGGCGCTGGGTCTGTGTTTTCACTCGCTGCGCGCGGTGACACCACAGCAGCTCAGCGAAGTGCTGGGCGCCAGCGACAAAACCTGCCCGGTGCATATCCATATCGCCGAGCAACAGAAGGAGGTTGACGATTGTCTGGCCTGGAGCGGGCGCCGTCCGTTGCAATGGCTGTACGAAAACGTCGACGTCGATCAGCGCTGGTGTTTGGTCCACGCCACCCATGCCGATGCCGCTGAAGTCGCGGCCATGGCACGCAGCGCAGCAGTGGCGGGGTTGTGCCTGACCACCGAGGCCAATCTCGGTGACGGGATCTTCCCGGCGGTGGACTACATCGCCCAGGGCGGCCGCTGGGGCATCGGTTCGGACAGCCATGTGTCGTTGAGCGTGGTCGAAGAGCTGCGTTGGCTCGAATACGGCCAGCGCCTGCGCGATCAGCGCCGCAATCGTCTCTATCGCAGTGACCAACCCATGGTCGGTCGCACGCTGTTCGACGCGGCCCTGGTCGGTGGCGCCCAGGCCATGGGGCAGAATGTCGGCGCCTTGCAGGTTGGCCAGCGCGCCGACTGGCTGGTGCTCGATGGCAACGACCCGTATCTGGCGACCGCTTCGGAGGATGGCATCCTCAACCGCTGGCTGTTCGCCGGCGGCGACCGGCAGATTCGCGATGTACTGGTCAACGGCCAGTGGGTGATCCGCGACGGTCGCCATGCCGCAGAGGAAGAGAGCAACCGGGCATTTGCCCAAGTATTGTGGGAGTTGCTGGGCTGAGGCGCTATTGGGCTGATTTGGTTATCGCTGAATCGTCCGTCCGCCAGATCAGCCGGGTGGTGTCGTAGCCCTGTTGCTGGGCTTTGCTCAGCAGCTCTTGCCGAGTGGCGTCGGAAACATGAGTGGTGCGCGACAGCAGCCACAGGTACTTGCGATCCGGCGTGCCGACGACGACGGTCTTGTAGCCCTCGTCGATATACAGCACCCAGTAGGCGCCTTTGGTAATGCCCGGCAGCAGGCGCGAGAACCAGTTGTCGAAGACAACCCACAGCTTGTCGGTCTTGCCGGCTTCCTGGGGCGAGGCGGTGCCGTTGACTTCCTGCCATTCGCCCTCCTTGGTGCGGCAGCGATTGAGTACGCCGACGTTGCCGTCATCCTTGAGGGTGTAATGGGCTTCGGATTGCGCGCAGTTGCGCTGGAAATACATCGGCAGGCGGGCCAGTTCATACCAGGTGCCCTGGTAGCGCTTAAGGTCGACGCTGCCGACGGTTTTCGGCTCCAGGTTCTCCGCCGAATGGGCGAAGCCAATGGCCAGAAAGCAGGCCATCAAGGCGAAACTGAAGCGCATCAGTAGTTTCAGCATGATTTATTTCAGACCCTGGCCCGAGAACAGCACCACTTTGTCAGCGGCGTACTGCACGCTGATAAAGCTTTTCTGGTCGCCCCAAGTGCAACTGGTCAAACCGATTGCGCCCGAGCATTCAGTCGGGCTGCCCAGCAGGGCCTCGACTTGAGCCTTGGGCATCCCGGCGCTGAGTTTCGAATAGTTTTCCTGATTGATTTTGCTGCATGCAGCCAGCAATACGCAGAACGACAACAAGGCGACGTTGCGCAAAGTCATGAGTGAAGCTCCTGGACCTGGGGGGGAATAGCGCAAGCTTAGAAGGGAAAAGCGGGATGTGGTTCCCTGACGGGGGGAGTTCTTATGGTTTTTGTGGAAGCGAGCTTGTGTGGGAGCGAGCTTGCTCGCGAAGGCTATCAATCTGGCACTACCTATGTGCCGGATGTACTGGCCTCTTCGCGAGCAAGCTCGCTCCCACAGGTGATCCACAAATCAGAGGCAATCAGGCCTTGTGGTACGAAGTCACGCGCTCGACTTCTTCTTTTGAACCGAGGAACACCGCCACGCGCTGGTGCAAACCTTCCGGGCAGATATCGAGAATGCGCTGATGGCCATTAGTGGCAGCGCCGCCTGCCTGTTCCACCAGGAACGACATCGGATTGGCTTCGTACATCAGGCGCAGCTTGCCTGGCTTGGAAGGCTCGCGGCTGTCGCGTGGGTACATGAACAGGCCACCACGGGTCAGGATGCGGTGTACGTCGGCGACCATCGCGGCAACCCAGCGCATGTTGTAGTTCTTCTCCAGCGGGCCTTCATCGCCCGCCAGCAACTCGCTGACATAGCGTTGTACCGGCGCTTCCCAGTGGCGCTGGTTGGACATGTTGATGGCGAATTCCTGAGTCGACTCCGGAATCTGGATGTCTTCGTGGGTCAGGGCGAAGCTGCCCATTTCACGGTCCAGGGTAAAGCCTTTGACGCCATCGCCCAGGGTCAGCACCAGCATGGTCTGCGGGCCGTAGATGGCATAACCGGCGGCGACCTGCTCGGTGCCTGGCTGCAGGAAGGCCTTTTCGTTCAGGGCTTCGTTCTGGCTCAGGTATTCATTCGGGCAGCGCAGTACGGAGAAGATGGTGCCGACCGGCGCGTTGATATCGATGTTCGAGGAGCCATCCAGTGGGTCGAACACCAGCAGGTAGGCACCCTTCGGATATTTGCCGGGGATCTGGTAGGCATTGTCCATTTCTTCGGACGCCATACCGGCCAGGTGACCGCCCCATTCGTTGGCTTCGAGGAGGATTTCGTTGGAGATAACGTCGAGCTTTTTCTGTACTTCGCCCTGTACGTTCTCGGTGCCCATGCTGCCGAGCACACCGCCCAACGCGCCTTTGGAGACGGCGTGGCTGATTTCCTTGCACGCACGCGCCACCACTTCGATAAGGAAGCGCAGATCGGCAGGGGTGTTGTTGCTGCGGGTCTGCTCGATCAGATAGCGACTTAGGGTAACGCGGGACATGGAGTGCTCCGAAAGTATGGGGAAGAAAAACCCGCGCAGTTTACCGCGTGTGCGAGCGTAATACTGCCCATCAGACCGGCATGTGGCGGATTCAGTTCAGGGCCGTGGCCAAGATCCTGAATCAGCGTAGCCGCAAATCGCCCGCGTACGGGCGACCCGGATCAAGATTTTGGCGGCGCGGCGCGCAAGGTACTCAGGGCCATCCAGCCGAGAAAAGCCACGCCCAGCAGTAACAATGCCCACAAGCCGATGCGCTTCCAGTCGATCGGCGTCGGTGCCGGCGCCAGTGGCGTCAGGTCCACCACGGGGGCCTTGGTCGGCTGCGCGCTGCTCAGGCTGGCGAGCTTTTGCGCGCTGTAATCGGGGATCAGGGTACTGATCGGCAGATCGGCCGCCACTGCCATCGGGTTGCCGATGGCCAGGGTAAACGGCGCATTGCCCCGCGCCAGGAACACCACCTGGGTCGGCGCGACGGCAAAGTGCAATTTCGGCGCATCAGGGCCGAGGCCGCCGCCGCGTTCGTCAACTTCCAGCTTCAGTTGGCGAACCGGATAACCCGCCAGCTGGATTTCATCCTGCGACACGTCCTGGCCATTCTCGCTCAGGCGATACAGCAGGCCGCTGCCGATGGCCTGCCACGGTTTCGTGCTGTCCAGCCGCCCGTACAGCGTGCCCGGCGCCAGGCTGTTGGCCTGGGCGATATCGAAGCGCAGGCGGGCGACCGGCAACGCAGTCGGCAACTGCCAAAGGTATTCGCCGGGCTTGTCGAGTGTGCCGGTCAACGCGGGCGACCAGCTCAGCGGTGCGGGCGGGGCGTCGTTGCTGGTGCCGAGGACAAGGGCCGAGGTCAGGGTCGGCACGGTTTGCGGCGAACGCCACAACAGACGCAGATAGCGGGCTTTCAGGCCGGGCAGGGTGACTTCGCGCTGTTCGACCAGTTCGTCGGAGAACGACAGGCGCGCCACTTGCCCGCTGCCCCACGATTGCCAATGTTGCAGATCATCACTGGCCTCGATGGTGAAGTGTTGGAAACCCTCGTGCTCGGTGCTCCAGTCCAGGGTCAGGCGCTCCAGCGGCGCCTTGAGCGCACTGGCGTCGAGCAGCCAGCCGCGCAGCACTTCGTCACCGGCCTCGATATCGGTCTGCGGCAGCACTTCGACCACCGTACCGTTGGCAGAACGTTGCACCCGCACCATCGGTGCGGCGTCGCGGCGGTCGCTGCTGTTGTACAACGGGAACATTTTGACCGCCGTTGCCGGCTGTTCTTCGGCGCGCTGCGCCGGGTTCTGCACCAGGGCATAGGCCAGGGGCTGGCCATCGGCATTGAAGACACGCAAGTCGCCCAGGTTGGCCTGGCGGGCATTGAGCTGTACCGCCAATGGCAGCTCAAGGCGATACCAAGGGCCGTTGCCCGTCAGGGTCAAGGGCGTCTGGCTGGCGAAATCCGTCAGCACCTGTTGGGCATGGGCGAAGGTCGCGGCACACAGGGCGGCGCCGCACAGCAGGCTTTTCAACAACGCATGTGGACTCAAGTACGGCTTCCTCATTGCAGATTGGGTTGCGGCATTGGCTCGGCAGGCGGTGGCGCGCTGCGCTTGGGCGGCAGCGGGGCGAAATAGCCGACGACCAGCAACAGGATACCGACGCCGATAAACGAGACGATCCGCGCCATGCCGCCACGGTTGCTCAGTTCGACGAAGAACAGCTTGGCGACGACGACGCCGATCAGTACGGCACCGGCAATCCAGATCTCCCGCCGCACACGCAGGTGGCCGCCGATCATCAGAGCCAGGGCCATCAGCGTCCAGACGATGGACAAGCCAGCCTGCACACGCATGGCGTCGAGCAGATCGTCCAACGCCCACGGCACGCCGCTCCAGTGATGGGCGGTGCGCATGACCATCGCCGTGACCAGGGCAAACACTGATGCCCCGGCCACCAGCCAGGCCAGGCGCTGGCACTGGACTTCACCGACACCGAGTTGAATCAGGTTGCGGCTAAGCCACAGGAACACCCCGGCCAGGGCGAACAGCAAGCCGATTTCCAGCGGGTTGAGCAGCGGGATATAGCGCAGCGGCTCCGCATTGCCGGCGCTGAGAATATTCGCCAGCCAGAACCACGCGAGCATCAGGCCCGCCACTGGCGCGGCGGCCCAGACGCGATATTCGCGTGGGTGCGCGGCAATCGGCCACGGCCATTGGCGCGGCGCGGCCATCGCCAGCAGGTACAGGCTCGGCACCAGCGCCCAGCCGAGCCAGCGCCAGGCATTGTCGGGTTCGGAAAATGCCATCAGCACATCGCGCACTTGCAACGCCACGACGCTGAGGATCAGCCAACAGCCCAACACATGGGCAATGCTCAAGGCTTTGGCCGGGAGGATTTGCCCGAGGCTGCGCAGCGAGCGCAGGTGCACGGCGAACAGCACCAGCCAGGCCAGCCAGCCCCAGTTGGCGCTCGGGTGGTAATCCGCGCCGAACTTGTCGGCCAGCAAGATCGCGCTGACCGGAGTCAGCGCCAGCCCCAGCAGCGCCAGACACAGCATGGCCAACCCCGGCCAGCGCAGGCGCACGCTGATGACGGTCCACAGGGCGAGGCTGGCCGCGGCCAGGGCCAACAGCAGGACGATGCGCAAGTCCGGCGGAGCCAGGCGCCAGGCCGCGCTGATCAGGCCCACGCCCCACCAGGCGCCGCCCCAGATCAGCAGCAGCGCCGACAGCAGTGGGCGATTGAACAGCCGGACAACCTTGATCCGCTCCACGCACAGGGCGCTGATCAATGCCGCGAGAGACAGGATCAGCGGCGTCCAGAAATCGCCATGGGCAAACAGCGGCGAGTACCAGGCGTTCATCTCATTGACGAATGTCACCCCGGCGCCGACTTGCAATAACAGGCCAAAGGCCCGCGCCAACAGACGGCTCTGGCGCAAACCAAGCCAGAACGCCGCCGCGCCTTCAATGGCCCAGGACACGGAGGTCCATTGCGAATTCAGGCCCAGCGGAATCGCCAGCGTGGCGAACACCACGCCCAAGGCCAGGCAGGTTTCCACCAGCAGTTGGGCACGCACAGACGTGCGCGCAGCCAGCAGTCGGGCAATGCCCATATAGACAAGCCCCAGCACCAGCGCGCTGATTGCCGCGCCGAACTCCAGGTGCCCGACCAAGGCGTATTGCAGGCCAAAGCCGATGATAGGTGTGCCGAACAACAGGCTGCCATCGACATAACTGCTTTGCCGCGCCGTCCAGCGCAACAGTGCCGCTCGGCTGTCGTCGGCAGGCCCGTTGGCCAGTTCTTCCAGCCGACGTCGGGCGAACAACAGGCCGATGGCCAGGTACATCAGGAAGAACAGCATCAGGAAGCCTTCGCTACTCCAGAACAGTTCCGGGTGGTAGGCATGCAGGCCCCACGTGGTGCCGATACCGAAGGTGCCGAAGAAACCGATCAGGTTCAGCGGGCGCCAGGCCTTGAACCAGGCAATCGCAAAAATGCCACAGTTGAGCAGGGCGAAGTAGCTGAACAGGGCGATGTGGTTGCCGCTCTGGCCGGTGGACGCCAGCAGCGGCGCGGCGAAACCGCCGAGGGCGCCCGCGCAGGCCAGGGCCAGGGAATCCTGCTTGACCGCAAGAATGGCCGAGAACGCCGTGACCGCCACCAGCAGGGCAAAGCCCATGGGCGGATCGATCAGGGCGTTGAGTTTCATCGCCGCAAAGACCGTCAGATAAATCACCCCGACGCTGGCGCCTTGCAGGGTCAGGGCATACGTCGGGTTGCGCTCGCGCAGCCACCAGCCGAGGCCCAACAAGGCCAGGGCGCAGACCACCACGGCGGCGTATTTCGCTTCGACCGGGATCACCAGCCCTTCGGTGGCGTAGCGCAACAGGAACGCCAGGCCGAGAAACAACAGCACCACGCCGACGCGCAATACGGTGTTACCGCCGAGCAGCCAGCCTTTGGCCGCGTCCAGGCCACGGTCCAGCCAGTTGACCATAGCAGGCGTTGCAATCGGTTCAGGGTGTGGCGCGGCAGCGGGTTGGTTGTTCCAGTCAGACCACGCAGGCTCGTCGGTCGCCACACTGACCGGCTCGGCAGCGGGCAAGTCCCAGCTCAGTTCGGGCTCATCGCTCTTCGTGGCACCCCAAATGGTATCGGGCAGCGGGGCGCTGTCCGGTGTCGTTTCCGGCGCCTGGCTGGCGGTGACCTTATTAAAAGAAGAGGCCGGCGGATGTTCCAGCAGCGTCAGTCGCTGTTGCAGGGCGTCGACGGTTTTCTGCAGCAATGCCAGTTGCTCGTCCTGGCGTGCGCTGCTGCGCCGCAGTCGCCACAGCTGAATGCTCATGCCCAGCACCCATCCGGCAGCACCACCAATGGCCGCACCGCTTAAAGGGTCCAGCGGATAGTCACTCGCAAAGGCGCCGAGGACCAGGCCGATCAGCATCAGAATCCATTGCACGGGGGAAGTCCTTGTCTTGCCAGTCTGGAGAAGAAAGACATGTTTTGTAATAGACAGGGCTCAGGCCGGATGCAGCACAAAAAATTGCACGGCTTGGTGATTTTGCGAGGGGGATCACAGTGATGGTGTCACATCAACCTGGTGGGAGCGCGGCTTGCCCGCGAAGGCCGCGACGCGGAGTGTCAGGCAAACCGAGTCAGGGCCTTCGCGGGCAAGCCTCGCTCCCACAGGAGGAGTGAGGCTGGAGTTTTTTGTTAATCCAGCGCCTTCCAGATCTCCCCGGCGTATTCGCGAATGGTCCGGTCCGAAGAGAACCAGCCCATCCGTGCCGTGTTGAGCACCGCCGAGCGCCACCAGGCTTTGGCGTCATGCCAGTGTTCTTCGACCTTGGCCTGGGCGGCCCAGTACGAGTCGAAGTCGGCGCAGACCAGGAAACGGTCATACGCCAGCAACTGATCGACCAACCCGGCATAACGGTTCGGATCATCCGGCGAGAACACCCCGCCGCGAATGGCCTGCAGGACGTCATTGAGCCGCCCGGACGCCGCGACCTCGGCATAGGCGCTGAAGTCGCCGGTGTGTTTGCGCGCTTCGACTTCTTGCGAGGACATGCCGAAGATAAACATGTTTTCCAGGCCGATCTGTTGGCTCATCTCCACGTTGGCACCGTCCAGTGTGCCAATGGTCAGCGCACCGTTGAGGCCGAACTTCATGTTGCTGGTGCCCGAGGCTTCAAGCCCCGCCGTGGAAATCTGCTCCGACAGGTCGGCCGCCGGAATGATGCTTTCGGCCAGGCTGACGTTGTAGTTGGGCATGAACACCACTTTCAGCAGGCCACGCACGGTCGGATCGTTGTTCACGGTCCGGGCGATATCGTTGGTCAGCTTGATGATCAATTTGGCCGAGTGATAACTGGCCGCCGCCTTGCCGGCGAAAATCTTCACCCGTGGCACCCAATCGGTGCCGGGCTCGGCGCGAATGGCCTGATACAACGCCACGGTGTGGAACAGGTTGAGCAGTTGGCGCTTGTACTCGTGGATCCGTTTGACCTGTACGTCGAACATCGCCGCCGGGTTGACCACGATGCCCAGGCGCTCGTGGATGATCGCCGCCAGGGCCCGCTTGCTGTGCAGGCGCTGATCGGCGAACTGTTTACGGAACGAACTCTTCTCGGCAAACGGCTCCAGCCCGATCAGGCCTGTTTCCATGTTGTCCTGGATATCCGGGCCGAGTGATTCGATGAGCATTTCGGTCAGGCGCGGGTTGGCCTGGAACAGCCAGCGGCGGAAGGTAATGCCGTTGGTTTTGTTGTTGATCCGCTCTGGATACAGCTTGTGCAGTTCGGCGAACACGGTCTTGCGCATCAGTTGCGTGTGCAGTGCCGAAACGCCGTTGACGCTATGGGAGCCAAGGAACGCCAGGTTACCCATGCGCACGCGGCGGCCGTTGTCTTCTTCGATCAGCGACACCGCGCGCAGCACGTCGAAATCGTGAATGCCCTTGGCGCGCAATGTGTCGATGTGTTGCGCGTTGATCAGGTAAATGATCTGCATGTGGCGCGGCAACATCCGCTCCATCAGGCCCACCGACCAGGTTTCCAGCGCCTCAGGCAGCAGCGTGTGGTTGGTGTAGGCGAGGGTGCCGACGGTGATTTTCCACGCCGCATCCCAAGCGATGCCATGGGTATCGATCAGCAGCCGCATCAGCTCGGCCACGGCAATCGAGGGGTGCGTGTCGTTCATCTGGATCGCTGCGTGTTCGGACAGATCCAGCAGCGTTGCGTGCATGTTCAGGTGGCGCCGCAGCAAGTCCTGCAACGACGCCGAGACGAAGAAATATTCCTGGCGCAGGCGCAGTTCCTGCCCGGCTTCGGTGGCGTCGTTGGGGTACAGCACGCGGGAAATACTTTCCGCGCGCACCACTTCGGCCACGGCACCGAAGTGGTCGCCGGCATTGAACCGCTCCAGATGCAAATCGCCCATAGCGCGGGCGCGCCACAGGCGCAAGGTGTTCACACTGGCACCGCGCCAGCCAACTACCGGGGTGTCATAGGCAATGGCCCGCACGGTTTCCGCCGGCCTCCAGACCTGGCGAGGTTCGCCGGTCTCGCTGAGCAGGGTTTCGACGCTGCCGCTGAAACCGATGTGGTACACCACTTCCGGACGCTCGAACTCCCACGGGTTGCCGAAGTCCAGCCAGTTTTCGGTCTGTTCCTGTTGCCAGCCATCGACCACCGCCTGACGAAACAGGCCATGTTCATAACGGATGCCATAGCCGTGCCCGGCGATGCCCAGGGTCGACATGCTTTCCATGAAACAGGCGGCCAGACGGCCCAGGCCGCCGTTGCCCAAGGCTGCATCCGGTTCGAGCAGGCGGATACGCTCGATATCCACCCCCAGCTCGGTCAGCGCCTCGCGGGCGATTTCCAGCAGGCCGAGGTTGCTCAGGCTGTCATACAGCAGACGCCCGATGAGGAACTCCAGAGACAGGTAATAAACCCGCTTCTGCACGGTGCGATAGATCTGCCTGGTGTGATCCATCCAGTGCTCGACCATATGGTCGCGCGCCGCCAGAGCGGTTGCTTCAAACCAGTCATGCTCGAAGGCATGGTCAGGGTCCTTACCCACGGCATAGGTGAGTTTAGCGAGAACAGCGGCGCGAAAAGCGGCCACTTCAGCGTCACGAACGAGTGGTGGTTCCTGAGACATCAATTACGACCTCAAGTTAGTCAGACGAAGGAAGAAAGTTCTTTGACTGTAGGGCGTGTCGCCAATTATTGCCTGAAAAAATCCAAATAACCCCGAGCATGCCGGTCACTTCGACACGGTCTGATCGTACGGGTTCGCCAGTACCGCTAATTGGCAAAACGCTTGCATTGATCGTTCCAGTCACCATCGATGCGTCATCGGGGAGCATGATCATTCCACGTTTCGGGTTTATGATGGCCAGCATTGGCTGTTCGATTTAGAGGCTCGCAGCCATCGCGTGACAATAATAGAAGCCCCTGAACAGGACCTATGGAGCACCTATGCAGACTTTGTACCCGCAGATCAAACCCTACGCCCGGCATGATCTGGCCGTGGAAGAGCCGCATGTGCTGTATGTCGATGAAAGCGGTTCGCCCGAAGGTCTGCCGGTGGTTTTTATCCATGGCGGGCCGGGGGCGGGTTGCGATGCACACAGTCGCTGCTACTTCGATCCGAACCTCTATCGTATCGTCACTTTCGACCAACGTGGCTGCGGCCGTTCGACGCCCCATGCCAACCTGGAAAACAACACCACCTGGCATCTGGTGGAAGACCTGGAGCGGATCCGTACGCATCTGGGTATCGATAAGTGGGTGCTGTTCGGCGGTTCATGGGGTTCGACCCTGGCCCTGGCCTATGCCCAGACTCACCCGGATCGCGTGCATGCGCTGATTCTGCGCGGCATCTTTTTGGCCCGTCAGCAGGAAATCGACTGGTTCTATCAGTCCGGTGGAGCCAGCCGCCTGTTCCCGGATTACTGGCAGGATTACGTGGCGCCGATCCCGCACGACGAACGTGGCGATCTGCTCACCGCTTTCCATAAACGCCTGACCGGCAACGACCAGATTGCCCAGATGCATGCCGCCAAGGCGTGGTCCACCTGGGAAGGTCGCACCGCGACCTTGCGTCCCAACTCAACGATGGTTGACCGTTTCTCCGAGCCACAGCGAGCCTTGTCGATTGCCCGCATCGAATGCCATTACTTCACCAACAACTCGTTCCTTGAAGACAACCAGCTGATTCGCGACATGCCGAAGATCGCCCATTTGCCGGGCATCATCATTCATGGTCGCTATGACGTGATCTGCCCGCTGGACAATGCCTGGGAGCTGCATCAGGCCTGGCCGAACAGCGAACTGCAGGTGATCCGCGATGCCGGTCACGCCGCTGCCGAGCCGGGGATTACCGATGCGCTGGTGCGGGCGGCCGCTGAAGTGGCCCGCCGCCTGCTGGATCTGCCGCCCGAAGAAGCCTGATTTGCCTTTGGGATTTGAAACGGATGTGCGTGGGAGCGAGCTTGCTCGCGAATGCTGATGTCTGGTCGATGAGGTTATTTCGTCTGTATCGGCTTTTTCGCGAGCAAGCTCGCTCCCACGGTTGCGATTGTTCGTCAGAAATCGAGCCTCAATAAATGAAAGCACTGTTACAGCGCGTGCGCAGCGCGCGTGTCGAGGTGGCTGGCGATAGTGTCGGCGCCATCGATCAGGGGTTGCTGGTCCTGGTGGGCGTCGAGCCCCAGGACACACCGGCCTCGGCCGACAAGTTATTGCACAAGTTGCTTAACTACCGGGTCTTCAGCGATGCCGACGGCAAGATGAACCTGTCGTTGCGCGATGTCGCGGGCGGTCTATTGTTGGTTTCACAATTTACGCTGGCTGCCGATACCAAGAGTGGCATGCGTCCCAGCTTCTCTAAAGCTGCGCCGCCAGCCTTGGGTGCCGAGCTGTTCGACTACCTGTTGAACAAGGCAAAAAGCGCCCATGAAGGGGTGCAGGCGGGCCAATTTGGTGCAGATATGCAGGTCCATTTGATAAATGATGGCCCTGTGACATTTTTGCTCGAGAGCTAAAATCTGCTTTGCGCCGGGTTGCCCGGATTTATTGGGCGTAAAAGCAATAAATACTTTGTCACACATGATGCGTTGTCACGCGCGCTACTAGATAATCGCGCGCTACGGGGATCACGTGAGTGGGTCCATTTAGCTTGGTCTGAGCCTGCTTCGACACCGATTGGGGAATTCCCAAGTCTTTTCGGGGTCGGAACATTGCTCGCCAACCCGGCATCTGATAGCTGGCCGTTGGTTTTTTCATCTGTTTTCGGCGAGGGTTGCTCGTGATTGTTAGTCCCTGTAATGCAGCAAAGACACCTGGCAAGCGGTTGCGTAGCGCGCTATTGGCAAGTTCTGCCCTGATCTGTCTGTTCAGTGCTTCCCAGCTATGGGCTTTCGATCTGGAAGATGTAGCCGCCAAGGCCAAGGAATTGGCCGGGCAGAAATTTGAAGCGCCGAAGAGCAATCTTCCGGCGGAGTTCCGCGACATGAAGTTCGCGGACTATCAGAAAATCCGTTTCCGTGAGGAAAAGGCCGAGTGGGCGAATGACAAGACGCCGTTCAAGGTGTCCTTCTATCACCAGGGCATGCACTTCGACACGCCGGTCAAGATCAACGAAGTCACCGCGACCGATGTTCACGAGATCAAGTACGACGCCGGTCGTTTCGATTTCGGTGACGTCAAGGTCGACGCCAAGGCCACCGAGAAACTCGGTTATGCCGGTTTCCGCGTCTTGTATCCGATCAACAAGGATGACAAGAACGACGAAATCATGACCATGCTCGGCGCCAGTTACTTCCGGGTGATCGGCAAAGGCCAAGTGTATGGCTTGTCGGCACGCGGCATGGCTATCGACACGGCGATGCCGTCGGGTGAAGAATTTCCGCGCTTTACCGAATTCTGGATCGAGAAACCGCAGACCGATGAAAACCATCTGGTGATTTTCGCGCTGCTCGACTCGCCACGCGCCACCGGTGCCTATCAGTTGACCGTGCGTCCGGGCACCAACACCGTGGTTGACGTCAAATCGCGCATGTTCCTGCGTGATAAGGTCGGCAAACTGGGCGTTGCGCCGCTGACCAGCATGTTCCTGTTCGGCGCCAACCAGCCGTCGCGCGTGCTCAACTATCGCCGCGAGCTGCATGACTCCAGCGGTCTGTCGATCCAGGCCGCCAATGGCGAGTGGATCTGGCGTCCGCTGAACAACCCGAAACACCTGTCCGTCAGCAGCTTCTCGGTCGAGAACCCGCGCGGCTTCGGTCTGTTGCAGCGTGGCCGTGACTTCAGCCACTACGAAGACCTCGACGACCGCTATGACAAACGCCCAAGCGCGTGGATCGAGCCGAAAGGCGACTGGGGCAAGGGCACTGTCGATCTGGTCGAGATTCCGACCGCCGATGAAACCAACGACAACATCGTTGCCTTCTGGAAGCCGGAAACCCAGCCAGCACCGGGCGAACCCGTTGATTTCAACTATCGCCTGCACTGGACCATGGACGAGAAAGCCATTCACTCGCCTGACCTGGGCTGGATCAAGCAGACCTTGCGCTCCACGGGCGACGTCAAGCAGTCCAACCTGATCCGCCAGCCTGATGGCACCGTAGCGTTCCTGGTCGATTTCGTTGGCCCGGTACTGGCTGCCCTGCCTGAAGATCCAACGATCCGCAGCCAGGTCACCACCGACGACAACACCGAGCTGGTTGAAAACAACCTGCGCTACAACCCGGTGACCAAAGGCTACCGCCTGACCCTGCGCCTGAAGGTCAAGGACAACAATAAACCGATCGAAATGCGCGCTTACCTGCTGCGTGAGATCCCTGCCGAACCGGGCAAGGAACCTGCACTGCTGGTGACCGAGAAAGACAAGGCCGAGCAGAAAGCTGCCGCCGCCAAAGCTGCCAAGGAAGCGCCGAAAGCCGCTGCCAAGGAAGACAAGGCTGACGTCGCCAAAGCTGACGCCGCCAAGCCGCAAGGCAAGGCTGCCAAGGCTGAAGCGGTCAAGGCTGACGTCGCCAAGCCGGAAGCCGGTAAAGCCGAGGCTGCCAAGACCGAAGCCGCCAAGGAAGTCGCCAAGTCTGACGCTGCCGACCGTCCTGAAGCCGCGCTGGCCGATGCTGCCCGCGTCAAAGATCGCAGAGAACTCCCGCAGCCTGCCAACAGTGCTGCATCCACCCTTCCAGACTCCGCCAAGACCCTGCAAGTCTTGACCGAGACCTGGAGCTACCAGTTGCCAGCCGATGAGTAACTCCCTACCGGTGCCAGAATCGCTCAGCGAATACCTGGCACATTTGCCGATGAGTGACGAGCAGCGGGCAGAACTTGCCGGCTGCCGGTCTTTCAGTGAATTGCATGAGCGTCTTTCGGCCCAGCCGGTTGCCGACGCTGCCGAGGCCGCGCAGGCCTCGGTGGGCCGTCGCCTGACCCTGGCCACCGCCGACGAGTTGGCCGATGCAGAAATGCTCGGCCTTGATGCCAGTGGGCGGGTGTGTCTGAAAGCCACGCCACCGATTCAGCGGACCAAGGTCGTTCCCGAGCCATGGCGCACCAATATTCTGGTGCGTGGCTGGCGCCGCCTGACCGGGCGCACCAATGCGCCGGAGCCAGAGAAGCGCGAGCTGCCCAAGGCGCGTTGGCGGACCGTGGGTTCCACCCGTCGCTACATTCTGTTGATCCTGATGCTGGGCCAGACCATCGTCGCCAGCTGGTACATGAAAGGCATCATGCCGTACCAGGGCTGGTCGCTGGTTTCCCTCGACGAAATCTCCCATCAGTCGCTGATGCAGACCGCCATGCAGGTGCTGCCGTATGCCTTGCAGAGCAGCATTTTGTTGCTCTTCGGGATTCTGTTCTGCTGGGTGTCGGCCGGTTTCTGGACCGCCCTGATGGGCTTCCTGGAGCTGCTGACCGGGCACGACAAGTATCGTATTTCCGGCGCCAGCGCCGGTAATGAGCCGATTGAAGCCGGTGCCCGCACCGCGCTGGTCATGCCGATCTGTAACGAAGACGT
>Ga0302262_10000632_pt1 | contig 14824 bp, 13 predicted proteins | sample II_Fen_E3_4_FD_194557 | JGI IMG/M metagenome (GOLD analysis project Ga0302262, IMG submission 194557) | Peat permafrost microbial communities from Stordalen Mire near Abisko, Sweden - II_Fen_E3_4 | ecosystem: Environmental > Terrestrial > Soil > Wetlands > Permafrost | place: Sweden: Abisko...
TTCAACCACCCCCGCGGCCCCTCGGCCGGTCGTCGCCGGACCGCCCACCAAACACCAGCTGGCCCTCATGATCTGGATCGCGGTCTTCCCGACGCTCACCGTCCTCAACCTCACCATCGGGCCCTTCATCGCGGCACAGCACCCGGTGCTGCGGACCTTCATCCTCGCCACCATCGCCGTGCCGATCGTGATCTACGGCCTCATGCCCCACCTGCACCGGCTCCGCATCCAGCTCCTCACTCGCCGGGCAGCCTGACCCGGAGCCGCAAGGGCGTCCTGCGGGCACCGGAGGCCCGCGCTGAGCCGGTCGGGGCAGCTTGTCAACCACCACCACAGTTCGGTTGATGACTCGCCGGCACCCTCGGGGTCGCGGACGATAGTCTCAGCCAACTTTCTGGATGAGGAGGGGCTGTGGCCTCGGTGGACCCTGCGACTTCCGCTTCCGCTGAAGCGCCCCTGCAGCAGGTTGTGTCGCTGTCGTTGCTAGCGCTGGCGGTGGGCCTGGCCGCCGGGGTTGGCGCATGTGTCTTCGTTGCCGTCCAGCACCACCTGACGCACTGGCTCTGGAACGACCTGCCGGGGTTGATGGGCAACGCCTCGGCCCCGTGGTGGATGGTGCTGACGTTCCCGGTGGTCGGAGGTGTCCTGACGTTCGCCGCTACCCTGCTCCCGGGTCATGGCGGGCACTCGCCACTCGACGGTTTTGCGATCAACATCGGACCGAGGGAGGTGGGCTCGGTGTTGCTGGCGTCGCTGGCGAGTCTCGCTTTCGGCGCTGTGCTGGGGCCGGAAGCGCCATTGATGGCTGTCGGCACGGCGGTGGGCGCGCTGGCGATGCGCAGGCAGCAGCCGGCGGCGAAACAGGTGATGATGATCGTCGGTGCGATGGCTGCGATCGGCGCCATCTTCGGCAATCCGTTGGTCACCACGATCCTGCTGCTCGAGATGGCCCTGGCGGCCGGCACCGCCCTGGCCCGGCCGGTGATCCTGCTGCCGTCCCTCGTGGGGCTGGCGAGCAGCTACCTACTGCAGGTGGGCGTCGGGGGCTGGACCGGTCTGGGGGCGACGCAGATGAGTCTGCAGGGGTTGGCTGCCTATCCGAACGTGCGGCTGGTGGACCTGGTGGTCGCCGTTCCGCTGGCTGTCGGCGTGGCGGTTGTCACCATCGTCGCCCGGCTGGGTGCACTCGGCGTGGGCAGGATCGCGAAGCGCGCTCCGTTGGCGACCCTTGCCGGGGCAGGTGCCGTGACGGGTCTGTGCGCGCTGGGGGTCGTGCTGATCACCGGTCGCTCGGCCGAGCTGGTCCTGTTCGCCGGGCAGACGGTCATGCTGGACTACCTCGGCCTCGCTTCGGTCGGGGTCGGCGCGGTGATCCTTGTCGCCAAGTTCGTCGCGTACGTGGTGTGTCTTGGGGGCGGTTTCCGGGGTGGCCCGATGTTCCCGGTCGTAGCCCTCGGGACGATCATGGCTGCGCTGACATCGCCGCTGGTCGGAGGTGGCGGCGCCGTCGCTGCCCTCGTTGCCGCTGCCGTCGCTGCAGCAACGGCGGCCGGGGTCCGGTTCCCGTTCACCGCGGTCCTGCTGGGTGTCCTGCTCACCATCTCGGCCGGCCCGGCGACGACGGTGCCGGCGATCATCGGTGCCGTGGTCGGCATGCTGATCCGGTTGGCGGCCGAGCGCCGCATCCCGGTTCTCGCGCCAGGGTCAGCGGACGCTGCGTAGCACTTGTCACTCTTTTGGGGACTTCGGGAACGCCACATGCCTACCTAAGGTCGAATTGACCTCCTCCAGGGTTTCGCCAGCCCTGGAGGCGCGGCACATCGGCTTACGAGTCTTCGGGGGGCGCTCGTCAGATGAGTCGTGGCTGGCTGGAACTGCGCAGCGGATGACGCTCGCGCGGCAATCCACCAGCAGGTCAGGCCCAATCCGCCCCTCCGATGGCGCTGTCCGATGAGAGGCCTGCGCAGCGACCCCGAGGGCACCCCTCACCCTTGTTGTCCAGAGCCAGGCCCCCGGGGCGGGGATGGGCGCCTCCGGGAGTACACGTCGTCGGGTAGTGCCGAACGCCCGATCCGAAAGCAGACGAAACGGTTTCGAAAACAGGGTGAGGAGCGCGGCAGCCGCGGACCTCGCATACTCCATAAAGGCCAGCGAATGTGCAAGTATTTCCGTCATGACACCAGTACTCGACCCTGAGTCGATCGGCCCCGTGGACGTGGCCAGCATCATCTTCGAAGGCAATGATTTCAACGGCGACGTTGCTCCGGCGTTGGCCGAGCTCCAGGCCGACGGGACCATCCGGATCCTCGACCTGGCGTTCGTCTACAAGGATGCCGACGGCGAGTCGTCGATCCTCGAAGCAGAGGACGCGGACGTAGCCGATGCATTTGAGAGTGCCACCGGCCAGCAGTTCGACCTGCTCAACGATGAGGACCTGGACGCCGTCGCAGTCCTGCTTGCACCGGGCAACTCGGCGCTCGTTCTTGTGTGGGAGAACACCTGGCTCGCCAGGTTCGCGAGTGCGGTGCGTGCGTCCGGCGGGCAACTGCTCTCCCAGGACCGGATACCTCGCGACAACGTTTTGGCAGCGATCGCTGCACTGGATGAGGAGTAGACATGCGCAGACGAATGGGACGCCCCGGTCTGATGGGAACGATGGCACGCACCGCCGTCATCGCCGGCACGGCCACGGCAGTGTCCGGGTCGATGCAGGCCAGCTCAGCCCAGAAGGCGCAGCAGGCGCAAGCGGGTGCCGCGGCTCAGCAGGAACTGGACGCCATCCACCAGCAGCAGATGATCGACCAGGCGGTGGCTCAGGCGACTGCCGCGCAGCAGGCACCTGTTCAGCAGGCCCTAGTCCAGCCGGTGGCAGCACCCGTGGACAGAATGGCGAAGATCAAGGAACTCGGTGAGATGAAGGCCGCCGGCCTCCTCACCGAGGAGGAGTTCACAGCAGAGAAGGGCAGGATCCTCGCCCTCTGATTTCGTAGTGCACGCGTGGTCATGTCGGGCTCGGCCAGGGCCCGGAATGGCCACGCGTTGCTGCGTCTGTGGCACGACCTGAAGGACAATCATGACTAGTCTCTGGAGCTCGCTGATACCGCTGATCGTCGGCGGCGCGGTCGTTCCGATCCAGATCATCATCACCGTGATGCTGCTGCGTTCCAGCGCCGGCAAGCTCACGGCAGTCGCCTGGGTGGCGGGTATGACCGCAGTGCGGCTGGTGCAGGGATTGTTGTTCGGGCTGGTGTTCGGCTCCGTGGAGACGAGCTCGACCGCCACCGGTGGGCCCGGCACCGCCATCTGGGTGTTGCTCCTGGCGCTCGCTGTCATGTTCTACGTAACCGCGGCCAAGAACCTGCTCAAACACCCGGACGAGGACGCCCCGCCCCCCAAGTGGATGGCGATGATCGAGGGCGTCCGGCCCGGCAAGGCGTTCGCCCTCGGGGCGGGCGTGCTGGGGATCGGCGCCAAGTTCTGGGTGTTCACCCTCGGCGCGATCGCGGCCATCGCCGATGCCGGGCTGGGCTCGGCCGCAGCCATCGGCATCTTCATCCTGTTCGTGGTCCTTACCGAGTCCATTCACCTGATTCTGCTCGTCATCGCCTTCGCGCTCCCTGAGCGCTCAGCCGGAGTCCTGGACAGCGTCAATGCGACCCTCAAGAAGTACAACCGGGTGATCATGATCGTGCTGGGCCTGGTGTTCGGGACCTGGTTCCTCATCAAGGCGCTGTCAGGTCTCGGCCTGTTCTAGCCTGTGGTGACCCATCACTTCCGGAATCGCGGTGCCACTCGGCGTGGCTCAGTCATCGAGCTGCATCTCCGACCTGGTTGATCGGACCAGGATCAGGGCGCTGATGAGGAGGGTCCACGCGGGGAAAACGAGTTGTACCCACAGGCTCAAGGTGATCATCAGCAGCAGTATGAGTGCGAGGACGTAGGTGAGGACGACTGCCCAGCGGGCCATCACTCCGGTGCGGAGCCAGACAGTGCCGAGGGAGATCATGAAGACGCCCGCCATGCGCAGGGCGTACACGTTCGTGATCTCCAGCATCTCGGCCCGCGCGAAGGTCGTGACCTCCAGCACTGAACGGGCGTCCAATTGTTGGGCGGCCGAAAGGATGCCTCCGGCGATGGCTGCGGAGGCGAACAGCATCGCGATGAACACTAGGCCGCTGCCAAGGAAGACGGTTGCGAAGAACCTGTCCTCCAGGTCGCCGAGGCGGTCCCTGATGACGCCGATGAACCACAGGAAGGCGATGCCGGCATAAGGCATCAGCCCCAGTGCGAACCTGATCTGTGCGGCTTCGGGTCCGGTCCAGGCGGCTGTGGTGTCGGGTTGACTGTCCAGTGCGTTGCGCAGGAGCACGATGCTCGCACCGGACAGCAGGGCGAACAGAATGCCAGCGACCCCTGCCGCGCGCGGAGTAGTGAGTCGTTGTCGCATCGACACGGGCTCTTGCGGTGTCATGGTGTGGCGCCTGTGCTTTCCGATCTCGTCAGGCCCTCGAGCTCAAAAAGTATCAGGGCGCGACGCCGCTCTGCGCGAGTTCGCCAAGACGGCTCTGAGAATTGCTTGGTCACCACGAGCGACAAGCCGCGGCTGCCGATAACTTGTCAGCGTGAAGCCCTTGATGCTGCCACGCTTCCGCCGCCCGAAGCTGGCGCCGCCCTCCGGTAGGGACGTGCGCGCAGGTCTGGTGCTAGGACTTGTCAGCATCCCCGACGGGCTTGCCGCCGGCCTCCTGGCAGGGTTGAATCCGGTCGCCGGGCTCTACGGCTACCTGTTCGGCACCGTGGCCGGAGCGCTGGCCACGAGTTCTGCGCTGATGTCGGTACAGGCCACCGGCGCCATGGCAGTGATCATCGCCGACATTCCCGGGTTCGATGCCGGCCCGAACGGGGCGTCCGCGCTCGCCACGCTCGGTGTGCTCACTGGCGTGGTAATGCTGGTGGCAGGGTTGGCAGGGCTGGGCTCGCTGGTTCGCTACGTGCCCAATGCCGTTCTGGCTGGATTCGTGAACGCCGTGGCGGTCAACATCATGCTGGGTCAGCTGTCCGCGTTCACCGGATACCAGGGGCAGGGTGCGAATCGCGTCGTCAGGGCCCTGGACACAGTCCTGCACGTTGGGTCATTCCACTGGCCGACCGTCGCGATCTCGGTTCTGACCCTCATCCTGATCCTGACCCTTGAGCGCACCAGGCTGGGGGCGTTGGGACTGTTCATCGCAGTCATCATCTCCTCAGCCCTCGTGGCTCTGGTGAGCCCGCTGGCCTCCGTGCAGACGCTCGCCGACCTCGCCGAGGTGCCCAGCGGGCTCCCCCTGCCGGTCCTGCCTTCGCTGGCTCACGTGGTCAGCCTCATCGTTCCTGCACTGTCGCTGGCGTTCGTCGGACTTGTCCAAGGGGCGGCGATCGGGCAGTCCGTGCCGAACCCGGACGGCTCCTATCCGGATCCCTCTGGCGACTTCCGGGGTCAGGGGATCGCCAACATCGTTTCCGGCCTGATGCGCGGCATGCCGGTCGGCGGATCGATGTCGGCAACCTCCCTGGTCGTGTCAGCCGGGGGGCACAGCCGCTACGCGAATCTCCTTGCCGGCGTCGTCATGGCCGTTGTGATCGTCCTCTTCGGACCGGCGGCCGGCCTGGTCGCGATGCCGTCCCTTGCCGCGCTGCTGATGCTGATCGGGTTCCGCACGCTCAAGCCCGACCAGGTCCGGATGGTGTGGCGAACGGGCGCAACGCAGGCGACGGTGATGGCCACCACCTTCCTGCTCACCCTCATCGTGCCCATGCAGTACGCCGTGCTCGTCGGCGTGGGAATCTCGGTGATCCTCTTTGTCGCCAAGCAATCCAATCGGGTGACCATCAAGCGCTGGGAGTTCCGAACTGGTTCACCCCTGCCGATCGAGACGACACCGCCGGCAGTGCTGCCGGCTGGCGAGGTGGTGGTGCTGACCCCTTACGGCAGCCTGTTCTTCGCCTCGGCTGCGGTCTTCGAGAACCAGCTCCCTGTCCCGGAGGCCAGTTCGCGAGGCGCCGTCGTCGTCCTCCGGATGCGGGGCAAGGAGGACCTCGGCAGCACCTTCATCAACACCATCGTGCGCTACCACGATTCGCTGCGCGCAGCCGGGAGCCACCTGGTGCTGGCCGGGATCGGAGAGCGCGTCCTGAGCCAGCTCACCAACACGGACGCGCTGAGCCGGCTCGGCGCCGACAACGTGTTCCCAGCCACCCGGCAGGTCGGCGAATCACTCCAGGCGGCCCTCCTGCGGGCACGCGCCCTTCAGGATTCTGAGTCGGACGACCAGATCTCCTGAGGCGTTGATCTGCAAGGCCGGCCGCTGATCAGCGGTGCCGCTAGAACGCCTGTGCCAGGTAGTCCCGGGTCCGCTTGCGCGCTGCCCGGTGGTTGCCATAGGCGTACGCCATCGTGCTGAAGCCGGAAACGGTGAGGTAGCCCCCGATCGCGTAGCGCAGCAGGCGTGCACCCAGCAGTGGCCAGATGAGCAGTGCGATCGCGATGGCGAGCGACAGAACACCGTCGAGAACGAGCGCCCACCGTGACCCGGGGGTCCGGGACACCTTCATCGCGACGATCAGGAGAGCCAGGCCGCGCAGTCCGGCGCCGATCATGATGATCCAGATCATCAGGTTCAAGGCGAAGAGTCCGCCTGCGAAGAGCGCGATCGCGAAGACGACCCCCAGGCTGCCGACGCCGGCCCACATCTGCCAGCCCTGGCCTCGTCGTTTCAGCCCGATCGCGCCGACGAGCGTCTGGATGGCTTCGATGCCGATCCAGACCGCAAGGACCGCAGTGACCAGCGGGATCGGGATTGCACCGGGCCACAGCAGCAGCGGCAGGCCGAGCAGCGCCTGGAACCCACCCTTGATGAGGAGCCGCGCGTTCAGTCCACCGAGCTTGGCCGAAAGCGGATCCTTGCGGGCCGGGCGGGGTCCGACCGTGTCGGGGTTCACCGTCAGGGGAGGCAGCGGAATCCCGCGAACGGCGGCAGCAACCAGTTCAGCGCTGCGTTCAGGGTGCGAGATTCCGGGGGTGCTGTCGACGCTCACCAGGCCGGGTTCGGCGTGCGCACGGACCGCCAGCCAATCTGGCACGAGGGTTGTTGTGCCCCCGATGACGAACCTCACCGGGGTGGTGAGCCGGCCGACCAGTTCACTGGCGGGAGTGGCCACCAAGGCGTTCATCGACCGGACGGCCGGCACGACTTCGCGCTCCACACGCTCGTTGGTGATCCGCTGCATCCGCTCATCGCGGGCGCTGGCCAGCAGCGTGTCCCGAGCCGCCAGCAGCTCGGCCATCGCCGGATCCTGGCCGGCTCGGCCAGGTTCAGGGAGCAAGGGCGAGAACGCGACCACCCTCGACACGGCATGCGGGTCGGCCGCGGCGCAGGCCATCGCCACGTCAGCGCCGAAACCCTTGCCCGCAACCTGGAACGGTCGGCCGTCGAACGCCTTCCTGGCGGTCGCGAGCACCGCAGCGGCATGATCGTCCAGGGTGTACGGGCTGGCGAGCGGAGCGGGGGAGCCCCCGAAGCCCAGCAGGTCCAGTGCCACCACGTCGTGGTCGGCGCCGAGCATCTCGGCAGCGCCTTGCCAGTTTCGCCAGGTCTCCTGCAGGTCGGGCAGCAGCACCAGAGGTTCGCCGTGCCCCGTCCGGAGGCCGACGTTGAGGGTGTCGATCTCGTCGCGGAGGATCTCGGCTGCTACCCGTTCCGGGGTGCTGGTAATCAGCACATGGTCTGCGGTGAGGCCCATGATCCGGCGAACCTCGAGATCGGGCTTGATCCGCTGCAGGCCGAGGGTCTGGTCGGGGCGGACGATCGGATCCCGGACGCCGAGGGCGAAGACGGTGGGCATCGTCAGCTTCGGCAGGTCGTCGATGATGGTGGCCTGCGAAATGGTGTTCGCCAGCGTCCGGGACATGATGTCCCAATGCTGGGTGATGTCGTCGGCGCGCATGAACTCCTCGGCCGTTGACCGCAGCTTGCCCGTGGCCAGCTCGTAGAAGGGGGTGTCACGCTCCTTCTGCCGGCCAATGACCTTCCACATCCAGGTGAACAGCATCGCCTGGGCGTACTCCAGCCCGAAGCCGCGCTTGGAATAGGCCTCCGGGGGCAGGTAGAACGGCGTCGACAGCAGGAAAAGCCGACGCAGCCGCTCCGGGTGGGTGGCCGCGAAGTGGACCGCGATCACCCCGCCGAGTGAGTAGCCGAACAAGAGGAACCGGCCGGTGATGCCCAGGTCGGTCAGGGTCGCGTCCAGCACCTGCACGTTGTCGTCGGTCGAGTACTCGATGTCCAGCGGCTTGGGCGATTCACCGAAGCCGAGCAGGTCCGGAGCGATCACCCGGTAGCCCGACCCGAGTTGGTCGATCAGCGGGCGGAGGTCGTCGGCATTCGAATTGATCCCGTGCAGCAGGACCATCACCGGACCTTCACCCTCATCGATCCGGACATGCAGCCTCAGGTCGGCAACATTGGTGGCCATGCGGCTCCTCCTAGTCGGGCTGAAGGACACTTGCACCCGCTGCCGAACCGTCGTGGCGTGGCAGTCCGGTCGGTCCATCCCGAGAGGTCTTGGCGTTCTGACCCGGGATGAAGACCCCTCGCAGAATCATCAGGATCGATGCAGTCACAGGGACGGCCACCAGCGCTCCGAGCAGGCCGAGCAGGCTGGCGCCGACCATGGCGCCGATCAGCACAAGGGCTCCCGGCACCGACACGGCACGACCCATCACCCGAGGCGTGATCACGTAGGCCTCCACCTGCATGTAGACAAAGTAGACAATCGCGAAGGCGAGCGCTGCCGGCGGGGAGTAGAGCAGGGTGACGAAGGAGGCGATGACCCAGAACAGCACTGAGCCGATCATCGGGAGGAGGGTGACAACCAGCGAAAGCATCGCGAGCATGAGGGCGTAGGGCACTCCGAGTATCAACAGGAGCACCAACGAGAACGCTGCGTTCAGGCTCGAGAGCGTCAATCCGCCGCCTACGAAACCGCCCACCGAGCGGCTGATCTGCTCGGTGAGTTGGGCGACTTTCGGTCGGCTGTACGCCGGGACGAGCTCGTAGAAGCTCGCTTTCATCGCCTCCATCGAGGCCAGGAAGTAGATGGCAAGTACAACCACGATGATCGTGCCGGACACCGCCCCGATCACGCCCGCACTCACAGCGAGCGCTCCTGCCCCGAGGGAGAGCAGGTGCGAAGGATCGGACAGCCAGGCCTCCGCCTGGGCAAGCATCGATTCGTAGAACGCGCTCCCGGCCGTTGTGGAGACGAACGACTGGAACCATGCCGACTGCTGCAGACCAGCCCGATAGCCGGGCACGGCCCCGGCGAACCCCACCAGTTGCCCGAACGCTGCCGGAACGATGAACGCCAGGCCTGCGCCAACCGCGAGGGTGAAGATCGCGCACACCATGGCGACACTCTTGCCGCGCTCGACACCCCTCGCCTCGATGCGACGCACGGCGGGGTCCAGCGCCAGGGCAATGAAGAGCGCCACCCCGACGGTGACCAGGATGGCCGACAGCGCGGCCGTGGCTGAGCCCAACGAGAGTGCCAGCAGCACTCCGATGGTGCCAACGAAGGCCCATGCGAAGGGATGTGCGAGGATCTTCACCACTCGCAGCGAGCGCCACCCAGGCGTCGGTTCATGGGCCAGTGTCTCCGGGGACATCCCATCGGCGGTGAAGTCAGTCATCCCTCAGGCCAGGGCCTTGCTCTTGAGCTGCTCGAACTCGGCCTGGCTGATGGTCCCGGCGTCGAGGAGGGTCTTGGCCCTGGCGATCTGGCTGGCCGGATCGGAGGTGGTGGCAACCGACCGGATGTAGTCCTCGGCGGCTCCACGCGAACTCATGGCCGCGTCGTACTCACGCTGCTTCATGCTCCTGCCGCGGACGATCAGGTAGACCAGGGCGGTGACCGGGGGCGCGATGAAGAGCGCAACCAGCCACACCGTCTTGGCCCAGCCGTTGAGATCGCTGTCGCGGAAGACGTCGACGATCACCTGGAACAGCACCATCAGGTAGGCGATGAAGAAGAATCCCCAGATCATCAGCCAGAAAAAGTCCCAGAAGTTCATGCGTGGCTCCCTTGTCTCAGGTCGCGCGAGCTCTGCCCCCTCGTCGGGCTGACGCTCATCGCGGACGTTCCAGCATGCCGCCCGTCAGATGGTGAGGCATCACCCCGCGAGGGTGAGCTCGGTCCGGCCAGCTGCCGTCGGCTCACGTCGATCCCGGGTGGTCCAAAACCGCCAGCCCTGTGACCCGTTCAGTAGAGTCAAGGTCATGCCCAAGGCAAGGTTCGCGGTCGGTGCGAGCAACCCTGTCTATTGGGAAACGCGTCCCGCGCTACCAGCGCACGCGATCGAGCGGCCCACGGTGTCGGCGAAGCTCACGGACTTCGTCGACCGCTACCGGGTGACGGTGGTTCTCGCGCCCGCGGGCTTCGGGAAGACGGCGGCACTGAGCGCCTGGGCTTCCCAAAGTGGCCGGCGACTTGCCTGGCTGTCGTTGACACCTGCTGACCGTCACGGTCCGCATCTCCGTAGAGGGCTGCAGGGGGTGCTGGAGACCCTTGACCTCCCAGCTCCCCAGGGCCAGGACACCGAACCCCCTCGTTCGGAGGATTCCCCCGGCGGCCCGCCGGTGCTGATCATCGACGACATCCAGTTCGCCGACAGCGTCGGCTCCAGGAAGAACCTGGTGGAAATGGTCGAACGAACCGACCCCGGCGTGCGGATTGTGCTCGCCGGACGCTACGACCCCAAGCTGGGCCTGTCCCGGCTGCGTGCCAGCGGCGAGCTGGGTCAGCTCGGCCCGGACCAGCTCGCCTTTACCGCCGAAGAGGTGCATCAGGCGGCCGTTGTGCTTGGCCGCGAGTTGACGGACGGCCTTGTCTCGCAACTGATCGACCACACCGGCGGGTGGCCAGTTGCGGTGAGACTCGCGCTGATGTCCGAGGCGGGCCGACCTTTCGGGTCCGCGGCGCTTGCGCCCGATGACAACCTGCCGCAGGTCGTGGACTACCTCGTCGAGAACCTGCTCGACCACCTCCCCGCGAGGCTCGCGGCGTTCGTGCTCCGGGCCTGTGTCTGCGACCGCTTGTCCGGACCCTTGGCGGATGAGCTTTCCGTCGACGGTCAAGGCGCGGAACTGCTCGAGGAAGCCGTTGGCATGGGTATCCCCCTCGAGCGCCGTACCCTGCCGGGTGGCGATCCGATCTACCTCTGGCACCCGGTGATGGCTCAGGCCGGACGGGCACTCCTTCAGCGTCGCGATCCTGCCCTGAGCGGCGAACTCCATCGCAGGGCTGCCCGGCACCTGGCCGCCGCCGATCCTTACGAGGCTGTGAACCACGCCTTGCGCGGCGGTGATCCTGCCCTGGCCGCTGAGGTGATCCGTTCCCAATGGCTGGTCCTGGTGCTGCGCGGCGATTCCGAGATCGTCGACGAGCTGTGCGGCCACTTGCCGTCCCCCTGGAGCGAGGACCCGGAGATCCTGGTCGTGCTCGCCACGTGTCGCCGAAACGGCGGGGACGCCGAGTCCGCCGTGCGGTTGAGCCGCCGCGCGGCCTTCCGGGCGATTGGCCTGGACGCCGAAGGGCGGCACAGCTTCGACGTGACCCTGGCTCTCGCTCAGCTCTTCCTTGCCGACCTGGAGGGCGACCTGATTTCGGCCTGTGACCGGGTGCAGCGACTCCTGGAGCTCCCTACCGGCCTCGACGGGCCACTGCGGGCGTGCGCGGTCCTCCTACTCGGATGGTCGAAGATGCGCTTGCGTCGGGGCCTCGGGTCCGTCGCCCTGTTGAACGAAGCCGTTCAACGCTGCCATGCCGAGGGTTTGGACGACCTGGCCGACAGGGCCCGGGCCTCGAGTCTGTTCAGCCGCGCCTTCGGTGGTGACTTCGCGGGAGCGCTGGCTGGAATCAGTGAAGCTCGGGCCGACCTGGATGAGAGCGGATGGCGACGTGCCGATGGCGCCGTCGAAGCCTTCACCCAAGGTTGGATCTCTTTCTGGTCCGGAGACTGTGACACCGCGATGCCGATATTCAGCAAAGCCGTCGCATCGGGCGGAGCGATCACCTCGGTCGAGCCACTCGCCCGGGTCTGGCTGGTGCACGCCGCCCTTACCCGCCGAAACCGCGACGAGATAGCCGACGCCCAGAGGACCCTTGATCTCGTGCCAGAAGAAACCATCCAGGGTATGCCTTGGCAGCACTACAAGCGGGTTGCCCAGGCGGGGATCAGCTTGTACCGGGGGGATTCGGACAGCGTCATCCGGCTGCTCGATGAGGCGGTGAAGACCGACGACTTCACCCCGGCCGCCAGGGTGCTCGCTGCTGAGCTCTACTGGCGGTGTGGCCGTCCCGCCGAAGCCCTGGCCCAAACCGAGCAGGTGCTGATGGCGCCCGACTACCTGCGGGCGAGCGGACTGGTCATCTCGGCGTTGTGCGCGCGAGCGTCCGGCGACATCGAAAGTTCTGGTGACCTGCTGGAGGAGGCACTCGGCCTCGGTTTCGCGCTCGGGATCAGCCGTCCCTTTCAACTCCCTGACGAGTCGATGGTTGAACTCCTGATCGTGCACGCTGCCCGTGGCACCCGCTTCGAAAGCTTCCTGGCCGAGCAACTCGCCTGGCATGGACGCGATCGCCCGGGCGCCGGCGAATACCAGGCCCTGAGCGCGCGCGAGCGGCAGATCCTGGGCTACCTGGCAACCACGATGTCCGCCAGCGAGATCTGTGAGGCGCTGTTCGTCTCCCCGAACACGTTGAAGACGCACCTGAAGTCGATCTACCGCAAGCTCGGTGTCGACAACCGTCGTGACGCCACCCGGCTGGTGCACGCGCCGCAGAATCACTGAGAACGGCGAAGACCATGCCGGGGACCGTTGCCGATGCCCTTGTGCTGTCGCTCGGGGTCGCGATCAGTCCGATACCGATCCTCGGAATCGTTGCCTTCCTGCTCTCGGAGCGTCCCCGACGCACCGGTCTGGGTTTCACCGGCGGATGGCTGGGCGGAATCGCGGTCGTGGTCTGCGGCGCGACTGCGTTCGCCCTGTTCAGCGACCGGCTGGGTTTGAGCGGGCTGCGACAGTCCGTCGCAGTGGTCGGGGTCGTCCTCGGGGCCGTAGCCATCGCGGCTGGATGCGCAGTCTGGATCGTGCGGCCCGCGGGAACCGAGGGGAGGCCACCTCGTTGGCTTGCTGCCCTGGACCAGATGTCCGTCCTACAGGCTGTCTTCCTCGGCGCGGCGCTGTCCGCAGTGAATCCCAAGAACCTGCTGGCCAGCATCCTGGCCGGACTCATCATCGGTTGGTCGGGTTTATCCACTCAGGCGGTCGGGGTTTCGGCTGCCGGATTCAGCCTCATCGCCTCCAGCACCGTCCTCCTGCCGATGCTGGCCTTCCTGGTGGCGGGCCGCGCGATCCGCGGACGGCTCACCCTGGTCCGCGACTGGCTGATTCGCCATCAGGCCGGCGTGGTTTCACTGATCCTCATTGTGATCGGCGCATTGCTGGTGATCCGCGGTCTCGCCGGATCCTGAGCGTCCGTTCTTCTGGCGGAAGCCACCTTGGGCCGATCCGTCGACGCATTCACCCCGGTGGGGTGATGCGCCCCACTCACCATGCCGACGATGATCGTTCCAGGCACCCGCGCAGAAGCTGCGGCCGGTGCCTGTGGACGCAGACCGTACCTCCGTCAGGCGTCTGCCGCTGTGGCCGACGAAAGGACAACACAGGTGGGCTTCTGGGATTTCTTCTGGCTGATGATCTGGGGCTTCCTCTTCGTCGCCTACCTGATGGTTCTCTTCCAGGTGATCGTCGATGTGTTCCGCGACCGGTCCCTGAGCGGCTGGGCGAGGTCCGGATGGCTCATCGCCTTGTTCCTCGCTCCGCCCCTCACTGCGTTGGTCTACGTCATCGCGCGTGGCCGGAGCATGGGCGAGAGGTCGATGCAGGCCGCAGCGGATTCGCGAGCGGCCGCCGAGCAGTACGTGCGGTTGGCCGCGAATTCTGATCCTGCCGACACCATCTCCAGAGGGAAGGTGCTGCTGGACAGCGGCACCATCTCCGCGTCCGAATTCGATCGCCTCAAGGGCAAGGCGCTGGCGTAAGGCTGGAGAGGAAGTCATGACCTACGGACCCGCAGACCTGTATGTGGTCGAGTTCCCGAGCGCATCGGTTCCGGCCACAGTTACCGCCACCCTCAGGGATGTCGCTGCCGCGGGCGTCATCACCTTGCTCGACGTCGCGCTGGTGCGCACGCTGGAAGGTGGCACCTCCGAGTTGGTGGAGCTGGACCAATTCGCCGATGAACTCGGGATGGTCGGAGTCAAGCCACCGGCCACCGGACTCATCGGGATGGACGACATCGAGGAGGTCGCCGGCGACCTCACGCCCGGCACCTCATGCCTGCTCGTCCTGATGGAGAACACATGGGCGCGCAAGATCACCAAGGCCGTGCTGGACGCAGGCGCAAATGTCGTTGTTGTTGAGCGGTTCCCGGCTGAGGTCGTCAATGAAGTAGCAGCGCTCGCTGCAGATGCGGAGGACCACTGATGGCACTCAGGAGGATGGGGCGCCCGGGGCTGATCGGCACCGCCGCCAGGACGGCAGTAGTGGTCGGCACTGCCTCGGCGGTCACCGGCAGGGCCGCTGGCCGTCAGGCAGCCGCAGCGCCGCCGGTTCCCGCACCGGCCGCCCAGCCGGCACCGGCCGCTGACGGCGACGACCTCGTCGCCCAGCTCCAGCGTCTTGGGCAGCTCGCGGCCGCAGGGGTGCTCACCCCGGAGGAGTTC
>Ga0302262_10000641_pt1 | contig 14753 bp, 20 predicted proteins | sample II_Fen_E3_4_FD_194557 | JGI IMG/M metagenome (GOLD analysis project Ga0302262, IMG submission 194557) | Peat permafrost microbial communities from Stordalen Mire near Abisko, Sweden - II_Fen_E3_4 | ecosystem: Environmental > Terrestrial > Soil > Wetlands > Permafrost | place: Sweden: Abisko...
AAGGCAAACGCTAAACTGCGCAAGGCTGGTGTGAACATTGACGACCTCATGCCGGTGCTGAATATGGAATATCAGGTATTGCTGGCAGCAAAAGCGGCGAACGTGCCGAAGGAAGTTATCGAACAGGCAGATGCAAGGGACTTTCTTACAATCACAATGGAAGTGCAAAGTTTTTTGCTAGACACGGCCTCCAAAGAGAAGCAGAAAAAAGCATAAGAGAAGCGACAATCCTGCTAAACTCCAGGACAGCCACCCCAGTGCCATTTTGGTTGGATCAGACGCTGGCAGAGCTGGAAAGATGGATGGAAACAATCATGGAGGTCGAGAACAAAAGGAAAGGAGGTTGACAAGTGGGAGCCGGAAGAATGATGGAAATGGCATTTGCCATTAAGGGCGCGCTTGACTCATCCTTTGTGCAGTCGACAAGCCGGGCGAGCGATTCGCTGAATAAGATGCGAGATAATGCCCGGAAGATGAAAGAGGAAATGAAGGACGTATCAGCACAACAAAAGCTACTGGAACAGAACTTTAAATCCGGGAAAATGGCAGAAGATGCTTATGGGAAATCTGCAGACAACCTAAAACAAAAAATGGATGGCTTAAAAAAAGGCATGCAGGACGCAAAGGAGCACCAGCAGAAGCTGTCCCAGGCTATGAAAGACAAAAAACTTGCGGATAGCGGAATGAGTGACCAGATGGACGCGTTGAAGGGAATGGCGCTTCGATTGGCACCACTGGCGTTTGGACTGCAGCAGGCAACATCGAAAGCCATGAAGTTTGAATCTGCGATGGCGGACGTTCGCAAGGTTGTTGACTTTGACACGCCACAGCAGTTCAAGGAAATGGGACAGGATATCATGGCGCTGACCAGGAAACTGCCAATGACAGCAGAAGACCTTGCAAAAATAGTCGCTGCAGGTGGACAGTCGGGGATAGCCAAAGACGAACTGCTGGCATTTGCCGAAAGCGCGGCAAAGATGGGGACTGCTTTTGACATTACGGCGGATCAGGCCGGTGGCATGATGGCGAAATGGCGAACGGCATTTCACATGAACCAGCAAGAGGTCATAACCCTGGCTGATAAAATCAATTATCTTGGCAATACCACAGCCGCCGCGGCACCGCTGATATCTGACGTTGTAACGCGCATTGGGCCACTTGGCGAGATTGGCGGCGTAGCGTCCGGAGAAATCGCGGCCATGGGTGCATCTATGGTAGGAACAGGTGTACAGACTGATATTGCGGCAACAGGCATCAAAAACCTGATTCTGGGCATGACTGCCGGAGAAGGTGCGACAAAGAGCCAGGCTGCAGCGTTTGCTATGCTTGGCATGGATGCTGGCGAAATGGCAAAGAGGATGCAGGTTGATTCTAAAGGCGCGATCCTTGATGTCATGGAAGCACTGAAAGGGCTGGATAAAGACAAGCAGGCATTCGTGCTTAGCGATTTGTTCGGCAAAGAATCAATTGGAGCTATCGCGCCACTACTATCCAACCTGGATAACCTGAAAGAAAATTTTGACAGGGTAGCGGATTCATCCCAGTACGCTGACAGTATGGAGAAAGAATTCCAGGCGCGCTGTCAGACCACAGAAAATTCCCTGCAGCTGTCAAAGAACGCATTAGTGGAAGTCGGTATCACGTTGGGCAGCGTATTCCTGCCATACCTCAAGGACGGGTTGGAAGTCCTGGCCAAGTTTGTGCAGAACACGATGGCATGGGCGAAAGCAAACCCGGAAACGCTGCAGACGATCCTGCAGGTGGCGGGCGGCCTTACGGCGCTGGTGCTGGCATTCAAGCTTGGTGTTTTTACGGCGGCAGCATACGCAAAAATGATGACGGCAATAACAAAACTACAAGTTGCATACAGTGCGGCCAGTAAAGTTGCCGCAGTAGGGCAATGGGCCTTAAATGCGGCCTTGACCGCAAACCCGGTGGGGCTTGTATTTGCGGGCATCGTGCTGTTGATCGGAATTCTGTATGTGCTATACACGCATTTCGACCAGGTGAAACAGTTCTGCACAAGAATATGGGAAAGCCCGGCAGCGGCGATACTCGCATACATTGCAGGGCCGATCGGGCTATTGATTTATGCAGTATCGGGTATCATAGCAAACTGGGATACCGTGAAAGCGTGGTTTATCCTGCTATGGAATGAACCAGGGGTAGCGATAGAGCAATTTGTTACCGGGCTGAAAAACAAATTAGGCGAAGGCATCGAATGGGCCAGGGAGAAATGGGAAACGCTGAAAGAAACATTAAGCCACCCGATCGATGCGGTTGTAAATTTCATGTCAAAAGGGAAGCCAGCAGGGGATTCAGGCAATCCGGATATAAGCAGCAACGCCGCGGGCGGGATATACGGAAAAGGATCTTTTTTGACGACCTTCGCCGAAGAAACCCCAGAAGCGGCAATCCCTCTAGACGGTGGTTCACCGCGCGCCATAAGCTTATGGCAGCAGGCCGGCACGATGCTATTTGGTAATAGTGGCAGCGGCCGCAGTGGGGGAACCAGTGCAACGACACCACAGCCGGGAACAGTGACCATACAGCAGGTGTTTTATGGCAACGCAGACCCGCAGCAAGTACGACAGGCAGCGAACGAGGGAGCGCAGGAAGGCCAGAAGACGTTCGCTAAAAAAGCGCAGGAATATGCATGGGAAAGGGAGCGTGTAAGTTTTGCCTAAGAGCTACAGGACAGTATCAGGGGACACATGGGACAGCGTAGCATTTAGCCAGCTTGGAAGCTGTGAGCATACAGCGGCACTGATGAAAGCGAACTTGTCTGCGCTTGGCACCACGATATTCAGCGCGGGAACCATATTGACGCTGCCGGAGGTAGACAGCACCACAACCGCGCAGTTGCCGCCGTGGAGAAGGTGACAGGATGCTTGCCAGAAGAATTGGATTAAACGTGTCCTACAATGGGAAAAACATATCCAAGGACATAGCGAAGTATATAACGAGCTTTTCAATCAGCGACGCCATGGGCGGCGAAGCCGACAAGGTGGACATCACACTGGAAGACAGGGAAGAATTGTGGATGGGCGACTGGTTCCCAACGCGTGGCGATACGCTGGAAGTAGGCATCACAAAGCAAGACTGGGATGCACAGGGAGACAATGCAGAATTGCCGTTTGGAAAGTTTGAGCTTGACCAGATAAAAAACGCCGGCCCGCCAAACACGGCACAGATCGGCGCTGTATCAATCCCGAACAATGCAGCGATCCGCAGCGTGATGAAAACGCGGTCATGGGAGAAAACGAAGCTGTCAGTAATTGAAAATGATATTGCGGCCGGCGCCGGACTGGAAGCATATTTTGAAGCAGCAGATGATCCGGTAATGGAGCGCGCGGAGCAATCCGGACAGACGGACATGGAATTTTTAATGAAGCTGTGCAAGGATGCAGGGCTGGCATTAAAAGTGACAGATGAAAAGATTGTCATATTCGACGAAGAGAAATATGAGAAGGAAGAAGTGGTGCTGACGATAACGCGCGGAAAAAGCGCGGTGGCATCGTATGACTTTACATCGACTATCCGCAACATATACAAGGCGTGCCACGTCAAGTATAAGCACGGTAAAAAAGCAAGCGTAATAGAATATACCTACACCGACCCAAACCGCGCAAACGAAGAGGGAATAACCCTGGAAGTCAACGAAAAGGTGGAAAGCCTGGAAGAAGCGGAAAAGCTGGCAAAGAAAAAACTGCGTGAGAAGAACAAGGAAGAAATCAAAGGCAGCATGACAGTGCTTGGGAACTTTTTACTGCTTGCCAGCAACACGATAAATATATCCGGCTGGCATGTTTATGATGGGAAGTACATCATCGAAAAAGCGACGCACAGCGTCGGCAGTGGCGGGTATACCGTGAGCATTGATATCAGGAGGTGTCTGAATGGGTACTAATGGGGTGCAGGTAAAGAAGGGCATCGTATCAAGCGTAAACCCGGAAAACATGAGCGTGCGCGTGACCTTTGAAGATGCAGACGACAATGTTTCTGCGGAACTGCCGGTATTAAATCGCGGCAGCAGTGGGAATAAAGATTACTGGCTGCCGGATGTTGGGGAACAGGTTGTGTGCCTGTTTGAGACGAATGACAAAAATATGTCGTCCGGATGGATTGTGGGATCATATTTTTCAGATGGCGCAAAACCACAAGTGCAAGATAAAGACGTGCGCAGGTTAACGTTTTCAGATGGCAGCTACATTGAGCACAACCGCAACACCCATGAAATGACAATCAAGTGCGTTGGCCATTTACAAATCACAGGTGCAAAAGTTGATATAAATTAATGTGTCCGAATCGGACACGCGAGAAGGTGAGAGAATGCCAGCAGCAACAAGAATGGGAGATCATGAAACAGGGACCTGCAATCCGGGGCTTCCGTGCTGCCCTCATGTCAGGAGTGGAACAAACAGTGAAGTTTCCGGGAATGTATCCATTAATGGGATAGGAGCACACCGCCTGTATGACACAGGCCCATGCAATTGCCCACACGGTGGAACGTTTGAAACCACCAGCGCTTCCACAACCGTGTTTATCAACGGGCGGGGCGCAACGAGAATCGGCGACCAGACAATATGCAAGAACTGCGGACAGTCCGGAAGTCATGTAGAAGGAAGCCAGAATGTTTTTATAGGAGGTTAGCAGCGTGTCGTTTTTATCGAATGTAGGAAGAAACGCAACGAACAATTTCACGAAGTCCTTCATGAGTTCGCTGAATGATGCGCTGTCGGCAACGGGTGGAAGCATTGGAAGCTTCGGCGACATAGTTTTCACGGCGTCCGCATCGAAAGTGGAGACGTTCAACAATTACCAGCGCAACACGAAAGCCAGAATAGCATCACATGATATCATCGGGAAAAAGCCAGTGCTGGAATTCTTAGGGCCTTCTGGCGAAGAAATCAGTTTCAACATGAAGTTCAACATTTTACTGGGGGTAAATCCCACGGTAGAAACCGACAAGCTGCGCAAAATGTGCCAGGAAGGAAAGGCGAACATGCTGATCCTGAACAACAAAGCTGTCGGAGAAAATTACTGGGTGATTGATAGCGTAAGCGAAGCGGCCACGGCCTTTAACCAAAACGCCGTGGTTGTTTCATCGTCCGTGGACGTCACACTGAAGGAATATGTGAATGAAATATAAGGGGGTGGGGAATTGGTTGTTGATATTGCCGCAGAGCTGGAAGATATAGACATGGCGCCGGCCAATAGCGCGACAGAAATCATGCAGAATGTGAAAACCATATTGACAACACCGAAAGGGACCGTGCCGCTGTTCCGCGAATTTGGGTTAGACACGACACTGGTTGACGACCCGCTGCCCGTTGCACAGGCGAAATATACGGCACAGATCATTGAGACGGTTCAGAAGTATGAGCCGCGCGCTGTTGTCACGAAAGTGATATACGGTGGCGATGGGAAAGATGGCGTGCTGAAAGCGAAAGTGCGGGTGAGAATAGAAGATGGAACTTAAACAGCTGCCGGATATAACCTTTGCAGAAAGTGATCCGGACGTGATAGAAACAAGCGTCATAGAAATATATGAAAGCCTTTCAGGAAGAACACTGGCGAAAGCCGATCCTGTAAGGCTTTTTCTTTTGTCGCTGGCCGCGTTGATTGTGCAGCAAAGGGTAATAATCGACACCGCAGCAAAGCAGAACCTGTTGGCCTATGCCAAAGATGAATATTTGGACCATATCGGAGTGCTGGTTGGCACGGATCGGCTGCAATCTGCCGCAGCAACAACGACGCTGCAGTATACGCTGTCGGCAAAGCGCGAGCAGATAACGATTATTTCTGCGGGCAAGCGCAGCACACCGGGGAACGATGTATATTTTGCAACGGACACGGACCTGGCCATTCAGGCAGGGGAACTGACCGGGGCGGTGTCGGCGACATGCACACAAAAGGGAACTATCGGAAATGATTTTGCGATCGGAGAGGTCAATAAAATTGTAGATAATGTACCTTTTGTGGAAACGGTTGTGAATACAACCAAGAGCGAGGGCGGGAGCGATGCGGAAACAAATACCGCATACCGGGGGCGAATTCACGAAGCCCCGGAAAAATTTTCGACGGCGGGGCCGGATGGGGCGTATGAGTACCACACAAAAGAAGTATCCACCTTGATATCTGACGTGTCGGTTGATAGCCCAAACCCGGGCGAGGTAGTAGTCACGGCCTTACTTGCAGATGGGAAGTTACCGGGGCAAGAATTACTAGATGCAATAACGGCAGCGCTGGATGACAGGAAGGTGCGGCCGCTGACGGACAAAGTGACGGTATCGGCGCCGGAGGAAGTGAAATACAACATAGCCGTGAAATACTGGATCGATCGCGATGATTCGACAAACGCCGTTGCCATTCAGGCGGCAGTAACTACGGCGGTCGCCGAATACGCAGCATGGCAAAAAACAAAATTGGGGAGAGACATCAACCCGACAGAACTTGCCTACAAAATGAGAGCTGCAGGAGCGAAACGGGCGGAAATCACGGAGCCAATTTACACGGCCATAAAAAAAGCGCAGGTGGCAATTGCTGAAAGCGTGGCTGTGACATTTGGGGGCTTAGAGGATGGCTAAACAAATAAAAAGTATTAGCCTGCTGGATATTCTGCCGCCAAACCTGCAGCAAGATGAAAAGATCGTAGCTGCAGCCAAAGCGATTGACGGGGAAATGCAAAAAGTAACGGAAGACGTGAAAGAATGCATCCAGATTGCGCGCATCGATGAGCTGCCGGAAAAGGTCATTGACCTTCTTGCCTGGCAGTGGCACGTTGATTTTTATGAGCCGGTGAAATTGGACATAACAAAGAAACGCGAGCTGATCAAACAGTCAATAGCCTGGCATAGAATGAAGGGGACCCCGGCCGCAGTGGAAAGCGTTGTTTCCGCAGCATTCGACAAGTCAACCGTGTTGGAATGGTTTGAATATGGCGGTCAGCCGTTTTTCTTTAAAGTGCGTACAGAAGACGCAACCACGGACAGCGAAACGATTGCCGAAATGAAAAGAGCGATTGCCAGCGTAAAAAACACGCGGTCATGGCTTGAAAAAATTGAATTCGTCCTGCACTTAAAAGACGAATACGGCGCTACGTCGGAAAACCTTGTGATTGAAGCAAAGCACAAAATGACAGACACATACCCGTGGGAGTACCAGAAATACGATGGTTCCGTATATTATGGAGACATCACGCGCTACAATGACGCATACCGCTACGACGGCGCACTGCATTATGATATGGCCGTACCCGGGACGATCCACTACGACGCCAGGCGCATTGATGCTATGGGAGTAATGGCAGCAGAACTGGCAGGAATGAAAGAAACCCACACAACGGTCATGAAATACGATGGGAAAAACACCTACAATGGGGTGCAGTTTTACCGGACAAATTCAGGGCCGCAGGACGACGGCGGCGGACTTACGATTCGCCGGGGAATTTATTACAACGGAAACCATGTTTATGACGGCGGCGAGGCTGCAAACGTCTATAACGGAGCGCTGCAGTACAATGGTGCCACTGTATATGACGGCGGAAACGTTCGGCGGTACAAATTTGAAGAGAGGGTGGAAAGATTTTGATTGCAATTAAATCGGACGTGCCAAGCATGAATGGCAGACTGCACTTGACAGTCAGAAAAAACGGCAAGGTAATAGAACGCTGGGAGGATCACAATTTAATTGTCGATGGAGCACGGCAACTTATGGCAAAGATGGCCGCAGGAATCGTATCAACATCCATTACAGACCTTGGAGTAGGAAGCGGGAACGCGCCCGAAACGGTAGATGATACAGCACTGAAAAATGGCGTTCTTATTCCAATCAAAACACGCACGGTGAATGACAAACAGGCGCGGTTTGATTTTTTCATTGGAACAGACCAGGCGAACGGAATCAACATTCGCGAATTCGGTCTTTTCACGGCGAATGGAACCATGTTTGCGCATCGCGTCAGAGACAGAAGCCTTGAAAAAGCGGACGACCTCACCATTGAAGGATATTGGGAAATAAATTTCTAAGGAGGAAACAAGAAAAATGGCAGATGAAAACACAACAACGTATGTGCCGGAAAAATCGGAGTGGACAGAGGGCGTGCGCATGATCACGACAGCGGATGCTGTTGTGGGTGGAGTTGATGGGCCACCAAATAAAGCATATGCAGCACTGGCCAACCGGACAGTTTACCTGAAGGACTTATGCGTAAAACTGGCGGCCAGCATTCCAGGAACGGAAGAATTTGAAAAAATATACGCAGAGATTGCGAACCTTGATGTCACGAAGCTGGACGGGCGGGTTGATCATTTGGAACGTCTCACAGGAAATATCATGTTATCCCTGCAGGCTGCGAATATGTCACCGACAGGGTACGATTCCATGATGACCGAAACATTCGATAACGCAGAAGAAATTGATCAGACAATCGCAACGGTGACGTCGGTTGTATCTGGCGATGATTCCATTGACGTTTCAAGTGCATCCGGAATCGTGATCGGGAACCATTACCAGCTGACGGACGGCGAAGCACAAGAAGAAGTGCAGGTAAAAAGCATCAATATCGCAGGAACAACGAACCGTGTCATATTAGAAAGCCCGGTCGTAAATCAGTACGCTGCAGGGAAAGCAAAATTGTACCGGTCAAGCGTTGCGATCTATAACGGTCGAGCCTACGGCGGCGGTTCCATCAAGACAGATACATGGGAACCAAAGAAATCATTTTCCGGAGCAACAACAGCCCAGGACGTGACAACGACCACAAACTATACATCTACAGCAGGTTTTGAAGTAGACGGGGCGACCGTAGAAGCCGGAAAGATTATTCTTGGCGCTGCAGCGTTCGGTATTGCAATGGTTTCACAGGGCAGTACAGCTGGTGTATGGCAAAAAGTAGATGAAAATGGAGATGATTTGGCATGAGTATTGATTTTAATGTGACTGCGCCATGGAGCGGAATTTGCGACGTGACGGTTGACGGCCAGGCAATGGTGAAGATACCAAAGTTTTACGTGAAATACGGGCTTGGGCCTTCCGGGAGTAAGCGGGAAGGGAAGTCTATTCGCTGGGTTTCGGACCATAAAAAAGAAGGGTTTCATGTCCATCCGGCATTTTTGAAAGACGGCGTGGAAATTCCGTATTTCCTGATCGGCAAATACGAAGCGTACAACGCAGGGAGCAGCAAGGCTGGCAGCGCGGTAGGGCAAAGCCCATGGGTAAACGTGACGACAGCTGCAGCAATCAGTGCATGCGCAGCGCGCAACACCGGTACCGGCGATCAGGCGGGATGGCATCTACAGACAATATACGAAGTGGCAGCGCGACAAATTCTTATGCTGCTTGAATATGGTACCCCGGACATGCAGACGAAAATTGGAAACGGCAACGTTTCAAGCAGCGGAGCGGTGGCCACGGGCGGAACAAACGCAAAGTGGCGCGGAATTTGCGAAGCATGGGGCAATGTTTGGGAACAGGTCGATGGATGCAAAGGGAACGGAACGACACTGCAGGTTTTCGATAATAAAGGGAACCGCACATATGTTGACACCGGCCTTATCCCGCCCGCTTCCGGATATCCGAAAGACACTTACACCAACACGGGAGCAAACTACGACCTGTCAGACCTGTTCATTCCTTCCACGGTTGACGCGACTGCATCGAATGGGAGTTTTTCAGACTACTTCTGGGGACCTGTTTCTGGGTTTGCTTGCTATTACGGCGGGAATTGGGTTAACGGTACGCAGTATGGTGCGTTCTGCCTGGACTTCGGTAATGCGTTGTCGAGCACGGACAGCAGCGTCGGTTTCCGCCTGGCAAAATATCCGACTGTATCCTGATAACTGAAAAACTGAAAGCTGCGCGATAGCGCGGCGGGGAAAGGCATCATGGCATTAGACGATTTAATTATACTTAGCAAGCTGGAAGAGCTTGACGCATATAGCGACAAGAAACTTCTGCAATATCCGAAATATGAACGATTTGTGTTATGTGCAGAAATTAGAAAGACACTGCTTGAAATAATGCACCTGACGATTCGGGCAGCGAAACGGTATTACAAAAAGACCACACTGCAGGAATTAGATATAGAAATAGACTACCTGCGGCGCCTGATCAGGAAATCAAAAGCGATGCAATACATCGATTATCACACGCATGAAGTATGGGTGGAGAAGGTTGATGAAATCGGGCGCATGGCAGGCGGCTGGATCATATCGGTGCAAAATACCACGCAGAAATAAAATTTTTAGGGCAATGGTTTATTAACGGCGGGAATTGGGATAACGGTACGCAGTATGGTGCGTTCTGCCTGAACTTCAATAATGCGTTGTCGAACACGAACAGCAGCATCGGTTTCCGCCTGGCAAATATAAAGTTTGGCCAGAAGTTGGCGTGGTTACGGCCAGCCATCCAGTGCCGTATTATTTGGGACCGTTGTCCTTTCCTGCGCTGCAGGACAAACATTGATAAAACCGCGCGTGCAGATAAGTCGCCCGTACGGAATAAGGAGCTGACAAATGGAGCGATACGGCCACTTGTTTGATAAGATAATAACCTTCGAAAACATGTACGAATCATATCTTGAAGCCAGGAAAGGGAGGAAGTTAAAACCGGAGATTTTGAGAGCCGGAAGAAATATAGAAAAAACAATAAGAGAAATGCAGCGACAGCTGCGCGACGGGACATGGAAATCGGACCGCTACAATGAATTTGTGTGCTACACAGAAGTCAAGCGGCGCGTGATCCATGCCCCGTCTTTTCGCAATCGAATCTTTCACCATGCGCTGGTGCGCGTAGTGCGGCCACTATTTGAACGCAAATTTATCTATGATTCCTATGCGATCATCAAAGGCCGCGGCGTGCACCCGGCAGTATATAGAACGCAGAATTTTCTTCGAAGGGCTGCCAGGCAGGGTGAAAGGGTTTATGTGCTGCAATGCGATATAAGCAAATACTATCCGTCAATGGATCATGAATTCTTAAAACAACGCATTCGACGAACTATAGCAGACAAAAGGGTGCTGCAGGCGTGGGATGCGTTGATTGATGGGTTTGAGATTGAGCCGGGCAAAGGGCTGCCGATAGGAGCGCTGACGTCGCAGATATCAGCCAATATATATTTGGACTATTTAGATCACTATTTAAAAGACCGGCTGCGAATAAAATATTATCTGCGGTATATGGACGATTTTATAGTGATCAGCAATAGCAAAGCAGAGCTGCAGAATCTGCTGGAAAAGATAAGGCATGTAGTAATGGAAGAAATGAAATTGAAACTGAACCCAAAAACGAGGATATACGCAGCGAGTAAAGGCGTAAACTTCGCGGGCTATAGGATATTTACCACGCACATACTGCCAAGGAAGCGGAACGTCAAGGCGGCCAGAATAAGATTCAGACGGCTGAACCATGAATACAAATATTACCGCGCCGGCTTGGCGGATGTAAGAAGTCGTGTCATGTCATTTCTTGGCTACATGAAGCACTGCCAGGGAAACAAAACAACAAAGTCAACTCTGAAATGGATAAAACTAAGGAGGAATGAAAATTGTCAAGAACAGCACTGATCAAAACAACTACAGCCAGCCAGCTGAATTGTGCTGAAATGTCAGTAGTCAAAGGGATTGAAATTACATCGACCGAACCGACCGGAACAACGGTGCGGTACGTCACCAAGGTGGATGATGGAACATGGAAGAAGTTCAACACCACCAGCAATGCATGGGAAAATGTAGCAACGCAAACATTGACGGCAGCTTCCGTGTTGAGCGAAGGGAACACAAAAGCAGAGCTGCAGGCATTGACCAGCACTTTGCTGGCAACTTTTGCAGGAAATAAAATAAATTTTGGGGTGGCGATGTCGGCGACAGAAACTGCTGCAGATGTACCTTCGATTGAAAAAATCGTGATCAGCGGACAGACCAGCAGCACGGTGACACAGACGATTGTTGCAAGTGATGTGATCCAGTTGGCAGCAACAAGCGGATGCGTAGAAATCTCAACTATTGAAGTGGAAAAAACAGAACTGAATGGCGGGACCGTCACAGTACAGGCATCCACGCAGGATGCAAGTGAAGCGTGGAGCGATTATGTAGGTTACGAAACATTACTGACGACGCCGGCGACAACAGCCAGAGCGATCAAGTTCAGGGCAATATTGAACGCGCCGACACCGGGGACATCCCAGGCAACGATCACAAGTGTTGCGATCAAGCATCGCACAGACAACATTGCGGTGTTTGCTGAAGGTGAAGGTATTTGCGTGACCCAGACTTACAATTTTGCCGCAAACATGACCAGGGCGCATTTAATGGTAAAACACCCGATTGTTGCAGACACGGAAGTGAAAGCGTACATCACCCTTAGGGCGCAGCCGGTAGCAGTAAAAGACGAAGTGCTGGGGACTGGTACGGGAGCACAACAGACCGTAACATTGAAACACACGTCAAAACTGGCCAGCCACAATTTCAAACTGTGCTTCGATGGCACAGCCCAGCCAAGCGGGTATGCGTTCAGCTCGACGGACGGGAAAGTGACATATACGGCGCCGGTGGGGGCAGTGGTAACTTCTGATTATACCTATAACTGGGATAAAGAAACGTTCGTGGAAATGTCGCATGATGCTACCTATGCAGATAAAAGCGACAACAGCCTTGTAGATGATCAGTTTAACTATACGAAGGTTGCCGATACGGACCCGTCGGGCGATGTCAGTGCGATCAAGGTGACATTGAACCAACTGAAAGGCACGGTGACAGGTGAAGTTCTGGGGACGGGCACGGGATCACTGCAGAGTTTCAAGCTTGCGCATAATGCGAAAAGCGAGAGCATCACGGTAACGCCGGCGGCCGCGGTATGGACTTACAAGGAGTCGACGAAAACATTGTTTGTGACGGCTGCCAATGGCGCAGAAATAAAAGCATCATATAAGTGGGTAGCAGAAACAAACTACCTGGAATCAGTGGCATGTATCTGGAATAAATAACGGGAGGGAATACCATGTTTAGAGACAGTTCGGGCGGTACCGGGAAAAGTATTGAGGATAAAATTGTGGAGCTTCAGGAGGTGGCCACGACATTGGCCGAAGCGAACGACGAAAAGGATGCAAAGATTGAAGAGCTGCAGCAGAAGATTGCCAGCTTAGAGGGAGGGACAACAAAATGAGCAGTTCTTTTGCATCAACGATGGTGAAGATTTATATTGACCTGGTAGAAGCCGGGAAAAGAACAATCGACGAAGTACCGGAAAAATACCGCGACCAGGTGAAAGCAGCGCTGGACGTACAAAAATAAAGGGAGCGATGGCCACAATGGAAACCGTGACAATATACTATATACCGGCTATCATTTCCGCTGCAGCGACAGCGTTTTTCACAATTATTTCTGCGGGACTGGTCCACCGTATGAATAAAAAATTAAAAACCCAGGATGAAAGGGAAACAAAGGAGGAAACAGAACGGGCTGAAAAGGAACAGCAGCGGCAGGATGAACATGACGCCATTGTAAATGGGCTGCAGGCGCTTTTAAGAAATGAGCTAATAGACGCTTACCACCATTATGAAGAAAAGGGGGAGTTGCCAATTTACGCCATGGAGAACATACAAAAAATGTATGATGCATATCACAACCTTGGCGGGAATGGCACGATCACGAAGCTATACAACAAGCTGCAAAAGTTGCCGCAGGGTAAGGAGGTGGATCGTGAATAAAATACAAAAGTATGTTTTGGAAATCGTCATGGCCATGTTTCTCATGCTATTTATACTGTGGGCGGCAGGGTATATATGCAATGCCATATATGGTATGAAATTTGAATTACAAAGCTGCTGGAACGGCGTCGCTGCATTAAGCGGCGCCGGTGTATTGTCGACGGTAAAATACATCATGGACAGCTGGAAGAACTCGTTTGATGGAGTGGACCCATACAAAAAAGAATAAAGGTGATGAAAACAAATGAGTCTATCAAGCCTGGACTGGATTGCATTGTTTGAAGCGTTTGGGGAATTCCAGCTTGAAGCCCGCCGCCATGGGCTGTACGGCGAGCAATTGGAACAAATAGAAAATGACATAATGGCGCGGAACCCAATACCGCAGCCAAAACAAATGGAGGTATGAAAATTGAGATTAGGAATTGATGTATCTTACGCACAAGAAGGAATGGATTTTAATGCGGCAAAGGCCGCGGGTGCAGAATTTGCCATTATCCGCATAGGGAGACGGGGAGACAGCGGAACAAAGTACCTGGACGACCAGTTCACGGCAAACATCAATGCAGCGATTGCTGCAGGTATGGACGTCGGCGTGTATTTCTATACCAAGGCCACGACGCCAGAAGAAGCCGCGGATGATGCAGAATTTTGCATTGAAGTATTAAAGGAATACTGCGCCGGTACCAACCTGAAAATGGGGATTTGGTATGACGTGGAAGACAACAATACCACAGGAACCTGCGACAATGGAACGATCACGGCAATCATTAGCCGCTGGGTTTGCGAAATGAATAATGCAGGATACACAAATGCTGGCTTGTACGCATATTATGCGTGGCTGACAGGGAAAATCAATGTGGATGATCTTGCAGATTACATGCCGATCTGGTGCGCACAATACGGATACAGCGAAAATTCTTTTTTTGCAGAGCGCCCGAACAAAAATGTTCTGATCTGGCAGTATGCGGACAATGGAACGGATGAAACAAACGCACAACTGAATGATGGCCGTGGAATTTATTATGATAAGAATGTTGCCTATGAA
>Ga0302262_10000642_pt1 | contig 14753 bp, 15 predicted proteins | sample II_Fen_E3_4_FD_194557 | JGI IMG/M metagenome (GOLD analysis project Ga0302262, IMG submission 194557) | Peat permafrost microbial communities from Stordalen Mire near Abisko, Sweden - II_Fen_E3_4 | ecosystem: Environmental > Terrestrial > Soil > Wetlands > Permafrost | place: Sweden: Abisko...
CGAACCGATGATGGGCGTGTAACCACCGAAATAGCTGCGCGCCAGACGGGTGGTATAGGTGGTGGCGCGGACAGAACCGTCGCTCAGCGTGGTGGGGTCCACCATGAAGGGCTTGGTGTTGCTGTTCTCATGCGTTTCCGCGCTATCCAGATTCAGGCGGAACGAGAGCTTGTCGCTCGGCTTGAACAACAGCTGGAAACGCCCGCCCCAGCGGTTGCGCTCATGCCAGAAGCCGCCCACGGCGGGGTTGATATTGGCAATATCGCCTTGTTGCTGGTCGTAAAAGCCCGAGATGCGGAAGGCCAGCACATCATCAATGATCCCGCGCGAATAAGACCCACGCGCCTTGAAAGCGGGCGTCGAAAGGCCGCCTTCCAGCTCCAGCGAGGCTTCGGGTTTGAAGCTGGGCGCCTTGGTGGTGTATTTGATCACGCCCAGCGAGGTGTTTTTGCCCAGCAGTGTGCCTTGCGGACCGCGCAGGATTTCGACCTGCTGGATATCGGTGAAATCCTGATAGGTCATGCCGGTGTGGTCAAGGAACACATCGTCGATAATCGTGCCGACGGCGGCTTCCATATTGTCATTGCCGCTGGTCTTGCCGATACCGCGCAGCGAAACGCCGGTGCGGCGCGCATTGGGCGTGGTCGCGGTCAGGCTGGGCGCGCGCTGCGTCAAGTCGGCGATGGTGAAGATCTACTGACGGGCCACTGTCTCGGCATTGAGCACCGAGATGGGGATGGGCACATCGCGAACATCCTCGTCACGGTTGCGCGCCGTCACGGTGATCGCATCGGCATCGCTGACGGTCGCCTCTGCCGGAGCGGGCACAGCCGCCGCCAGCGCCGAGGGGGCCACCGAAACCAGCAACGCGCTGGCGAGGAGAAGGCGGGCGCTGGTGGCGCCCGCAGAGTTCTGGATTTTCAACATGGTTATTCTCTTTGCTTCAGCGCTGGTAGCTTACTTGCCCAGACGGGCGGGGCCTGCGGTCAGCGTGGGCACGCGATAGACCGAGCCGGAACCGACAGCGTAAAGGCGCGCATGATCCGGCCCGCCAAAGGCGATGTTCTGGATCTTGCGCGGGAAGGCGATCACGCCCAGCGCTTTGCCAGCGGCGTCAAACACTTCCACGCCCGCATTGCTGGTGACGAACACGCGGCCATCCTTGTCCACCGCGATGCCATCGGCGCCGCTGCGGCCATTCTTGATGCCCACCAGCTTAACGAAATCGCGGCGGTCCTTCAGGCTGCCATCGGGGTTGACGGTAAAGGCGATCACAGCCTCACCAGCGGTGTTGGCCACATAGACGGTCTTTTCATCCGCACTCAGGGCCACGCCATTGGGGAAGGTGATGTCATCAGCCACCAGCACAACCTTGCCCTTGGGGTTGACCCAATAGAAGCCCGTCTTGATCGGGCCGGTCGGCACCGCGCCGCCCTGCGTGGCCTTCTGGAAAGCGCCGGGGTCGGACACATAAAGATCGCCCTTGCTCGAACGGGCGAAATCATTGGGGCGCACGAAACCAGCACCCTTGGGGCCGGAGGTGATCACCTTCTTGACCGGCTCATATTGCACCACACCAGTCGAACCCGCGGTGGTCAGCAGGCCGAAAAGCTCGCCATTGGCGGCCACGGCCAGCGCATTGGCGCCGCCATCCTTGTCCAGATAGGTCGAGATTTCGCCATTGGCGGCGATCTTCACGATGCGGTCGGCGCGATTTTCGGTGAACAGGATCGAGCCATCCTTCAGCACCACCGGCCCTTCGGTGCCCTGAAAGCCCTCGCGCACCACGCTGATCAGCGCGCCGCCCTTGGTGACACCGGGGATTTCGGGCGTGACGAACTTCTTGTTCCACAAGATGCCGCCTTCCTGCTCATAATTCTGCACACCAGCGGCGCCCACCACATTCACGCCCTTGGCGGCGAGAATCTCGGCACCCTTCTGGCCACGGCCCGCGTGGTTCGACACCACCACCACCTGACGATCCTTGGGGATGGCGGCCACGAAGCGGTCCAGCTCGGAAATCTGGATCGAGAGATAGAAGGGAAAGCCGCCGATCTCGCTCACCTCATCAGGGCGGCGCACATCGATGAACACCACCTTGTCGGGGGTGGCCAGCAGCGCGTCGAGCTGGGCGCGAGTGAGCACGGGGATCTTCGAGGGAGCCTCAGCCGCATGCGCAGGCGCGGCGGCCACCGGCGCGGTCTGGGCCAAGGCGATCGTGCTACCCCCGGCCAGCGCCATCATCAGCGCCGAGCCACCCAGCGCCACGCGCAAAGCGCGGGCAGGCGTGAAAGTGGCGGAGCGCAAAGCGATTTTGATCATGATTCCCTCATAGGTTCGCGTGAAACACTTGAGGGTGGGCTAGAAGGAAGGGTGGGCAAACCTAACCAACCGATCCATCTATCCTTATGCGGTTTTGTAATGTTGACCCCAAAACAGCCCCAAAACAAAGGGCGCCGCGAGAAAACCCGCGGCGCCCCAGCCCATCACAGAAATTCTTTGTTCAGCTAAAGCCGATCCATCGCCCGGCAATCGTAACGGTGAGCCAAGCCACAACCGTGCCGATTGCCAGCCATTGCGACAGACGATCCGCGTCAGCCTTACCCCGCCGACCAATCAACGCCAGCAGAAGAAATACCGCCGATACTGCCCCCACCAGCATGGAGCCGGTATTCAATCCGCGCGTGCTGGCAAAAAGCCATAGCGCCCAGCCCAGCGCCACCAGCCCCAGCACAGCCTGCACCAGCCCGCGCGAGCTGCCGCGTAAGCGCCCAGCCAGCGCAAAGCTGAACAGCACCGCCGCCACCAGAGCGAGGATCTTGATGAAAAAGGCACCATTGGCCACCAAGGTCAACGCGGTGGCAATCGACATGAAAATGCCGCTGGCGCTGCCGCCGATCACGCCCACGCGCAGCCATGGGCGCGTCAAACCTTCGACATCGAGCACGCTTGCCTCTGTCAGGCCCAGCCCCAAAACCCGCAGGGCCAGCACCAAGGTCGCCCCGCCCAGCAGCACCAGAAACAGCAGATGCGAGATTTCTACCAAAGAGAAAGCCCAGACCGTCTGGTTCATCGCCTGAATGGTCGGATTATGCGCGATGCTTTCGGCCAAGCCTTGCGCGCCGGGCACGGAATTGCGAAAAGTGATAATAGCCAACCCGCTCACAGCGCCACCTCCGGTTCAATCGCGGCCAAGGTGGCCTGTTGCCCTTCGCAATCGGCCAGCGCGCCGATCACGGGGCCTGCCTCCGCACAGGTAAAGCGATCATAGGCCATGCAACGCCCCGCCGCGATCACCAGCAACCACAGCACCAAAGACGCCGCCGCCGAACGCCGCGCCGCCACCGGAGGCAAAGGATTGGCATCCCATTGCGCCTGATCGCCCTGCACCCGGCCATGGAAGATGAAAATATTGGCCGCCGCCGCCAGCAGGAACACCACTTTCACACGGAAGGCCGCATTGTGATAATAATCAAAGGGCTTGGAGAAATAGACCAGCAGGCCGGTGACAATCATCAGCACAAAGCCGACCACCGTATAGGGCAGCAGCGCCCGCGTTACCTTCGAGATCGGCACCTTGGGCAGGGCCAGCCCGAGCAAGCGCAGATCAACAAACAGGATCGTGCCCGCAAACAGCATCAGCGTGAGCACATGCGTGCCTTCCAGCAGCATCCACCACCGCTCGGACCCCTGCAACTGGGCGCTCCACGAAGTATAGGCGTCCGCACGCCCCGAGGGGTCGAGCTGCGCCCCCCATTGATATTGCAAATAGGCCATCCATCGCGAAATCATGCAAACCCCCTTGGCCCTGGCTGGCTTCCCCAAGCGGGATTGCGGCGGATGTCGCCGCCTCAGCGCAAGACCCTACAGTCGAAACATGGGGCGTGGGGTAGGCAGTCGGTTCTCCCAAGAGAACGAAGGATTGCGTGTAAGCTTATGACGGATGCTCATATGGCTGGGCTTAGGCATAGTCCTCGCAACGTCGCCGCCCATTGATCAGGCGCTGATGCGCCAGACACAGACCATCCCCCGCCCGCACGCTGGCATGGGCGGAAGACAGGCTGGCAAGGCCGGGCATCTGCAATTCCAACCGCGCGGGATCGGTGCAAAAATGCTCGCAAGGCGCGCAGCCTTCGGCAGGAAGGGGGAGCAGCGCGCCCTGAAGCAAAGCCCATAGGCTCATTGGCCCAAAGTCGCCCAATGGCTGCCAAACACATAGACCGACAGCACAAAGCCCAGCACCACATTCACCACCACCCCGGTGGAGAAAGCCGCCAGCGGACGGCGCCCCGTGGAGGCCAGTTCACGAACGCGGGTGGTCAGGCCAATGCTGAAGAAGCAGAAAATAAAGGTCCAAGTGCGCAGATCCTTGATCGGCCCGATCAACTTGGCCACCGCGATCTTGTTGTAATCGGCGAGGCTGAACTGCGCTGTCACCGCCGAAACCAGCACCGAGGCCACCAGAAAGCCCAGCACGAATTTGGGAAAGCGGCGCCAGATTTCGCGGGCATCGGGCGCGCTGCCCTTGGCCTCGCCATCCTCGTTCCAGCGCGTGGTAGCCACCACCGCCAGCACCACCGCCCAGATGCCGATCCACACATCGCGGCCCACCACCTTCATCAGCGTGAAGGCCTGCAAGGCCTGCTCCGAGGTGCCCGCAATACCTGCCACCTTGCCCGCATAGCCGCCATAGGCCTGCGCAGCCGCGATCCCGGCGGCATCGGCGAATTCGGATGTACCGATCCATGCGCCCGCAATGCCGGTGGGCAGCAACAGCGCCTTGGCGGCCAGCGGCAGGATGAAGATCATCGCGATGGCCCAAAGCACCACGGCGGAGATGGCGATAGGCGTGTCTTCCTTCTTGGCGCCCACCGCGCCCGCCACGGCAATCGCCGCCGACACGCCGCACACCGCGCCGCCCACACCCAAGGTTGCGGCAAAGCGGCGGTCCAACCCCAGCTTGACCGCGGTGAAAAAGATAACGAGGAAGGTGACGATGGACACAATCGAGGCTTGCAGGATCGCCACCGGCCCCGCCAGCGCGATCAGCGACAGCGGCACCGTGGCGCCCAGCAAGACAATCCCGGTCTTGATGTAAAGCTCGCCACGGAAGCCCGCGTCAAAGCGGCGCGGCAGGCCCACCGTGTTGGCGATCAACAATCCGGCAAACAGCGCGATCAGCGGTGCTTCCAGATTATAGGTCACCGCCTTGTCCCACTGGCCGATGACGAAAATACCATAGGCGGCCGCATAAAGCAGGCCAAAGGCGGGCGCGACATCGCGAAAGCGATAGCCCAGCCCCCGCAGCGAAGCCGAGAAAGCCAGCAACCAGAACACAAATTGCGCCAGATAACGCGGCCAATTGTCGGCCAGATCACCGGTGACCTGCGAAAACTCCTTCCAGCGCGGCGGCAGCACCGCCAGCCAGCGCAAGCTGCTGCCATTGAGGAACAGCAGCGTGGCCGCCCCCACAATGCCGAGGCCAATCAGAATCGCCCACCAGTCTTCTTTCAGCCGGAAACCCGACCCCTTCACGCTTGCTTCGCTCATTGCGCCCACTCCATCCATAAGTGGCCAGCTTCATGAGCAGCACCCACGCCAAGGCAACCAAGTTTTGCTTCGATCGATAGAACGAGGGCTGCTTTGGGCGCGAAAGGTCAGCAAGAGCCAAATTCTCGACCTGATGCGCGGCCTGTTGCCGCTCAGTGCGGTGAGCGCCATCGCGGAGGCCATCGACCTGTTCGCCGTGGGCCGCATCCTTGGCCATGCCGATCACCAATCGACCATGCGCTACAGCCATCTGGCCAATGAGACGCTGATGCAGGCTGTGGAGGCAGGGGCGGCCAAGATGAACGTTAATTGGATAGGGAGTGCCAGCGCGCAATAACACCACAACCTACCGGGCCGTGCACTTCTCCGTGTGCGGCTCGGGCTTATTCCAAGGAAAACCCACATGAACACTGAGACACTCAGCCGCCCCAAGACCGCCGACGAAATGGAGGCACTCTTCGACGATATGGGCGGATGCTGCTTCATCCGGGCGCACTATTACACTTGCCATTGTGCCGATCGAGCGCCGAAGCTGAGGGGCATCCGGGAGAGCTCAAAGAATCCCCCAAAGGTCCCCGTGTTTTTTGCACTGCCCGCCAGTAGTGAGCCAACCCCAAAAAGCCTGTGGCTAAAGAAGTTAAGGTCTAGCGCCGAATTTTAGCCGTGATAGGGTTATGGCAACGGAGTATCTCAATCATGACTAAGTTTATAAGCATATTCAACAATAAGGGCGGCGTTGGCAAAACGACATATATGTATCATGTCGCTCATATCTTGGCTGGGCGAGGAAGTAAGGTATTGATGGTCGATTGCGATAGTCAATGCAACCTTACTGCTTATAGCCTGAGTGACAATGACATAAAAAAGTCATGGGGTTTGGAGGGTAATAGTATATTTAGAAATATCGAGCCGGTTTATGCAACTACGGGTGATGTCAGGAATCGTGCGCCAAGTCGAGTTTTGCACGCAAGGGGAGACTTATTTATAGTTCCCGGAGACTTGCGATTGAGCAATTTTGAAGACCGCCTCGGTGATACTTGGAGTTCTGCAAAAGGTGGCAGCGAGCCAGATATCAGGGCGCAATCAGCGATTCATAGGTACATGGAAGCTGCGGCTGAAAAGGTAAACGCAGATCTAGTGCTGATTGACTTGGGGCCAAATTTGGGCGCGCTGAATCGCGCTGTTCTGGCATCGTCTGACTATTTTCTAACTCCCGTGGCCCCCGATCTTTTTTCAATCCAAGGCACTGAGAATTTGGGAAGCAAACTCGTTGGGTGGAGAAGAGAGTGGGATCAGGTAAATGCGGCTTGGGGAGGGGGTGGTCTTTCTATTCCCAAGGGGCGTCCGACTTATCTTGGCTATGTGATCCAGCAGCACAATATCCGCTCAAATAAAGACGGAATGACTGCGGGGTGGAGTATCTATGGTAACGACCTAATTCCGGCAATTAAAAAGAATATTGTTGATAAATTAAAGGATATGGGGCAGGTTATTGAATGGGCTGACGACGATTACAAGCTTGGGCAGATTCCAAATCTTCATAGCCTGATTCCGTACTCAATGGATGCTAAGAAGCCTATATTCTATTGCAACAGTTCCGATGGCTTGAAGGGGGCGCACATCAGCAGGGCGCGTGATTCAGTCGATCATTTTTCTGAAATTGTGGAGACCTTGGAGCAGGTCTTAGACCCCTCGTTCTGAAGTTCTGGTTTCCTTTGGGCATGGCTCGGTAATTAGACCATCCGTGCCCACGCTCTGCCCACTTGGGCGGCCTCCCTTGTGAAAGGCCTTTTGCAAGGGAGCGAGGCTGTAACCGGGTCAAAGCCTCTTTCAAAGCCATGTTTCACAACGATAAAGCAGAGCCACTTTCGCCCATTCAGTGGGTATAGCCCGGTTTTGGCCATAAACGTGCTGAATCGCCGCTTCCCAGCCAAAGGCACTCTGCCTGTAGGCTTCTGTTTTTCCTAGGAAAGTGCCTTTGGGAAGGTGGTGCCGCTTAGGTGATTCGAACACCTGACCCCATCATTACGAATGATGTGCTCTACCGACTGAGCTAAAGCGGCGCTGGAGTAGCGGAGGTGGCCTTTAGACAGAGTGTAGCCGGATGGCAAGGGGAAAGCTGAGGATATTATACCAAGGCGCGCTAAGGCTGGCCACGCTGGCCAGACGGAACTTGCTGGCCCAGCAGCGAACTGTCTCATGGCACACATAGCCGCCGCTTTCGAACAACACGCCCTCAACATTGCGCAGGCTCACAGGGAAACGGACCGACAACATCACCGCTATACGGATCACTTTGGGCGATGAATTAAAGCAACGGAACGGGCTGATCAGCTTGCTCATTTCACCCTTTTTTCCAGCCCACACCTCGGCCGTCGAAATTGCTTTGACAAGCCCCTCAGAGGGCATCAAATCGGCAAGGAAGCGTTTCTGAGCGAATGGCGATTTGGGTGCCAATCCATACGCTGGTCCCTCTCTTAAACAGCATTTTATTCAAAGTTTTCACACAATGATCATCCCTGCATGACATACATATCCACCATTTTGGGCGCGGTTCTTGCTGGTGGGCGATCCTCGCGCTTTGGCAGTGATAAGGCGCAGGCCATGGTGCATGGCGCCAGCCTGCTCGACCATGCCGTAGCCGCGCTGACCCCGTTTTGCGCGCAGGTGGTGGTGTCCGGGCGCGAGGATGGCCACCACATCTGCATCCCGGATAGGCCTCAATCGGGTATGGGGCCGTTGGGCGGCCTGAACGGCGTGCTGCATCACGCGGCGCGGCATGGCTATGCTGGCGTATTGGTCACCGGCTGCGACATGCCCAGCTTTCCGCCCGCATTGGCCGAAGCGCTGATCGGCGATGGGCCAGCGGTGCTGCTACGCCAGCATCTGGCAGGGTGGTGGCCCGCCTCGCTGGCGCAAATGCTGGATGATCATCTCGCCACCAGCGATGATCGCTCGCTCTATGGCTGGATCGAGCGGGTCGCTCCGCGCTTTGTCACGCTTCCCGGCCTGATCCTGCCCAATATCAACCGGCCCGAAGATCTCGACACCTTCAGCGCGCCCAAACCCGCGTAAGCGCCAAAGGCAAAAGCCTGGCGCCCGCGCCATCATGGCGGATCACCCCATTCGCCCCCGCCAGCGGCATCAGCGCGGCGCTATCGCCCTGCCCCAGCGCCCGCACCGCCAAGCCCCCCGCGCCCATTTCCCATCGCGCAAACCGCACCCGCGCATAGGCCCCGGCCAAGGGCGCCTCATCCTCCAGATCGATCCAGTCCCGCGCGGGCCGCGCGCCCGCCATCGCCATCAGCGCGGGCAACACAAACAGCTCCAGCGCCACCAGCGCGGCCACCGGATTGCCCGGCAGGCCAAACACCACACGCCCCCCCTCGATCAAGCCGCACCAAAAGGGCTTTCCGGGCCGCATCGCCACACTGGGCACCATCACCTGCAACCCCAGCTCGCCCAGCGCATGGCGCACCCGATCATGCCGCCCCCCCGATGCCCCGCCGATCACGATCATCACATCGGCATCGCAAGCCGCGATCCGCTCGGCAATCGCGCCATCCATATCCCGGACAATCCCCAGATGCCGTGCCCCATCGCCCAGCCGCGCCAGAATCGCGGGCGATAGCGCATCATAATTGCCAAAAGCCCCGGCCTCCTGCCCCCCCGGCGTAATCTCATCCCCCGTGGCCAGCAAGGCAACTTGCGGCGCAGCGCGCACCGCAAGCGTGGCGATCCCGGCGGCGGCCACACGGGCAATATCGAGATGGTCGATCACCTGCCCCTCGCCCAGCAACACATCCCCCGCGCGGAAATCACAGCCACGCGGGCGCACATCGCGCCCCGGATGATAGGCCCCGATGCGCAAAGCCCCATCGGCAGCAAAGCCCTGCTCCCGCCGGATCAGCGCCGTCGCCCCGCGCGGCACCACCGCTCCGGTTGAAATCACCACCGCCTCGCCATCCCGCAAAGTATCCAGATAGGCCGCCCCCGCCCGGCTTTCGCCCACCACGCGATAGGCGGCATGCTCCCCTACCACCATCCACCCATCCATGGCGGCGGAATCAAAGCGCGGCTGATCCCCCGGCGCGAACACATTGACCGCGCTAACCCGCCCTAAAGTGCCCGCTATCGACACATTTTCACAGCGCGCGGAGCGGGGGATGTTGCCCAGGATCACCTCCAGCGCGGCATCAATCGAAAAACCCGCCTGCGGCTTCATGGCGCAACCATCTCGCGGGCCTGCACACAAAGCGATTCCCGCGCCGCCACCGCCTCGCCGATCAGCAACAGCGTGGGATCATCATCGCTGATCGTGGCGACCAGAAAGGCCAAAGCGCTAAGCTGCCCCCGGATCAGCCGCTCATCGGGGCGCGAAACATTCACTGCCACCAGCACTGGCGTTGCCGGATCGCGCCCCGCAGCCATCAACTGCCGCGCCACCTCGCCCGCCGCCGCCCGGCCCATATAAATCCCCAGCGTCCCCTGCGGCTGGGCCAGCGCCGCCCAATCGAGCGCAAGCGGCTCGCCCGCGCGCACATGCGCCGTCATCAAAGTGATCCCCCGCGCCGTGCCGCGCAGGGTGAGCGAGGCCTGCGCGCTGGCCGCCGCCGCGCTGGCGGTGGTAACGCCCGGACAGATGCGCGCCGGAATGCCCGCAGCGGCCAACCTGCCCATTTCCTCCGTGCTGCGGCCAAAGATCGAGGGATCGCCGCCTTTCAGCCGCACCACCCGCTGCCCCGCGCGCGCGGCTTCCACCAACATATCATTGATGGTCCCCTGCGCCTTGCTATGGCGGCCCGAGCGCTTGCCCACGCTGATCAACCGCGCCCCCGGCGCCGCCAGATCGAGCACATCCGACCCCATCAGCGCATCATAGAACACCACATCGGCCGCCGCGATCAGCCGCTCGGCCTTGCGCGTCAGCAAATCCGGATCGCCCGGCCCCGCGCCCACCAGCCACACCATGCCTTCCGGAAAATCATCCCTCATGCGACAGGCTCCTTCTGCGCGGCCATGACCAACAATTTGGCCAGCGCCGGGCGACACGATCCACAATTGGTGCCAGCGCCGGTGGCCTGCCCGATGGCGGCCACGCTATCGGCACCGGCATGAATGGCCTGCGCGATGGTTTTCTCGCCCACGCCAAGGCACACGCACACCATCGGCCCGCAATCTGGCACAGGCGTGCTAGGCCGCCCGGCCAGCCATTCCAGCGGATCTCCACCCTCGCCCGCCAATTGCCCCGCGATCCACTCGCGCGGGGGCAGCGTGCCGGTGCGGGTAATGAACAACGCCGCCTCCAGCGAGCCACCATCCCCACGCAACGCGATTCGGCGCATGCCCCGCGCGGCATCGGCCACCTCCAGCCGCTCGCCCGCAGGCAGCAGCGCATCGACCACCACCGCCGCATCGCCAGCCAGTTCATACAGCCAGCCGCCCTTCACCCGCGACCGGTTCCACCACACCAGCCCCTGCGGCGAGACCGCATCACGGCGCAGCAGAAAGCCGCGCCACGCGGGCGCCACTGGCACCACGCGGGCGGGCGTGTTCTTGAAACCGGGCTGGCCAGACACCGGATCGGTGCCCTGATCGGGCAACAGATTGGCGCGCGCGCCGCTGGCCATGATGTCGGTCCAGTGCATCGGCACGAAAATATCACCTCGCCGCTGACCATCGGACAAGCCCACCCGAAAGATTGATCCGCCCGAGGCCGTTTCCACCCGCGCCAGCGCGCCCTCGGCCAGCCCAAACTGCGCGGCATCCTCCGGGTGGATTTCCAGCACCGCCTCGCGCCGGTGCTGCGCCAGCGTGGGGGCATAGCCGGTGCGCGTCATGGTATGCCATTGATCGCGATAGCGCCCGGTGTTGAGCCGCAGCGGAAAGGCCGGGTCCACCGCGCGCGCCGCCGCTGGCGCCACCGCGATCAGCCGCGCGCGGCCATCGGGCGTGGAATAGCCAGAGGCCAGCGGCTTATCTCCGCCCCACAGAAATGGCGCCATCGCCTCATACTCAGCATCGCTTAGGCCAGCATGCGCCGTCAGATCCAGCTTGCGCCCATGGCGGACAGCCAGCGCCGTCATGCCCGCATATTCGCGCCAGATCGCGGCAGGGCCATCAAAGGCAAAGGCCTCGCCCCAGCCCATGCGCTGGGCCACTTGCCCCATGATCCACCAATCGGCCCGCGCCTCGCCCGGCGGAGGCAACAGATTGCGCTGGCGGCTGATGCGGCGTTCCGAATTGGTGACTGTGCCATCCTTCTCACCCCAGGCATGGGCGGGCAACACGATATGCGCCAGCCGCGTGGTGTCCGTATCGGCAATCGCTTCGGACACCACCACCGTCGGGCAGCGCGCCAGCGCCTCGCGCACAAAGCCCGCGTCGGGCATGGAGACGGCAGGGTTGGTGGCCATCACCCACAGGAATTTGATGCGGCCATCATGGATCGCGCGGAACATCTCCACCGCCTTCAGGCCGGGGCTGGCGCAAATATTGGCCGTGTTCCAAAACCCCGCCACATCGCGCAATTCCGCGTCCGAAAAGCCCAGATGGCAGGCCAGCGTATTGGCCAGCCCGCCCACTTCGCGCCCGCCCATGGCGTTGGGCTGGCCGGTGATGCTGAAAGGCCCCGCGCCGGGCTGATTGATGCGCCCCATCGCCAGATGCAGGTTGGTGATGGCATTGCCCTTGTCCGTGCCGCCGATCGACTGGTTCGCCCCTTGGCTGAACAGGGTGATCATGCGCGGATGATCGGCCACCAGCTTGCACAGCGCGGCAAACACCCCCGCTGGCACGCCCGGATCACAGGCCAGATCGCGCCAGAAGCCATCGGGCACGGCCAGAGCGGCATCCTCGGTCAACCCACGCTCGCGCATCTGTTGCAACAGCGCGTTAAACAGCGCCACATCGCCATCGGGCGCGATGGGCACATGCAAATCGGCCTGCTCCGCCGTTTCGGTGCGGCGCGGGTCAATCACCACAATTTTGGTGCCGCGCGCCGCCCGCGCCGCCTCGATCCTCTGCCACACCACCGGATGGCACCATGCCGTGTTGCTGCCCACCAGCAGGATCAGGTCGGCCTCATCGAGATCGGCATAGGTGCAGGGCACCACATCCTCGCCAAAGGCGCGGTTATGCGCGGCGACGGCGCTGGCCATGCACAGGCGCGAATTGGTGTCGATATTGCCGCTGCCAATGAAGCCCTTCATCAGCTTGTTGGCGACATAATAATCCTCGGTCAGCAATTGGCCCGAGACATAGAAGGCCACGGCGTCCGGCCCATGCTCCTCGATCGTGGCGCGCAGCCGCCCGGCCACCTCGTCCAGCGCGGCGGGCCAAGATGCCGCCTGCCCGCCCACCATCGGCACCAGCGCGCGGCCATCCAGCCCCACCGTCTCGCCCAGATGGGTGCCCTTGGAACACAGGCGGCCATGGTTGGCCGGGTGATCCCTGTCTCCGCGCAGGGTGAGCGAGCGCGGCCCGCTCACCACCGCGTTGATCCCGCATCCCACGCCGCAATAGGCGCAGGTGGTGTGGATCACCGGGCTATTCACGCGGCCCGCTCGGGGGCTTTGGCGCCCACCAGCGCCTCGCGCAGCAGATAGAGCCGCCCGGCATCCACCCGCAGCGGGATCGTGGGCACACAGCCTTTGTCATCCCCCAGCGCCTGCCCGGTCTTGAGCGAAATGTTCCAGCTATGCAGCGGGCAGGTGACGACCGAGCCATGCACGATCCCCTGCGACAAAGGCCCATGCTTGTGCGGGCATTTGTTGACCAGCGCGTAGAACTGGTGGTCCAGCGTGTGGAAAATGGCGATCTCCTCGCCGCCTTCCACCGGCAGGGTGCGGGCATTGCCCGGCGAGATCTGGCGCGTGGGGCCGATGTCGATCCATTCACCGATCATTGGGCGAACTCCTTGGTCTGGGCGCTGGGAAAGGGGCGGAATTGCGCCAGATGTTGGTGCAACTCGGCATCTTCGCCCGCCGCGCGGCGCGCCCATGGGTCATCCTGCATAAAGGTCTGCGAATAGCGGAAGCGGGCCGCCAGCCGGGGGATCGCCTGTGGATCATCCAGCAATTGCGCCTTGACGCTATCAAGCCCCACCCGCTCGATCCATGGCGCGGTGCGCTCGAGATACCAGGCCTGTTCGCGGTAAAGCTGGATAAAGGCGGCGCAGGTATCGAGCGCCTGCTGCTCGGTCTCCACTTTGCACAGCAGATCGGTGCCGCGCAGATGGATGCCGCCATTGCCGCCCACCATCAGTTCATAGCCGCTATCCACACAGATCACGCCAAAGTCCTTGATCGTGGCTTCCGCGCAATTGCGCGGGCAGCCCGACACGGCGATCTTGAACTTATGCGGCATCCAGCTGCCCCAAGTCATCCGCTCCGCCTTGATGCCAAGGCCGGTGGAATCCTGCGTGCCAAAGCGGCACCATTCAGAGCCGACGCAGGTCTTCACCGTGCGCAAGCTCTTGCCATAGGCGTGGCCCGACACCATCCCTGCGGCGTTGAGATCGCCCCAGATCGCGGGCAGATCCTCCTTCTTGATGCCAAACAGATCGATCCGCTGCCCGCCGGTCACCTTCACCAGCCGTGCCTGATACTTGTCCGCCGCATCGGCGATGGCGCGCAATTCGTCCGGCGTGGTCACCCCGCCCCACATGCGCGGCACCACCGAATAGGTGCCATCCTTCTGGATATTGGCGTGCAGCCGCTCGTTGACATAGCGGCTCTTCTGGTCATCCACATACTCGCCGGGCCAAGCGCAGAGCAAATAGTAATTGAGCGCAGGGCGGCATGAAGCGCAGCCGTCTGGCGTCTTCCATGTCAACTCCTGCATCACCTGCGGGATGGCTTTGAGGTTCTTTTCAAGGATCAGGCGTCGCACATCATCATGGCCAAAGCTGGTGCATTTGCAGAGAGTCTTAGGCCCAGACTTCACCGCATCGCCCAGCGTCAGTTGGAGCAGGCTTTCCACCAGCCCCGTACAAGACCCGCAGGAGGCCGAGGCCTTGCAGCCCGAGCGCACCTTGTCGACACTATCTGCGCCCCCGGCAATGCAGGCCACGACCGCGCCCTTCGAAACGCCGTTGCAACCGCAGATCTCGGCTTCGTCCGAGAGGGCGGCAACGGCGGCGTTAGGGTCCGCAAGAGCGCCCCCTCCCAAGGCAAAGGCTTGGCCAAAGATCAGCGCTTCAC
>Ga0302262_10000643_pt1 | contig 14752 bp, 12 predicted proteins | sample II_Fen_E3_4_FD_194557 | JGI IMG/M metagenome (GOLD analysis project Ga0302262, IMG submission 194557) | Peat permafrost microbial communities from Stordalen Mire near Abisko, Sweden - II_Fen_E3_4 | ecosystem: Environmental > Terrestrial > Soil > Wetlands > Permafrost | place: Sweden: Abisko...
CTAGCGCCACAAATTGAACCGCCGCTTAACCTGACACGCACAGATATGGCAGCACCCTTCCGCCTGTGCCATAGCGCAACCCATGCCTGAGACCATCCCCTCCTTCCTTGCCGACCTCACCGCCCTGCTCGGCCCGCGCGGCTTCACCACCGATCCCGATTTGCTGGCCCCTTGGCTCACCGATTGGCGCGGGCGCTATACGGGCCGCGCGCTGGGCCTCGCCTCCCCCGCCACCACGGATGAAGTCGCCGCGCTGGTCCGCCTCGCCGCCGCGCATGGCATCCCGCTGGTGCCCCAAGGCGGCAATTCGGGCATGAGCGGCGGCGCCACCCCCGATGCCAGCGGCACCAGCCTGCTCGTCTCGCTGCGCCGTCTCAACACGCTCGGCCCGGTCGATACCGAAAACCGCCGCATCACCTGCGGCGCAGGCGTGGTCCTCCAAACGCTCCACACCGCCGCCGAGGCCAAAGGCCTGCGCTTCCCCCTCACGCTGGGCGGCAAAGGCTCGGCCACGGTCGGCGGCCTGATCGCCACCAATGCCGGCGGCCCCCAGGTGCTGCGCCATGGCGCCATGCGCGCGCAGGTGCTGGGGCTGGAGGCCGTGCTGCCCGATGGCCAGATCTATTCCGCGCTGACCCCGCTCAAGAAAGACAATCGCGGTTTCGACCTCAAGCAACTCTTCATCGGCTCGGAAGGCACACTGGGCATCATCACCGCCGCCACACTGGCGCTGGCGCCGGGCATTGTGGAGCGCCGCGTGGTCTGGGCCGGGGTCGCCAGCATCCAGGCCGCCCGCACCCTGCTGCTCCACGCCGAACAGGCGCTGGGCGAAGTGCTCGAAGCCTTCGAGGTTGTCCCCCATTCCGCGATGGAGGCGGTGGAGGCCTATTCCCCCACCCTGCGCAACCCGCTGGATGCCCCCCACGCATGGTATGCCCTGATCGAAGTGGTCGCCGATGCCGCCGGGGCCGACACGCTCGACGAACGCGTCGCCATCATGCTGGCCGAAGCATTTGACGATGGCCTGCTGGCCGATGCCGCCATCGCCCGCAACGAAACGCAGGCCGAGGCCTTCTGGGGCATCCGCGAAACCGTCCCCGCCGCCGAACGCGCCAAAGGCCCCGCCAAACAGCATGACATCGCCGTGCCGGTGGAATCCATGCCCGATTTCATCACCACCGCCAGCGCCACGCTCGAAGCCGCCTTCCCCGGATGCCATACGGCGGCCTTTGGCCATCTGGGCGATGGCAATGTGCATTTCCATGTCATCGCCCCCCCCGGCGCCGAGCGCACCGCATGGGAAGCGGGCGAGGGCAAGGCGGTCACCACCATGGTCCATGATCTGGTCACCCAATGGGGCGGATCGATCAGCGCGGAGCACGGCATTGGCCAGATGAAGGTCGATGATCTGGCCCGCCTTGCCGATCCGGCCGCGCTATCGCTGCTGCGCGCGGTCAAACATGCGCTTGATCCGGCCGGCCTGCTCAACCCCGGCAAACTGCTGGCGCGCTGATCGCGGCATTGCCCTGACTCTGGCCACGCTGATCGCGGCTTGCGCAAGGCCTTGCCGCGCCCTAAAGCCTGCCCGCTTGCAATTTTCCCGGCGCCATTCCGGCCCCGGCTCTTTCGGAGACGACACCCATGGCCAGCGCGCCGCAGAACGCTTTGCCGCTGTTCTACAACGACCTCGTGCCGCTCAACAGCCGCGAACACGCGACTTTCAAGAGCCGCACCACCGACAAGGCCCCCTGGCTGGTTGGCCAGCATGCCGTGCCGCTGACCGTGGAAGAATTTCCGCAGGCACAGCGCCACTTCCCCATCGTTTTTTCGCAAGGCGACGAGCCTGTTCCGTTGGCCCTGATGGGCCTGAACGAAGGTATCAACGTCTTTGTGGATGACGAAGGCACGCTGCTGCACGATGTGTATATCCCGGCCTATGCTCGCCGCTACCCCTTCCTGCTCGCGCGCCTGACGCCCGATGCACAGGAGCTGTCGCTGTGCTTCGACCCTTCCAGCAACCTGCTGGGCGAAGATGTGGAGGGCGCCCCCCTGTTTGACGGCGACCAGCCGACCGACGCCACCAAGGGCATGCTCCAGTTCTGCGAAAACTTCGAAGAAGCTGGCCTGCGCACCGGCGCTTTCGTAGCCGAACTGAAGAAGCACAACCTGCTGATCGACGGCGAAGTCGGCATCCAGCAGGAAGGCGTGGAACAGCCCTTCATCTATCGCGGTTTCCAGATCGTGGACGAAGCCAAGCTGCGTGACCTGCGCGGCGATGTGCTGCGCGGCTGGAATCAGTCGGGCCTGCTGCCGCTGCTGTTCGCCCATCTGTTCAGCCTCGATCTGATCCGCATCATCTTCGCGCGTCAGGTTGAGCTGGGCAAAGGCCCGGCGGTGATTCCGGCGGCCTAATCCCAGACATTCTGGTCAAGCTGAAACCCCGTCCGGCCCCGCGCCGGGCGGGGTTTTTCGCGACCATCCGTTTTCGCAGACACTCCACGCGAAAATGCCGGTTTCATGAGCGATTCTTCGCACCCGCCTGATCAAACTCATGGATCAGGGCTTGAAAGCCATACCACACCAGCGTAATAGAGATTTGTTCGTTGGGCGCTTCCCTCATGGCGCCTGTCGGATCGGTGTGCCTTGGCACACCTCCTCCCTGAACCTTGGCCACCTCGCGCATCTGCGCGAGGTGGTTTTTTATGGCCTATTCGGCGGCCTCGGCCCAGCCTTCGCCCGCCCGCCTGCCGGCCAACAGCGCCACATCCGCCCCCATCCGGTTCACCAGCGCCACCAGCATTTCCACCATGGCCCCAAACCCATCACCCAGCCCGATCAACGCCGAATCGAGATAGGCCGCCCGGTCGATCTCAAGCTGAAACGCATGCACCCCCCGGCGCGGCGCGGCATGGCGATCCAGCACATAGCCCCCCGCATAAGGCCGATTATGCGCCGCCATCCGGCCCTCTGCGGCAAAATGCGCAAAAGCGCTGGCCACCAGCGCACCATGGCACGTCGCCCCAAATCGATCGCCCAACACCAGCTCCGCCGCCCCCTGCCCCGCGATTCGCGGCAAAGAAGGCATGGAATGCAGATCAATCAACAAGGCCGCCCCCCACCGCTCGCGCAAAAGCTCCAGCGCATCGCTCAGCGTTTGGTGATAAGGCGCATGCACCGCAGCAATCCGCCGCTGCACCTCGGCCATGCTCAAGCCCCCCCGCCAGATCTCCCCGGTTCCGGGCAAACGGCGCGGGACCAGCCCCAAGCCACTGCGCGCGCGGCCATTGGGCAAATCCCGGCCCTTCGCCGGCAAGCCCAGCATCTCCCAGTCAATATCGCGCTCGGATCGGTTGAGATCAATCATCGCCCGCGGCGCCCGCGCGATCAACAGGCTAGCCCCGGTGCGCGCCGCCACCGCCTCGCCCAACCGATCCACCAGCCGATCCTCCAGCCGCAGCGCGGTATCGGTCGGCAAACGCATCTGCTCCAGCAAGGCAGGCGGATAAACGCGCCCGGCATGCGGCACACTGATCAACACCGGGATCGCCGAAGACGGCGCCATGCTCAGCACAAAGGGTGCCTCACCGGGCGGTAAACCGCCCCATCCCGCCGAATCGCCACTGATGGGATCATCACCCTGCATCCCCCCAGATTGCGATGGATTTTCAGCCGTGTCAAAACACTGTCTCAAAACCGAGCAACCCCAAGAACGCGCAAGATTGTTTTGAAGCCCCGCGATATAAGGCCCGCACCACACAGCAAGAGGCACCCGGCATCATGATCCGAATTCTGCTCGCCGAAGACGACGACTCCATGCGCACCTATCTGTCCCGCGCGCTGGAAAACGCAGGCTTTGCGGTGGTGGCGGTGGATCGCGGCACCATGGCGCTGCCGCTGCTGGGTCGCGAGCATTTCGATCTGCTGCTGTCCGACATCGTGATGCCCGAAATGGACGGCATCGAACTGGCCCAGCGCTGCGCCGAGATCAGCCCAAGCACCAAGGTGATCTTCATCACCGGCTTCGCCGCCGTCACGCTCAAAGCCAACCGCGCCGCGCCCCATGCCAAAGTGCTCTCCAAACCCTTCCACTTGAAGGATCTTGTGCTCGAAGTGGAGCGCGTGTTCGGCCACCCCTCGCAGCTCAGCATCTGATTTCACGAATTTTTCAGAAATTCAAAAAACCTGCATCAAGCCTCTTGCATCCCTGAAAAACCCCGTCTAAAGGCCAGCCCCTGCCCGGCAGCGAAGTGAAACGCTTCTCGGTTAGGCAGTGGAAAAAGAGTGGGCGTATAGCTCAGTGGTAGAGCACTGTGTTGACATCGCAGGGGTCGCAAGTTCAATCCTTGCTACGCCCACCATTTCCCCCCTTTGAAAAACCCGCCAGACCATCGCGTCAGGCGGGTTTTTTCATGCCCACAGCCCACAGAAAAGGGCTGACACCTGATCGAGGTTCCCCCCAACCAGACGCCAGCCCGTTCCAGTCCTCTATCAGATCCGTGAACGGAACGAGAGTAGCGTGGTGCGCGGCGCCCCCCAGCTCACGCTCTGCGCGCCCGAGGACGACCAAGTGCTTTTGCTCTGGAAGTAATCCGTGTCGAACAGATTGCGCACCAGCAGCGACAGCTCCCACCCATGATCCTTGGCGCCAAAGCCAAGACCCAGATTCACCACATTGTAGCCTTCCTGATAGGTAAAGGCGGCGTGGCTATCCGACAAATAGGCACCCGACCGATAGGTGCCCGTCAACGTGGCACGGGCCTGATAGCCCCCCAGCGGCTTGGTATAGTTCACGCCATAGGACAAGGTCAGCTTGGGCACACCGGTCACCTGCTGGCCCTTCAGGTCGAAATAGGACGTGGTGGCCGCTTCAGGGGTCTGCGCCAACCACTGCGTGTCATACTTCGCCAGATTGTAGGCCGCCGCCAGATTGAAGGCCAGATCGCTATTGGGCTGATAGGCGGTTTGCACTTCAATCCCCTTGGCGCTGATCCGCTCCACATTGCCCCATGCCGTAAGGAAGGCACCAGCCGTGGCAGGGTTCTCGCGCGTCCACGAAGCCTGATAGTTCTTGATCCGCGTGTAATAGCCGTTGAGGTTGAATTGCAGCTTATGGTTAAACAACAAGCTCTTCAGGCCCAGTTCCAGATCCGTGGTCTCTTCCGGCTTGATCTGGCTATCCGCCGCCGCGGCATCGGTGGCAAAGAAGATGAAGCCCGACTTCACCCCGCGACCCAGCGAACTATAAACCAGCACATCAGGCGCCACCTTATAGCTCAGGCCGATGTTGGCGGCGGTAAGATCGGCGCGAATCGGATTGCCCTCACGCCACGTAAAGGCCGGAAGATACTGCGCATCGCGGATCGCCTGCGCAGCGCTGATCTGTGCAGTGGTGGCGCCAAGACTGGTGCCCAGCGTGGTCAGATTGTCGCCCTCGCGGTCATGCTCATGGGCCACGCGGTTGGTCTTCTTCTCATGCGTCTGGCGCACCCCCAAGGTCAGCGTGGCAGCGTCGGTGATGTGCCAGTCGGCTTGACCATAGGCGGCAAAGCTCTGCACGCGGGCATCGGTCACGCGCGACTGATAAAGCCCATCGAGCGACTTTTGCAGCAAAACGCGGCCAGCACCCGTCGCGATCAACGTGGTAAACTGGCTGGTCGAAGCATTCCACGCGCCAGCATCCTGCCCATAATAGGTCGGATCCTCCGAATAGACTCGCGCCGAAAGGAAATAGCCCCCCAACTGGTAATCCAGCTTGTGGCCGGTGGGTGAGGTCAGCCGGATTTCCTGCGAGAGCTGGCGATTCCACAATTGCTGGCCAGAGTTCGAGATATAGAACTGGCCGTTCTGGCCACCGTTCTTGATGTCGAAATCCTGATAACGATAGGCCGTGATCGAGGTCAGCGTATGGCCCTTGAGGTTCCAATCCAGCGTATGCTGAATGCCCCACTGGTTGGTGATCTGCGGGCGCGCCTCGGAATTGGCGATATCGGTGGTGTTGAAGGGCGGCGCATAGACGCTGCCGTCGCTATTGTGGAACCATGCCGATTTCTGCGCAAACTTGCCCAGATAGCCATAATTCACATAGCTGCCGGTGGGCGTGTAGCTGATCGGCGTCACCGTGGCGCGCGCCGTGCCATCGGCATAGTTGGCAGGCCCATTCGAAACCAGCGTGTTGCCGGTATTGGTGCGCTCATCCGAACGCAGCTTGTCAAAAGTCAGGCGCGACGAAAGGTTTTCGGTCGGCTTCCACAGCAGTTGGAAACGGCCCGCAATCTTGCCGGTTTCCCCCCAAGTCTCCTTGGAGTGGCCCAGTGACTGGTAAGTGTTGGTGTAGATCCCGTTCGAACGATCCACCACGAAATTGGCGCGATAGGCCAGCTTGTCCCCCACCAGCGGGCCAGTGGCCGAAAACTTGCCGCTCAGCGTGTTGAGGCTGCCAGTGAAGGCTTCAAAGCTAAACGCCTTGGTAAAGCTGGGCGCCTTGGTCACGATATTGATCGCGCCGAGCGAAGAATTCTTGCCCAGCAGCGTGCCCTGCGGCCCATTGAGCACCTCAATGCGATCAAGGTCGACATAATCGGCCCAGGCTTGCCCCGAATAATACAGCGTCACGCCATCAACGATGACAGCCACACTCTGCTCCATCGAATCATTGGCGCCACCGCGCCCCAGCCCACGGATCGAAGGGCTGACCTTGCGCGCATTCTGGTTGGTGCCGTTGAGCTGCAAATTGGGCACCTTGGCGGGCAAATCCCACACCGAGACGATATTTTCACGCTCAAGCTGTTCACCGCTCAACACGGCAATCGGCAAGGGAATGTCCTGCGCCTTTTCCTTGCGGTTGCGCGCGGTCACCACAATGCTGCCCAGCCCGCTATCCGCATCTGCATCCGCCGCGACAGGCGCTTCATCAACAGCCACAGTGCCAGCATGCGCAGGCACGGCAATAAGCGCGACCAACGTCAGCGCGCTCGAAAGATAGAACTTATTCGCGATGGATTTTTTCATGACTTACCCCGTTTTGAACAAGCAACATCATTCCCGGAAAGCCCAATTTCCCGAGCCGGTTTTGACCTATGAGATTCTTCAATCTCATTATTTATTTTTGAAATGCCCTCAGTTTTCTCGCATAAATATTTCGTTCATCCGCCTAGGCATTTGCATCAAGCATGACAAACGACCAAAATTCATTTCCATTGCTCATTTCATGGAATGCCCTGCGCATAACACGCTAAAAGCCCCTCCCCGCGCCTACAAAAAAGCGCCATGCAGACCGGCAAAAGTCCGCATGGCGCCATCATTCCCGCAAGGGATCAGCTCAAAGGCTTACCGACCGTTGCGATCTGGCCCCTTGGTCAACGTGGCGATGCGATAGACCGAGCCACGGCCCACCACATACAGGCGCGAACGATCCGCCCCGCCAAATACCAGCGCCTGCGGCTGACGCGGCGTGGGGATCACGCCCAGCGCCTTGCCGGTGGCATCAAACACCTCGACGCCAGCGCTGGTCGCGGCATAGACGCGGCCCTCGCGGTCAATCGCGATGCCATCGGCCCCGCGCCCGCCCTGCGGCGAAGGCGTGAAACCGACCAGCTTGGCAAAATTGCGCTGGCCCGACAGGCTGCCATCCGGATTGACCGCAAAGGCGACCAGGCTGTCGCTCACGGTGTTGGCCACATAGACCGTCTTTTCATCAGGGCTGAGCACGATACCATTGGGCCAGGCAATGCTGTCACTGGCCAGAGCGACCTTGCCCTTGCGATTGATCCAGTACACCCCGCTCTTGACCTTCGCCAGCTCTTCGGGCGTCGCGGGCTTGGCGCCGCGCACCGCCTGCTGATAGGCGCCCGGATCGGTGACATAGATGTTGCCGGTCGAGGAAATCGCCAGATCATTGGGGTGGATAAACGGCTTGTCCTTGCTCAGGCCGGTGGCAATCACCCGCTGGGTCGGCTGCAACACCGTGATCCCCACGTGGCCCGCGCCCGTTTCGGCCGCGACCAGTTCGCCCTTGGGCGTCAAGGCCAGACGATGCGCCCCGCCATCCTTGTCCAGCAGGGTCGAAACGCTGCCATCCACACCGATCTTGATGATCTTGTCGGTGCGCTGCTCGGTAAACAGGATCGAACCATCGGCCAGCACCGCCGGCCCCTCGCTCCCCTGAAAGCCCTCGCGCACCGGCGAAACCGGGGTGCCCGCCTTGACCACGCCCGGAATCTCCGGCGTGACCACCTTCTTGTCCCACAGCGATCCGCCTTCCTTCTCGTAGTTCTGCACGCCCACCGCGCCAACCACATTGAAGCCCTTGGACGCCAGCAGTTCCGCGCCCTTCTGGCCACGACCGGCATGGTTCGACACCACCACCAGCGCGCGATCCTTGGGGATCACCGCCAGAAAGCGGTCCAACTCGGAAATCGGAATGCTGAGATAAGCCAGAAACCCGCCAATCTCGCTCACCTCTTCGGGCCGACGCACATCGATGAACAGCACCTTGTCCGGCTGGGCCAGATAGGCATCGATCTGGGCGCGGGTCAGCACCGGAATCTTGGAAGGCGCTTCGGCGGGCGCGGCGGGCGCCGTCTGCGCGGAAACGGCGGGCGCCGTTGCCACCAGAGCCAGCAAGGCCAGCGTGCCACGGGTAAAACTGGATTTATGCAAAGCCATCATGTCCTCGTCGGTCAAATTGACACGCCAGACGCGATACGGCTCCCCCTTGGCTGACCGAAACGATCATTCCTTCTATGGATAGCTGGCAGAACGCTATGATGGTTCACAAGATTCGCCCGACGCCTTCCGATCGCTCCTTTTGCGCCCACACTGTTGATATTGCGAGTTCATAGCACAAATGCCTGCCCGAACCGCAGAATTCCCCGCTTCGCCACCCTTGCACACCGCCGTCGCTATGCTAGGGGGAATGTCGCCACCTTCACCCCAGGGAAGAATAACGACATGGCCAAAATCAAGGTAGCCAACCCCGTCGTCGAACTCGACGGCGACGAAATGACCAAGATCATCTGGAAATGGATCCGCGAACGCCTGATCCTGCCCTATCTGGACATTGATCTGAAGTACTACGACCTCTCGGTCGAAAACCGCGATGCCACCAACGATCAGGTGACCGTCGATTCGGCCAACGCCATCAAACAGTATGGCGTGGGCGTGAAGTGCGCGACCATCACCCCCGATGAAGCCCGCGTCACCGAATTCAACCTCAAGGAAATGTGGAAGAGCCCCAACGGCACCATCCGCAACATCCTTGGCGGCGTGGTGTTCCGCGAGCCGATCGTGATCAGCAACGTGCCCCGTCTGGTGCCCGGCTGGACCGACCCCATCGTGGTGGGCCGCCATGCTTTCGGCGACCAGTACAAGGCGACCGATTTCAAGGTGCCCGGCCCCGGCAAGCTGCGCCTGATCTGGGAAGGCGACAATGGCGAGACCATCGATCGCGAAGTGTTCAACTATCCCTCGGCCGGCGTGGCCTTGGCGATGTACAACCTCGACGATTCGATCCGCGATTTCGCCCGCGCCTCGTTCAACTATGGTCTGGCCCTCGGCTGGCCGGTGTATCTGTCGACCAAGAACACCATCCTGAAGGCCTATGACGGCCGCTTCAAGGATCTGTTCCAGGAAGTGTATGACACCGAAGGCTTTGCCGAAAAGTTCCAGGCCGCACGGATCCACTACGAACACCGCCTGATCGATGACATGGTCGCTTCGGCGCTCAAGTGGTCGGGCAAGTTCGTCTGGGCCTGCAAAAACTACGACGGCGACGTGCAGTCGGACATCGTGGCGCAGGGCTTTGGCTCGCTGGGTCTGATGACCTCGGTGCTGATGAGCCCCGATGGCAAGACCGTGGAGGCCGAAGCCGCCCACGGCACCGTCACCCGCCACTATCGCCAGCACCAGCAGGGCAAGGCGACCAGCACCAACCCGATCGCCAGCATCTTCGCCTGGACGCGCGGCCTAATCTATCGTGGCAAGTTCGACAACACGCCTGATGTGGTCAAGTTTGCCGAAACGATCGAGGCGATCTGCATCAAGACCGTCGAAAGCGGCAAGATGACCAAGGATCTCGCGCTGCTGATCGGCCCCAGCCAAGGCTGGCTGACGACCGAGGCCTTCTTCGAGGAAATCGTGAAGAACCTCGAAGCCGAAATGGCCAACTGGGCCTGATCGGGCATCAGTCCAAGACAAGAGGGGCTCGGGAAACCGGGCCCCTTTTTCATGGATACCGCTCATCGGCCATTCATGCGGCAGGCGGCAATTTCACAGCATGACCATGGGGGAAAAGGCAATGCGGAAGACAGGTTTGTTGGCCATCTTGATCACGGCCACCCCCTTATCAGCCCAGAGCACCCCACCCGAAAGCCAAGAGATCACCGTGCTCGGCATGGGCGACCATGGCTACAAGCTGACCGCAGAGCAATTGCGCAATGCCGTGCAGGCCTTTGAACAAAACCGCGCCAGCCTCGCCCCCGCCGCCCAACTCGTCTGGCAAATCACCCCGCAAGCCAGCGCCAGCGGTATCGCCCTCGCCCTGCGCGGCCAAGACGAGAGCCTGCCCATCCCCATCGCCCCCGATGGCACCTTCACCCTGCCGCATGACAAAGTGCTCAGCGGCCAATGGCGCCTCGTCTCCACCGCCTCCAAAAGCGCCATCCACATCCGCCCCCGCGCGCAATCGCCCGGCAGCACGCTTGAACAATTCCGCTTCGGCGATGCGCAACTCACCTGCCGGGTAGCGATAGGTTTTGTCTGGACCGAAACCAATTTTCTGATGCGCGGCGTCTTCAAGGCGGCGGGCGGCTGCACCTCCCCAAAACTTGGCATCTATTTCTCCAGCGAAAAGCCCATCGCCAGCATCGCCATCGATCACTGGGACAAACAAACCACCATCGCCAAAACTGGCAAAGCCTGGCGCGTCCCGCTCTATGACAAGACCATCAGCAACGAAGACCTCGTCCACATCACCTATCGCCAGCCTTAAGCAACAAAAAGGGCGCCTGCCGAAACAGACGCCCATTGTCCCCTCCTGCGAAGGGGTTGAGGACGTTAACCGCCCTTCTGTTCAAGCTCTGCGCGTTTTCGCGCTATCAGCTTCAATTCGTTGGCCGCATTCTGGCTTGCCGGATCAAAGGAAAGGCTGTCGCGATAGGCCTGCTCAGCCCCACGCAGATCACCCCGATCCACCAGAATATAACCAACACCTCGCAACGCTGCCGCACGGTAACGCTGCGCATCCTCCCCACCCTGGGCTGCCCCCGCCGTTGTCCGGCGATAAGTATCCAGTGCTTTCTCCCAATCCCCCGCTTTGCGGTAGGCAAACGCTAACTCAACCTTGTAGCGCAGAGACTGCGGGGCCAAAGCCACCAACTGCTCCAACGCTTCCACCGCATCGGTCCGGCGCCCCAGTTCGGTCAAAGCAAAGGCCCGCAAATACAGCGCCTCACCTTCCACCACCCCAAGCCGCCATCCCGCCCGCTTGCCCTTGGGCACAAGGGGCGCCGTGGCCGTCTCCAAAACCGCCAGCGCATCTTCCGCACGCCCAGCGCGCATCAGATCCTTGGCAGCATCAATCGAATTTTGCGTCTGGGCGGCGGGGGTTTCGATACGCGCCGCACCAGCCAAAGCCAGCGGCACCTCAAACACCGACGCCTGCACCGGATTTCCCGGCAGAGCCACGGCGAGGAGAGCGCAAACCGCTCCAACTTCCCTCAACCGCCGCCCAGATCGCAGCATCCACTCTCTCCAAAACTTTCTTCTTGTTGAAGCCCTTAATAAGCGATTCGCCGTTTAGCGCAAGCGTAAAATGCAACTTAAATTGCATTAAATGCAACAAACTGCATTTTTCTCACACCCCCCGCCCAAACGTGACATCGCCGCCCGCCTCGCATAGGCTGCCCCCATGGCCCATGCATCCTTCTCCCCCTCCTCCTCGCTTGGTGACGCGCTGGTCATCCTTGGCGCAGCGGGCATCGTCATCCCGGTTTTCGCCCGCTTCCGCATCACGCCGGTCATCGGCTTCATCCTCGTGGGCCTGCTGGTCGGTCCCTATGGCATGGGGCGGCATGTCTTCGATCACCCTTGGCTGGCCTTCGTCACCATCTCAGACCCCGAAGCGCTCAAACCCTTTGCCGAATTCGGCATCGTCCTGCTGCTATTCTCGGTGGGGCTGGAATTGTCCTTCGATCGCCTCTGGTCGATGCGCCGCCAAGTTTTCGGCCTAGGCGCGCTCGAATTGCTCACCGCCGCGCTAGTTCTGGGCTTCTCGCTGGCCTTCCTTGGCGAAGGCGCAGGCGGCGCCATCGGCCTGGGCTTCGCGCTGGCCATGTCCTCCACCGCGCTAGTCCTGCCCATCGCCGGTTCGCACACACCGGTCGGGCGCGCGGCACTGGCCATGCTTCTGTTCGAAGACCTCGCCCTCGTCCCGATCATCTTCCTGCTGGGCGCGCTGGCCCCTTCCGCGGGCGCAGGCGGCTGGGCGGCCATGGCGCACACACTGTGGTATGGGCTGCTGGTGGTGCTCGCGCTGCTGGTCGGCGGGCGCTACCTGCTCCCCCCGCTCTTCGCCCAAGCCGCCCGCACCAAAAGCCCCGAGCTCTTCCTCTCGGCCAGCCTCTTGGTGGTCATCGTCTCATCGCTGGCCACCGCAGGCGTCGGCTTGTCGCCGATCGTGGGCGCGCTAATCGCCGGGCTGCTCATCGCCGAAACCGAATACCACACCGAAGTCGAAGGCATCACCGCCCCCTTCAAGGGTCTGGCGCTGGGCGTGTTCCTGATCACCATCGGCATGAGCATCGATCTTACCATGGTCGCGCGCCACTGGCTGCCTATTCTGGGCGCCACGGTCGGGGTGGTGGTGGTGAAGGCCGTGGTGACCGGCGTCCTCCTGCGCCTGTCCGGCGCGCGGCGCGGCGTGGCGACCGAGGCGGGCATCCTGATGGCCAGCCCTTCGGAATCCACCCTGATCGTGCTCACCGCCGCCAGCGGCGCGGCGCTGATCCAGCCCGGCACCGCGCAATTCTGGCAAATCGTCACCGCGCTGGGCCTCACCGTCACCCCACTGCTGGCATGGGGCGGGCGCCTGCTGGCCCGGCGGATAGAACTGGCCAGCGCCACCATCACCGAAGACGAGCAAGAAGCCCCCCACACCATTATCATCGGCTTTGGCCGCGTCGGCCGCCTCGTCGCCGATATGCTCAAGGCGCATGACAAGCCCTATATCGCCATCGATGCCGACCCAGATCTGATCGCCCAAGCCGTGCGCGGGGGCTATCACGCGGTGTTTGGCGATGCGGCCTCGGCACATATGCTGGCCCGCCTAGGCCTGCCCCATGCCGATAGCGTGGTGCTCACCATGGACGAACCCCGCGCCGCGCAACGCCTCGTCAAAAAACTGCGCGCCCAATATCCCGATCTGCCCATCCTCGCCCGCGCGCGCGACACGGTCCACGCCGCCGCACTCTACCGCGCCGGCGCCACGCAAGCGATCCCCGAAACGCTCGAATCATCGCTGCAACTCTCCGAAGCCGTGCTGGTCGAACTGGGCGTGCCCATGGGCTTCGTCATCGCCTCCATCCACGAAAAGCGCGACGAATTCCGCGCCATCCTAATGGAAGAAGGCGGCCTGACCGAAAAACCCAAATTAAAATCCACCGCCCTGCGCGATCGGGCCAGCTAGAGCCATTGCCGCCACGCGTCCCCCGCCCTACAGCCGCCCCATGGCCAAAGCAGACCGTCTCGAACGCCTCGATCTCCGCCGCGCGGAGCTGGAACAGGATTATCACGCCGCGCTGATCGCCGCGCTGCGCACCGCCGCAACCGGATCATGGGGCCTGTTCGGCCACAAAAACGACCGCCACGCCCGCGAAAAATGGGCACCGGTGATCGAAGAGCTGGAAGCCATGGCGCAAGAGATCAACACCATGCGCGAAACCCTGTTTCTGGAACCTTTCGCGCTCCACCAGGAATTCCTCGCCGCGCGCGGCCCCGTCGCCTCCAACGCACCGGGCGAACCCAAACAAGCCGCCGCCTGGCTCGCCAAACTGGAAGGGACGGCCTAAGCCGCCCCCTCACTCACCCCGCGATCACCGCTTTCACCGCCGCGATGGCCTCAGCCGCCTTGTCGCCATCCGGCCCACCGCCCTGCGCCATATCGGCGCGGCCGCCGCCGCCCTTGCCGCCCAGTGCCGCCACGCCCGCGCGCACCAGATCCACCGCGCTGATCCTGCCCGTCAGATCCTCGGTCACCGCAGCCGCAATGCTGGCCTTGCCCTCATTCACCGCCACAATCGCGGCCACACCGCTGCCAATCCGCTGCTTGGCCTGATCGAGCAACCCGCGCAATTCCTTGGCGTCCAGCCCCTCAATCACCTGCCCCGCAAAGGTCACGCCATTGACCAGCTCATCGGCCACCTGCGCCGCACCGCCGCCGCCCAGCGCCAAAGCCTTCTTGGCCTCGGCCAGCTCACGCTCCAGCTTCTTGCGCTCATCCAGCAGCGCGCTCACGCGGCCAACCACCTCATCAGGCGTCGCCCGCAAAGCCGCCGCCGCCGCCTTAAGCTGCTCCTCGCGCGCCACAAACCACTGCCGTGCGCCCTCACCAGTCAGCGCTTCAATGCGCCGCACACCGCTAGACACCGCGCTCTCGCTCACAATGCGGAACACGCCAATATCGCCCAGCGCCCGCACATGGGTGCCGCCGCAAAGCTCGGTCGAATAGGCATGCGCGCCATGCTTGCTGCCCATCGAG
>Ga0302262_10000645_pt1 | contig 14719 bp, 9 predicted proteins | sample II_Fen_E3_4_FD_194557 | JGI IMG/M metagenome (GOLD analysis project Ga0302262, IMG submission 194557) | Peat permafrost microbial communities from Stordalen Mire near Abisko, Sweden - II_Fen_E3_4 | ecosystem: Environmental > Terrestrial > Soil > Wetlands > Permafrost | place: Sweden: Abisko...
CTGCTGGAGAAATGATCACCCGCCGCGCGGCGCTAGGCGGATTAGGGGCGATGTGGGCCAGCCGCAGCCTCGCGCTGGCGCCGCCGATCACCGTGGCGGGCGCGCTGACCCAGGGCGGCTGGGCCAGAGGCACGGTGCCACCGGGCGCGCGGCTGACGCTGGATGGCGCGCCGCTGACGGTGGTGGATGGCCAGTTCCTGATCGCCTTTGACCGCGATGCCGGTCCGCAGGCTACATTGGCCGCCACCCTGCCCGATGGCACCAGCCTGTCGCAGCCCCTCACCATCGCCCCGCGCGCATGGCGGATCGAGCCGGTGAACACCCCCCTGCGCCCGCCCGCCGTGCCCGACGAAGCCTACACCAAAATCCGCAGCGCCGAGGTGGAACGCATCAACGCCGCCCGCGCCATCGGCGCGCAGGCGCAAGGCTGGCGGCAAACGTTCCAATGGCCGGTCAAGGGGCGACTCTCCGGCCTGTTCGGATCGCAGCGCGTGTATCAGGGCGTGTCGGGCGCCTATCATTCGGGCACCGACATGGCCGTGCCCGCCGGCACCCCCTATGCCGCCCCCGCCGATGGCGTGGTGGTGCTGGCCGCCGATCATCCCTTCACGCTGGAGGGCAACCTGCTGATGCTCGACCACGGCATGGGCCTGATCAGCGCCTTCCTCCATTCCTCCGCCCTGTTGGTGAAACAAGGCGACCGCGTGAGCCAGGGCCAGCCCATCGGCCGCGTGGGCATGACCGGGCGCGCCACCGGGCCGCATCTCCACTGGGGCATGCGCTGGCGCGAGGCGCGGCTGGATCCGATGCTGTTTGTGGATGCGCGGGCCTGACGCAGAGGGTCATTGGATTTTCATTGAGCTACGCCATAGCACCACAACCCCCGTTACAAAGCCACAAGCGGCCCATTTAACGGGTAAAGAGCGCCGCGAATGAACCAGAGGACTCTGGCTCATTCGGCCATCCTGCTCGTCAAGAGCATTATTGCACTCTTCGCCGTTTTTTTGCCAACGGGCGAGCAAGCAACGCTGGCCCAGAGCAAATACTCAGCTGAGTGATGTAAAATTTTAACGTGGCGCATTGCGATGGCTTTAACAAAGTTGCGCGGATAATGTTTTTCGGGAAATTTATAGAAACATGAAGCCCGCCCTCGAGGCAACACCCCCTCGATAGCCGCGCATTGACACTTGTGTCAGTAGTGCAACATTTCTGACGCATTCGAACTTACCGTCTTGTCAGTATATAGCATTGCGTATGCATTTGAGCAATGGTCGCCCAGTTTTCTCGCACAGGCGTTTTCATTCGAGGGCGGGCCGTTTCCGGCTCGGCGCCGAAGCGAGGGCTTAATCGTGGGCAGCCCGAAAAGGGGGAGCAGCCTTGTTCAATAAGGGGCAAATAATGAAGGCTTCGAAAGTTAAGACGTTGAAGTCAGGTGCCGCACCGCTGGTGATGGGCTTGGCAATGATCTCTGTTCAGGCGCAAGCCCAGGAATCGATCGTACCCGCCAACCCTGTCGCGAGCAGCGCCGCGCAAGAGGCTCCCACCATTGTGGTGACCGGCTCGCTGATCAAGAACCCGAACCTCAAGTCGGATGCGCCGATCACCACCGTGACCGCCGCCGACCTGAAGACCTCGGGCGCCACCAATGTCGAAGACCTGCTGAACCAGATGCCGCAGGTGTTTGCCGGCCAGACCTCGAGCATCTCGAATGGCTCTGACGGCACGGCTTCGCTCAACCTGCGCGGCCTCGGTGCAAAGCGTACGCTGGTGCTGATCAACGGCCGCCGCATGCAGGCCGGTGATCCCACCACCTCCTACGCCGACCTTAACTTTATTCCCTCAGCCCTGATCAAGAGCATCGACCTCCTGACCGGCGGCGCCTCGACGACCTATGGCGCCGATGCCGTATCGGGCGTGGTGAACTTTGTGATCGACAAGAAGATCGAAGGTTTCCATCTCACCGTCAACGATGGTCTGTATCAGCACAACAATAGCAGCAGCTATATCCAAGGCCTGCTGAACGCCCGCACCAACGCGGGCTATTCGGGCTATTCCTACCCCACGGGCAGCTCGTGGGATGGCAATGGCATCGATATCACCGCGTCCTATGGCCACAAGTTTGCCGATGGCAATGGCCATATCGAAGCCTATGTCTCCTTCAAGCACCAGAATTCGGTAACACAGGCCGCGCGCGACTACAGCGCCTGCTCGCTGGCCAGCAACGGCAAGTCTTGCAGCGGTTCGGCCACCGCCAACCCTGCCAACGGCTATTTCTATGCCGAGGGTAATACCAAGTCCTCGACCGTGGGCGCCTTTGGTAACGGCGGCCTGAGTGTTGGCTCGCCCAACCGGTACAACTACGCTCCGACCAACTATTACATGCGCAATGACAAGCGCTGGAACGCTGGCATGTTTGCCGACCTGGATGTCAGCAAGTCGTTCCACCCCTATGCCGAATTCATGTTCATGGCGGACAGCACCAATGCCCAGATCGCCCCTTCGGGCGACTTTGGCAACACGCTGACCATCAACTGCAACAACCCCTATCTGACGGCGAGCCAAGTTTCGGCCATCTGCAATTCGACCAATATGGTCAACGGCTACACTGCGACCGGTTACCCGGTGACCGTTGGTGCGTCTTCCGCCTTGCAGAACCTGATCACCACCCCGGCTAACGGCAACACCGCCTATCTGCAGCTGCTGTGGCGCAACACGATTGGTGCGCCCCGTAGCGATTCGCTGCGCCACCAGGGCTATCGCGGCGTGATCGGTGCCGATGGTGAGATCAGCGAAGCGTGGAACTACTCGGCCTATTTCGAATATGCCCGCACCGCCTATGAAGAAACCTATTACAATGACGTTTCCATCTCGCGCCTGACGGATGCGCTGAACGCGGTTACCAATTCCAGCGGTAATGTGGTGTGCGCCAGCGGCAATGCAGGTTGCTCGCCGTTGAACCTGTTCTCGGGCACGCCGTCTGCCGCTTCACTGGCCTATATCACCGGCAATGGCACCAAGACGGGCTATACCGGCCAGATCAACCTGTCGGGCCAGCTCAGCGGCGACCTGACCAACTATGGCATCAAAACGCCTTGGTCCACGACCGGCCTTAACCTGGCCATCGGCGGCGACTTCCGCCGTGAAAGCACCGCGCTCCACCCCGACTCCGAATTCACCTCGGGCGATCTCGCAGGTCAGGGCGGCGCCACGTTGCCGCTCAGCGGCAGCTACGAAGTGTTTGAAGGCGTGATCGAGGCCAAGTTGCCAATCATCGAGAACAAGCTCAACTTCGGCACCGGCTACCGCTTCTCGCATTATAGCCTGTCGACGGGGCGTACCTTCAACACCAACACCTACAAGTTTGAACTGGATTATACACCGGTGCACGATGTGCGCCTGCGGACCAGCTTCAACCATGCGGTGCGCGCGCCCACTCTGTCAGAATTGTTCTCTGTGCAGCACGTGTCGCTCGACGGTTCGACCGATCCCTGCACCTCGTCGCCCGTGTCGCAGTCCTGCGTCAATCAGGGTGTATCCTCTGCCGTCGCGGCTAACCCCGCTGGCCAGTATAATGGTCTGCAGGGTGGCAACACCAACCTGAAGCCGGAACAGGCCAATACTCTGACGGCGGGCGTGGTGATCACCCCCAGCGCGTTGCCGGGCTTCAACCTCTCGGTCGACTATTACAAGATCAAAATCAAGGACGCGATCCAGCAGTATGGCGCCGATGCGATCCTGAATGCCTGTAATGCCGATGCCAGCTCGTCCTTCTGCTCGCTGATCAATCGCGCGCCCAATGGTTCGCTGTGGATGAGCACCAGCGGCTATGTGGTCGATATCTATCACAATGTGGGCTATGTGCAGACGCAGGGCTTTGATATCAACGCCAGCTACGCCCATTCGCTGGGCCATCTGGGCCGCCTGACCGCAAGGCTGGCTGGCACCGTGCTGACGCAAATGTCCACCAATAACGGCGTGAGCCAGACCTATGATTGCGCCGGCTATTACGGCACGACCTGTGGTACGCCCTCGCCGATCTGGCGCCACCGCGCTACGCTGACCTGGGACACGAACACCAAGGCCAAGATCTCGACCACGCTGACCTGGCGCTATTATGGCCCGGTCGATCAGGACGCGACCCAGACCAACAACCAGACGCTGGCAGGCACCACCTATGATTGGGATCGCCACATTGGCGCCTACAGCTACTTCGACTTGGCAATCTCGGGTCAGATCACCCAGCGGGCAAAGCTGATGGTGGGCGCGAACAACCTGTTCGATATCGCGCCGCCGCTGGTGGGCACCAGTGCCTGCTACAGCACCTACTGCAACGGCAACACCTACCCGGGTGTGTATGACGCGCTTGGTCGTTACATTCACGCCACCTTCTCGCTTGATTTCTAAGCGATAAGGTCTGGACTAGCGCCAGATATGCAAAAAATGGGGCGGCGTCTTCTTGGCAAGACGTCGCCCTTTTGCTTGGTTAAAACCGGGCCCACACAAACGGGATATATTCACGATGGCAGGTATCGACATGGCGCAGGCGATGGGCCCGGCACTGGCTTTGGCTCGGCAAGGCCGCTTTGACGAAGCCGCCGCCGCACTGGTCGGCTTGCTGATGCAACGCCCCAATGATGCCGCGATCCGCGCGCTGGCCGGGGCCATTGCCCTGCAACGGGGCCGCCCGGCCGAAGCGGTGCCCCATCTTGAAAAAGCGCTGGCGGGCAAGCGGGGCGATCCCATGGTCCGCGGCGATCTGATCGAGGCCTTGCAACAGCTGGGCCTGTACGAAAAGGTTCTGGCCCTGGTGGATATGACCTTTCTGCGCGCGGATAAAAGCCGTGTCATGGCGCGCATCGCCGGCGCCTGCGCACAGGCGATGGATCGCCACAGGGACGCCGCCACCTATTACGAACTGGTGCTGGCCACCGACCCACGCGACTGGGCCAGCTGGAATAATCTGGGCAATGCGCTCTCGGCACTAAAGCGCCATGACAAGGCGATCGCCGCCCTTGACCGCGCCCTGAAACTCGCGCCCGGCGCCCAGCCGATCCTGATCAACCTTGCCAATGCCCTGATAGCAGCGGGTCTTCGCGAGAAAGCCGAAACTGTGCTGGCACAGATGATCCGCGATTTCCCCAAGGACCCTAATCCGCATTTCAGCCGCTTTGAATTACTCTTGGCCGACGGGCGCGAGGAAGAGGCGCAAACAGCATTGCAGCGCGCCGCCGATCTGAGCCCCGATCGCGGCGATATCCAGCTCGCGCTTGGCCAGCATGCGGCACGGCTGGGACTGTATGGCCGCGCCGCCGCCGCCTTTGCCCGCGCCGAAACGCTGCTCCCTAAGCGCGAGGACATTTATGTCGGATTTGCTGGCGTTCTGGAACGGCTGAGCCGCGAGGATGAATTGCCCGCGCTGCATGCGCGCGCCGCCGCCCAAGGCACCTCGCCCGCCGTGCTGGCCTTCATCGACCTGATGATCGCCCGGCGCGAAGGCAAGGGAGAGGAGGCCTATGCCCTCCTTGATGCCGCGCGATCAGTCCTCAGCAAAGATCAGGCCGCCCAGATCGAAGCCGCCTTGCTTCAGCAATTGGGGCGGCACGAAGAGGCCTTTGCCATCTTTGCAAAAATGAACGCTATCATGGCCGCCGATCCCAGCAAGCCACGCGCCCGCGCAAAGGCCTATCGCGCCGCTATCACCGCCGCCAGCGCGCGTCTCGATGCCGAAGGGCTAGCAGGCTGGACGCCTTATGCGCCACCAGCGGAAAGCCCGCCAGCACCGATATTCCTGCTGGGTTTTCCACGTTCCGGCACCACGCTGCTGGATACCATGCTGATGGGTGATCCGCGCGTAGTCGTGCTGGAAGAAGAAAGCTTCATCGCCCAGATCGCGGATGAAATCGCAGGTGATGATGGGGCGGCCCTCGCCACCATGACGCCTGGGGCGATCACGCGGGCACGGCAACGCTATTTCGATCTTGTTCGTGCCCACGTAACGCTCACCCCGGACACTATTCTGGTCGATAAACACCCGATGCATCTCGCCAAGGCGCTGACCATCCATCGCCTGTTCCCTGATGCGCGCTTCCTGCTAGCCCTGCGCCATCCTCTGGATGCGGTGTTCAGTTGTTTCATGGCGCATTTCCGCATTAACGATGCGATGGCCAATTTCCTCGATCTGGGGGATGCGGCAGCGCTTTATGATGCGGCCTTCGGCCATTGGGAAAAGCTGCGCGCATTGGCCGGGCTGGATGTGCATCAGGTGGTTTACGAAAATCTTGTGGTTGACCCCGAGGCCGAACTGCGCCCGGTGTTTGAAGCACTGGAGCTGCATTGGCCGGAAGGCGGGCCGGATCACCAAAGCGCCGCGCGCAAGCGGGGGCTGGTGATCACGGCCAGCTATGCCCAGATCACGCAGCCACTCCATACCCGCGCGGCGGGGCGATGGCGGCATTATACCCGGCAACTGGCGACGGTGATGCCGCTGCTGGAGCCTTGGGCGCGCCATTTTGGCTACCTGCTGCCCCAAGAAGCCGAAGCATAAGCGCTGCCTCATCCCTTCCCTGTTTCTCCCTGATATACCCCCGGAGGATTTATGCCCCATCGCTTGCTAACCACTGTTGCCGCATCGGCACTCGCCTTGATCCCGGCCTTCGCCCTGGCGCAATCGGCGCCAAGCGGGCCATTTGCCGCGCCATCATCCCTGCCGTTTCACGCGCCGGATTTCTCCCATATCAAGGACAGCGATTTCCAGCCCGCCATCGAGCAGGGCATCGCCATCCGCCGCGCCGAAATCCAGGCTATCGCCAACAACCCCGCCGCGCCGACCTTTGCCAACACCATTGAGGCGATGGAGCGTTCCGGCCAGTTTCTGGGCCGCGTCAACACCGTGTTCGGCGCACTGACCAGTGCCAACACCAATGACACGCTCGATGCCGTGGACAGCGTAACCTCCCCCAAACTGGCCGCGCTGGATGACGAAATTGCCCTCAATGCCAGGCTGTTCGCCCGCATCAAGGCGCTGCACGATCATCCGGGGCAGCTTTCCCCTGCCCAACTGCGCCTGCTCAACCGCACTTTCGATGACTTTGCCCATGCTGGCGCCCTGCTGGATGCGGCGGGCCAGACCCGGCTGAAGGCGATCAACCAGCGCCTCGCCACGCTCTCCACCGACTTTTCGCAAAAACTGACCGCTGGCACACGTGAGGCAGCGCTTGTGGTGACGGATAAGGCCAAGCTGGCGGGCCTGTCCGAGGACGAAATCAGCGCTGCGGCCAAGGTGGCCGAGGGCAAGAAGCTGCCCGCTGGCTCCTATGCCCTGCCCCTGCAAAACACCACGCAGCAGCCGCAGCTGGAATCGCTGACCAATGCGGCCACCCGCAAGGCACTGTTCGAGGCCAGCTGGACCCGGTCCGAACGCGGCGATGCCCATGACACTCGCCCACTGATCGCGGAAATCGCGCAATTGCGCGCGGAAAAGGCCGGGTTGCTAGGGTTCAAGAGCTTTTCGGACTATCAACTGTATGATCAGATGGCCAAAAATGGCGCCACCGCGCGCCAGTTCATGGCCCAGCTCGCCCCGGCGCTGGCCAAGACGCAGGCCCGGCAGGTGAAGGACATCGCCGCGCTGATCGCCAGCGACGGCGGCGATACCAGCGTGCAGCCATGGGACTGGCAGATCTACGCCGCCCGCATCCAGAAGCAAAAACTGGCTTTCGACCCGGCCTCTGCCAAGCCCTATTTCGAGATCACCAAGGTCATGGAAGACGGCGTGTTCTATGCCGCCAACCAGCTTTACGGCATCACTTTCAAGCGTCGCACCGATCTGCCAGTCTATCAGGAGGATGTGAAAGTCTACACCGTCTATGACAAGGACGGGAAGGAACTGGCGCTGTTCTATTGGGACCCCTGGAAGCGGGACAACAAGCAGGGCGGGGCGTGGATGTCGAACTTCGTCAACCAGTCCGGGATGCTGGACACCAAGCCGGTGATCTACAATGTCGAAAACTTTGCCAAGCCTGCGGCGGGCGCGCCGCAGTTGGTCGGGTTTGACGATGTGATCACCCTGTTCCACGAATTCGGCCACGCGCTGCACGGCATGTTCTCGGACCAGTATTATCCGGGCCTGTCGGGCACCAACACGGCACGCGATTTCGTGGAATTCCCCAGCCAGTTCAACGAAAACTGGGCCACCCACCCCAAGATTCTGGCCCATTATGCCCGCCATTACCAGACCGGCGCGCCGATGCCCGCCGCCATGGTGACCAAGCTGAAAGACCTGCGCCGCGTGGATCAGGGCTATAGCTTGGGCGAGGTGGTGGCCGCCGCCATGCTCGACATGGATTGGCACGCCCTGCCCGCCGATGCGCCGCGTCAGGATGTCGATGCTTTCGAGGCCAAGGCACTGGCCGCCAGTGGTCTGGACACCGCCCATGTGCCCCCGCGCTATCGCTCCAGCTATTTCCGGCACATCTGGGGTAATGGCTATGCCTCGGCCTATTATGCCTATCTCTGGACCGAAATGCTGGACCACGATGCCTATGCCTGGTTTGAAACGCATGGCGGCCTGACCCGCGCCAATGGCGAACGCTTCCGCAAGCTGGTGCTCTCGCGCGGGTCGTCGCTGGATTATGCGGCGATGTATCGCGGTTTCACCGGGCACGCCCCCAGCGTAGTGCCGATGATGAAGGCGCGCGGGTTGGCCGAATGAGCAAAATCCAGCCCTCCCACCTTTCTCCCAACAGGAAAGCCCTCCCCATGCGCCTGACAAAACCCTTGGTCGCTCTGCTCCTTGCTGCTGTGGCCGTGCCCGCTCTGGCCGCGCCCACCTATCCGGTCATCTCCGTGCCACCGATCGACGTGGCGCTGATGAAGGATACGGTCAAAACGCTGTCGGCGGATGATATGGAAGGCCGTGGGCCGTCCACCGCTGTCGAACCCAAAGTGCTCGACGCCATCATCGCGCGTTTCAAGGCGGTGGGCCTAAAGCCCGGCGGCGAACGGGGCGGCTGGTTGCAGGCGGTGCCCACCGTGGAAATGACCGCCACCCATTTCAGCCCGCTGACCGTGGGTAGCCTCAGCTTCGCCCATGGCCGTGATTTCGTGGCCACCAGCTTCCGCCATGTCGAACACACCGCCATCAAGGACGCGGAACTGGTGTTCGTCGGCTATGGCATCAACGCGCCGGAACTGGGCTGGAATGACTATGCCGGGCTGGACATGCACGGCAAGATCGCGGTGATCCTGGTCAACGATCCCGACTATGCGGCCAACGACGAGCAAGGCCTCTTCAAGGGGCGCCGCATGACCTATTATGGTCGCTGGACCTATAAATTCGAGGAAGCCGCGCGGCAGGGGGCGACCGGCGCACTGATCGTACATGACACCTATCCAGCCGCCTATGGCTGGAATGTGGTGCAATCCAGCTGGTCTGGTTCGCAATACCATGTCGCGCGGGCGGATAATGCCATGGGGGAAACCCAGGCCAATGGCTGGATCCAGATGGATGTGGCCAAACAGATTTTCGGCGCGGCGGGGCAGGATTTTATCGCCCTGTCACGGGCGGCCAAGGTCAAGGGCTTCAAGCCGGTGCCGCTGGGGCTGAAGGCTGGCCTGTCGTTTGACAATGTGATTCGCCGCTCCACCTCGAACAATGTGATCGGTATCGAGAAGGGCCGGGTGCGCCCCGATGAAGTGGTGCTCTATTCCGCCCACTGGGATCACCTTGGCCATTGTCAGGCCGATGCCAAGGGCGATGGCATCTGCAATGGCGCGGTGGACAATGCCACCGGCGTTAGCGCTCTGATGGCGCTGGCCAAGGCCAATGTGCAGGCTGGTCCCGCCGCGCGCAGCCAGGTGTTTGTGGCGCTGACGCTGGAGGAATCCGGCCTACTGGGCAGCGAGTATTATGCGCAGAACCCGATCTATCCGCTGGCCAAAACGGTGGGTGGGGTGAACATGGACGCGCTGGCTCCCATCGGCGCCGCCCACGATTATGCCATCACCGGCGGCGATAAGTCCGATCTCACCGGCTATGTCCGCGCCGTGCTGAAACAGGATGGCCTGTATGAAAGCCCCGAGGACCATTCCGAGCGCGGCCACTACTACCGCTCGGACCACTTCAGCCTAGCCAAGCGCGGCGTGCCCATGTTCGATCTGGCGCGCGGGGTGGATCTGAAAGTGGGCGGCACCAAGGCTGGCGCCGCCGCCACCGAGGATTACGTCGAGCACCGCTATCACCAGCCCTCTGACGAATATAGCGAGAGCTGGGACTGGTCCGGGATCACACAGGACGTCGGCGTGCTCTATCGGCTGGGGCGGATGCTGGCCGATAGCAAGGCTTGGCCGAACTGGCACCCGAACGACGAGTTTCGCGCGGTGCGGGATGCGAGTTTGAAGGCGGGGAAATAAGGGGCGCAAGCAGGGGGATTCGTCCCCCTGCCACCTCTGGCGGCGGTGCACCCCGTGGTCATGCTCCATCGACACGCGAAAAGGCCCGGTGGATTGCTCCACCGGGCCTTTTTCAGCGCATCGCCCAATCAGGCGGCGACAGCGACCTTCTTGGCCAGCTCGCGCTTCACCTTCAGCGCGCGCGGGCTCAGCTTGATATCGGCAGTCTTCAGCAGCCAGGTGTCGAGGCCACCAACGTGCTCCACCGAACGCAGGCCGTGGGCCGAGACGCGCAGCTTGATGCCGCGATCGAGGCCTTCGGACAGCAGCGTGACGTTCTGCAGGTTGGGCAGGAACACGCGCTTGGTCTTGTTGTTGGCATGGCTGACGTTGTGGCCGACTTGGCGGCCCTTGCCAGTCAGATCGCAAATACGGGACATGGGTGTTACTCGCTCAAAAAGAATCTGTAGCCCGTCAGACGGGTGAGGGAGCGCGCATAACGATTCGTGTGGAAAAGGTCAAGTTGCGCTTGGCCTTTTGCTCAGCTAGCCCTTGACCCATGACGCGATGGCCGCTTCCCCCCCCGATGCAACGCGCGCTGGATGAAGCGCGGGCCGCCGCCGATGCGGGCGAGGTGCCGATTGGCGCGGTGATCGTCAAGGACGGCAAAATCATCGCCGCCGCGCATAATCTGCCGCGCACCCGATGCGACCCCACCGCCCATGCCGAAGTGCTGGCGATTCGCGCCGCCGCCGCCGCGCTGGGCAACGAACGGCTGGATGATTGCGACCTGTGGGTCAGTCTGGAACCTTGCGCCATGTGCGCGGGGGCCATCGTCCACGCCCGGATCGCACGGGTCTATTACGCGGCCAGCGATCCCAAGGGCGGCGCCGTGGCGCATGGCGCGCGGGTGTTTGATCAGCCCACCTGCCTGCACCGCCCCGACGTCTATTCCGGCATGGGCGAGGATCAGGCCGCCGCCCTGCTGCGAGCCTTCTTTCAGGCGCGCCGGGCCTAATCCTTCCGCCCGACCTCAATCCAGGCGCGGCTGGACGGGCGCAACAGGGCAACCACGCTGGCCAACAGCGCGCCGAAATACAGCACGTCATACAGCACATCGGCCACCACCAGTTGCCCGGCCAGAAAAGCCTGCATCGTTTTGGGCAGACCCATCAGCGAAAACACCGCGATCCCCACCCACAGCCAGAGCGCCGATGGTTTGCGCCGCCGCGAAGCCATGAACCACACCAGCAGGCCGGCCCCGATGATCACCGTCGAAATGCTCGCCGCAATCGCCAGCGTATAAGGCTCCCCGCCGGGCTGAGCCGCGATGGCGGCCTGCAATTGCAGCAGCGTAAAGCCGGTGCGCGCGACATAGAGGGCCAACGCCAGAAGGGCGAAGACATCAAACCAGACAAGGGATTTGGGGCGCATCAGAGGCTCCTGTGGGGACTGTGGCCATGGTGCCAGCCTGCGCGGCCGCAATCAATCCACGGCGACGAAATCGAGGCCGATATCCGCCGCCGGGGCGCTTTGCGTCAGGCGGCCGACCGAGACGTAATCGACGCCGCTGGCCGCAATCGCGGCGATGGTGTCCAGCCGCACGCCGCCGCTGGCCTCGCAGGGCACGCGCCCGGCCACCTGCGCCACGGCCTGCCGCAACAAATCCGGCCCCATGTTGTCGAGCAGCAGATGCGTCGCGCCCGCGTTCAGCGCTGGCTCGATCTGGTCTAGGTGATCGACCTCGCAAATGATGCTGGCCACGCCCGCCGCCTTGGCGCGGGCCACGGCGGGGCCAACGCCGCCCGCGATGGCGACATGGTTGTCCTTGATCATCGCGGCATCCCACAGGCCCATGCGGTGATTGGTCGCCCCGCCCATCCGCGTCGCGTATTTTTCCAGCACGCGCAGGCCGGGGATCGTCTTGCGCGTATCGAGCAGCACCGTCTTGGCCGCGCCGATGGCATCCACATACTCGCGCGTCAGGGTGGCGATGCCAGACAGATGCTGCACGGTGTTGAGAGCGCTGCGCTCCGCCGTCAGCAGGGCGCGGCCATGGCCGGTGATGCGCATGATCTGCGTACCGGGGGCCACGCGGTCGCCATCCTGAGCCAGCAGCTCAACCTCTGCCGCCGGATCGAGATGACGGAAAAACGCCGCCGCAATCGGCAGCCCCGCCACGGTGATCGCGTCGCGGCTGTCCATCACGCCCACAAAGCGCGCATCGGCGGGAATCACGCTCTCGCTCGTCACATCACGCCCGCCGCCGGGCCAGCCTTCGCCCAGATCTTCGGCAAGGGTGGAACGGATAAAGACGGGCAGGTCGAAGCCTTGGAGGGAGAAGGTCATGGGTGGGCGTATAAAGGGGGGCGCGGGAAAATGCGAGAGTGTTCGCCCCTCACCCATCAATGCACAAACCGCGCCACCACATCGCGATACGACCGCGACACTTTCACATCCGCGCCCGATTCCAGCACGAGGAAACATTCCCCGTTGGTATGCGGCTTTACCTGCCGCACCAGATTCAGGTTCACGATCCACGACCGGTGCACCCGCTGAAACACGCGCGGGTCGAGGCGGCGTTCCAGATCCTTCATCGTTTCGCGCAGGATCATCGAATTGTCGGCGGTGTAGATCACCATATAGTCGCCCGCCGCCTCGATGCGCTCGATACTGTCCACATCCACGCGGAAGATCTGGCCGCGATCCTTGATGTTGAGCAGCTTTTCATAGCGGTCGGCGGCCGGAACGCCCGCCTCGTCCTCCAGCGTTTCCATGGCGTCGGGCGCCACTTCGGCCAGCACGGTTTTCAGCTTCTCGGCCTCCTCGGCCAACCGCTTTTCGCCCAGCCGGTTGCGCACGCGTTCGAGCGTGTCGGCCAGCTTGTCCTCGTCCACCGGCTTCATCAGATAGTTCACCGCATTGGCCTCAAAGGCGCGCACGGCGTGTTCCTGATAGGCGGTGACAAAGACGAACAGCGGCGGCTCGATATCCATCACGCCTTTCACCACCGCAAAGCCATCCAAGCCCGGCATCTGGATGTCGAGGAACACCAGATCGGGCTTTTCGGTCTTGATCTTGCGGATCGCCTCGCGCCCGTTGCTACAGGTGTCGATGATTTCCACATCGGCGAATTTGGCAAGCCGCAGTTGCAGGCCCTGAATGGCCAGTTTCTCATCATCGACGAGGATAGTGCGGATGGTCATGCGAGATGTCCTGTCTGGTGCCGCCTTTTGGCGGTCTGATGGTGTGGATTCACACGGCGGATGCTGAACGGGGCGTGACCGGCGCGACGGTTCCGGCCACGGAGGCGGGGGCCTCCTTCTTTTCAAACGGAATTTCGATGGTGACGGCAAAGCCGCCCTCGGGCGGTTCATAGGTTTCAAAGCGGTGGGCGCCGCCATAGGCCTGCCCCAGCCGGTCGCGGATATTGGCCAGACCGACTCCGGTGGACACCTGCTCGCCGCCATCAAAGGTGATGCCGCTCAGGCGCCGGTCGGTCTGACTTTGCAGGCCGGGGCCGGTGTCGGACACGGTGATGCGCAGGTTTTGCCCGATCCGGCCAGCCGCGATGGTGATTTCCGCGCCCGATTCCTGCGGGCTGACCGCATATTTGATCGCGTTTTCCACCAAGGGTTGCAGCAGGAGCGAGGGCAGCAGCCCATCCTCGCAGCCCTCATCAATGCGGAACGTGGTGCGCAGCCGCTCCTCAAACCGCATCAGCTCGATGCCCAGATAGAGTTTCAGCGTCTCCACCTCCTGCGCCACGGTCACCCGCCCAGTGGGCTGGTTCACCAGCGTATAGCGCAGGAAGGACGACAGCCGGGTCAGCATCGCATTGGCCGGCTCGGTCTGTTTGAGCAGCACCAGCGTCGAGATCGAATTGAGCGTGTTGAACAGGAAATGCGGGTTGAGCTGATAGCGCAGCATCGCCAGTTGCGCGCTGGTCGCCTGATTTTCCAGCCGCATCAGTTGGTCATTCTGCTCCTCGATCCGCAGAAAGAAGTTGATCGCGTAATAGAGCGCCGACCATGCCCCCAGCAGCGTGGCGTCGAGGTAAAACACCCCGATGAACAATTGCGCGAAACTCGCCTCGGTATCCGGGCGATACAGCGCGATCACCCAGCCATCCATGAAGGCATAGAGCGACACCGCAACGGGCAGCACCACCCCGGTAATCCCCCAAGTGACCAAGGGGCGCAGGCCGATCAGTTGATGATAGATCACCGCCAGCAGCAGCGAGATCGAAAAGCCGGTGATCGTGGCGATCAGCACCAGCACCAGAAAGCTGGGCGGTTGGCCATTGGCCAGCACCGACATCGAGCGCATC
>Ga0302262_10000649_pt1 | contig 14707 bp, 22 predicted proteins | sample II_Fen_E3_4_FD_194557 | JGI IMG/M metagenome (GOLD analysis project Ga0302262, IMG submission 194557) | Peat permafrost microbial communities from Stordalen Mire near Abisko, Sweden - II_Fen_E3_4 | ecosystem: Environmental > Terrestrial > Soil > Wetlands > Permafrost | place: Sweden: Abisko...
CGGTTTGTCGTTGCTATCGGTCATCTCGTCAAACAGCCCTTCAGTCTCAATTCGGTCCGGCCACCGACGCAGCGTCGGCAGCCTCATCATGATGTGCGTCTTGCCCGGCGGCGGTGTCAGCACCGGCCTGGCCCAGATAATGGTTGAGGCGCGCGAGGCAGGGGGCCAGCCTTTCGGTGGCGGCCCGGTCAGTCAGCGCCAGATGCACGACATTCTCGCGGCCCAATGCCACAGACAGGGTCGCCCGGTCCAGTGGCAAGGTGATCCCCGTTGCGCCGCTGCCTTCCAGCTCGCGACCCACGCGCCAGGCCTGGTCCAGCTTGCGATTGCCGTCTTCCCCGGCGTCGCTGGCATGGGCCAGCCAGGCCACTTTGCCCATGCGCGCGTTTTCGGCAATGCGGTCCGATCCCACCAGCAGGCGGCCCGAACGCATTTCCAGCCCCAGCCGGTCGGTAAAGGCGCGCAGCAGGGCGGCCTCGATTCGCTCGGGCAAATCCTCGGGAATGGTGATCTTCGCGCCCTTGTAGGCACGGGCCAGCGCGCCCTTCAGGCGGCCCTTGGCGATGGCGGCTTCCAGTTCGGCGCGGTTCACGCCGATCCAGCTCCCGCGCCCCGGCGCCTTGGCCAGAGCATCGGGGGCGACATAGGCCACGCCATCGGGGCCGTCGGGCGAAATCGCCAGACGGATCAGGTGCCCACGCGGGGCCACCTCACCGGAAAGGATACATTTCCTCTCCGGTCCGGTGTCAGCGATGTCGGCGCTTACGCGGTCATTGCGAGGAATCCGCATGGGCGGCCTCCTCATCAGTGAACCAGTGAGCACGGGCGGCCATGATGATCTCGTTGCCCTGCTCCTCGCTCAGTCCATATTCGCCCAGCACGCCACCGCGCTGTTCTTCGCGCTTGTCCTCACGCTTGTCGTCGCGTTTATCATCGCGCTTTTCGCTGCGACGGCGCTGGTCATTGCTGCGCTTCTTGGCGATCAGCTCGTCGGTGGCCAGATCGGCCAGATCGTCGAGAGTCTTGATCCCCGCCTTGCCCAGCGTCACCAGCATGGTTTCGTTGAGATGCGGCAGTTCGACCAACGCATCCTCGACACCCAGAGCACGACGCTCTTCGCGGGCGGCTTCCTCGCGGCGGTCGAGGGCTTCCTGCGCGCGGCTTTGCAGCTCCTGCGCCAGATCCTCGTCAAACCCTTCGATCTGGGCCAGTTCGGCCAGCTCGATATAGGCCACTTCCTCCAGCTCGCTGAAGCCTTCGGCCACCAGCAACTGCGAAAGCGTCTCGTCAACGTCGAGCTCTTCCTCGAACATCTTGGACTTTTCGGCAAATTCCTTCTGACGCTTCTCGCTGGCTTCCGCCTCGGTCAGAATGTCGATCTGCTTGCCGGTCAGCTGGCTGGCCAGACGCACGTTCTGGCCGCGACGGCCAATGGCCAGCGACAGCTGATCATCAGGCACCACCACCTCGATGCGGGCGTCTTCCTCGTCGATCACCACGCGGCTGACGGTCGCGGGCTGCAACGCGTTGACCACGAAGGTCGCGGCGTCATCGCTCCACGGGATGATGTCGATCTTTTCGCCCTGCAATTCCTGCACGACAGCCTGCACGCGGCTGCCCTTCATGCCGACGCAGGCACCGACCGGGTCGATGCTGCTGTCGCGGCTGATCACGCCGATCTTGGCGCGGCTGCCCGGATCGCGGGCGGCGGCCTTGATCTCGATGATCGAGTCGTAGATTTCGGGCACTTCCTGCGCGAACAGCTTCTTCATGAAGTCGGGATGCGCGCGGCTCAGGAAAATCTGCGGGCCACGGTTCTGGCGCTCGACCTTCAGGATCAGTGCGCGGACGCGCTCACCCACGCGGGCCGCTTCACGCGGGATCTGCTGATCGCGGCGGATCACGCCCTCGGCGCGGCCCAGATTCACGATCACGTGGCCGAATTCGACCGACTTGATCACGCCGGTGACGACTTCGCCCGCGCGGTCCTTGAACTCGGCATACTGACGGTCGCGCTCGGCATCGCGCACCTTCTGGAAGATCACCTGCTTGGCGCTCTGCGCGTCAATGCGGCCCAGATCGACCGGGGGCAGCGGATCAACGATATAGTCGCCGATCTTCGCGTCCTTTTGCAGCTTTTCAGCCTGCTTCAGGTCCACCTGCTTGAAGTAGTCCTCGACCACCTCGACCACTTCCACCACGCGCCACAGGCGCAGATCGCCGGTGCGCGGATCGAGCTTGGCACGGATGTCGTTTTCCGCACCATAGCGGTTGCGCGCAGACTTCTGGATCGCTTCTTCCATCGCCTCGATAACGATCGCCTTGTCGATCATCTTCTCGGTGGCGACGGCGGTCGCGATCGCGAGCAGCTCGGCGCGGTTGGCGGAAATTGCACTGGCCATGGTCAGTCTTCCTGCACTTCGGTTGATTCGTCGATCTCGTCGAAGCTTTCGTCGATCTCGATAGGCTTGGTCGCCGCCAGCAGCTTGTCGGTAAACACCAGCTTGGCGGCATGAATATCCGTCAAAGGAAACGACACGCGGCCCGACTTCTTGTCGTCGAGCACGATCAGATCACCCTCTAGGCCGATCAGATCCCCCTGCAACGATTTGCGGTTGCCTTCCACGGGGGTGATCAGCGTCACCTTCGTCTCGTGCCCGGCCCATTGGGCAAAGTCTTTGAGGCGAGTCAGCGGCCGGTCGATGCCGGGCGAGCTGACCTCAAGGCGGTAGGCCTCCTCGATCAGCGTCTCGCCAGACTCTTCCAGCGCATCGATCTTATCAGAGATGCGATGCGAAAGCACCACGCAATCCTCGATCACCAACTGGCCCGTTTCGGGGCGCTCCGCCATGATCTGGAGCGTATGTTCCTCATCGCCCACTTCGCTCTTGCCGAAATAGAGCACACGCACAAGGTCCAGACCCAGAGCCTTGATCTCCGGTTCGATCACTTCGGTAATGCGCGCGATATTGGGCATGAATTCTCCGATTTGCCGACAAAAACGTAAAGCGAACCCCGCCGGCCCCTCTCGGCGCCAGCCCGGCTTTGCTTCACAATGTCGGGATGGATCGGCCCTCTACGCCGGTTGCGCGGGGAATGCAAGGGGGGGATGGCAGGTTACGCGCTGGTCTCAAGGGGGCGGAGCAATTTGCGCAAATAGAACAGCCAGCAATGCGCCACCGCCGCGCCAAAAATCGCGCCAAGACCCGACATGGCCGCAACACCTGCAAGCGTTGCCTGAGGCGGCCTTGCTGATACACTTTCAATAAAACCCAAGCCATTCATCATCACCGCGCCCGCCACCGCGCCAAACGCCCCGGCCAGCCAAACGCCATGCCGCCCCAGCAAAACCCGCCGCCACAACAGCGACACGGGCACACCCAACACCAGTAAGCCAACGAGGCACAGCACCATTTCAATCGGCAAGCCCATCAGCAAAATCAGGGCCGCACCCAACACCACCTCTGGATGCGCCTGCCCCAGAATTGCTCCAACCGGCAGCCAAATAAAGCCGGCCACAGCAAGGATAAGGATCGCCTGCATAGGCCCTAGCAGGCTGCATAGCAGCACATGCCAAAACCAGTCCCAGACGATCCTAGGCCTGCTCACGCCCCACCGCCCCTTCAACCCGCGCCAGCACGCCCGCCACCGCCTTGGCGGCTGCGCTGCGCCCGGCAAAATCGGCCAGGGGCGCCTGATGTGTGCCCATTTGCTCCACCACGCTGGCGTGGGGGATCGCGGGCCAGTCGGGGTGCGCGTCGGCCACTTCGCGGTGCAGCGCCTTGCGCCGGTCCACCATCGAGAGCACTGGCAGGACCACGGGCGCCTTCTTGCCCCGTGCCTGCGCGAGATGCTCCTCCACCTGATCCAGCGTGCGCAAGGCCAGTGGCGCGGGGACGAGGGGGACCACCAGCAGATCGGCGGCGCGGAAGATCTGGTCTGAAATCCCGCCCAGCCCCGGCGGGCAATCGACCACGATCCGGTCGTAATCGGGGGTCAGCCGGTCGAGGATTTTCTTGAGGCGCTTGGGGCTATCATCGGTCAGATCGCTTTCGAGATGGCGCAAGGACAGATCCGCCGCGATCAGGTCCAAGTCCTGCCAATCGGTGGGCGCGATTGCCTCGGCCAGATCGGCATCCTTGGCGAAAATCTTCTTGGCCTTGGCCGCCGCGCCGCTTTGCCCCAGCAAGAATGCCACCGCCCCTTGCGCATCAATATCCCAGATCAGCGTGCGCAGGCCCCGCTCGGCCAGCCCATGCGCCAGATTGACCGCCAGCGAGCTTTTGCCCACCCCGCCCTTCATGGAATAGACCGCGATAATCTTGCCCATCATGCGCCTCGCTGCTTGCCAGAGGCCCGAGCCTAGACCCGCCGCCAGCGCCTTACAACAGATGATGCTTGCGCATGGTGTGGCGCAATTGATCATAGGTGAGGCCCAGCGCTTTGGCCGTCTGGCGCTGGTTAAACCGGTGCCGGGCCAGCGCCGCTTCGACAATCGCCTTCTCGTGCGCCTCCACCGCGCCGCGCAGATCGGTGATCGCTGCCAGATCGCCCGCCATCACCGGCGCGGTGCCCGGATCGCTGGCCGCCTCGCGCATTGGCTGGGCAGGTTTCCATGGCGAATCGAAGGGGTCAAAGGTGATCTCGGCCACGGGCCTGTCGGGCAGATCCCAGCGATAGACGGCCCGCTCGATCACATTGCGAAGCTCGCGCACATTGCCCGGCCAGGCGTATTTTTCCATCGCGGCGCTGGCGGCGGGGGTGAAGCCGGGCCAGCGCTCCCAGCCCATTTCGCTGGCCATGCGCCGGCCGAAATGTTCGGCCAGCACGGGGATGTCTCCTTCGCGCGCGCGCAGGGGGGGCAGGGTGATGACTTCGAAGCTGAGCCGGTCGAGCAGATCGGGGCGGAAGCGGCCTTCGCGGGCCATGCGGGGCAGATCCTCATTTGTGGCGGCCACGATGCGCACATCGACGCGGATCGGGCGGCTGGAGCCGATGCGGGCCACCTCGCCATATTCGACCGCGCGCAGCAGGCGTTCTTGCGCGCCCATGCTGAGCGTGCCCAGCTCATCGAGGAACAGGGTGCCGCGATCGGCTTCCTCGAACCGGCCGGCGCGGGCGCGGGTGGCGCCGGTGAAGGCGCCCGCCTCGTGCCCGAACAATTCGGCCTCGATCAGGGTTTCGGGCATGGCGGCGCAGTTGAGCGTGACCAGCGGCTCATCCCAACGCGCGGACAGGCGGTGGAGGCGTTCGGCGATCAGTTCCTTGCCGGTGCCGCGCTCGCCAATCACCAGCACCGGGCGGCGCAAGGGTGCGGCGCGGCTGGCGCGTTCGACCGCATCGAGGAAGGCAGAGGATTGGCCGATGAATTGCGCGTCGCGGGTGCTGGCCATAAAGCGCCGATCCTTGGTGAAATTTCCTGAAATCTGGCAAATATTGCCGAGATCGTCAAGGCGCCATGCCCGGATTTCCGCGCCCTGCGCTATTTGGCACAGGCTTTGCAATTACCATGGCATGACCAAGCATTCGCCCATCATCCCCGATCCCGACGCCCTGCCCCCTGGCGCGGCGATCAGCGCCCCGCAGCCCCCTGCGGCGCGCGCCTTGTCGGATGATGGCGCGGTGGCCGGGTCGGAGCCTGCACCCCTTCCCCCCCATCAGAACGGCGCCTACCCCTTGCGGCGTTCCGACAGCAGCGCTCCGGCCCGGTCTTTTTTATCCGGCGCCCCCGCCAAGCCGCTGAGCAGGCTTGACAGCGAGGTCGAAAAACTCCGTCTCTTCGCCCAAGTTTTTTCTCATTCGGAAAGCCATCCCATGAGCATCTTCAGCCGCACGCGCGACATTATCGCCGCCAATTTCTCCGATCTGCTGGAAAAGGCGGAAGACCCTTCCAAGATGATCCGCATGATCATTCTGGAAATGGAGGAAACGCTGGTGGAGGTGCGCGCCAGTGCCGCCCGCACCATTGCCGATCAAAAGGAAATGCGCCGCCATATCGCCAAGCTGGACCGGCTGCAGGCCGATTGGGCCGACAAGGCGCAGCTGGCCCTGTCGAAGGATCGCGAGGATCTGGCCCGCGCCGCGCTGGTGGAAAAGCGCAAGGCGGGCGACATGGCCGATCAGTTGAACAGCGAGGTGGCGGTGCTTGATGATTCGCTGCGCGCGTTTGAGGCCGATATCGACAAGCTGCAGACCCGCCTGCGTGAGGCGCGCAGCCGTCAGACCGCGATTGCGGCAAGGCTGGAGAGTGCGGAGAACCGGGTGAAGCTGCGCACGCTGTTGGCATCCGAGCGGGTGGATGAGGCGATGGCGCGGTTTGACGCGCTGGAGCGCCGGGTGGATTACACCGAGGGCCGCGCCGATGCGCTGGGCTTGGCGCAGGGGGGCAAGGCGAACCTGGCCGACGAGATCGCCGCGCTGGCCGCTGGCGACAAGGTGGATGACGAGCTGGAAGCCATGAAGCGCGCGCTGAGCGCCAAGAAGGAGGGCTGAGCGCCATGGATATCGAGGGAGTCGTTGCCATCGGCTGCATCTTCATCGGCCTGCCTTGGCTGGTGTTTCACTATGTCACCAAATGGAAGACCGCCGCCACGCTGACCGGCAGCGATGAGGCCTTGCTGGAAGAACTCTATCAGCTCGCCCGCCGTCTGGATGAGCGGATGGATACGGTCGAGCGCCTTGTCGCCGCCGAGCATCCGCAATTCCACCCCGGTGTGCCGCTGCCCGACCGCGAAACCGACAATCTGCCGCTGCGCGAAATCGAACGCCTGCGCGCCCAGAAGGGAGCACGCTAATGTCTGTCCACACCCGTTTTTACCGCGACAAGGCCAATGGCAAGTTCATGGGCGTGTGCGCCGGGATTGCCGATTATACCGGGATTGATGTGCTGTGGGTGCGTGTGGCCACGCTGGTGCTGCTGTTTGGCAGCGGTGGCTCGGCTTGGCTGGCCTATTTCGCCATCGGTTTTCTGGCCGAGAAAAAGCCGCGTGAGCTGTATGTTGACACCGAGGAGCAGAAATTCTGGCAAGGCGTGCGCCAGTCGCCCAGCCGCACCGCCCGCGAAGTGCGCGCCAATTTCCGCGACATCGACCGCCGCCTCGCCTCGGTGGAGGCCTATTACGTCTCCTCCAACCCGCGTCTGGCCGATGAGATCGAAAAGCTGCGCTAAGCCAATTCAACAGGGGTAAGAGATATGTCCGCAGGAGAATTGGGCGTTTTGGTGCCGATTGTGGCGATGAGCATCCCGATCGTGGCGATCTGGACCAAGCACAAGACCCGCATCGCCGAAATGCAGATCCGCGCCACCGCCAGCGATACCGCCGAAAAGGCCGCGCAATATGCCGCCAAGACGCAGGATCTGGAAAACCGGGTGCGCGTGCTGGAGCGGATCGTGACCGATGGGGGCTATGATGTGGCTGCGCAAATCGAGGCGCTGCGCGATGTGCGCGAAGTGGAAGGCGCCCGTGGCGCCCTGCCCACGCGCGATCCACTGAATTAAATCCGGAGCCAAACGATGAACTGGGCCGAAGCTGTTGTCCTGATCGTGATCATCACCTCGATCGCCAAGATTTTCCGCAGCCGCCACAAGGCGCAGATCGAGATCGGCCTGCGCGGGGCGGACATCACCGCCCCCAGCGCCGAGACGCAGGCGCTGCGCCGCGAAGTGGCGGAGCTGCGCGAGCGGATCAAGGTGCTTGAACGCATCGCCACCGATGGCCGCGCCAGCCGCGATCTCGCCGCCGAAATCGAAAACCTGCGCTGAAAGACCCCACCTCATGCTGCATGATCTGCTTCACGCTCTGGCCCCGCTGATGTGGACGGGCGTGGCCATCACCTTTTTGGTGCTGCGCCATCGCCGCCGCATGGCCGAAATCGCCTATGGCCAGCCCCCTGCCCCGGCCGCCAGCCAGCGCGAGCTGGAGGAACTGCGCGAGCGCATCCGTGTGCTTGAGCGCATCGCCACCGATGGCCGCGCCAGCCGCGATCTCGCCGCCGAAATCGAGGCTCTGCGCGCCCGATAAGCCGCAGCGCCCCCTCCCCCGGAGCCGCCCCCCATGGACAATCTTTCCCAAGCCGAACTGCTCACCGCCCTCACCGCGCTGGCCATGGTCAGCCTTGCCATGTTGCGCGGCTGGTCGCTCTGGCTGGCGCTCAAGCATCGCGAGCTGGATATCGCCAGCAAGGCCGATCTGGCCCAGCCCTCCGTCTCCAGCCGGATCGAGATCGCCGATCTGAAAGAACGCCTGCGCAAGCTGGAAGCCATCGCCGCCGGGGTAGACCTGTAAGCTTCGCGCCGCTATCGCCCCCCCTATGCGCACCCTATCCGATATTGCCGAGGAATATGACTTCCTCGAAGCCGATGAACGCTACCGCCTGCTGATCGAGCTGGGCCGCGAGCTGGAACCCATGCCCGACGCGCTCAAAACCGATGCGACTTTGGTGCGCGGGTGTTCGGCCAGCGTCTGGGTCTATCCTGTGGCCGACGCCGGCGATCGCCTGCGCTTTCTGGCCGACAGCAACGCCGCCATCACCAAAGGCATCATCGCGCTGGTGCTGTGCGTGGTGCAGGGGCAGCCCGCCGCCAGAGTGGCCGCGATGGATATTGCCGGGGCGCTGGAGCCGTTCGATCTGAAAAACCAGCTTTCGAGCAACCGGACGCAGGGCGTGCCCAACATGATCGCGCTGATCAAGGCCCATGCGGAGCGGATGGTTTCCGGGGGGTGATTTTTTGGGGAGTTTGCCTCCGGCGGGTTAAGGGCGGAGGCCCTTAACAATCCCATGCTTTGGCGGGGTTGTGCTGGAAACGCGGCGTTGGGTTGGAAGGCGATGTCGCGGATTTTAATAGCCGCTGCGCGGCGGGGGGATGGCTGGGGAGCGGACATTGACCCAGCGTTGATTATGACCGAAAGTGGTGGGGAGCGGTCGTTAGGGAAGTGGCAAAGCAGCAGTCCCCGTGCCCCATGCAGTCGTGACGAACTCGACCGATGTTTGATGGCTGCGGATGAGCCTCATATACCCGTGCACCCTTGAGATGCGCTCCATCGTCAAGCTGGATGGATCGAGGCGGATCAATACGTACCCAGATTTCCAGAACCCGATCTTCCGCATAGGAATGAGTATCTTGCCATCATGCAACAGCGGTGAGGGATCGAACTTCTCGCCGACTATGGAGTTGCCGTTGACGGCTAACGAACATGCTTGGGGTCCTCCCTGGCCAACCTCCATACAGTCTGAGAACTCCAAGGTTTGGCCATTAAGATTGATCTGCATGGTCGTACTCCCACCTTGTTTTTAAGAGCCTGTCGTGATGTTCGCAAGTGGGGCGCCCGCCGCATTTTCTTCCCGCGAAGCGGAATAGCTGCCCTCAGCGGGGCGTGCTTACACTGTGCCGCCACCCATACGCGACGTGGACAGGCATGGGATTGTTAAGGGTGTAACACCCTTAACCCGCCGGAGGCATTCCAACCAAAATCACTCCAGCTCCGCCTCCCGCACCACCGCGATGCCGGCTTTTCTCTGCTCGGCCAGCTCGCGCTTTAGCGCCGCCGGATCGCGGGCGAAGACGAAGCCGAAGGACACGCCGCCTTCTTTGCCCACGGTGGCGTGGTGCAGCTTGTGGGCTTGGACGAGGCGCTTGGCGTAGCCGTGTTTGGGGATGTAGCGGAAGTAGCGCTGGTGGATCAGGCCGTCGTGGATGAGGGAGTAGACGATGCCGTAGAGGAGGATGCCCAGACCGATCCATGTGCCCGGCTCCCATGCTGATGCGCCCAGCACCAGCGGGCTGCCTGCGGCGAAGGCGGAGATGCTCATCGCCGCGCCGACGAGGGCGTAGAGGTCGTTCTTCTCGAACATCCGGTTGTGGCGTTCGTGGTGGTCGCGGTGCCAGCCCCAGCCCCAGCCGTGCATGATATATTTATGCGCGCTCCACGCCACGCCTTCCATGGCGAGGAAGGTGGCGAGGATGGTGAGCAGGATCGCGGGTGTGGTCATCAGGCCTCTATACGCTGTCAAAGCGCGCGGCGCCACCAGCCCTATTGTCCACCCCGACGCCAATCACCCCTTGTTTTTCAGGCGCGCTCTGCCTAGTTCCGAAAACATTATGACGGACACAGCCAAGACGCTTTACGAAAAGATCTGGGACGCTCACGTGGTGGAGCGCCGGGATGATGGCACATGCCTGATCTGGATCGACCGCCACCTCGTGCATGAAGTGACCAGCCCGCAGGCGTTTGAAGCGCTGCGTCTGGCTGGGCGCAAGGTGCGCCGCCCTGATCTCACGCTGGCTGTGCCCGATCACAACCTGCCCACTACCGCGCGGCGCGATGGTGCGGGCCAGCGTATCCCGATCAAGGATCTGGAAAGCGCGCAGCAGTTGGAAGCGTTGGAGCGCAACGCCCCCGAATTCGGCATCCGCTACATCGCTGATGCCGATCGCGAGCAGGGCATTGTGCATGTGGTCGGGCCGGAGCAGGGATTCTCTTTGCCCGGCGCCACGATTGTCTGCGGCGACAGCCATACCGCCTGCCACGGTGGGCTGGGCGCGCTGGCCTTTGGCATTGGCACGTCCGAGGTTGAGCATGTGCTGGCCACGCAGACGCTGTTGCTCAAGCAGAGCAAGACGATGGAAGTGCGGGTTGAGGGCGAGTTGGGCGCGGGCGTTTCGGCCAAGGATGTCGTGCTGCATATTTGCGGCGTGCTGGGCGCGGCGGGGGGCACCGGCTATGTGATCGAATATACCGGCTCGGCGATCCGCAGCCTGTCGGTCGAAGGGCGCCTGACCATCAGCAACATGGCGATCGAGCATGGCGCGCGCGCTGGCCTGATCGCGCCGGATGACACCACCATCGCCTATGTGAAGGGCCGCCCCTATGCCCCCAAGGGCGAGAATTGGGACAAGGCCGTGGCTTGGTGGAAGAGCCTCGCCACCGATCCGGGGGCGAGTTATGACAAGACCGTGATCATCAACGCCGCCGACATCCAGCCGACGGTGACATGGGGCACCAGCCCCGAGGATACCGTGGCTATCGGCGGTGTTGTGCCCGCGCCCGACAGTTTCGCCGATCCCAGCAAGCAGGAAGCCGCGCGAAAGAGCCTGGATTACATGGGGCTGACGCCGGGGCAGAAGCTGTCCGAGGTTGAGGTGCAGAACGTGTTCATCGGTTCGTGCACCAACAGCCGCATCGAGGATATGCGCGCCGCCGCCGCCGTGGTGAAGGGGCGCAAGAAGGCCGACAATGTGCGCTGGGCGATCATCGTGCCCGGTTCGGGCTTGGTCAAGGCGCAGGCCGAGGCCGAAGGCTTGGACAAGATCTTCATTGAGGCGGGGCTGGAATGGCGCGAGCCGGGCTGTTCGGCGTGCCTTGCCATGAACCCCGACAAGGTGCCCGCGGGCGAACGCTGCGCCAGCACCTCGAACCGCAATTTCGTGGGCCGCCAAGGCCCGGGCGCACGCACCCATCTCGTTTCCCCCGCCATGGCGGCGGCGGCGGCGGTGACGGGGCGGCTGACCGATGTGCGAGAGCTTGTTTAAACCGGCAGAGGAGCCAGCCATGAGCGAGAACACCGAAGAAAAGACCCCGAAGCACAACTGGGCCGGGGCTGCCACGCTGGCGGGCGCGGCGATTGGCTCGGCCGCTCTGGCCGCTGCGCTGATCTATGTCAGCCGCCGCAAGGCCAAGCCCACCGATCCGGCGCCCCACCCTGAAGCCGCCGTTGAAACCGACTGAATTTAAAGGCTAGATTACCATGAAACCCATCAGCCACGTGGCCGGCACGGCGATCCCGTTTGGGCGCAAGAATGTCGACACCGATGTGATCATCCCCGCCCACTGGCTGAAAACCATCACCCGCGAGGGGCTTGGCAAGGGCGCCTTTGAAACGATCCGCGCCGAAGAGGGCAACCTGTTCGACGATCCCGCTTACAAGGGCGCGCAGATCCTGATCGCGGGCGATAATTTCGGCTGCGGATCGAGCCGCGAACATGCGGCCTGGGCTTTGCTGGATATGGGGATCACCTGTGTGCTGGCGCCCAGCTTTTCGGATATTTTTTCGGGCAATGCCTTCAAGAATGGCATCCTGACGGTGGTTCTGCCGCAAGAAGCGATCGACCGGTTGCTGGAGGTCGCCAAGACCGATCCTATCGACATTGATCTGGAAACCCAGACCGTCACCACCCCGTTTCAGGATCGCTTCACCTTTGACATCGATCCTTTCCGCAAATCCTGCCTGCTGGGCGGGCTGGATGAAGTGGGGCTGACGCTGGCGCGTGATGAGGCGATCCGCGCGCATGAGGCGAAGCTGGCGGCGGAGCTGCCCTTTATGGCGGCGCAGGCACCGGCATAATTTTCGCGCAATTTGAGACACCGCAAGGAACGAATCAGTCTCTCCCGCTTCAAGGGGTTTGTCGCAACGGTGGCTGTGCCAAATCGGGGGATTGAACCGGCGCCGTTGCGGCACTATCGCTTGAGGGCGCGCCAACCGGGCGCGCCAGCCACAATGCGGGGGAATCACCACATGACCACCTTCCAGGACCGCGAACGCGCGGAGGAAGCCAAGTTCGCTCACGACGAGGAAAATGAATTCCGCGTTCTTGCCCGCCGCAACCGGCTGCTGGGCACTTGGGCGGCTGAACGGATGGGCCTGTCCCCCGCCGAAACCGAAGCTTATGCCAAATCCGTCGTGCAGGCCGATTTCGAGGAATCGGGCGAAGAAGATGTTGTGCGCAAGATTCTGGGCGATCTGATCGCGGCGGCGGTCGATGCCAATGAAGGCGAAGTGCGCACCGCGCTCAAAGCCAAGGACGTTGAAGCGCGCCGCGCGTTGATCGGCGAAGCCTGAGCCAACCATCGGGCGCGCAAGCCAGCGCGCCCGCATTTTTCCAATACCAGCAAGGAATCCCCCCGATGCCTATGCCCGCCGCCCAAATCGAGGCCCTGATCCTCGCCGCCATTCCCGATGCGCAGGTGACCATCACCGATCTGGCGGGCGATGGCGATCATTATGCCGCCCATGTCATCTCCGCCAGCTTTACCGGCAAGCCGCGCATCGCGCAGCACAAGGCCGTGTTTGCGGCGCTGGGCGGGCGGATGGGGGGCGAACTTCATGCCTTGCAACTGACCACCGCCACACCCAATTAAGGCGGTAGAGCCGCCCCGGATTGACTGCGCCGCGAATGTTTCGCAAAACAGCCTTCCCCGATTTGGTCCGTTGCAGAAAGTTTTTCCCATGTCCGACGTTCAGACCCGCATCGCCGACATCGTCAATTCCAACGACATTGTGCTGTTCATGAAGGGCAGCGCCCTGTTTCCGCAGTGTGGTTTTTCCAGCCGCGCGGTGACGATCCTTGATCGCATCGGCGCGCCGTTTCACACGGTGGATGTGTTGCAAGACCCCGAAATCCGCGCCGGGATCAAGGAATTTTCCGATTGGCCGACCATTCCCCAGCTCTATGTGAAGGGTGAATTTCTGGGCGGCAGCGATATTCTGATGGAAATGTATCAGGCTGGCGAGTTGCAGGCCCTGTTGCAGGAAAATGGCATCGCCGCGCAGGGCTAAAGCCCCGCCCCGTGCCCAAGCAAAAGGCCGCCCCATCCGGGCGGCCTTTTTTGTGGGCAGGCCGCTGTTCCGCTTGGCGGGCGTCGGGCTTGCCATCGGCGCAATCGCCCATATGCTCGGCATCGTTGGATACGCATAAAGCCGCCTTGGCCTTTGGCCCAAGCTGCGCGACAGCCGTGTCTTGCGCCTTTGTCTGATCGGAGTTGCCATCTTGCCCCTCACCTTTTCCCGCCGCCTGATCGCCGCCGCCCTGTGCGCCTCCGCGCTGATCGCGCCACCGGCGCTGGCCAAGCCCGCGCCGATCACCGTCGCCCCGGCGCAAGGGGATGCCAAGGCGGGCTTTGCCGCCCATGCCATGGTGGCCGCCGCCAATCCGCTCGCGGTGCAAACCGGCCTGCGTATCCTGCAACAAGGGGGCAGCGCGGTGGATGCCGCTGTGGCGGTGCAGGCGGTGCTCGGGCTGGTCGAGCCGGAAAGCTCCGGGCTTGGCGGTGGCTCCTTCCTGGTGTTGTATGATGCCAAGACCCGCAAGGTGAGCGCCTATGATGGGCGCGAGGTCGCCCCCAAGGGGGCCAGCCCGCGCCAATTCCTTGGCGAGGATGGCAAGCCGCTGCCCTTTGGCACCGCCGTGGTGGGCGGCATCGCCAGCGGCGTGCCCGGCGCGATCGCCATGCTGGAGCTGGCGCAAAAGGAGCATGGGCGCCTCCCATGGTCCAGCCTGTTTGGCGAGGCGCGCAAGCTGGCCGATGAAGGCTTTCTCGTGACGCCCAAACTGGCCCGCGCCATCGTCAGCGCCGCGCCGCAAGCCAAGGGCGAAGACGCCCAAGCCTATTTCCACAAGGCCGATGGCACCCCCTATCAGGCGGGCGAGCATATCATCAACAAGCCCTATGCCGCCACGCTCGACCGCATCGCGGCGCAGGGTGCCAAGGGCATCCTGACCGGCCCGGTGGCCGAGCATATCATCGCCCGCCTCCACGCGGGCAGCCTGCCCAGCACGATGACGCTGGCCGATCTGGCCGCTTACAAGCCGAAGAAGACCGAGGCGCTCTGCCTGCCCTATCGCGTGCATCTGGTCTGCACCCCGCAGGCCCCGGCGGGCGGCGTCGCGGTGCAGGAGGCGCTCGGCCTGCTATCGCATACCGACATCGCC
>Ga0302262_10000650_pt1 | contig 14707 bp, 9 predicted proteins | sample II_Fen_E3_4_FD_194557 | JGI IMG/M metagenome (GOLD analysis project Ga0302262, IMG submission 194557) | Peat permafrost microbial communities from Stordalen Mire near Abisko, Sweden - II_Fen_E3_4 | ecosystem: Environmental > Terrestrial > Soil > Wetlands > Permafrost | place: Sweden: Abisko...
TCCGCTGGATCAGCACCCCGACGGGCCGCGCGAACCGGATGCGCGGGATGTACGTGCGCGTCATCACCGGCGGGACGGTCCGGGTGGGCGACCTCGTCCGCAAGGCCTGACGGCCGAGGATCGGCGTGACGAGTCGTCCGGCGACCGAACGGGGCGGCGCCGTGACGATCCGGTCGCGACGCGGCGGAACCGTGGCGGGTCGGCCCGATCCGGTCAAGTTCCCGGTCGCCCGGCGGTTGGTACGGCATGAGAGCGCACCGTTCGGTCGCGCAGCGGTCAGGCACTGATCCCGGCGCCGGCGACCTCCCGCGAGGTCGCCCTCGGCGTCCTACCAGGCATCGCCCACCCGCCACTCGCAGGTCAGCCCTTCGGTCAGCGTGAGCGGCGGCGTCCGCGGCGTGCGCAGGAACATGATCCCGTCGTCCTCGTCCTCCGTGCGGACCGCGGTCTCGACGGTGCGCACGAACGTCGGGCCGCACCAGCGCTCCCAGCCAAGGCGCTCGTACATCCCGTGGACGTCGGTGCTCAGCGCGCCGAACTCGAACGCGGCCCGGATGTGCTCACCGGCGGCCTGGAGGAGCCGCGTGGCGATCCCCCGGCCCCGCCAGGCCGGCAGCGTCGCGACCGCCTCGACGTAGCCGGTCCGCATCGGCAGCCCATCCGCCTCGAGGAAACGCTCGACCACCGATGCGTGTCCCACAATCCGCCCGCCTGCCTCCGCCACCCAGTGCACGCCGCCGAGGGCGTGGTCCACGTCATCCACCGTGAACTCCCCCGCCGGCCAACAGGCCGCGAACAGGTCTCTGAGCCGGGCGAGCTCCGCTGGGGTCAGCTCCGCGGAGGCGATGCGGCGGACGTCGAGCGGGTCAGGCACCGCGAGTCGCGGTCTCTTCCAGCCGTACCCCCACCAGCCGGGTCACAACGTCAGCGGTCAGTGGCCGGTCCGCGGTGAACTGGATCGTGGCCTTGCCGGTGCGGTACGGCGCAATCTCGTCGCCGAGCGCCGCCAGCACCGCACCGCTCGCGGGGAACAGGCTGAAGTGGTCCTTGTACGCACCGTACGAGACGAGGAACCGGCCGTTGACCTTGAACGCCGGCATGTCGTACGCGATCTGCTCGGTCGCCTCGGGCGCGGCGGCCCGGATGGTCGCGCGGAGCTCCTCGAGGACCGCGCGCTGGTCGTCCGGAAGCGCTGCCATGTAGGCCTCGACGGTGCCGTGCTTGACCATGCCTGCCTCCTTCCGCCGGGACGAACGTCCGGGGATCCTCCAATGCCATGCCGAACGGATGACGTCAGGACGCGGGTGGAACCTCGATGAGCCGCCCGTCCTGCCATGCGAAGTCCCAGGCGTCGATCGCCGGCGGCTCCACCCCCAGCGCGGTGAGCGCGGTGCACACCTGGCTCCTGTGATCGGTTCCGTGGTGCAGCGCCTGGGCGAACCTGATGCCCACCGGTGCATGGCTCTCGGACCGGTCGTCACGGAGTCGCACGACGACGACGTCAGGATCGAGGTCCTGTGCCAGCAGCCAGGACCATGCAGGCCCGCTCGCCTCCATCACCGACCGAAGCTCGCCGAGATCCATCCGGTCCTCGTCGATCACGGGGAAGCGTCCGGCGCTCAGGACGGAGAGATACGAGGCGTCCGCGCCCACCGTGTGGCGCATCGTCTCGAGGATTGAGCCGTAGGTCCCCGGTACGCCGGTCGCCAGCTGCTCCGGGCTGAGCGCGAGGCAGCTGTCGATCAGCCGCAACGTCGCCCAGACATGGTGCGCGAACGGGTCGGCAAGCAGCGATCTGGTCATCGGCGCACGCTACCACCCGGCGTCAACAGGTCCCGCGAGGGCACGCGAGCGGCCCGGCTCTCCCGCGGGCCGAGGGACCCCAGCGGTCAGGGGGCCGTGGTGGACCAGGGCACCTGCACGTGGAGCTCGGTCGCGACGTTCGGGCCGTTGCAGGGCGCCATGGTGATCTCCACGCCCGCGGGAGCCGTCGCAACGACGCGCCCCAGACCCGCCGGGAGGACGAGCGCGAGACGAACGGGTGCGACGGGGTCGGCCCCGCAGTAGTTCGTGAGCCCGGCCATGAGGAACAGGCTGCTGGCGCCGCCGGCGCGAAGCGTGAACAGCGGCTTAGCCGGCGATGCGCTCGCGGGGTTGCCGAGGTTGGCGGAATCGAGGAACACCGTGCCATGACCGTCCACGAGCTGGATTGCCGGTGTTCCGCTGACGAGGCAGCTGCCCGTGCCCGTGTTCCGGAGCCTGACCGTGCCGAACCTGGTGCCTGCAGCGCCCTGCCAGTCCATCACCTCCGCCTTGAGATCGCCTCCGGGGCACGCCTTGGGCGTGACGACGGCAACGGGCGACGGCGTCGGTGCGGCGGTCGGCGAGGGTGATCGCGTCGGCGAGGCCGAAGGCGCGCGCGACGGAGAGGGTGAAGGTGACGGTGAAGACGTCGCTGGCTCTGCGCTGGGCGACGGTGCAGGTACAACCACCGTCGCGGACGGCGGACCGCCCACGTTGCCCGGCTGGTGGGTCGAGAAAGCGAAGAGGGCGCCGGCGGCGATCGCGACGACCGCGGCGATGCCGATCAGGGCCCGGAGCGGACCACTCATGGACGAAGTCCTCCACGGCACGCGCACGGCGGCACGTCGTTGTGATAGCGATGGGATGGCAGCGAGGATGTTCGCGAGGGTCCCGTCCGGCGCGTCCACCGGTCCGTCCTCGAGCCATGCGGAGAGTCGCTGTTCGAATTCGGGCGGGGTGTTCATGCGGTGCGCTCCTTGGAGCTGATCGGGCGAGCGTCCGCTTCGATCGCGGCCCGAAGCTGGCGGGACGCGTAATGCAGCCGGGACCGAGCCGTCCCGACGGGGATCCCCAGGGTCGCCGCGATCTCCGTCAGCGGGTACCCCAGGTAGTGATGGAGGACGAGGACGGCTCGCTGTTCCGCTGACAGCCGGCGGAATCCGCGCTCCAGCTCGTCCCGATCGGCAAGGGAGACAGCCGTGTCCGGGACGGCGGCCGTGTCGGTCGGGATGAGGCGGACGCGGGCGGTCCAGCGTCGGTCGCGCCTCGCTTCCGTGTAGCAGGCGCGCACCACGAGGCTGCGGAGCCACGCGTCGAAGCGCTCCGGGTCACGCAGCGTCGGCAGGTTCTGCCATGCGCTCAGGAACGCCTGCTGCGTCGCGTCCTGGGCGCGGTGGGGGTCACGCAGGATGCGATACGCCAGCGCGTACGAGCGATCGACGGTCGCCGCGGCGAGCGCCGCGAAGGCATCCTCGTCACCGTGCTGCGCTCGTTCGACGAGGCCTGCCTGCATGTCGGCACCTGTCCCGGCCGCCAGTCTGGCTGCCTCACTGAGTATGAAGCCGCCCGATCACGGAACGTTCAATGTTCCATGGGATACGGTCGTGGCACGGCGACGCAGCAACTCGCCGAAGGTCCGGCTCACGGCCTCGTCGCGTCGGCCCCGCCCTCCACCCCGGCCGCCGCCACCAGCCGCGCCACCACCGCCTGCGTCAGCGTCCAGCCCTTGAGCGCGTCCTTCGGCAGCCGGATCCGGACCTGGTTCGAGGCGAACGTCATGTCCCCGGGCCGAACTCCAGGCAGCGGCACCCCGAACGACGGCGACAGCAGCTGCATCGCGGTCGCCCTGGAGAGCGACGCCCCGAACCGAACGACGAGCCAGCCCTCCTCGCGCGCCAGGGAGGCCACGCCCGCGGACTCCGCCGACAGCCGCATCTCCGCCACCTCGACCAGCCGCAGGACGGGGGCGGGCATCGGGCCGTACCGGTCCAGCACCTCCTGCCGGAACGCGGCGACGTCCCCCACGGTCCGCGTCCGGGCCAGCCGTCGGTACAGCTCCAGCTTCTGGGCCACCTCCGGCACGTAGTCGTCCGGCAGGTACGCGTCGACCGGGAGGTCCACCACCGCCTGCGGCGCCTCGCGGACCGGCACGCGGTCCTCGCGCCGCGCCTTCGCCTCCTCCACCGCCTCGGCGAGAAGGCGCGAGTACAGGTCGAACCCGACCGCCGCCATGTGCCCGGACTGCTCCCCGCCCAGGATGTTGCCCGCCCCGCGGATCTCGAGGTCGGCGAGCGCGATCTGGAACCCGGCGCCGAGCTCCGAGGCGTTGAAGATCGCCTGGAGCCGCTTGCGGGCCTCCTCGCTCATGCGCTCGCGCCGGCGGTAGAGCAGGTACGCGTACGCGCGCCGCGAGGACCGGCCGACGCGTCCGCGGAGCTGGTAGAGCTGCGCGAGACCCAGCGTGTCGGCGCGGTCGATGACGATCGTGTTCGCGTTCGGGATGTCCAGGCCGGACTCGATGATCGTGGTGCAGACGAGGACGTCCGCTGCGCCGTCGGCGAAGGCGAGCATGACCTTCTCGAGCTGCCCCTCGCCCATCTGCCCGTGCCCGACGAGGATCCGCGCCCCCGGCAGGAGCCGACGGAGCTGCTCCGCCTGGGCCTCGATGGTCTCCACCCGGTTGTGGACGTAGAACACCTGGCCGCCGCGGTCGAGCTCGCGAAGGACCGCGTCCCGGACCAGGCCGGCGGACGCCTCCGCGACGCGCGTCTGGATCGGCAGGCGATCCTCGGGCGGGGTCTCGATCACGGACATGTCCCGGATTCCGGCCAGCGCCAGGTTCAGCGTCCGCGGGATGGGCGTGGCGGAGAGGGTGAGCACGTCCACGGCCGATCGCAGCTGCTTCAGGCGCTCCTTCGCCGCGACCCCGAAGCGCTGCTCCTCGTCCACCACCACGAGCCCCAGGTCCCTGAACGCCACGTCCTTCGACAGGAGCCGGTGCGTCCCGATGACGATGTCCACGCCGCCGCTCGCGAGGCCCGCGACCGCCGCGTCCTGGTCCTTCGCGCTCACGAACCGCGAGAGAAGCCTGACCGTGATCGGGAAGGCCGCGAACCGCTGCGAGAAGGTGGCGAAGTGCTGCCCCGCCAGCACGGTCGTCGGCACCAGCACGGCGACCTGCTTGCCGTCCTGCGTCGCCTTGAACGCCGCCCGCAGCGCCACCTCGGTCTTGCCGTAGCCCACGTCGCCCACGACCAGCCGGTCCATCGGCCGGCGCGTCTCCATGTCCGCCTTGACCTCGACGGCGGCGCGGAGCTGGTCCGGCGTCTCCTCGTACGGGAACGACGCCTCCATCTCGCCCTGCCACGGCGAGTCGAGGCTGAACGCGAACCCGTCGGCCGCCTCCCGCTTCGCGTAGAGCCTGAGCAGCTCCTCTGCGAGGTCGGTGACCGCTTTGCGGACCCGCTGCTTCGTGCGCAGCCAGTCCGTCCCGCCCAGGCGCGACAGCTGCGGCGACTCCCCGCCCGAGTAGCGCGAGATCCGGGTGATCTGCTCCACGGGGACGAAGATCCGGTCCCCGGCCGCGAACGAGAGCTCCAGGTAGTCCCGCTCCTGGCCCTCCTCGCCGCGCCGGAGCATCTGCTCGTAGCGCGCGATGCCGTGGTCGATGTGGACGACCAGGTCCCCTGCCGTCAGCCGCTCCAGGATGTCGCGGGGGACGACGCGCCGCATCGCCTTCGGCCGCCGGACCCGGACGGTGCCGAACAGCTCGCGGTCCGTGACCACCGCCAGCCCGTCCGGGCCACCCTCGAAGCCGCCGTTGAGGCTCCGCTCCACCAGCGCGATGGCCCCGGGCGGCGGGGCCTCCGCGATCCGGTTGACGATGCCGACGGCGTGGCCGGCCTCGCCCAGGAGCTCCGCGAGGCGCGGCGCCTGGTCGCTCACCAGCACGACACGAGCACGCTCCTGGAGCCAGTGCTCGACGCCGTCCACCAGCCGTTCCGTCCGGCCGGGCGGCAGCACGGGATCGCGCCAGCCGAACAGGTCGCCCGAGGTGAGGCCCCTGGCTGCGTACGCCATCCCGTCCGCGGTGCCCGCCTCGGACTGCCAGGTGAGCTCCAGCGTGCGGGCGCCGTGGAGGCGCGCCTTCCAGTCGCGCGGCGGGAGGTAGGTGGCGGGCCAGTCCCTGGGCAGCTCACCGTTCTCGACCAGCTCTGCGCGCCGTTCGTCCGCCTGCCGCCAGAGGAACTCCGCGGCGTCGGCGAGGTCGCCGGGCTCGTCGAGGATGAACAGCGTGGATGGATCGAGGTGGTCCAGCCCGGTCTGCGGCGCGACGACGCGCGACCAGACCTCGGCGGCGTCACCGGCTGGGAGTGCGCGCCCCGCGGTCACGTGGGCCGCCCCCTCCGGCGCCGCGTCACCCGCGAACCGCGCCAGGTCCGCCGCGAGACGCTCCGGCAGCCGGGCGGCCATCCTCCCAAGGCGTGCCCTGATCTCGTCCACGCCACCCTGCGGGAGGAGGAACTCCGTCGCCGGGAGCAGCGCGACCTCATTGACCGGCTCCACGCTCCGCTGATCCGTCGGGTCAAAGGCGCGGAGCGAGTCGATCTCGTCGCCGAACAGCTCGATCCGGACGGGGAGCGCCGCCGACGGCGGGAACACGTCCAGGATCCCGCCGCGCCGCGCGAACTCGCCACGGCCGGCCACCTCCAGGACGGGCGTGTAGCCGCGCTCGAACAGCTCGGACAGGAGCGCGTCGAGGTTCACGCGCGAGCCGGGCCTGAGCGTCCGGATCTGGGCGGGCAGGTCCGACGGGGCGAGCGTCGCCTGGAGGAGCGCCTGGACGCTGGCGACCAGGACCTTCGCCCGGCCCCCGCGCCATGCCGCCAGCGCCGCCACCCGTGCGGCCGTCTCGTCGGGGACAAGCTCGGACCGCTCGTACGCGAGCGAGGTGCGCGGCTCCAGCACCGCGACCAGCGACGGGTCCCCCAGCCACGCGCCGAGCTCCTCCGCCACGCGGTCGCCGATCTCCGCGTCCCGGGCCACCCAGCAGATCCGCTCCCCGCCCGCGGCAAGGGCGATCGCCGCCGCGAGATACGACTTCGCCCCGTGCGGGACCGTCGTGAGCCCCACGTGACGCCCGTGGATCCCGGCCGCCGGCGCCGCGACGGGACCGAGCCGCTCCCGGAGCGTGGCGAACGAGCCTGTCTCGTGGAGCAGTCTCGGCAGGACGGCGAGATCCGGCACGCGCCGCCCGGCGCCGCCGCGGGAGGGCGTTCCCGCCCGTTCTCTCGGGGAGTGCGCGGCGGCCCGGCGACCGCGTGCGGCTCCGGCTGTGGCGACGGCACCCGTTGATCCCGGAGCGTCCGGCTCGGTCCGCCGCGCCGCCGGGTCCAGCAGCTCCACCTCGGCCTCGACCGAGGCGCGGTCCAGGTCGACCGCCTGCTCCCCGACCTCGGCCGCGGCCCGCCGCTCCGCCCAGTCGCGCGCGACCTTCTCGGCGAGCTTCCGCTCGCGCGTCGACCGTCCGCGGTACCGGTCGGTCACCGCCGGCCGCCTCTGTCGCGGCCGCCATCGCCACGCCCGCCCGCCGCATCGCCGCCCTCGCCATGGCCGGCCGGGTCGCCGCCCAGGATCCGGCGCCAGCCCGTCTTCGTCCGGCGCACGCCCGTCTCGTCTGCGGGCCCACCCACCTCGCCCGGCCCGGGAGCGTCCACGCCGTCCACGACCGCCGACGCCGGAGCCTGCAGCTCGAAGGGGTTGAAGCGGTTCGCCGCCTTCGACGTCCCATCGCGCGCCCACGCCTCCACGGCGTCGGCCGCCGCGTCCAGGAGGATTGGCAGGCGTGTCCGCTCGTCGGCCGCGAACCTCGAGAGCACGTGGTCGATCGCCCCACGCCCGGGCTCCCCGATCCCCACGCGCAGCCGGCTGAACTTCTCGGACTCCAGCTCCTCGATGATCGAGCGCAGCCCGTTGTGTCCGCCGTGGGACCCCGCCTCCCGGAACCGCAGCTTCCCGAACGGCAGCGCGAAGTCGTCCGCCACCACCAGGACGTCCGCCAGCGGCACGCGCTCGCGGGCCAGCAGCTTCCGCACTGCGACCCCGGAGTCGTTCATGAAGGTCAGGGGCTTCGCCAGGACGAGATCCAGGCCCTTGTACCGGATCTGGACGCTCTCGGATGCGTCGCGCTGGCGCCCGCGACCGGACCGCCCGGCCCGGTCCGCGAGCCGGTCCAGGACCATCCAGCCGATGTTGTGCCGCGTCTCCGCGTACTGGCTGCCCGGGTTCCCCAGGCCGACGACGAGCTTCACGTTCCGGATCCCACCTCGACGGCCGCGGACCGGACACCCCCGTCCGGACACGGCGAACGGCCCCGGGACCGGGTCCGACGGGGCTCGGACGACATGGTACCGAACCGGCTGTCCGACAGCACGGGCAGCCACCGTGCCGTCGGAGCCGTGCGGTCACCCGTGCGGGTAACGCGTACCGCCCGCGAAACGTCACATGCCCGGATCGCGAGCGGACCAGGCTTCCGCAGCGCCAGGGAGCACGAAGATGGGCGACGTCACGAGCGGGCGTCCCGGTCCCACCCCCACGAGCGCCGCGACGCGAGCCTCCGGTCGACGGAGCGTCCGGGCCCTTCCGGCGCTCCTCGCCATCGCCGCCCTGGTCGGGTCGTGCGCCGGGCCCGCACCCACCGTCCGGCCCTCGCCGGGCTCCACGACGTCCCCTGCCACCACCGCTGCCGCGTCCGGCGGGCCCACCGCTCCCGGGACACCGGCACCCACCCCCACGCCCGACCCCACCGCCTGGGCACGCCTGACGCTGGCGAACGCCCCGATCGTCGCGAACCTCGAGCCCACGAAGGCCAGCCGGGGCGGGGTCGCCCTGGACACTGCCTTCAAGCTGACCACCCTGGACGGGCGCGCGCCGGGCGACGTCGCTGCACACCTTGTCTCCGACCCGCCGATCACGTTCACGGTCGCCTCGACGGACGGCGCGACGGCGGTCCTCCGCCCGACCAGGAGGCTGCAGGCCGGCACGCTCTACCGCATCTCGCTTGCCCGCGCCGACGGCTCCATCGAGGCGACCTGGGCGGCGCAGACGGCGCTCCCGCTCGCGATCATCGAGACGATCCCCGGCGACAGCGCCACCGGTGTCCCGCTCACCGCCGGGATCGAGATCACGTTCAACCAGCCCGGGGTGACCGCCTCTGACCTCAGCAAGCACCTCACGATCGCGCCGGCGACCGCCGGGCGCCTCCAGGTCTCCGGTCGGACCCTCGTGTTCGTTCCATCCAAGCCGCTGGCGAAAGGCCGGGTCTACACGGTGACCGTGAAGCACGGGCTCCCGCTGGCCGGCACCGGCCAGGTCCTGCCGGGTGACGTGGTCGTCCGGTTCGAGACCCTGGCCACGCCCCCCTCCGCGGTGACCGTCAACCTGTCCAGGTCGTTCGTCGAGGCCAACCCGCGTGAGAAGGCCGCGATCGGCGTCTCGATGGACATGCCGGACGGCGCGAAGGCCCCGGCCTCGATCCCGATCACGGTCCACCGTCTCGCCGGCCTCACGGCCGCGATGGGCGCCTGGAAGACGGTCGAGAAGGCGCCTGACTGGACGCTCGTCTCCACCGCCGCGGCTGTCCCGACGGCCGGTCTGCCGCGGGTGGTCAAGGCCAGTGTCAAGGTCCAGGGCAGCGAGGACGGCCCCTCCTGGATCCAGCTCCCGAAGCGGCTCGCCGCCGGCTGGTACCTGGTCACCGAGACGTGGAGCGGCATCCCGCGCCAGGCCGTGCTGCAGGTCACGGACATAGCGACGTTCTCCATGCTGGGCGTGGGCAAGTCCGCGGTCTGGGTCAACGACCTCGCCACCGGCAAGGCCGCTGCCGGGGCCGCGGTCGCCATCGACGGCAAGCGCCTCGGCGGCACGGACGCCCGGGGCCTGCTTGTCGCCGCAACCCCGTCAGGGCTGAAGCTCGGGGAGGATCCTTCCTCGAGCCCGATGCTCGTCGTCCGATACGGGGCTCAATCGGCGTTCCAGCCGTTCTCCATGAGCCGGTACTGCGCCAGCTGCGGGAGCCCCACCGCGGACGACCAGTGGTGGCAGCTGTTCACCAGCGATCGATCGACGTTCCGCTCGACCGACACCGTCAACGCCTGGGGCATCGTCCGGAACAGGGAGACGGGAAAGGTCCCTTCGTCCGTGACAGTGACCCTGCGGGCCGGCGATGGGTCCAACGCGACCGACAGCGCGATCATCACGACCAGCGCGACCCCGGACAGCAACGGGGCGTTCTCGGTCCGCGTCGCGTTGAGGGATCTCCCAGTCGGCAGCTACCGCCTCGTGCTCTCCACGGGCAAGACGCGCCTGGGCGAGCTGTGGATGGGGGTCGCGACGATCGTCAAGCCGGGCTACCAGCTGGAGATGACGACGGATCGCCACGCGATGGTGAGCGACGCCAAGGTGATCGCGTCCGTGGACGCCTCCTTCTTCGAGGGCACGCCGGTCGTGGGCACGGAGCTGTCGCTGTCCTCCGACACCGTCCCGGGGAGCACGAAGGTGAGCACGGACGCCGGCGGGCACGCGTCCGCCCCCGTGACCCTGCGCCTGGACTCCGACACCGACCAGTGGGGCGTGACGGCCGTCCAGGCGATCCCGACCCTGCCCGAAGAAGCCGCCATCAGCACGGCGAGCGACGTCGCCGTGTTCCGCGCCACGGCCCTCGTGGACACCAGCGCCGCCCTCGCCGGGACACGTGTCAACATCACCGGCAAGGTCAGCGATGTGGCCTTCGACCGCTTCGAGACTGCGCCGCCGACCCGGCTGTGGGACGTGGACCCTCGAGGAGCCGGACGCCCCGGTGCAGCCGTGCTGGTCAAGGTCGTGCAGCACACGCCGGTCCGCCGCCAGGCGGGCACGCGGTACGACTTCATCCTCAAGCAGGTCGAGCCGGTCTACGACGACACCGACAGGGTCGACACGGTCTCGGTGACGACGGTCCGAACCGGCGCTGACGGCTCGTTCAGCCTGTCGGTGACCGTCAAGGGTGGCAGCCGCTCCTACGAGGTCTCTGCCACCTACACCGACGAGGGCAACCGGTCGACCACCGCGACCGCCTCGGCGGAAGGTCCGAACCCGCGCAACGGCGACCGGAGTGCCTGGCTCAAGCCCGCCGACCCGGCCCGTGAGTCCGGCGAGTACTCCGTGGGGGACGAGGTCCGCGTCACGTTCATGGGCGGCCTCGAGCATGCACCCGTGTCCCGCTACTTCTACTCCGTGGCCCAGCGCGGGCTCACCTATGCCACCGTCGGCGCCTCGCCGACCTTCCGAACCACCTTCACGGCGGCGTCCGTGCCGTCCATCAGCATCACGGCGGTGCGCTTCAACGGGTACGGCTACGACCTGGCCGTCTCCTCCTGGCGGGCCCAGCTCCGTCCCGCGGATCGCACGCTGACCGTGCAGGTCACCCCGGACAAGGCGCGCTACCGCCCCGGGGACACCGCCAACGTGACGATCCGGACCCTCGGTCCGGACGGAAGGCCGGTCGCGGCCAGCGTCTTCGTCCAGGCCGTGGACGAGAAGCTGTACGCGATGGGTACCGCGTCGCAGGTCGACCCGGTCCCGGTGCTGTACGCCGCCGTGAACGACGGGATCATCGCGTGGGCCGCGTCCCACCGGACGCCCGGCGACGACGACGGCAAGGGCGGGGGCGGGGGCGATACGACGGGCGGCGGGGGGGACGACCGCGGCGACTTCCGCGACTGGCTGGTCGGCACGCTGGTGGCGACCGGCAGTGACGGCACGACCACCGTCCCGGTACCCCTCTCGGACGACCTCACCTCCTGGCACGTGAGCGCAGCCGCCGTGGATGCGGCGCTGGAGGCCGGCTCCGGGAGCGGGTCCCTGGCGGTCGGGCTGCCGTTCTTCGTGGAGGCAACCATCGCACCGGAGTATCTGGTGGCCGACCTGCCGATCATCCGCGTCCGCGGGTTCGGGTCCGGCCTGGCGACGGGCGAGACCGTCACGTTCACGGTCAGCTCCGACACGCTGCCGATGAGCGGCGTCACCGTCACCGCCGACGCGTTCAGGGTGGCTGAGGTCCCGTTGCCGGCGCTGAAGGAGGGCACACACCAGATCCGGATCGCGGCGACCGTCGGCAGTGGTTCGACGCTCCGCAGCGACACGCTCACCCGGACCTTCGACGTGGTCGCCACGCGCGCAACGCGGCTCGAGACCACGTGGGCTGCCCTGGCAGGACCGGTGGACGTCAAGGCCGGCAGCGACCTCACGCGCGTCACGCTGGTCGATGCCGGCCGGGGACGCGTGGTCCCGATCCTCGAGGATCTCGCCTGGACCGACGGTGGGCGTGCCGACCGCGTCGTGGCCGCCGGCCTGGCCAACCGTGTGCTGGTCGAGCAGTTCGGCCTCGAGGCCCCGGCCGAGACGAGCGAGACCGCCCTGGAGCCGTTCCGCGCCGGAGGGACGCTCGCGATCCTCCCGTACGGGTCCGCGAACCTCGACGTGACGGCTCTTGCCGCCATGACCGGGGATCTGCGCCTGGACGCGGGCGGCACGGCCGAGTGGCTGCGCGAGGTCATGACCACGGGGAGCCAGCACGCCCGCGACCAGCGCCTGCTGGCCCTCGCCGGGCTTGCGGGCCTGGGTGAGCCGGTCCTGGCCGACGTCCGCGAGGCGGCGGCGCAGACCGACCTCACCATTCCCGAGCAGATCAGCGTTGCCATCGCCGCGTTCTATGCCGGCGACGAGGACCTGGCCAGGACCCTCGAACGCGACCTGCTCACCGGCCACGCGCTCCGGCTGGGCCCGTGGGTTCGCATCGATCCCGGTGCAGGGGAGGACGCGAGCCTCCAGACAGCGCGGCTCGCCATCGTGGCCGCCTCGCTCGGCGACCCGGTCGCTGCGGACATGGACGCCTGGGTCGCGGCGAACCCGCCGAAGACGACGACGGTGGCGCTCGAACGGGCGCTGGCGGCGCAGGGGTGGGCGAAGCGGGTTCCCGGTGCCTCCGCCGTGGCCGCGATCACGGTCGACGGCGCACGGCGGGAGCTCGCGGTCAAGCCCGACAAGCCGGCGTCCGTCGTGCTGACGCCCGCCCAGGCGGCGTCGGCCCGGCTCGAGCCAGTGTCCGGGTCCGTGCTGGCGGTCACCTCATGGATTGGGCCGCTGGATCCGGCGAGCCTCACCCCGGCCACGGGACAGGTCCTGAAGCGGACTGTCACGCCGGACGGGGCCATCGGCCCCACCGACACCGTCATCGTCACGTTGGAGGCCACCCTCGGGCCGGACGCCCGGGACGAGTGCTGGCGCGTCACGGACCTGGCCCCGTCGGGCCTGGCCCCGATCAGCGTCCAGGGTTCGTGGGACACGAACGACGATGGGAACCCGGTGTGGACCGGCACGTCACCGGACCTCGTCGACGGGCAGCGCGTGGGGTTCTGCGTCACCCGAGACCCGAAGCAGCCCGTGCAGACCCTGCGGTACGTGGCGCGAGTCGTCACGCCCGGCACGTACCTGTGGGAGCCGGCCGTTCTCCAGTCGGAGGTGGTGCCGGACCAGGGCGTGGTGACGGATCCCACCACGGTGACGATCAGGGGGACGAGCGGATAGTCCCGACCCGCCCGTCAGGCGAGGAGGCTTTGCTCGAGCGCGCGCATCGCCGCTTCCTCGTCCCTCTCCGCGTGGTCCCAGCCGCAGACGTGCAGCGTGCCATGGGTCACCAGCAGGCGCAGCTCGTCGCGGGCGTCCCAGCGCACGTCGCCGGTCTGGCCGCCGCGGCCGGCCCCGGCCTGGTCCATCGCCCGCTCCACGGACACCACGATGTCGCCCAGGTTCTGGCGGGCGCCGGGCGGGAGCGCGAAGTCCGCCCCCCGTCCGGCGGCGGCACCGCCGGCTTCACCGGCCTCCGCCTTGCCCGGATGGGCCGGGTACGCCTCGGGCGGCAGCAGCGGGAACGAGAGGACGTCGGTCGGGCCGTCCTTGCCCATGTGGCTCGCGTTGAGCTCCGCCAGCTCCGCGTCGTCCGACAGGATCAGGCCGAGGGAGGCCGGCGCGGGCGCACCGGCCGCATCGAGCGCGGCGGCGACCGTCCGTGCGAGGACCGTGGCGGGCAGCAGCGTCGGCACGGCGTCACGCCACTCGACATCGATCCGCCACGGGCCGAGGTACAGGCTTCGCGCCACTACTTCTCGCCGCCCGCGGCGCGACGGGACTCCAGCTCGACCACCTTGTTCTGCGGGTACGCAACCCGCTGGTGGTACATCCCGAGGAGCTGCTCCACGAACGCCTCGCGGATCCGCTCGATGTCGCGCAGCGTCAGGTCACACTCGCCGAACTGGTCGTCGGCGATCCGCTCGTCGAAGATCCGGGCCACCATCGCGCGGATCGCGCCCTCGTCGCGGGACGAGAGGGAGCGCACGGACGCCTCCACCGAGTCGGCCAGCATGATGATCGCGGCCTCGCGCGACTGGGGCTTCGGGCCGCCGTGGCGGAACTTGCGGACGTCCACGGCATCGGCCGCCTTCCGGCCCTCCGCGGTCTCGAGCCCGCCGTACGGCGCCGCGGCCAGCTCCTTCGCCCGGGCGTAGAAGTACGACATCACCGCGGTCCCGTGGTGCTGCGGGATGAACGCGATCAGCGCCTTCGGCAGGCCCGACTTGTAGGCGATGTCGATGCCCGCGCTGACATGGCTCTTGAGCAGCTGCGCGGAGGTCTCGGGGTCCAGCTCGTCGTGGAGGTTGTCGCCGCCCGCCTGGTTCTCGATGAAGGCGGCCGGGTTGGAGAGCTTCCCGATGTCGTGGAAGTACGCGGCGACGCGGGCGAGCAGCGGGTCGGCGCCGATGGATTCGGCGGCGCGTTCGGCGAGGTTGCCGACCATGAGCGAGTGGTG
>Ga0302262_10000653_pt1 | contig 14683 bp, 11 predicted proteins | sample II_Fen_E3_4_FD_194557 | JGI IMG/M metagenome (GOLD analysis project Ga0302262, IMG submission 194557) | Peat permafrost microbial communities from Stordalen Mire near Abisko, Sweden - II_Fen_E3_4 | ecosystem: Environmental > Terrestrial > Soil > Wetlands > Permafrost | place: Sweden: Abisko...
AGAACCAGGCAGGAACGCACGGATGCCGTTAACGTCGACAGTGAAGCCGCCTTTAACCTTACCGTTGATAACGCCCTTGACCACTTCTTCAGCTGCGAAAGCCGCTTCCAGAACAATCCAGCACTCAGCGCGCTTGGCTTTCTCGCGGGACAGCTTGGTTTCGCCAAAGCCATCTTCGACCGCGTCCAGAGCAACGTGAACTTCGTCACCAACCTTGATGGTCAGCTCGCCAGCGTCGTTATAGAACTGCTCGAGCGGGATGACGCCCTCGGACTTCAGGCCGGCGTGTACAGTTACCCAATCACCGTCGATGTCGACAACGATACCGGTAATGATTGCGCCCGGCTGAAGGTTCAGGGTTTTTAGGCTTTCTTCAAAAAGTTCTGCAAAGCTTTCGCTCATTTTAATTCCTGTTGATCAAGGGCGAAGGATACGCCCATCTGCCACGCTCCAGACAACGTGGGTTTCGTTCATATAAAAGGAAGCCTGCGGGACTCGGTCTGGTCTCCCACATGGCTCCTTAATCATCCGGCGATATCGCGAAGGGCGATTTCACTCAGGATGCGTTGCAGCACCTGCTCGATCGACAACTCCGTAGAGTCCAGCTGTATGGCGTCTTGCGCCGGCTTGAGCGGGGCAACCGCTCGCTGGGTGTCGCGCTCATCACGCGCACATATCTCATCTAGCAGACTCGACAGACTAACATCATCGCCCTTCGCCTTCAACTGCAAGTAACGACGGCGCGCACGCTCCTCGGCACTGGCGGTGAGGAAAATCTTCAAAGGCGCGTCCGGGAAGACTACCGTACCCATATCCCGGCCATCGGCCACCAGGCCCGGTTCTTCCTGGAAGGCGCGTTGACGCAGCAGCAATGCATCGCGCACCGCAGGCAGCGAGGCGACTTGGGAAGCGCCACTGCCGATCTGTTCGTTACGGATCGAATGAGTGACGTCTTCACCTTCAAGGATGATGCGCTGGCCCTGCCCGCCCGAGACGGTCTCGAACTGCACATCGAGATGTGCGGCCAGCAATTTGAGTGCTTCTTCGTTGGTCAGGTCGACCCCGTGGTTGCGGGCAGCGAATGCCAGCAGGCGATAAAGCGCGCCCGAATCGAGCAGACACCAACCCAGGTGCTTGGCCAACAGGCCGGCAACGGTTCCTTTTCCGGATCCGCTAGGCCCATCGATAGTGATGACTGGAGCCTTGGCTTTCACGACTGCACCTCCTGCGCGACACGAAGACCAACCTGTGCGCACAGCTCAAGAAAATTAGGAAAGGACGTAGCGACATTAGCGCAATCATGTACGCGAATGGCAGCAGACGCCCGCAAAGATGCAACACTGAACGCCATGGCGATTCGATGATCGCCATGGGCCTGGACCTCACCGCCACCGATAGCTCCGCCATCGATGATGATACCGTCCGGCGTCGGTTTGACTTGCACGCCCAATGCCAGCAGCCCATCGGCCATGGCCTGGATACGGTCGGACTCCTTGACGCGCAATTCTTCGGCACCGCGCAAGACCGTGCGCCCCTCGGCACAGGCTGCCGCGATGAACAGCACCGGAAACTCATCAATGGCCAACGGCACCAGTGCTTCGGGAATGTCGATACCCTTGAGTTTCGCCGAGCGTACCCGCAGATCCGCGACAGGCTCGCCACCGACTTCACGTGGATTTTCCAGGGTGATATCGCCGCCCATCAGGCGAAGAATCTCGATCACCCCGATGCGGGTCGGGTTAACCCCCACATGTTCGAGCAACAATTCCGAGCCATCGGCAATCGACGCTGCAACCAGAAAGAACGCCGCCGAGGAAATGTCCGCTGGCACTTCAATATGAGTTGCCACCAGCGTGTGCCCGGATTCAACGGACACCTGGCCATCCTTGACACTGACCGGGTAACCAAACCCGCGCAGCAAGCGCTCGGTATGATCACGGGTGATAGCAGGTTCGCTGACAGTGGTCACACCATCGGCATACAGACCGGCGAGCAACAGGCAGGACTTAACCTGGGCGCTGGCCATTGGCATGGCGTAATTCAAGCCTTTCAATTTATGCCCGCCGCGAATGACCAGTGGCGGCCGACCCTCGGCAGCGGTTTCGATCACTGCGCCCATTTCGCGCAGCGGCGTGGCCACACGCTCCATGGGCCGCCGTGACAACGAGGCATCGCCGGTCAGGGTGCTATCAAAACTCTGCGCCGCCAACAAACCGGCAAGCAGACGCATCGATGTGCCGGAATTGCCCAGATAGATAGGACCAGGCGCCGACTTCAAGCCATGCAGCCCGACGCCGTGAATGATCACGCGCCCGTGGTGCGGCCCTTCAATGACCACACCCATGTCACGAAACGCCTGCAAGGTCGCCAGGGCATCTTCGCCCTCAAGGAAGCCTTCGACTTCGGTCGTGCCGTCAGCCAAAGAGCCGAGCATGATCGCGCGGTGGGAAATCGACTTGTCGCCCGGCACCCGAATCTGCCCGTTCACATGCCCGCCGGGACTGGCCACGAACGTGATGTGCTGCGTCGTCACGGCAGCCTCGACATAGGCGCGACGAGCGAGAATCTTGCCGAAGTGTTCACGCGCCACGCGGGCACGGGTGAAGACCCCCAGCAATTGATGGCCGTCACCGGCATCGACCGCATCGCGCAGCACATCGAGATCGCTGCGGAATGTGTCCAGGGTACGCAATACCGCCTCGCGATTGGCCAGGAAGATGTCATGCCACATCACCGGGTCACTGCCGGCGATTCGGGTGAAATCACGAAAGCCTCCAGCCGCGTAACGGAAGATATCCAGGTTTTCGTTGCGCTTGGCCAGCGAATCCACCAAGCCGAACGCCAGTAAATGCGGCAGGTGGCTGGTTGCGGCCAAGACTTCGTCATGTCGCTCGACCTGCATGTGCTCCACGTCCGCCCCCAGCTCGCGCCATAGACGATCGACCAGAGCCAGTGCGGATGGATCGGTTTCCGGCAGCGGCGTCAGGATGACCTTGTGACGTTTGAACAACTGTGCATTGGATGCCTCCACGCCACTTTGTTCGGAACCGGCTATCGGATGCCCGGGCACGAAGCGTGCGGGCATGGCGCCAAAGGCCACGCGAGCAGCACGAACCACGTTGCCCTTGGCACTGCCGACATCGGTCAGCACTGCATTGCCCAGATCCAGCGTCGCCAGCAGCCCCAGCAACTTTTCCATCGCCAGGATCGGCACCGCCAGTTGAATGACATCGGCACCACGGCAGGCGACAGCGACATCTTCTTCGCAGCGGTCAACCACACCGAGTTCCACCGCCAGCTTGCGCGACTGCGGGTCCAGATCAACCCCGACGACTTCACCGCACAGGCCGCTTTCGCGCAGGCCCTTGGCGAAAGAACCGCCAATCAGGCCAAGGCCGATCACCACCAGGCGACCGATCATAGGTTGGCCTGATTGCATTGAGATGACATCAACCACGCGCCAGAACCTTGGCCAGCGCCTCAAGGAAGCGAGTATTTTCAGCGGGCAGACCGACGCTGACACGCAGGTGGTTTGGCATGCCATAACCACCGATCGGGCGCACGATCACGCCTTCGCGCAGCAGTCCTTGATAAACGGAAGCACCTTCACGCTCCAGATCGACAGCTATGAAGTTGGCTTTCGATGGAATCCACTTCAGGCCCAGCAAACGCAAGCCACCTTCAAGCTGTTCCATGCCGACTTCATTGAGCTGACGGCTCTTCTGCACATAATCGACATCATCCAGCGCGGCACGGGCAGCCGCCAGGGCCAGGCTGTTGACGTTGAACGGCTGGCGGACACGATTGAGGACATCAGCCACTTGCGGGGACGACAGGCCATAACCCACGCGCAGCGACGCCAGGCCATAGGCCTTGGAGAAAGTGCGCGAGACCAATAGATTGGGGAAGTCGGCCAGATAATTCAGGCCATCCGGCAAGTCGGCGCCTTCGGCGTATTCGATGTAGGCCTCGTCGAGCACCACCAGTACGTTCTTCGGCACGACAGCAAGGAATTCGGCCAGGGCATCCGGACCAAACCAGGTGCCGGTCGGATTGTTCGGGTTGGCGATAAACACCACGCGGGTATTGCTGTCGATGGCCGCGAGCATGGCCGAGAGGTCGTGCCCCCAGTCTTTGGCGGGTGCCACACGGGCATCCGCACCGACGGCCTGGGTAACGATGGGATAGATCGCAAACGCGTATTCGCTGAAGACTGCGTTCAGGCCCGGCGCCAGATAGGCGCGGGCAACCAGTTCCAGAATGTCATTGGAACCATTGCCCAAGGTGACCTGACTGGCCTTCACTCCGCAACGCTCGGCCAGTCGTTGTTTCAGTTCGAAACCATTGCCGTCAGGGTAGCGGGTCAGTTCGGCCAACTCGTCGCGAATCGCGGCGAGGGCCTTGGGGCTCGCCCCCAGCGGGTTTTCGTTGCTCGCCAGCTTGATGATCTGCGCCGGATCGAGATTCAGTTCCCGGGCCAGCTCATCAACCGGCTTGCCCGGAACATAAGGCGATAGTTTTTGCACGCCCGGCTGTGCCAGGGCGAGGAAGTCGACGCTCATGTATCGCCCCTGTCAGAGAACCGCTTTCGGGTAGGAACCCAGAACCTTGAGTGCCACCGCTTCCTGGCTGATCTGCTCCAGCACGGCCTTGACCAATGGATCGCGGTGATGACCGACGAAATCGATAAAGAACACGTAGGTCCATTTACCGCTGCGCGAAGGCCGGGTCTCGATACGGGTCAGGTCGATGCCATTCTCATGGAACGGCACCAGCAGCTCATGCAGCGCGCCGGGCTTGTTGCTCATCGAGACAATGATCGACGTCTTGTCGTCGCCGGTCGGCGGCACTTCCTGGCTGCCAATGATCAGGAAGCGCGTCGAGTTGTCCGGGCGGTCTTCGATCTTCTCGGCAATGCGCGTCAGGCCATACAGGCCTGCCGACATATCACCGGCAATGGCGGCGGAGTTCCACTCGCCTTTGACCCGCTTGGCCGCTTCGGCATTACTGGCCACAGCGACGCGCTCGACATTCGGATAGTGCGCGTCCAGCCACTTGCGGCACTGGGCCAGCGACTGGGCGTGGGAATAGATACGGCTGATGCTTTCGGTCTTGGTGTTCTCACCAACCAGCAAATGGTGGTGAATGCGCAGCTCGACTTCGCCACAGATGACCATGTCGTGCTCAAGGAAACTGTCGAGGGTGTGGTTGACCGCACCTTCGGTGGAGTTCTCGACTGGCACGACGCCGAAATTCACCGCACCGGCGGCCACTTCGCGGAACACCTCGTCGATGGCGGCCATCGGGCGGCTGATCACGGCATTGCCGAAATGCTTGATCGCTGCCGCTTGGGTGAAGGTGCCTTCAGGACCGAGATAAGCCACTTTCAGCGGCTGCTCCAGGGCCAGGCACGACGACATGATTTCGCGAAACAAACGCGCCATCTCTTCGTTGCTCAGCGGCCCACGGTTACGTTCCATGACACGCTTGAGCACCTGGGCTTCACGCTCGGGCCGGTAGAAAACCGGCACTTCGCCTTCAGCCAGGGAGGCCATTTTGACCCGTGCCACTTCCTGGGCACAGCGGGCGCGTTCACTGATCAGCTCCAGGACTTTTTCGTCCAGGCTGTCAATGCGCACCCGCAGGGCCTTGAGTTCCTGTTCGGACATTAGCCGTGTTCCTTCTCGAACTCAGCCATATACGCCACCAGCGCATTGACTGCGTGGATATCGACCGCGTTGTAGATGGAGGCACGCATCCCGCCCACCGAACGGTGGCCCTTGAGGTTGAGCAGCCCGCGGGCATCGGCACCGGCGAGGAACGGCTTGTCCAGACGATCGTCGGCCAGACGGAACGGTACGTTCATCCACGAACGATCCGTCTTGTTGATCGGGTTGCTATACAGGCCGCTGGCATCGATGAAGTCATACAGCGTGCGCCGCTTGACATCGTTGCGCTTGGCGATGGCTTCGACGCCGCCCTGCTCTTTCAGCCATTCGAAGACCAGGCCGGACAGGTACCAGGCCAGGGTCGGTGGGGTGTTGTACATCGAGGCGTTATCGGCGGCGACCTTGTAATTGAGCATGGTCGGGCAGATCGAGCGGGCACGACCGAGCAGGTCTTCGCGAATGATCACGACGACGATGCCGCTCGGGCCGATGTTCTTCTGCGCGCCGGCGTAGATCATGCCGAAACGCGAGATATCCACGGGGCGCGACAGAATGTCCGACGACATGTCCGCGACCAATGGCACGTCGCCAGTCTGCGGAATCCAGCTGAACTCCAGGCCACCAATGGTTTCGTTCGGCGCGTAATGCACATAGGCCGCGTCCTTGGTCAGCTTCCACTCGTTCTGGCCAGGGATCGCGAAGTAGTCATAGGGCTTGGCGCTGGCGGCAACATTGACGTGGCCGAAGCGCGAGGCTTCTTCAATGGCTTTCTGCGACCAGATACCGGTATCGATATAGTCGGCCGTGGCGTCTTCCGGCAGCAGGTTCAGCGGAATCTGGCCGAATTGCTGGCTGGCGCCGCCTTGCAGGAACAGCACTTTATAGTTGGACGGAATATCCAGCAGGTCACGCAAATCCTGCTCAGCCTTGCTGGCGATGGACACGAACTCATCGCTGCGATGGCTCATTTCCATGACCGACAGGCCTTTGCCATGCCAATCCAGAAGTTCCGCCTGGGCGCGCAGCAGAACAGCTTCAGGGAGCGCAGCAGGACCTGCGCAGAAGTTAAAGGCTCGCTTGCTCATATCCACTCTCACTACGTCCTGAGCGAACCCCGACACCGTATCGGGGCTCCCAGGCGGGTTCATTCAGAACGGGGCATTACGCGCCCCCTTTTTGACTTAAAGGCTTGCTCAGTCCTGAGGCGCTTCGTCGTCCGCAACGCTATCGGCCGGTAACTCGTCGGCGGACTCATCGGCATCGACCGACGCCGACAGATCGCCTTCCAGCGCCTCGTCGTCCAGTTCTTCGCCTTCGACTTCCGACGGCTCCTGCACACGCTCCAGACCGACCAGCGTTTCATCGCTGGCCAGCTTGATCAAGGTCACGCCCTGGGTGTTACGGCCCAGGCTGGAAACCTCGTCAACGCGGGTCCGCACCAAAGTACCCTGATCCGAGATCAGCATGATTTCCTCACCATCGAGCACCTGCACCGCACCGACCAGACGGCCGTTACGCTCGTTGCTGACCATGGCGATCACGCCCTGGCCGCCACGTTTGTACTCTGGGAACTCGGAAATCGCCGTGCGCTTGCCGTAGCCACGCGCCGAAGCGGTGAGGATCTGGCTGCCTTCTTCCGGGATCAACATGGAAATCAGCTTCTGCCCTTCCGGCAGACGCATGCCGCGCACACCGCGAGCGGTACGACCCATGGCGCGAACGTCGGATTCCTTGAAACGGGTAACCTTGCCGCCGTCGGAGAACAGCATGACTTCACGCTCGCCATCGGTGATGGCCGCGCTGATCAGGACGTCGCCTTCGTCCAGCTCCAGGGCGATCAGACCGACGCTGCGCTGACGGCTGAACTGCTCCAGCGGCGTCTTCTTGACCGTACCGTCGGCGGTGGCCATGAAGATGTAGTGGCCTTCGGTGTATTCCTCGACCGGCAGCATGGTGGTGATGTACTCACCCTCACCCAGCGGCAGCAGGTTGACCAGCGGACGACCACGCGCAGCACGGGACGCCTCGGGGATTTCATAGGTCTTGAGCCAGTACACCTTGCCCTTGCTGGAGAACATCAGCAGGGTGGTGTGGCTGTTGGCGACCAGCAGGTGAGCGATGTAGTCCTCATCCTTGACGCCGGTAGCCGATTTACCTTTACCGCCACGACGCTGAGCCTGATAGACCGCCAGAGGCTGGGTCTTGGCATAACCGCCATGGGAAATGGTGACAACCCGCTCTTCTTCAGTGATCAGGTCGCCGAGGGTCAGGTCCAGGCGCGCATCGAGGATTTCGGTGCGACGCACATCGCCGTACTCGGCGCGAATCAGTTCCAGCTCTTCGCGGATGACTTCCATCAGGCGCGTGGCACTGCTGAGGATACGGATCAGCTCGCCGATCTGGGTCAGGATTTCCTGATACTCGCCCAGCAGCTTCTCGTGCTCCAGACCGGTCAGACGGTGCAGACGCAACTCAAGAATGGCCTGGGCCTGTTCCGGCGAGAGGAAATACTTGCCATCGCGCAGGCCGTATTGCGGGTCGAGGTTTTCCGGGCGGCTGGATTCGGCGCCTGCGCGCTCGACCATTTCCACCACGGCGCTCGATTCCCACGGCGTGCTGATCAGGCCTTCCTTGGCTTCGGCCGGCGTCGGCGAAGCCTTGATCAGGGCAATGACCGGGTCAATGTTGGACAGGGCAACCGCCTGGCCTTCAAGGATATGCCCACGTTCACGGGCCTTGCGCAGTTCGAAGACGGTACGGCGGGTGACGACTTCGCGGCGGTGACGTACGAAAGCTTCCAGCAGGTCCTTGAGGTTAAGGATCCGCGGCCGACCATCGATCAGGGCAACGATGTTGATACCAAACACGCTTTGCAGCTGGGTCTGGGCGTAGAGGTTATTGAGGATGACCTCAGGCACTTCGCCACGACGCAGCTCGATCACGACGCGCATACCGTCCTTGTCGGACTCGTCGCGCAACTCGGTAATACCTTCGAGTTTCTTTTCCTTGACCAGCTCGGCGATCTTTTCGATCAGACGCGCCTTGTTGAGCTGGTAAGGCAATTCGGTGATGACGATCTGCTGGCGACCACCGACCTTGTCGATGTCTTCGACCATGGAGCGGGCACGCATATAAATGCGCCCGCGACCGGTGCGATAGGCTTCGACGATACCGGCACGGCCGTTGATGATGGCTGCGGTCGGGAAGTCCGGGCCGGGAATGAATTCCATCAGCTCATCGATCGTCAACTCGGGATTGTCGATCAGCGCCAGGCAACCGTCGATGACTTCACCGAGGTTGTGCGGCGGAATATTGGTCGCCATGCCCACGGCAATACCGCTGGAGCCGTTGACCAACAGGTTGGGAATACGGGTCGGCATGACCGCCGGGATCATTTCCGTGCCGTCGTAGTTCGGCACCCAGTCCACGGTCTCTTTGTGCAGGTCAGCCAGCAGCTCGTGCGCCAGCTTGGTCATGCGCACTTCGGTGTATCGCATGGCCGCGGCGTTATCACCATCGACCGAACCGAAGTTGCCCTGGCCATCTACCAGCAGGTAGCGCAGGGAGAACGGCTGAGCCATCCGTACGATGGTGTCGTAGACCGCGGTATCACCATGCGGGTGATACTTACCGATGACGTCACCGACCACACGGGCGGATTTCTTGTACGGCTTGTTCCAGTCGTTACCCAGTTCGCTCATTGCGAACAGTACACGCCGATGCACGGGCTTCAAGCCATCGCGCGCATCCGGCAATGCCCGGCCGACGATTACGCTCATCGCGTAGTCGAGATAGGACTGCTTCAGCTCGTCTTCGATATTGACCGGGAGGATTTCTTTGGCCAGTTCGCCCATGAGAAGCCTGATTCCTTTTTCTGGTGAAACCTCGTGTATCCATGCAGGACGAACGAAGCTCGCCGCTACCGACCTGTGCCTGGCAGCGACTTACGACAAATCAACGAGTTATGCCCTGGATCTGCGCAGTGGGGGCGACTAATGATAGTGCTCCCGGAAACCGCCGGATGTTAGCACAATCGCCGCCATGGACCTATCCCCTGAAAGCGCTGAAAACGAGCCAGGCGACCAGCAGACGCCTGATACGCGCTTACAGGGCCGCACAGACGCCTTTTGCTCCCAGGCAGGCGCACTCAATGCAGGCGTTTGCGACTCATCAGCAAGGCCATTTTCGCCGCATCCGGGCGTTCGACGATGCCCTTCTCGGTCACAATGGCATCGATCAGATCAGCCGGCGTCACATCGAAGACCGGATTGAACGCTTCGACATCCGCACCCACCCGCTGCCCGCCCACTTCCAGTAACTCACGACCATCGCGCTCTTCGATGACGATGTCGTCGCCGCTGGCGGTTTCCATGTCGATGGTCGAGCTCGGCGCCACCACCATGAAACGCACCCCATGGTGCATGGCGGCAACGGCCAGTTGATAGGTGCCGATCTTGTTCGCCACGTCGCCATTGGCGGTGATGCGATCAGCGCCGACGATGACCCAGGTCAGGCCTTTGGTACGCATCAAGTGCGCGGCGGCCGAGTCGACATTGAGCGTCACCGGGATGCCTTCGTTAGCCAGTTCCCAAGCGGTCAGGCGCGAGCCTTGCAGCCAGGGCCGGGTTTCATCGGCATAGACCCGCTCGATCATGCCTTCCAGGTGCGCAGCGCGGATCACCCCGAGGGCCGTGCCGAAGCCGCCGGTCGCCAGGGCGCCGGTGTTGCAGTGGGTCAGCACGGTTTGCAGGTTGCCCTGATGCTTGCGAATCAGCTCGGCACCCAGCTGAGCCATGGTCAGGTTGGCTTCGCGATCACTCAGATGAATCGCCACGGCTTCGGCTTCGAGCACCTTCAATGGGTCATCGCCAGGCTTGATCCGCTGCAGGCGGTCGCGCATCCGATTGAGCGCCCAGAACAGATTGACCGCCGTCGGCCGTGACGCCGCCAGCACGGCAAAATCCTCTGCGATTGTTGCCAGCCAATCTTCACCGGCGGCGATACGGGCACGAATACCCAGCACCACGCCATAAGCGGCGCTGATACCGATAGCCGGCGCACCGCGCACAACCATCGAACGAATCGCCTCGGCGACACCGGCCGCACTGGTATAGGCATGCCAGGTTTCTTCAAACGGCAGCACCCGCTGATCCAGCAGGTAGAGAGCGTCGTCTCGCCAATCGATGGCCTTCACTTTCTCCGCAGCCAACAGTCGATCGCGCATTGCACACCCCACGTCCATAAATCGGAAGCCAAAGCCAAAAGCCGCCGATTATAGCGAGCCGTCCTTGAAGACGCTCGGGTATACTTCGCCGTCCCTATAAATAAGCCCTGGAAGCCTTGCCATGCCGAATGCCACAGCCCCTCTCGACCTGCTGCTCCTGCCGAGCTGGCTGGTGCCGGTCGAACCTGCTGGCGTGGTACTCAAGGAGCATGGCCTGGGCATCCGCGATGGCGTGATCGTCTATATCGGTCCCCGGGCCGAAGCTCTGAAACAGCGAGCCGCCGAGGTCCGTGAGCTGCCGGGCATGCTGCTCAGCCCCGGCCTGATCAACACCCATGGCCATGCGGCCATGACCCTGTTTCGCGGCATGTCCGACGACCTGCCGTTGATGACCTGGTTGCAAGAGCATATCTGGCCCGCCGAGAGCAAATGGGTTGATGAGGCCTTCGTTCGCGACGGTACCGACCTGGCCATTGCCGAACAGATCAAGGGCGGTATCACCTGCTTCTCGGACATGTACTTCTATCCCAAGGTCGCCAGCGAGCGCGTACACAACAGTGGCATCCGGGCGCAGATCACCGTTCCGGTGCTCGACTTCCCGATTCCCGGCGCGCACAACACCGATGAAGCGCTGCACATTGGCGTCGAGCTGTTCAACGACCTGGCCCATCACCCGCGCATCACCGTGGCCTTTGGCCCGCATGCGCCCTACACCATCAGCGACGAGAACCTGGAGAAAGTCCGGATCATCGCCGATGAACTCGACGCCATGATCCAGATGCATGTGCATGAAACCGCCTTCGAAGTCGAACAGGCCGTGGCGCAGAATCAGGAGCGCCCCGTCGCCCGCCTGCATCGCCTCGGCCTGCTGGGGCCACGCTTCCAGGCCGTTCACATGACCCAAATCAGCGATGAAGACCTGGCTTTGCTGGTAGAAAGCAACTCCAGCGTGATTCATTGCCCGGAATCGAACCTGAAACTGGCCAGTGGCTTCTGTCCGGTGGAGCGCCTGTGGCAAGCGGGTGTCAACGTGGCGGTGGGCACCGATGGTGCAGCCAGCAATAATGACCTCGATTTGCTTGGCGAAACCCGGACCGCCGCCCTCTTGGCCAAAGCGGTCGCTGCCTCGGCCACCGCCCTGGATGCCCACCGCGCACTGCGCATGGCGACCCTCAACGGGGCCAGGGCCCTGGGAATACAGGCCGAGGTCGGCTCGCTGGAGATCGGCAAGGCGGCGGATATCGTCGCCTTCGACCTGTCCGGGCTGGCCCAGCAACCGGTCTATGATCCAGTGTCACAACTTATATATGCCACCGGGCGTGACTGCGTCAGCCACGTATGGGTGGCGGGTAAAGCATTGCTTGAAGAACGCCGCCTGACCCGTATGGATGAACAGGCCCTGGGCCAGACTGCCCGCGCCTGGGGCCTGAAGATCAGCGGCCAGGCCGAACACGACAGCCCGCCAGCACGATAAGCGGGCAGGTAAAACCGAATTCCGAGTTTAAGAGGACACCCCCATGAGCAACGTCGACCACGCCGAAATCGCTAAATTCGAAGCCCTGGCCCATCGCTGGTGGGACCGCGAAAGTGAATTCAAGCCGTTGCACGACATCAACCCGCTGCGGGTCAACTGGATTGACGAGCGGGTCAATCTGGCCGGCAAAAAGGTCCTTGACGTCGGCTGTGGCGGCGGCATTCTCAGCGAAGCCATGGCCTTGCGCGGCGCTACCGTGACCGGCATCGACATGGGCGAAGCGCCGCTGGCCGTCGCCCGCTTGCACCAGCTGGAATCCGGAGTACAGGTCGAATACCGGCAGATCACTGCCGAAGAACTGGCAGAAGAAATGCCCGAGCAATTCGATGTGGTGACCTGCCTGGAAATGCTCGAACACGTCCCGGACCCGTCTTCGGTGATTCGTTCGTGCATGCGCATGGTCAAGCCCGGCGGCCAGGTGTTTTTTTCCACCATCAACCGCAACCCCAAGGCGTATCTGTTCGCCATCGTCGGCGCCGAATACATCATGGGCCTGTTGCCCCGTGGCACCCACGACTTCAAGAAATTCATCCGCCCCTCCGAACTGGGTGCCTGGAGCCGCGCGGCGGGTCTTGAGGTCAAGGACATCATTGGCCTGACCTACAACCCGCTGACCAAGCACTACAAGCTGGCGTCTGACGTCGACGTCAATTACATGATCCAGACGCTGCGGGAGGCCTGAGAGCATGCGTTTGAGGGCAGTTCTATTCGATATGGACGGCACGCTGCTCGACACCGCGCCGGACTTCATCGCCATTTGCCAGGCCATGCTGGCCGACCGCGGTCTGCCGCCAATAACCGACAAACTGATTCGCGACCAGATTTCTGGCGGCGCCAAAGCCATGGTCGCCGCGACCTTTGCACTGTCCCCTGAAGCGCCGGAGTTCGAGGCGCTGCGCCTGGAGTTCCTGGAGCGCTATCAGGTCGATTGCGCCGTACACAGCCGCCTGTTCGACGGCATGGCCGAGCTGCTGGCGGACATTGAGAAGGCCAATCTGATCTGGGGCGTGGTCACCAACAAGCCGCTGCGTTTTGCCCAGCCGATCATGGAGCAGCTCAAGCTCGCCGAGCGCTCGGCGCTGCTGATCTGCCCGGACCACGTGACCCGCAGCAAGCCGGACCCGGAACCCTTGATCCTGGCGTGCCGCATGCTGAACCTGGAGCCGGCCAGCGTGTTGTTCGTCGGTGACGATCTGCGCGATATCGAGTCCGGCCGCGATGCTGGCACCCGCACCGCCGCCGTGCGCTACGGCTATATCCACCCGCACGACAACCCGGACCACTGGGGCGCCGATGTCGTGGTCGACCATCCGCTGGAGCTGCGCAAGGTGCTGGATAACGCACTGTGCAGTTGCTGAGAACCCTGTGTGTCATTGCTGGATTATTTTTTACCGAGGTAGCCCATGTTCGATTACTCCGCTCGTCCTGAACTGCTCAAGGATCGAGTCATTCTGGTGACCGGCGCAGGGCGTGGCATCGGTGCCGCCGCCGCCCTTGCCTATGCCGCCCACGGTGCCACCGTGCTGCTGTTGGGCAAGACCGAAGCCAACCTGACCCACGTCTATGACCAGATCGAAGCAGCGGGTTATCCCCAGCCTGCGGTGATTCCGTTCAACCTGGAAACCGCCCTGCCCCATCAGTACGACGAGCTGGCGGCCATGATCGAGACCGAGTTCGGTCACCTCGACGGCCTGTTGCACAACGCCTCGATCATCGGCCCGCGCACACCGCTGGAGCAGTTATCTGGCGAAAACTTCATGCGGGTCATGCACATCAACGTCAACGCCATGTTCATGCTGACCAGCACCTTGCTGCCACTGCTCAAGCTGTCCCAGGATGCCTCGGTGGTGTTCACCTCCAGCAGCGTCGGGCGCAAGGGCAAGGCTTACTGGGGCGCCTACGGGGTCTCGAAGTTCGCCACCGAAGGGTTGATGCAGACCCTGGCCGAAGAGCTCGACGGGCTGGTGCCGGTACGGGCCAACAGCATCAACCCCGGTGCCACCCGCACCAGCATGCGCGCCCAGGCCTATCCGGGGGAAAACCCGCTGAACAACCCGGAACCCGCGCAGATCATGCCGGTGTACCTGTACTTGATGGGCCCGGACAGCGCCGGCATCAACGGCCAGGCCTTCAACGCCCAATAATCGTTCATGGCCACTGGCGACAGGAAACTGCCGCCAGTGGCAAAAATGACCGTTTTGTGCCCCCGCCCTCGCCAACAAACTGCCGACGCCAATCCAATGACAGCCAGGACCA
>Ga0302262_10000659_pt1 | contig 14615 bp, 12 predicted proteins | sample II_Fen_E3_4_FD_194557 | JGI IMG/M metagenome (GOLD analysis project Ga0302262, IMG submission 194557) | Peat permafrost microbial communities from Stordalen Mire near Abisko, Sweden - II_Fen_E3_4 | ecosystem: Environmental > Terrestrial > Soil > Wetlands > Permafrost | place: Sweden: Abisko...
GCGCCGATGCCGATGCGCTGATGGCGCTGGTCGATGCTGGCGCGCGCAATTTCGTGGTGATCGGCGGCGGCTATATCGGTCTGGAGGCCGCCGCCGTCCTCTCGAAAATGGGCCGCAAGGTCACCGTCCTCGAACTGGCCCCCCGCGTGCTGGCCCGCGTCGCCGGTCCCGAACTCTCCGCCTTTTATGAGGCCGAACACCGCGCCCATGGCGTAGACCTGCGCACCGGCATCAGCGGCATCGCCCGCCTGCTGGGTGAAGGCAAGGTTTCCGGCGTGGAACTCACCGATGGCGAGATCATCCCCGCCGACGCCGTGATCGTGGGCATCGGCATCATCCCCGCCGTCGCCCCGCTGCTCGCCGCTGGCGCTGCGGGCGCCAATGGCGTCGATGTGGATGACTTCTGCCGCACCAGCCTGCCCGATGTCTTCGCTATCGGCGATTGCGCCGCCTTCGCCTGCGATTATGCCGAAGGCGCCGTCATGCGCGTCGAATCCGTGCAAAACGCCAATGATCAGGCCACCTGCGTCGCCAAGGCCATCCTCGGCGCCCCCGCCCCCTATCACGCCTTCCCATGGTTCTGGTCCAACCAATATGACCTGCGCTTGCAAACCGCAGGCCTGTCGCTGGGCTATGACCAAGCCATCCTGCGCGGCGATGTTGCCGCCCGCTCCTTCAGCGTGGTTTACCTCAAAGCGGGCCGCATGATCGCGATCGACAGCGTGAACAGCGTCAAGGATTACGTGGCTGGCCGCAAGCTGATCGAAGCCGGCGCGACGCCCGATATCGCCAAACTGGCCGATGCCGGGGTGCTGCTCAAAGACCTGCTGTAAAGCGCCTGCGAGGGGCTAAGTGGCCCTTAACCCCTCGCTATCGACACCTAACGCAACCTCCCCAAAGCCCAAGCCGCCGCCTCGGCCACCACCCCATCCTCATCCCCCAGCAAAGCCTCCACCACCGGCACCAGCGCCCGATCCCCGCTATTGCCCGCGGCATAAAGACAGTTGCGCACAAACCGCCCCCGCCCGATCCGCTTAATCGGCGACCCAGAAAATAACCGGCGAAATTCAGCATCATCCAGCGTCAAAAGCTCGGCCAATCGCGGCGCCACCAGCTCGGCGCGCGGCAAGAATGCCTTGGCCCGCGCGGCCCTTTGCGCAAACTTGTTCCACGGGCACACCGCCAAGCAATCATCGCAACCATAGATCCGATTGCCCAGCGCCGCGCGAAATTCCTCCGGGATCGGCCCCTTGTGCTCAATGGTCAGATAAGACACACACCGCCGCGCATCCAATTGATAAGGCGCCGGAAAAGCCCCCGTCGGGCAAGCATCCTGACACGCCCGGCAAGACCCGCACCGATCCCGCCCCGGCGCATCCACCGCAAAATCCAGCGTGGTATAAATCGCCCCCAGAAACAGCCAGCTCCCATGCTCCCGGCTGACCATATTGGTATGCTTGCCCTGCCACCCCAGCCCGGCGGCGGCCCCCAGCGGCTTTTCCATCACCGGCGCTGTATCGACAAACACCTTCACCCCGATCTCGCCCAGCCCCCGCTTGGCCGCCTGCTCCACCAGCCAGCGCGCCAAGGCTTTCTCGGCCTTTTTCACCACATCGTGATAATCGGCCCCCTGCGCATAGACCGAAATCCGCGCCCGATCCGCCTGCTCCGCCAGCGCCAAAGGATCACCCGCCGGGGCATAGCTCATCCCCAGCGCAATCACACTGCGCGCCTCGGGCCAAAGCCCCTGCGGAGACCGCCGATGGTGCAGCCGATCCGCCATCCATTCCATCGCCCCGTGGTGCCCCTCGGCCAGCCATTCCTCCAGCCGCGCCGCCCGCGCGCCATCCTCCGCCGCCGGGGCCACGCCCACCGCCACAAAGCCCAGACGCGCCGCCTGCGCCACCAGATCGCTTTTCAGCCCGTCGAGAGGGGATATTGTCGCCACAACCCGTGCTTAGGCGAAGCGCCTGCGGGGGGCAACTTCGGGAAGCGTGTAACCATTTGCCGCTTGCGATAGTATAGGCTGCGAAGGGAGAATCCCCCATGCTCACCCGCCGTCATATTCTCGCAGGCCTTGTCGCCAGTGTCGCCCTGCCCTCGCTGGCCCGCGCGGCCTATCCGCTGGCGCTTTCCGATGCGCAATGGCGCACGCGCCTGTCGCCCCGGCAATATGCCGTGCTGCGTGGCAAGCAGACCGAATATCCCTATACCTCGCCCCTGCTCAAGGAGCACCGCAAGGGCACCTTCACCTGCGCCGCCGATGGCAACCCGCTGTTTTCCTCCACCACCAAATTCGACAGCGGCACCGGCTGGCCCAGCTTCTGGCGCCCCCTGCCCGGCGCGGTGGGCACCACCACCGATCATGAGCTGGGCTATGCCCGCACAGAGGTGCATTGCGCGCGCTGTGGCGGGCATCTGGGCCATGTGTTCGATGATGGGCCGCCGCCCACCGGCCTGCGCTATTGCATGAATGGCGTGGCGCTGGGCTTCACCCCGGCCTAATGCACCTGCCAAACCTGCAAACCTTCGCCCGTGGCGCCCTGCACCCGCTCTAGCCATACGGGGGCATGCCCGGCGATCAACAGGCTGGCCAAGCCCGCATCATAGCCCTGCGCCTGCGCCAGATCGGGGCATAGCGCGATATAGCGGACATGATGCGCGCGGATCAACGCTCGGGCCTGATCGGGCGGGCTGATCAAGGCCAGCAACGCATCATGGATCGCCCGCGCCCCGCGATGGTGCCCCGTCGCCATCACACTATCGCGCGTGGCCACCAGCAATTCCGGCCCTATATCGAGCGGGGCCAGTATCGTGCCCTGCGGCAAGCGATCGAATATCGCGGCAGCCTGCCGCACTCGGCAATCGGACACACGCTGCGCCAGAAAAGGCGCCGTATCATGCCCCATCATGCCCCATGCCGTGATCGGCGCGGAAGGCATCAGCACCGCGACCACCCCCGCCATCGCCATCAAGCGCCCGCGTGGCACAGCCAAGGCACACCCCAGCCCCCACGCCAGAGGCACTGCCGCCAGCGCCCCAGCCACCGCCCCCGCCCGCGCCACCAGCATCGCCACCGCCAGCGCCCCAGCCAGCAGCAGCATATACTCCTGCCACCACACCTGCTCATCGCCCGTGGTGCGGCGGATCAGCGCAATACAGGCCCCCAGCCCGGCCAGCGGCGGGATCATGATCTGCAACGCACTGGCGGCATCCTGTTGCCATACGGGCAAGCCTTCGGGCACACCTTCATACCACATGCGCCGCACCAGCGGATCGAGCATATCAAAGCTGCCCGCCCGGCATTGCGGCGCCATACCCAGATAGAGCGCCAGCGCCCCCCCCACCACCACGACCAAACCCACCACCTGCGCCCCGCGCCGCCGCGCCGGGGCCAAGCCGTTCACCCCCAGCGCGACCCAAGCCAGCACCGCCAGATGCACCGGCGCCACCGCATCGCAATGCTGCGCCCCATCCCCCAGCCGCGTGGCCACAAAGCAGACCGCAGACACCACCGCCAAAGCCCGCGCGAAATGCACCAGCCACAGCCGAACCTCCCCCCCGCGCAGCCAGCGCCACAGGCCCAAGCCGCCAAACACCACCGTGAGCGGCAAACCTTCCAGGCTGATCGACAAGCCCACCGCCAGCGCCCCGCCCGACACCCAGCCGCCGATCCGCGCATGGCGCGTCATCACCCCTTGCACCGCCAGCATAGCCGCAGCCACTTGCCAGCCATGATGATCGATGCGCAGCGGGCGGATCTGCGTCATCACCGGCACAGACATCGCCAGCACCAGCGCGGAAAGCGTCGCCGCCTCAGGCCCCAGCCTTTCCCACGCCACCCGCGCCACCAGCATCAGAACCATGGCCAGAGTCAGCAGCGGCACGATCAGCATCGCCGCATGCTCTGCCCCCGCCGCGCCCAACACAGGCCGCAACACCAGCATCACCGCCGCCAGCGGCACATCCACCAGCCGCGACCAATGCATCATCACCCCGCCAGAGGCCGGATCGATGCGATATTGGTGCAGATCATACCATCCCTGCCCCCCCATCCAGTCGCGCACCTGCACCAGGCGCAGCGCATCATCGGGGTCGGGAAAGCGCCATGCCGCAATCGCCCCGGCATTGACGCCCAGCATCAGCAGCACGATCAGCCCATAGGCCAGCGCCACCCGCTTCAGAAAGGCGCGCCCATCCCCGCTCACGCCGCGTGGCGATCCACCGGCACGGGCACAGCGCGCAAAGATGCCAGCGCCGCCGCCTGATCCGCGCTGGGGGCCTGCGCGCCTTCATCCCCGGCCTCGTGATATTCGGCATCCTCGTTTACACACCAGATGTCGTAGACCTTCCGCCCCGCGCGGATATTCTCCACACTCAGCATCGCGGTCATCATCGCATGGTCCTGATTGTTATAACGGTGCATCCCGTTGCGCCCGACCAGATGCAGCGTGGGATAGCGCGCCTCCAGCTCGGCGCGCATCGCGGCCACATTCGCCGCATAGGCCTCATCATACACCGGATAGGCCTTTTCCTGCCGCACCACCGCGCCGCCGATCACCTGATCCGGGCTGGCCAGCCCCAGCAGCGCCATTTCGCGCGTGGCCAGCGCCACCAGATCCTGATCCGCCATCGCCCACAGCCCATCGCCCTCGAAACAGAAATATTCGAGGCCGACACAGGCCACTCCCGCATCAGGCACCATCTCGGGCGACCAAGACCGGAAATTCTGGATCCGCCCCACCTGCACCTTGGCATCATGGATATAGATCCAGTTGTCAGGAAACAGATCCGCGCTGCGGATCTTGAGCGCTACTGTCAGGAAATCCCTGTATTTCAAACCCATCGCCTCGGGCAATGTCGCGGGCAAAGGGTGTATCCGCCCCGCCAGTTCGCGCATCGGCGCGCTGGAGATCACATGATCGGCATGGATCACACGCTCGCCCCCCGCATGACTGGCCACCATTCGCCAGCCCCCCGCGCCATCCTGCGCCAATTGCTTGAGCCCATGGCCCATCAACACCTGCCCGCGCCCGCTGGCGATGATCTTGTCGCGCGCCGCTTCCCACATCATCCCCGGCCCAAGGCGCGGATAGCGAAAGCTTTCGAGCAACGTCTTGCTCGCCATGCCATCATTGGGCCGCCGGTTCAGCCCAAGGCTGCGCTTCACCCCATCCGCCACCGCCTTGCCCAGCGACAGCCCCTTGATCCGCTGCGCCGCCCAATCCGCGCTCATCGTGTGGCAGGGCATGCCCCAGACCTTCTCGGTATAGGTCTTGAAAAAGGTGGCATACAGCTTCGCGCCAAACTGGTTGATCGTCCAATCCTCGAAACTGCGCACATCCTTGCGCGGGCGCAACTTGGCCCAGGCGAAACTGGCCATGCACAAGGTGGATCGCCACAGGCCCAGATTGCGCAAGGCTGCAAACGCGCGCAGCGGATAGGCGTAGAATTTGCCCTCGTAATAGATGCGGCTCATGCGCGGGCGGGCGATGAAATCATGCGGAAGGATCTCGTTCCACAGATCGACCACCGCCTGCGATTTCGAGAAAAACCGGTGCCCGCCAATGTCAAAGCGGTATCCCTCATGCTCGACCGTGCGGCTGATCCCGCCGACATAGCGCGGGTCTTTCTCGATGATCGCCACCGAAAGCCCCGCCTTGGTCAGCAGATACCCCGCTGTCAGCCCCGCCGGCCCCGCGCCGATAATCGCCACATCCACATGCAAGGCCATGCCCAGCTTCTCCATTGCAACCGGCCTTGGGTGGTGAAGAAAATTGGCTAAGGAATGGGCAAGCGCGAGCCCCGTATTTTCCGGAATGCGCTGCGCCCTCTGGCCTTTTGCGCTGCGCTGCGGCAAGAACGGCACCATGGAAGATCAAGGCACCCCCAACGCGCCCAAGCCCCGGCATTTTCTGTGGTTTATCCTCGGCTGGGGGCTGCTGCTGCTCTCGCTATGGGCGCTGGCCCAGCCGGTGAAGCAGACGATCACCCGCATTTACCTTCACCAGCAAGATGGCGATCTAACTCTGGCCACGCTGTGCCTGTGGCTGGGCGGCAGTTTGGTCGCGCTGGGCTGGCATCCCGCGCGGCGGCTGGATCTGCCGCGCTGGGGTGTGGGCCTGTTGGCGGTGGTGCTGGTGGGCCTGTGCTGGGCAGGTTGGCGCTGGCTGCTCGATGGCTATAGCATGAGCCGCGATGAGCGCATGGTGGTGTTTGACGCGGCGATCTATGGCGCGGGCAAGCTGGCCTGGCCGATGCCGCCCGAATGGCGCGCGGATGCCTCTGCGCTCAATCTGCTGTTCACGCTGCCGGTGGGGCGGCCCATCGCTTGGGTTTCGGCCTATCTGCCGGGCAATGCCATGCTTCAGGCGGTGTTTGGCTCGCTCAAAGGCCCGCTGCTGGTGGGCATATCGGTGCTCGCCCTGTGGGGTGTCGCACGGCGATGGCTGGATCGCGAGGCCAGTGTGGTGGCGCTGGTGCTGTTCGTGCTATCGGGGCAGGTGCTGTTTACCGGGATGACGGTGTTTGCCATGCCCGCGCATCTGGCGGTCAATCTGGTGTGGCTGTGGCTGTTTCTGCGCGATGATCGGCGCAGCGATCTGGCCGCGCTGCTGCTGGGCTTTGTGGGCACCGGGCTACACCAGCCTTTGTTTCACCCGATGTTTGTCGCGCCATGGCTGTTGGTGCTGGCGGCGCAAAAGCGCTGGGGGCGGCTCGCGCTGTTTTGCGGGGTCTATGGCGCGATTGGTCTGTTCTGGCTGTGGTGGCCGCATGTCACGCTGGGCTTGGTCAAGGGGCCGGATTCGATCATCGTGGATGCAGGCAGCGACTATTGGACCCGCCTGACCGATACGCTGGCGCATAATCAGCAGAATTTCGTGCTGATGGCCGCCAATCTGTTCCGCATGGCGGCATGGACGCATCCTCTGCTCTGGGTGATGGCAGCGATTGGCGCGGGGGCAGCCTTCGGCCCGAAGCGCGATGTGCGCGTGGCGGCGCTCTTGGGCGGGATCGTGGCGATTGTGGTGGTGTTCACCGCCATCCTGCCGTTTCAGGGCCATGGCTTTGGCTATCGCTATCTGCATCAGGTGCTGGGCAATGCGGCTTTGCTCGGCGGCTTTGGCTGGCAAAGGCTGGGACCTTTGCGCGATCGCCTGCGCGGCGGTTTCGTCGCGGTCAGCGTAGCCACAGCGCTGGTTCTGCTGCCTATGCAGGCCTTGGATGCGCGCAAGCTCTACCATGCCTTTGCGGTGACCAGCGCGCGGATGGATGCCAGCGGGGCGGATTATCTGTTGATCGGGCAATATGATTCCCCGCTCGCGCTCGATCTGGCCTATAATCGCGCCGATCTCTCGAACCACCCGATCCGCCTGTCGGAAAATGACATCGAGGATGTGGACCGCCTCGCCGCGCATATCTGCGCCAAGGGGGCCAGCATCGCCCTGCCCCGCCGCAGCTTTTACATGACGCTGGCCGAAGCGGTGCATTCCCATCCGGGCCGCATGGCCGACCGCCTGTTTGCCGAGCGCGCCAGCGAATTTGGCGATGCAGGCTGCCGGATTATCGAGCTGCGCTAAGGATCTCGTCCGCCATCCGCGTCCAAGAATAGCGCTGCCCGGCCCAAGCCGCCATCTCCGCCCGCTGGCGCAGGTTGGGGCCGGGGGCATCAAGCACAGCGGCGCAAGCCTGCGCGGCGGCCTTGGGCTGGGCCAGATCCACCGGCACACCTTTTAGCCACCGCCCCGCCTCCGGGTCGGCCCGGTCGGTCGGCTGGCCGCAAATCACCGGCAGCCCGCAAGCCATCGCCTCTTGGATCACCAGCGGATAGCCCTCGCCCACGGATGGCAGCACCAGCCACTCCGCACTGCGATAGAGCGCCGCCAATTGCTGCGCGCTCTGCGGCCCCAGATCATGCACATTGGGCAGGCCCCATGCCGCAGGCCGGATCGGCCCATCCCCCGCCGTCAAAAATGTCAGATCAGGCCGCATCGCCGCCAGCTCGCGCAGCACCGACAGGCCCTTTTTCTCCACATAGCGCCCGACAAACAGGATGCGCCTTTTGCCCGGCGGCAAGCCCTGCGCCGCCTCGCCCATGCCGCGAAACACCGCGCCATCCACCCCGTTAAACACCAACCGATAAGGCCGCCGCGCGGGTTCCCCCAACAGATCCGCGCGCACCGTATCGCTGATAAACACCACCTCATCCGCTGCCGCCAGCATCGGCCGCGTCACCACCCCATTGGCCAGCGCCATCACGCCGCGCATCACCCGCGAGGCAAAGGGAATGCCTGCAATATGCTGGATCAGCACCACCCGCCGCCGCCGCAGCTTGGCCATCATCATCGCCAGAATGCTGGTGACATAAAGCGCATCATGCACCACCACCGCATCCGCCGCCCCCACCGCGCGCCACATCGCCGCCACCCCGCGCGGTCCGGGGATCGGCATCGGCAGGCCGGTCAGCGCCTCGGTCGGGTTCACCGTGGGCAGCGAGAGGCTGGGGATGCCGACAGGCGCGGCGTCCTGCGCGCTGGCCACCCATGTCACCTGCGCGCCTTGAGCGGCCATCTGGCGGCACAAATGCCCCGCCACGCGTTCGATTCCGCCCAAATGGCTTTCGAAAAAATGGCTGGCCATCAGGACGCGCATCGGCTCACCCCTTCTTCTGGATCGCCCAGCGGCTGAGCAGGAAATTGGCCACCACCATCATGCTCGACGCCAAAGGCGCGGCATAATCCATCGGCAAGCCCGCCGGCCCGCGCAGCCCCCATGTCACCCCCATCGCCAGCGGGGTGTTGGTGCTCATCGCCAGCGCATAGCGGCCATAGCGGGACAGGCTGAGCGCCTCGCGAAAGGTGAGCCATGAATGCAGCAAATAGCCCACCACCGACACCACCACAAAGGACAGCGCAAAGCCCGCCGCCGTCACTCCCAAGGCGGAGAGCCGCCCCCGCGCCGCCCAATCCACACCAATCATCGCGGCATTATGCAGCGCAAGGCAGGTGCCCGCGACAAAGCCATAGGCCAGAGCGGTACGCCAGATCACGCCGCCGCCACATGCGCGCGCAGCAGATAGACGCAGGCATTATCATCGCGCATCGCTTTGGGCGTAATCGCATCCTCCAACACCGCGCGGCTGTTCATCACCACCGCCAAGGCCCCGGCGATGATCGGCCCCAGCACCGGCAGCCGCTTCAAGACAAAGGCGAAGGCGGTCAGGCGGATCATCGTCGTGGTTGCCAAAGGCCCGCAGATCGAGATCATATCCTCCACCACCAGCCCGCGCGTCTCCAGATCGAGCTTCAGCCCCGTGCGCGTCCAGCGGCGGTGGTCCTCGGGGTGGGGATGGTAAAACCAGCTGCCGTGGGTGGAAAGCAGCAGCGTGCCACCCGGCTTCAGCAATCGGCGGATTTCCGCGCAATAGGCATCCAGATCGGCCACATGCTCCAGCACCTGCGCGGACAAGACCGCATCCGCGCTGTGATCAGGCAAAGGCACCCGCCCATCCGCGCCAATCGGCAGCTTGCCCTTGGCCACGGCATCATCGTCAATATCGGCAGGGCGATAATCCAGCCCCAGATCGCGCAGCATGCCCGCATAGGGCATGTCGCCACAGCCCAGATCGACCACCACCGCCCCCTTGGGCAATGCCGCTGCGCGCTCGCGCAAAGCCTTGGCCAAAGGCCCCAGTTGCAGCCAGTCCGTATGCCAAATGCTGGGCGAAACGCGCCGCTGATCGTGGCTCATGCGTCTTCCCCCGGCACAAAGGCGGCATCATGGCCCGCGATAATCGCCAGCAAAAATCCGCCCAAAGCCGTCTGCACCCCGATCGCCCCCGCCGTGGTGGCGATCACCAGTGGCAGCACCGAAGGCAGCGGCAGATAGCCGCCCGAGCGCCACTGCGCCCCGATCACCGCCAGCGCCACGCCCGAAAACAGCATCAGCCCCAGCCCGATCACCAGCGCATGTTCCAACGTCAACACCGGACTCAGCCGATCAAACCAGCCGCGCAAATTGCGATAGCCCGTCCGCACCCCATAGAAATGCGTCGCCATCGCCATGATGATCGCGAAATGGCTGACCGTCAGCAGAAAGCCCGCAAAGATCGTCCACCCCGCGCCCACCACCGGATTGCCATGCAGCAAGCCCAGATCATACCCCAACCCCGCGCCCAAAATCGCCAGGGCCACCAGCGCCGCCAGCAAAGCAGGCACGCCAAACACCCAAGTCGGGCTGAGCATCAACAGGAAGCGCAAGTGCCGCCAGCCATCGCGCCAAGGCCGCAAATGCGGCGCACGGTCGCGCAGGTCAGGCGACAGCGTGGCGGGCGCCTGCTCGATCTTCAGACCGCGCAAGCTCGCCTTCACCACCATTTCGCTGGCGAATTCCATGCCGGTGGAGGTCAGGCCGCATTCGAGGAAAGCCCGCTTGGTGATCGCGCGGATGCCGCAATGGGCATCCTCGATCCCGCTGCGGAAAAACAGGTTGAGAATGCCGGTCAGGATAGGGTTGCCGATATAGCGGTTCTTCCAAGGCATCGCGCCCTTGGCGATCCCGCCAGCAAAGCGGCTGCCCATGCACAGATCCGCCCCATCCACCAGGCGCCCGATCATTGCCACGCCATCGGTGAAATCATAGCTGCCATCGGCATCGCCCATCAGCAGAAAGCGGCCATAGCCCCCTTCGCACCCGCCGATCAGCGCCGCACCATAGCCGCGCCGGGGCACCGGCACCACCCGCGCGCCCTGCGCCGTGGCATAGGCCTGGCTGCCATCGGTGCTGCCATTATCCGCGATCACGATCTCGCTGGTCAGCCCATAGGCGACGCGAATCTGTTCGGCGGCTTGCTGAGCATTGGCGATGCAATGCGGCAGACTCTGGATTTCATTCAGGCATGGCATGATGATCGACACATCCGGCCGCGCATGCCCACTTTGCCCCGCAAATTCCGTCACCATCGTGTTCCCGCCATCAAAACTATCCGCTGGCCGATCCATGCCAGCAGGCGCGCCCGGACAAACCAGTATGCACCCGGCCTGTCCACCCCTTTTGTGCGTTTGGTGGGGTTTCCCATGCGGCAAAGTGGTGCTTGGCGCTGCGGAATAAACTCTATCTTTATGGTGGAGATTTAGCCGGGTAAAAGCTTCCCACACCCAAACCGGCATCTCAGGCCGATGAACGGATCCTTCGCCATGACTGATCAGCCCACCATCATCCTCGTGCCCGGCCTGCGCAACAGCGGCCCCGGCCATTGGCAAACGCTATGGGAAGAGCGGCGCGGCGATTGCATCCGCGCGCAACTGGGCGATTGGGATCAGCCCCACCGCAATGCCTGGGTCAGCAATCTGGGTCTGGCCATTCGCCAAAGCGTCCAGCTTTCGGGTCAGCCCGTGGTGCTGGCCGCGCACAGCCTTGGTTGCCACACCGTGGCCTGGTGGGCGCAATTGGAGCCGGAAGCCGCCGCACTGGTGCGCGGGGCCTTGCTGGTGGCGCCACCCGAGGTCGATTTCTTCCCGCTCGATGATCGCCTCAGCAGCTTTGCGCCCACCGTATCGCAACCCCTGCCCTTCCCGGCATTTCTGGTGGGCAGCCGTAATGATCCCTACATGGGGCTGCATGCCGCACATCAATTGGCAAGGCGCTGGGGCGCCCGATTCGTCGATCTGGGTCTGCGCGGGCATATTAACGCCGATAGCAAACTGGGCGATTGGCCGCTGGGGCAGGCGCTGCTGGATGAATTGCGCGGCGCGGACCAAGCCGAAGCCAGCCCGGCAGAGCGCCAAGGCCTAGGCAACGCGCACCACTGACCGCTTGGGGCAACTGGTACGGATGGCGGGACTCGAACCCGCACGAGCAAAGCTCAGGGGATTTTAAGTCCCCGGCGTCTACCATTCCGCCACATCCGCATGGCCCCCAACGCTTACCCTGAGGCGCATACCTCAGGGCCGTCGCTAGCCAACTTGGCCCAAACCTCTGGCAGATTGGCAGGAAAACGGCAAGACATGGCTTCGCATCGCCCCGCCTTGCCTCATCACGCGCTTAAACGTTGAGGCGCGCGCGCATTTCCTTGCCCGGCTTGAAGAATGGCACCCGCTTGCCGGGCACATCCACAGCCTCGCCGGTGCGCGGATTGCGCCCCTTGCGCGGGTCGCGTTCACGCGTAGAAAAAGCGCCAAAGCCACGCAATTCCACCCGGCCACCCTCGGCCAGACGCTGCGCGATTTCATCAAAAAACACATCCACGATGCGCTCGACATCATCGGCCCGCAATTCGGGATTATTCTTGGCCAAAGCCTGCAGCAATTCAGATCGGATCATAACTCACACCCCCATCAAGATGACCTTCATCGCCATCCTTGAGACGCATCCTCGCGCATTATCACGTGAGGAATCCTTGCCGTCCTCACATGGGTGTAAGTTACAGAAGTTCAAGGTTTACCGCAATGCTGCCTTGGGGTGAAAACGGAGCATTCCGCTGGATTCTTTTAAGTTTATTGGACCGCTATGGAGCATCCGTCCAATAACTCTTCCATCGTCAAACCCAGCCGGCAAATTTTGTCGCGAACATCGGGCCATTCGTCGTTCAAAAAAGCGCGCTTCTCCGCCTTGCGCAACTTTTCCGCCGCGCCCAAAGCCACAATCATCCCCACGCCACGCTGCACCTCGACCAAACCATCCAACTGAAATTGTTGATAAGCCTTGGCCACGGTCAAGGGATTGGCGCCCTGATCCGCGGCCAGATTGCGCACCGATGGCAGCATGGCCCCCTCGGGATAGGTGCCATCGATAATCGCGGCGGCGATCATGTCGCGCAGCTTGAGATACACAGGACGGGTAGTGTTAGACATACTGCCTCAGTGCCATAATACACCGCAGCAGACAAGTCCGCCAGCCGACAAGATCCCTCTCCCCATCGCAAACTTGCGCTTTCTTTCCACCGCTCCGGCGCTAGTTTGCCACGCATGACCACAAGCTCCTCCGCCAGCCCATCATGGTTCGGCCATCCCCGCCAGCTCGCCCGCTTGTTCTCGATCGAGATGTGGGAGCGCTTTGGCTATTACGGCATGCGCGCGCTGTTGATGCTCTATCTCACCAAGCATTTCCTGCTGGGGGATCGCGCCTCGGCGGGAATTTATGGCGGCTATACGGCGCTGGTTTACCTCACCCCGCTGGTGGGCGGATTGGTGGCCGATCAATATCTGGGGTCGAAACGCGCGGTGAAATTCGGCGCCTTGGTGATGGCGGCGGGCTATTTCGCGCTGGCCTTTGGCGGCGCCCCGGCGCAACCTTGGGCTGAATATGCTGGCGCGCGCCACAAGGTCGAAGTCGCCCATTTCGCCGACCGCCCCACCAGCGCCGCCAATGAAATCCGCACCGTGATCGATGGCAAGGAGCGCCTGACCATCAAGGGCCGCGAGGATGGCAGCATCGATCTGATCGACGCCGACGGCCATATCGCCCGCCACCTGCCCCCCGGCGCGATGCAGGAAGGCGCCGACCGCGATCCGTTCTATCTGGCGCTCACCATGCTGGCGCTTTCGGCGGTGGCGGTGGGCAATGGTTTCTTCAAGCCCAATATCGCCACGATGGTCGGCGCGCTCTATGCCCCCGGCGATCCGCGCCGCGACGCGGGTTTCTCGATCTTCTACATGGCGATCAACACCGGCTCGCTCATTGGCCAACTCGCCTGCCCCTTCCTCGCCGACCGCTATGGCTGGCCCGCAGGCCTCGCCAGCGCGGGCGGGGTGATGCTGCTGAGCTGGGCGCTGATGCATTTCGGGCGGCACCATCTGGCCGGCTATGGCGAGACGCCCCAGCGCGAAGGTGGCGACCGCGCAGGGCTGATCTATACACTGGCCCTGCTCGCCATCCCCGCCTGCTATTTTCTGTTCACCAACCTGATGGCCACCCCTGCCCCGGTCGCGGGCGAAGGCTTCCTCGGCTATCTGCTCGGCCTGCCGCTGATGGGCAAGTTGCTCTGCGCCACCTTCGGCCTCAGCCTGCCCGCGATCCTTGTCTGGTCTTGGCGCGCGGGCAGCCGAGTGGAGTTTCAGATGATGCTGGCCGCGATCATCCTGATGGTGTTCAACACGGTGTTCTGGAGCCTGTTCGAACAGGCTGGCTCCAGCCTCACCCTGTTTGCGGACCGCAATGTGGATCGCTCCGTCTTCGGCCTGTTCACCATGTCCGCCCCGCAAACGCAGCAGTTCAACGCCATCGCCATCGTCACCTTGGCCCCGGTGATGGGGGCGCTGTGGGGCTGGCTGGGGCGGCGCGGGTGGGAACCTTCGATCCCCATCAAGTTCAGCCTCGGCCTGATCGGTGTGGGCGCGGGCTTCCTGTTCCTCGTGCTGGGCACACGGTTTGCCGGGGCGGATGCGCAGGTGGGCCTGGGCTGGCTGGCGGGGCTGTATCTCATCCATTCCATCGCGGAACTGTGCATCTCGCCCGTGGGCATGTCGATGATCACCAAATTGTCGATCCCGCGCATCGTGGGTCTGATGATGGGCGCGTGGTATCTCTCGCTGGCGATGGGCCAATATGGCGCGGGGATGCTGGCGCAATTGGCCACGGTCAACACCGTGGGCGGGCAAGTCACCAATCTCAAGCTC
>Ga0302262_10000661_pt1 | contig 14570 bp, 10 predicted proteins | sample II_Fen_E3_4_FD_194557 | JGI IMG/M metagenome (GOLD analysis project Ga0302262, IMG submission 194557) | Peat permafrost microbial communities from Stordalen Mire near Abisko, Sweden - II_Fen_E3_4 | ecosystem: Environmental > Terrestrial > Soil > Wetlands > Permafrost | place: Sweden: Abisko...
CGGCGGCCGGGCGCGGCGGCGTGCGTCGCCGCGAGCAGCCGGGAACCCAGGCCCTGCCGCCGGCGGTCGGGTCCGACCACGATCTCCGCCTCGGCGTCGATCTCCGCCTCGGCGTCGCGGTCCACCTGGGCGTACCCGACCAGGGCGCCGGGCCCGGCGCCCGACGACGGGTCGCGCAGCAGGACGTGGTGCGCTGGCGCCTCGCGGTCGGCCAGCCGCAGGAGCGTCTGCTCGCCGAGCGGGGGCACGCCGTCGACCGCCTCGGCGCGCGCGGCCAGCGCCCGGACCTCCTCAGCGACGTCCGGCGCGAGCGGGCCGTCGACGACGGCGAGGACTGCTCCTTCGACGACGGCGCGCGGCGGGTCGGTGGTCGGGTCGGGCGGGCGGTCCGGGTGCACCGTCCGATCCCACCACGGAGCGCACCGCGGTGTCCCGCCGGCGTCCGAGACCGCGGCGCGGCCGGCCGCGCTGACCCCGCGCGGGGAGGCTGTGCTGGGGGGGGTGGTGGGGGACGGCAGCCGTCGGAACGCACCGACAGGTGGGTTACCGTGGTCGTGTCATGGACCTCTTCGCTGCCATCCCCCCGCCCGCCGACGGCTCGCCGTCGGCCGGCACCCGGCGGGGCAGGCGGGCCGCCCAGGACGCCGGTCCGCTGACGGTCGACGTCGACGTCGTCGTGATCGGCGCGGGACAGGCGGGGCTGGCTGCGGCCCACCATCTACGGCGGGCGGGCCTGGTGGCCGTCGGGTCCGACGGCTGGGAGCGCGCCGGCGCGACGTTCGTCGTGCTGGACGAGAACCCGCGCCCCGGCGGCGCCTGGCAGCACCGCTGGCCCGCCCTGACGATGGCCGCCGCGCATCACGTGCACGACCTGCCGGGCATGGGGCAGCCGGCGCCGGACGCCGACGAGCTCGCGTCCCGGGCCGTGCCGGCCTACTTCGCGCAGTACGAGGAGGCCTTCGACCTGCGGGTGCAGCGCCCGGTGCGGGTGGACCGGGTGCAGGACGACGGTGCGGGTCGCCTGCTGGTGCGCAGCCGGCCGCCGGCCAGCCCCGACGAGGCGGTGGTGTGGCGGGCCCGCGGGCTGGTCAACGCGTCGGGCACCTGGACCAAGCCGTTCTGGCCGGCGTACCCGGGCCAGGCCACCTTCCGTGGTCGGCAGCTGCACGTCCGCGACTTCCGCACGCCGGAGGAGCTGGCCGACGGTCCGGTGGTCGTCGTCGGGGGTGGGACGTCGGCGGTGCAGCTCACGCTGCTGCTCGCCTCGCTCACCCCGACCACGTGGGTCACCCGTCGGCCGCCGCAGTGGCGCGACGAGGAGTTCACGCCGGAGCTGGGCCGCGAGGCGGTGGCGCAGGTGGACGAGCGCACGCGGGCCGGGTTGCCGCCGTCCAGCGTGGTCGCGGTGACCGGCCTGCCGCTGACGCCGGCGTACCGCGCCGGCATCGAGTCCGGCGTGCTGGCGGCCCGGCCGATGTTCGACCGCATCGCACCGGACGGCGTCGTCTGGGATCGCGTGCAGCCGCCCGGCGGCGGCTGGGTGGACGGCCCGGCCTTCGTGCCCGCCCGCACCATCTTGTGGGCCACCGGGTTCCGGGCCGCGCTGGAGCACCTCGCCCCGCTCGGCCTGCGAGGGCCCGGCGGCGGGATCGTCATGGACGGCACGCGGGCGGTGGCCGACCCGCGGGTGCAGCTGGTGGGCTACGGACCCTCGGCCTCCACGCTCGGCGCCAACCGGGCCGGTCGCGAGGCGGTCCGCAACCTGCGCCGGGCCCTCGGTCTGTAACGGGGTCCCGGACGCCGCCGCCAGCGGCGACGGGGTCGGTCAGCCCGCGTGCTGGGAGGCGAACATCAGCGCGTACGGGATCGTCTCGCGCGCCATCGACCAGGTGTGCGACTGACCGTGGTCGGTGTGCACGAGGACCTCCATGCCGCGCGCGGCGAGCGTCTTGGCGACGGCTCGCCCTGACGTGTCGTGCGAGCCGAACGCCGACCCGGCCACGCCGAGGAACAACGCGGTGCCCTGCCCCACCGGGACGGTCGCCGCGTACGTGCCGACGTCGTGCGCCGCGAACTGCTGCGTGGTGGCGAGCATGGCTCGTCCGCCGGAGCCGGGATCGGAGTAGGGCTCGAGCGCCAGGATCGTCGAGAACAGCTCCGGGTGGCGCAGACCCTGGTCCAGGGCGCAGAAGCCGCCGGAGGAGAACCCGCCGACCGCCCGGTCCGCGGCGTCCGCGCGGGTGCGGTAGTGGGCATCGAGGTAGGGGAGCACCACCGTCGTCAGGTAGGTCTCCGTCTGCGCCCCGCCCGTCGTGGAGTCCAGGCACTCGGTGTCCAGGCCGCCCTTCCCGATGCCGTTGACATCGACCGAGGCGACCACCATCGGCTGGACGAGGCCGTGCGCGAGCAGCACGTCCATCACCCGACCGACGTCACCCGCGGCGAACCAGTCGCCGGAGTGCCCGGGGCTGCCGTGGATCAGCACCACCAGCGGGTACCGGTCGGTGGAGGAGTCGTAGCCGGGGGGCGTGTAGACCCAGGTCGGGTCGTTGGACATCCGCAGCTCCGGCGGCGCGGGGATGTCCACCGGCACCTGGCCCCCGGCCGCCGGTTGGCCGGCGCGGGCGACCGGCGTGCCGTGCGCGAGCGGGGTGACGCGGCCGATGCCCCACTCGGCCGCCGTCACCCGCGCGGCGTGCACGTTCGGCATGTAGCCGGAGACGACGTTGGCCGCCTGGGCGAGCGCGAGCAGGAGGGTCAGGCCCACCCCGGTCCAGTGCGGCCAGGTCCGCCGGTGCCGGCGTCGGCGACGCACGGCGAACGCGGCGAGCACGGCCGCGAGGATCACGATCGCCCCGACGAGCCACCACGACCCGAGCAGGTCGCTGGACTGGCCCAGCTGGCGCAGCACGTCCGGGGGGATCACGGGGTCGGCGGCGGAGCGCACAGGGTGAGCCTGGGCGTCCCGCCTGGGAACGGGCTGAGAGAGCGCTGGGAGCTGTCGCCCGCGGGCGACGCCGTGGTGTGAGACTGGCGGCGTGACCGGAGCCATCTCCACCCCTACCGGTGCAGCGGTGCCGGCCCTGCAGGCCGCCGAGGCGACGCCGGCGGCGCTCACCGACTACCGGGTCCGGGTGCGGATGCGGATGATCGCCTCCCGGGTGGCCGTGGTGCTGGCCGTGCTGACGCTGCTCGCCACCACCGCGCCGCACCTCTGGCGTCCGGTCCTCCTGGTGGACCAGGCGTGGGACCCGCTGGCCAGCGCCACCCGGCTGTCCCTGCTGGTGGCGGCGATCGGCATGCTCGTCGCCGCCCGTGGACTGCGGCGCGGGCACGCGCTCGCGTGGGCGGGCACGCTGGCCGTGCTCGGGATCGCGGTGCTGCTGCACCTGGCGCACCGCTTCGACGTGGCCGCCTCGTTGATCCTGCTCGCCGGGCTGGTGTGGCTCGCCACGCAGCGGCGGTCTTTCACCGTGCTGCCGTCGCGGGGGGACCTGCGGCGCAGCGGGTTGATCCTGCTCGCCGGGCTGGGCGCCGTCGGTCTTGTGGTGGTCGCCTTCGGGCTGCTGGCCGGCCGCGCGGGGGACCGGCACGACGACCTCATCCACGCCCGCGGCGTGGTCCGCGTCGTCCTGACCGTCGCCTTCCTCGCGGTGCTCGCGTGGTCGCTGACCTCGCCGCGACGGCCGCGGGCGATGAACGTGTCCGACCACCGGGCGGAGCGCGAGCGGGCGCGGCGGATCGTGGCGCGTCACGGCGGCGGCACGCTGGACTACTTCGCGCTGCGCGACGACAAGGACTGGTTCTTCGTCGGCGGCACGGTGGTGGCGCACTCCGTGCGCGGCGGGGTGTGCCTCGTCTCCCCGGACCCGATCGGGCCGCGGCACGAGCGGGCAGCGGCCTGGGCGGAGTTCGCCGGGTACGCCGAGGAGTACGGCTGGTCGCTGGCCGTGCTCGGGGCGGCCGCCGACTGGGTGCCGATCTACGAGGCGAGCGGCCTGCGGGCCGTGTACCTGGGTGACGAGGCGATCGTCGACTGCGCGGGGTTCAGCCTCGAGGGCCCCGGACGCAAGGGGCTGCGCCAGGCAGTCAACCGGGTGCTCCGGGCCGGCTGCACGACGACGTTCCACGATCCGGCGGCGCTCGACGACGACCTGCGAGCCCGGCTGGTCGAGATTGCCGGCGAGTCCCGCCGCGGCGGTGCGGAGCGGGGCTTCTCCATGACGCTGTCACGGCTCTTCGACCCGGCGGACACCGGTCTGCTGCTGGCGGTGACCCGCAACGGCGCCGGCCGGGTGGAGGCGTTCTGCCAGTGGACCCCCGCCGCGTCGGTGGACGGCTGGTCGCTGGACGTGATGCGCCGCCGCACGGACGCGGACGACGTGCCGAACGGGGTCGTCGAGTTCACCATCGTGCGCACCATGCAGGAGGTCGCGGCACGGGGCGGCCACGGGATGGGCCTCAACTTCGCCGTGATGCGGGAGGTGCTGGAGGGCGTCGGCGACTCCCGGTGGCGGCCGCTGCTGCGGCCGGTGCTGCGCCGACTCTCGGAGAACACCCAGATGAGCTCGTTGGCGACGTTCAACGCCAAGTTCGATCCCGAGTGGGTACCGCGCTACGTGGTGCTGGACGCTGCCGAGTTCGTGGCGTCGCAGGCCCTGGCGATGGCCGGGGCGGAGGGTGTCACCGAGCTGCCGGTGATCGGCCGGTTCCTCGGGGCGCAGGCCGGCCCGCAGTGAGCTGGGGCCTGCTGGCCGCGTGCGGCGCCAGCGTGGGCTACGGCGTCGCGACGATCCTGCAGGCGGTCGGCAGCCGCCGGGGAGGCGGCCTGGCCGCGTTCCGGCAGCCGCTGGTGCTCGGTGGACTGGCCCTGGACGGCGCGTGCTTCCTGCTGTCGCTGGTGGCGTTCCGCCGGCTGCCGCTCGTGGTCGTCGAGACGGTGCTCGCCGCCTCCCTGGCGGTCGTCGTGCTGGCGGCCCACCTCGTGCTGCGCACCGCGCTGCGGCGTGCGGACCTGGCCGCGGTGGGCGCCGTGCTCGCGGGGCTCGTCGTGCTGGTGCTGGCGTCCGGCGAGCAGCCCGCGGCCCGGCCGGGCGCACGCTTCACGGCCGCGGCGCTGGTGCTCACCGCGGTGCTGGTGCTCGCCACCGTGGCGCTGTACCGGCGCGGCCCGGCGTGGACGCTGGGCCTGGCGAGCGCCCTGGGGTACTCGGCGGTGGCGATCGGCGCCCGGGCTGCGACCGCGGGCGGATGGGTCGCGATGGTCCGGCAGCCGATCGCGCTGGTGGTGCTGGCCGGCGGGCTGGTCGCGGTGGTCGCGTACGTCCGCGCGCTCGAACGCGGGCCGGTCGGGCTCGCGGCAGCCCTGGTCTCGGTGGTGGAGGTGGTGGTGCCCGGCGTCGTCGGGCTGGCGTTCCTCGGGGACGGCGTGCGCGCCGGCTGGGGGGTCGCCGCGCTGGGCGGGGTCGTCGTCGCCCTCGCCGGGTGCGTGGTGCTGGCCCGCAGCCCGGGCACGGCGGCCACCGGCGGCTGACCCGCCGCTCGTCGCGCCGGCCGGCGCCCGGTCAGGTGACCAGGACCTCCTCGCCGACGTGGACGCGCACGTCGTCGGGCAGGGCGACCGGACCGTCGGGCAGGGGGAGCGGCCCGTCGGGGCGTGCCGCCAGCCTCCGGCGCTCGCGGCCCCACGCCACCGTGAGCGGCACCAGGGCACCGAACCACGCCAGCGGTGCGGCCAGGCACGCGCCGAGGAAGCCGAGCCGGTCGACGAGCAGCACGGCCGCCGCCACGCGCAGCACCAGCTCCATCACACCCGCCAGGGTGGGCACCGCGCTGCGGCCCATCCCCTGGAGGGCGTTGCGCAGCGCGAACAGCAGCGCCAGCGCGATGTACAGCCGGCCGTTCACCGACAGGAACGTGTGGGCCAGGGCGACGACCTCGGGTGCGTCGCGGTCGTCGGACGCCAGGAACAGCCGCACGATCGACGGCCCCCACACCACGTTGACCACCCCGATCACCACGGCGAAGCCCGACGAGACGGCGCAGGTGCGCAGCACGCCCTGCCGGATCCGGGTCCAGGCGCGCGCGCCGCGGTTCTGCGCGACGAAGGTCGCCAACGCAATGCCGAACGAGCTCAGCGGGGCCACGGCCAGGCCGTCCACCCGGGCAGCGGCGGCGAACGCGGCGACCGAGGCCGCGCCGAGCCCGTTGACGGCGTACTGCAGCACCAGCGTCCCGATCGCGATGATCGACATCTGGAAGCCCATCGGGAACCCGATCCGCAGCGGCTCGCGCAGGTCCGCACGGCGCACCCGCCAGTCGTCGCGGGACAGGCGCAGCAGCGGCATCCGCCGGCGCACCAGGGCAAGGCACGCGAGCACCGAGGCCAGCTGCGCGGTGATGGTGGCCAGCGCGGCGCCGGCGACCCCCAGGCCGAGCCCGCCGACGAACGTCACCGACAGCGCGACGTTGAGCGTGCAGGCCAGGGCGAGGAACAGCAGGGGCGTGCGGCTGTCGCCGAGGGCCCGGATCGAGGCGGCGAGGAAGTTGAAGGCGACCGTCGCGCCGGTGCCCATGAACGTCACCGCGATGAAGGTGGTCGCGTCGCTGAGCAGCTCGGGCGGTGTCTGCATCGCGACGAGCAGTGCGCGGGACGCCGGCACGGCGGTCACCGTGATGAGCAGGGCGAAGCCGACGGACAGCACCGCGCCCGCGGCGACCGAGCGGCGCACCCCCGCCAGGTCCCCGGCGCCGAACGCGCGGGCCGTCGGGATGGCGAAGCCGTTGGTCAGACCCCAGGAGAAGCCGAGCAGCAGGAACGCCAGACCGCCGGTGGAGCCGACCGCGCCGAGGGCGTCCACCCCGAGGATGCGTCCGACGACGATGGCGTCGGCGAACTGGTACATCTGCTGGAAGAGGTTCCCGATGAGCAGGGGGACGGCGAACAGCAGGATCAGTCGGGCCGGCGGCCCGGTGGTGAGGTTCCTGGTCATGGCGGTGCGGTGCTCCGGGCGCGGTGGCGCTGGTGGTACGGGCGAGGGGTCACCGAGGTGCTGCCCGCCAGGTCACGGCCGGTCGCGCACTCGATGCGTCCCCCACGCTAGCCGCGGCGCGGGCCGGTTGTCGAATCGTTTCGACGAGAGGTTGTGAGGACGACCTGGAAGGGCTTGTCGGCCCCGGCGGCTACGCCTGGTCGGCCGCGGCGGAGACCGCGGCGGACGAGGCGCTGGCAGCCGCCGAGGGGGAGCCGGCCGCGCCGGTGGACAGCCCGCGGGCGATGAGGTCCATCACCGACGAGTCGGCCAGCGTGGTCGCATCGCCCACCGCGCGGTGCTCGGCGACGTCGCGCAGCAGCCGGCGCATGATCTTGCCGGACCTCGTCTTGGGCAGCTCGGGCACGACGAGCACCTGGCGCGGCTTGGCGATCGGCCCGATCTGCGTCGCGACATGGGCGCGCAGCACGGCCGAGACCTCCTCGGCGTCGGTTGGCGCGTCCGCGTCGCCGCGCAGGATCACGAAGGCGACCGGCGACTGCCCGGTCATCTCGTCGGACGCGCCGACCACGGCCGCCTCGGCCACCCAGGGGTGCGAGACGAGCGCCGACTCGATCTCCGTGGTGGACAGCCGGTGCCCGGACACGTTCATCACGTCGTCCACCCGGCCGAGCAGCCAGATGTCCCCGTCCTCGTCCTTGCGGGCACCGTCGCCGGCGAAGTACAGACCGCGGAACCGCGACCAGTAGGTGTCGGCGTACCGCTCGGGATCACCCCAGATGCCCCGCAGCATCGACGGCCACGGCTCGGTGACCACCAGGTAGCCGCCGGCCCCGTTCGGCACCGACACCCCCGCGTCGTCCACGACGTCGGCCGCGATGCCCGGCAGCGGCGACTGCGCGGATCCGGGCTTCGTCGTGGTGACACCGGGCAGCGGGCTGATCATGATCGCGCCGGTCTCGGTCTGCCACCAGGTGTCGACGACGGGCGTGCGGTCGCCGCCGATCACGCGCCGGTACCAGGTCCAGGCCTCGGGGTTGATCGGCTCGCCCACCGACCCGAGCACCCGCAGGCTCGACAGGTCGCGTGCCGCGGGCAGGTCGTCGCCCCACTTCATGCAGGTCCGGATGGCGGTGGGCGCGGTGTACAGGATGCTCACCCCGTACTTCTCGACGATGTCCCACCAGCGGCCGCGGTCCGGCGTGTCCGGCGTCCCCTCGTAGATCACCTGGGTGGCGCCGTTGACCAGCGGCGCGTAGACGACGTAGGAGTGCCCGGTGATCCAGCCGATGTCGGCGGTGCACCAGTACACGTCGGTCTCCGGCTTGAGGTCGAAGACGTTGAGGTGGGTGTACGCGGTCTGGGTCAGGTACCCGCCGGTGGTGTGGAGGATCCCCTTCGGCCTCCCGGTGGTGCCCGACGTGTAGAGGATGAAGAGCGGGTGCTCGGCCGGCAGCGGCACCGGGGTGTGCTGGTCGGACGCTGTGTCGACCACGTCGTGCCACCACACGTCGCGCCCGTCGGTCCAGTCCACGTCCTGGCCGGTGCGCCGCACGACGAGCACGTGCGCCACGCTGGGCGCGCCCTTGGCCAGGGCCTCGTCCACCGCCGGCTTGAGTGCGGTCGCCTTGCCGCGCCGGAACCCTCCGTCGGCGGTGATCACCAGCGACGCCTCCGCGTCGAGGATGCGTGAGTGCAGCGCCTCCGCCGAGAAGCCGCCGAACACGACCGAGTGCGGCGCCCCGATCCGGGCGCAGGCGAGCATGGCGATGACCGCCTCGGGGATCATCGGCAGGTACAGCGCCACCCGGTCGCCGGTGCGCACGCCCAGCGCGAGCAGCGCGTTGGCCGCCCGGGACACCTCGCGCTGCAGGTCGGCGTACGTGAGGCGGCGGGTGTCACCGGGCTCACCCTCGAAGAGCAGCGCGACGCGATCGCCGCGGCCCGCCGCGACGTGCCGGTCGACGGCGTTCTCGGCGGCGTTGAGCTCACCGTCGTCGAACCAGCGGGCGAAGGGCGCGTCGGTCCAGTCGAGCGTCCGGCTGAACGGCGTGCGCCAGGTCAGCAGCTCGCGGGACTGGTCGGCCCAGAACCGCACCCGGTCGGCGGCGGCCCACGGGTACAGGTCGGCATGCGCGTTCGCCTGCGCGGCGAACTCCGGGCTCGGCGCGAACCGGCGCTCCTCGAGCAGCAGCGTCTCCAGGCCCGGCTGCTCGCTCTCGGCGGGCCGGTGCTCGGACGGGTCCACGGGACGACCTTCGGTCACGGTGCTGCCTCCGGCGACGACGGCGGTGCGGGCGGTGGTGCTACCAGGACCTTAGTCCCGCGCCACCGCCGCGCACGTCCGGCGTCAGGGGTTGCGGTGCCGCTCCCGGAAGGCGCCGAGCTGCAGGCCGTGGCGCCGGGCGGACGAGGAGACGATGGCCGCGCACAGCACCAGCACCCCCGCCGTGAGCAGCACACCCGAGGTGGCCGAGACCACGGTCTGCACCACGGCCGGGCGCCACGCCTCGGAGTCCATCACGTCGAGCACCGCGGTCCGCGTCACGCCGGGTGCGTAGAGCGCGACGCCGCCCGCCAGCGTGAGCAGCGTGCCTCCGACGAATCCGACCCACGGCGTCCACAGGCAGAGCAGGGCGACCCCCGCCAGGAGCAGCACGCCCAGCGTCACGAGCACGATGCCGAGCATGTCGATGGCGGCCACCCAGCCGTCGGCCTGCACCTCGAGGATCCGGGAGTTGCCGACCAGCAGCACGATCGCCGCGGCCGCCGGCAGCACCAGGCCGACGAGCACGCCGAGCACGTGGGTGCCGAAGGAGATGGTGCGCGGGGCGTTGGGGTCGGGGAACAGCACGGGGTCGGTGGCGGCCGCCGGCTTGGTGCCGGCGGGCCCGGCCGCGTGTGCACCGGGCGCAGTGCTCGGGGCGGCGCCGGCGGCGCCGTGGGCGGTGCCCGAGGACGCGACGGCGGCTGCGCCTGCAGCGCCGACGAGCGGTGCGCCCGCAGTCGGGGCGACGGTCGCCTCCCCTCGGGACAGCGGAGCGCCCGAGACGCCCGCTGCCGAAGCGGGCGCTCCGGCGACGACCGGCTTGGACAGGGGGGGCGGCGGGGTGACGACACTCTCGCCCACCGCCGGCGCACCCGCGGCCAGGCCCGTGGTGTACCGGGGCGACGGTGCCGGGTCGGGCGGCAGCGGGGTGGGGCGGACGGCGGCGTGCCGTGCCGCCTCGTCGTCGGCGGCCACCGGGCGTCCGGTGAACGCAGGGGCCGGCGGGGCCGGTGCGACCGGCGGCGGCCCGGTGTGCGCAGAGGCCGCCACCGGTGCTGTCGCCGACGGCGCAGCGGGCGCAGACGGCGAGGCGGGCGCGGGTGGCGTGGTCGACGGAGCCGCCGGAGTGGTTGGGGAGGCGACAGGCGCGGGGGGCGTCGCGGCGGCCGGTGCGGCCGCGGCACTCGGTGCCGGCGGGACCGCTGGCACGACCGGTGCGGCGACCTCGTCGGGCACGGGGGTGATCCCGGGGGTCGTGGGGTCTGTCGGGTCGGAGGTGCTCATGGCCTGCTCCTCGGGTCGCCATCGCGCCGCAGGGGCGCATGTGGATCACCGTATGGCCCGGACAGGGCGCGCGTCGCGGCGACGAGCCGTCCGGTTCACCCCTTCTCCGGCCTCAGGCCCGGGTGGCCGCCGCGTCCTCGAGCTCGACGGCGGCCGGCGTGCGGGCCTCGTCGGGCGCGGTGGCCCCGCCCACGCGGGCCTCGTCGGACCGCGGGAGCTTCGGCCCGACGCCGTACGCGTAGGCGACGCCGACCAGCAGCGCGCCGCCGACGAGGTTGCCCAGCCCCACCCACAGCACGTTGCGCCCGAACTCGGCGACCGTCGCGTGCGGCAGACCGGCGAACAGGCCGAGGGAGAACGTCGTCATGTTCGCCACCACGTGCTCGAAGCCCGAGGTGATGAACACCATGACGCACGCGAAGATCACGGCGATCTTGGCGCCCTCGGACGTCAGGCGGGCGGCGCACCAGATCGCCAGGCAGACCAGCAGGTTGCAGAGCACGCCGCGGAAGAACAGCTGGCCGGACGAGATCTCGGCCTTGTGCGCGACGAGCGCGGCGAGCGCGTCACCGGGTGCCGTGCCCGAGGCCATGATCCCGGAGGCGTGCACCAGGCCCGCGAACAGCGCCGATCCGACGAGGTTCCCCGCGAGGACCGCGAGCAGAACGACGCCGGCCCGCGCCGCGCGCACCGACCGGCGCACCACGCCCTGGGCGAGGATCATCATCGCGGACGTGGCCAGCTCGCCCCCGGCGACGACGACGATGGTCAGCGCCACGCCGAACACCAGGCCCTGCACCAGCGGCGCCCACGGGGAGCCGGCCATCTTCAGCGGGCCCCCGGCGGTGAGCATGATCACCACGCCGATGCCGATGTAGGCCCCCGCCAGCGCGGTACGCACGGCGAACAGGCCGGGCCGGCGGGCCAGCTCCACCTTGTGGTGGGCGGCCTCGGCCTCGAGCGCGACGGTCTCGTCGATGGTCAGCACACTCACCAGGGTGCGGGCAGGTCGCGGGGAATTCCTGGGACGAATGGCCGGGATGGGCCGGGCGGGCCCCCACACACCGACGACGGCGTCCCGCGGGGGTACGCCGTCGTCGCCCTGAGTTCGAGGGAGATCAGGCGTGCACCGTGTCGGTCGCGACGGGTCAAGCCCGGTCGACCTGCCCTGAAGGGGGCAATCCTGCGCGTGGGTTCCCTCGGAGATTCAGTTGTGGAACCTTCCTACCTCCTGGCGTGCGTCCTGCCTACCCCTGCGCATCGACGTGCAGGTCAGCCCTGGCGGCCGGTCGCATGTCGGACCGCGGGGCCACCATGCGGACGGATCAGGGTGCCGCGGGGCGCGCGGACGGCCGTCAGGCGAGGCCGGGGCGGCGTCGTCGGGACGCCAGGATCCAGCCCAGCGCGACGCCGGCGACGAGGGCGACCCCGGTCGCGCCGACGGCCACCCGGGACCGGCGTGAGGCGAACGGTCGCAGCGACACCGGGCGGACGAACCGCAGCACGCCCCAGCCGCGCTCCTCGGCGAGCCGCCGCAGGGTGCGGTCCGGGTTGACGACGAACGCGTGGCCGACGACGGACAGCATGGGCTCGTCGGTCACGGAGTCGGAGTAGGCGTAGCTGGCCGACAGGTCGTAGCCGCGGCGGGCGGCGAGCTCCTCGATCGCGGTGGCCTTGGCGGCGCCGTACGCGTAGAAGTCGATCTCGCCGGTGTAGCGGCCGTCGCGCACCTGCATGTGGGTCGCGATGACGTCGTCGGCGCCCAGCAGGTCGGCGATCGGGCGCACCAGCTCGGCGCCGGAGGCGGAGACGACCACCACGTCCCGGCCGGCGTCCTGGTGCTCGCGGATCAGCACCACCGCCTCGGCGTAGACGGCGGGGTCGATCGACTCGTGCACGGTCTCGGTGACGATTGCGGCCACCTGGACGCGCACTCGTTCGGTCTGCTCCTGGTCCGCGCCGCCCATCTGGAAGAGCAGGTGCGCGTAGGCCGCGCGCAGCATGACGCGCCGCGTGAGCAGGCCGCCGGCGAGGAACGGGCGGGAGAAGGCGGTGGCCGACGACGTGGCGATGATCGTCTTGTCCAGGTCGAAGAAGGCCGCCGCACGGGCGGGCGTCGCGGCGGGCGTCGTGGCCTCCGGCTGCATCTGGGCCCCCGTGTGTCTGGTCGGCGGTGCGTGTCGTGGTGCTGATGGTGCAGGTCGCGGTACTGGTGGTTCGGGTGGTGCAGGCCGTGGCCAGCTGGCGCCGGGCGTCCTTCGCCGAGCCTAAGCCGCACCGACGACACACGCGCCGAGCGGTGTGGACGGGTTGCGCCGGCGGCCAGCCGACCACAGCCCCGGGCCGGGAGAGCCCGCACCACCAGGGACGGCGCCGCGGCGTGGTCGCGAGCGCGACGACGCATCCTCGACGCCGACGGTCGGTGGCGGGTGCCGAGGCGCCGGCGCGCGTCAGCGGGATCAGCCTGAACGCGCGATGGCCGTGGCGGGCGCGCGGGCGGCAGGACGGAGGCGGTGTGCTCGACGAGCGGAGGGTGGCCCTGGCGCGCCAGGGTGGCGGCGCCGTGGCGGCTGCGCAGCGCTCGTCGTGCGTGGTGCTGGGGGTGGTCGGTGCGCGCGGCGCCGCGGGCGCGTCCACCCTGGCTGCGCTGGTCGCCGCGCGGCTGGCGCGGCGCACCGCGACCGTGCTGGTCGACCTGGACGTCGCGGGCGGTGGGCTGGACGTGGGGGTCGGCATCGAGGAGCGTGACGGCGCGCGCTGGCCCGATCTCGCGGGTGCCCGGGGCGACCTCGACGGTCGCGACGTGCTCGGCATGCTGCCGCGGTGGGGGCCGTGCGCGGTGCTCAGCGCGGACCGGGCACGGCCCGCGTCGCCGGAGCCCGCCGTGGTGACCGATGTGCTGCACGCCCTGGCCGGCGTGGTCGGGGCCGTGGTGCTCGACCTGTCGCGGGCGGCCGTGCTCGCCGGCGCGGCGCCGGTGGCGGCCTGCGACCTGCTCGTGCTCGTCGTGCCACGGGACCTGCGGTCGGTGGCCGGCGCGCTGGCGCTGCGGCCGGCCCTGGTGGCGCACGGGCTCGAGCCGGGCCTGGTGGTGCGCGGGCCGGCACCCGCGGGGCTCGGCGTGAGCGAGCTGGTCGACGCGATCGACCTCCCGCTGCTGTGGTCGGGCCGCCCCGACCGGTCCGTGGCGCCGGCCGGGGAGCGCGGGCTGCTCGGCGTCGGCGGCCGCGCGGCGCGCAGGCCGGCGGGCCGGGCGGCGCGTGCGGTGTCCGCCGCGGCCTGGCGGGCGGGGCCGTGGGCACCGTGAGCGCGGCGCCACCGCTGGTGGACGCGGTGCGCCGGCTGCTCGACGCGGACCGGCCCGGGTCCGGACCTGTGCCCGGGATGCCGGACGACGACGACCTGCGCGACGTGGTCGACCGGGCGGTGCGCGCCACCGGCGCCCTGCTCGGTCCCAGCGAGCTGCGGGAAGCCACCCGTGCGGTGCGCGACGAGCTGTACGGCGCGGGCCCGCTCCAGCGCTGGCTGGACGACCCCCGGGTGACGGACGTGCTGGTCAACGGCCCCGACGAGGTGTGGATCGAGCTCGACGGGCGGCTCGAGCGCACGGCCGACCGGCTGGGGACCGCGGCCGACGTGCGCGCGCTCGCGGTGCGGCTGGCCGCCGTCGGCGGACGGCGTCTGGACGACGCGGCGCCGACCGCCGACGCCCGCCTGCCCGACGGCACGCGCCTGCACGCCGTGCTGCCCCCGGTCGCCGGACCGTGCGCGGTGATCAGCCTGCGGGTGGTGCGACCGCGACCGTTCACGCTCGACGAGCTGGTCGCGGGCGGTACCGTCCCGGCGGCGGCCGCGCCGGTGCTGCGCGCGCTGGTCGCGGCACGGGCGAACCTGCTCGTCTCCGGCGCCACGGGCTCGGGCAAGACAACCCTGCTGGCGACCTTGCTGTCGCTGGTGCCGGCCGACCAGCGGGTCGTCGTCATCGAGGAGTCCGGCGAGCTGCGCCCGGCGCACCCGCACGTGGT
>Ga0302262_10000673_pt1 | contig 14512 bp, 14 predicted proteins | sample II_Fen_E3_4_FD_194557 | JGI IMG/M metagenome (GOLD analysis project Ga0302262, IMG submission 194557) | Peat permafrost microbial communities from Stordalen Mire near Abisko, Sweden - II_Fen_E3_4 | ecosystem: Environmental > Terrestrial > Soil > Wetlands > Permafrost | place: Sweden: Abisko...
ATATTATTGCTCATAAGCATATTAATTTGTTTGTTTTACTCAAATATATGCATAAAACACATTTTGTCATGTGAGTCCAAAAACCCTGTAAGGGTTTAATGTGAATAACCCCCAGTAAGCGAAGCACAACTGGGGGGTAATGACACCCTCAGATACATAACCCCGAAGCGGGTTGAATGTTATTCTGACATTGATGTTCAACCCACTTCGGGGTTGTAGATGCTGGATTATTCGCATCCCCCAGTTACGCAAGCTTACTGGGGGTTATTCACATTTAACTCCTTCGGAGTTGTTCTTTGAATTTTATTATCATAAATAAAGGCGGTCTAAGCGCCTATACCAATAAATCGTTTATATTCGTCGGCCTAAAAGGAGCAATGTTTTTACAGTACTTTGTATTTAGTTTTGTTGAGAGGAGTGATAAAAACAGAAAATAAATGCGATATTATATTGTTTAGTTCACGTGCATTCATTTTTTCGCGTAAAATAATACATTTTTTATGGCAGGTATTTGGATATTAAAATAAAGTTTGTATATTTGCATCACTTTGTTGAATATGAGTGCTGTATGATACGGTTGTTGTTGAAACAACCTTTCTAAAATAAGGTTTTGGAGTGTATTTCTACTCTGTTGCTTACACTACTTGCCCTATCGTTCCGGATTCACCGGCGTGGTAATCCCGGTTTTTGTTCTTAAAAATATAGTCAGAACTCTCTGAAAACGTATCTGACCCCTCGGATGATGGTTCAGAAGGTTCTGAAAGTCTATCTGACCCCTCGGATGAACATTCAGAGGGTTCTGAAAGCTTGTCTGACCCCTCGGATGAACATTCAGAGGGTTCTGAAAGCTTGTCTGACCCCTCGGATGAACATTCAGAAGGTTCTGAAAGCTTATCCGACCCCTCGGATGGATGTTCAGAAGGCTCTGACGCTAATAAACTCTGTTTTGCTTGATTTTTTTTCGTTGAATCTAATATACGCGATGTTTAATTTATAAAAAATGACGCCTATGAAAATAACAGGTTTCAATTCTAACAATCAACGTAATGCCGGTCATTACCAGTTTCAAACCGACTTCAATAGCATGATTGTCAAGTACACCCCCAAGGTGCTTGATATAGTTGATGCTTATGCTTTTTATAATCCTTTGTACCTCAACGAAGGCGAAGCATTTGTAGCTATCACCAAAAGTGCAGTCTCCGAACCGATACGCGATGCGGATCACGACAGAGATGTTACTTTTCGTGGATTTGTAGACGAAGTCAGATCCAAGCAAAACCATTTTAGTGCCGAAGTAGGCGAAGCAGCTAAAAGAGTACTGGTTATTCTGGATGGATACGGAAATCTGGCTCCAAAGCCCGATGACGAAGAATCCGGATCAATCAGTAGCTTAATAGCCGATCTGAGAACTAAAGTTCCTACAGATCTAGTACTTTTAACGGTGTTGGACTGGGTTGCCGAGTTGGAGAGACGCAACAACATTTTTATTAAGTTGCAGGCCGATCGCAATTCAGAGGAAGCCAATCGTACAGAACTTCGGATGAAAGAGGTGAGGCTTGAGGTGGATGCAGCATACCGGACTATCGTAGCGCGAATCAATGCTTTGATCATTGTAAATGGTGAAGCGCCTTATGCTGAATTTGTAAAAGAACTCAATGCCCGCATTGGCCGTGCTTAAGATGCAGCCAGCCGCAAAGGTGGTAAAGACAAAGATCCTGATACAGATGCACCAAAAGCATAATCTTTCGTGTATTTAAAATTCTTCCTCTTCGTCTTTTTTTGGGGTAAAGGCGGAGAGGATTTTTTTTGTTTAAGCAGGGGGCATTAGGTACTGCCAAATACCAGAGCATCGTGTATTAGGAAACACAATAAAAAGAAAAACAGACATGAATAACTACTTGAAAACCGACTTTGATTTTGATTCGGATTTACTTCTTGAATTATTTGATGAATTACCAATTTGGGCTTCACCTTTTGGATTAAAATTGCTGGACAACATTAAGTACAGAAAGAATATTGCTGTATTAGATATTGGATTTGGAGCTGGATTTCCACTTACAGAAATTGCGATGAGGCTTGGTGAAACATGCAAAATATATGGAATTGACCCATGGGATGCTGCAATTCGTAGAGCCAAAAAGAAAATTGAATTTTACGGAATCAAAAACATTGAGATTATAAATGGTATTGCCGAGAATATTCCGCTTCCGGATAATTCCGTAGAACTGATAACAAGTAACAACGGGCTAAACAATGTTGAAAGTATTGAGAAATCTTTAAGCGAATGTTCGCGAATTACAAAGACAGGCGGACAGCTTATACATAGTTACAACCTCGACACTACAATGTATGAGTTTTACGACTTATTAAAAGAAATCTTGACAACAGAGAAAATGGATAGAGAACTTAAAGAGTTGGATAACCAAGTTTACAAGAAAAGAAAACCTTTAAACGAGTTTGTAAAACTACTTGAACTAAACAACTTCAAAGTAACAAATACATTAAACGGCCAGTTTGATTATAAGTTTGCTGACGGAACAGCAATGTTGAATCACTACTTTATCCGACTCGCATTTTTAGACGGTTGGAAAAGTATTATACCTCAAGAAAAACAGATAGAGATATTTAACCGTATTGAGAGCCTGTTGAACAAGAAAGCTGAAAAAGACGGATATGTCAGCTTGAGTGTTCCATTTGTATTGTTAGACTGTGTCAAGAATTGAGAAACAAGAAATCAAAATACCCGTAATACCCGCTCGTAGTCGTAGACCTGGGTCAGTGGAGTATGCCTGTAACTCCTGATTCGCATTATTCAACATTTTTCGGAATGTCTCTTTTTTCCAATTATGGAGCTCTTTATACATCTACATTTGTATCGTCAAATAATTTAAAACAAATGAAAATGAAAAAGATCTTTTATTGGGTAGAGATTCCGGCGGTGAATTTCGATCGGGCTGTAGTTTTTTATAGCAAATTGTTGGGTGTAGAACTCGAAGGTATTGATTGCGGAACAGAAAAAATGGCTTGTTTGCCGGACGATGCGGGAGCTATCTCATGGGCTCCTGATTTTAAACCATCACGAGACGGTGTGTTGGTGCATCTTAATTGTGGCAATGACATTGATGGTTGGATTGGGCGCGTTGTGGCTAACGGTGGAACGATTGATCGTCCGAAAACTAAAATTGAAGCTGAAGGTCGTGGCTATTTTGCTCTGTTTATCGACACAGAAGGTAACCGACTCGGATTGTACGGAGAGTAATTTTTTCTATTTACCAACTTCGTCACTTCAAATGGCGAAGTTGGCATTCATTCTTTTATTGTTTTTGTAAATAAGCTATGTAAATCTTTTATGAACTTCCGTATAATCAAACCCGCTGCACCGCTATCGATGTATATTAAGCATTACTGGTTTCTTGAAATGGAAGCCTGTGAGGCTGTGGGGGAGCGTGTAGTTCCTGCTGGTTATGTGGAACTGACTTTTCACTTTGGAGATCATCTGTTACAACGGAAACTGACGGACAAGATGCAGCCCGGAATAATTATCTGTGGGCAGAAAACCGGTTTCTTCGATGTTTTGCCAACGGGGAGAATATCCATGCTTTCCGTTCAGTTCTATCCCCACAGTGCAGGTTTGTTTTTTGATCTACCCATTAACGAGCTTACTAATGAAACACTGGATTTAAAAGATATTATGGGAGTATCTGCCCGTGAACTGGAAGAACAACTCCATGACTTGCCCACTCTCGAAGATAAAGTAAGACACATTGAGAGCTTTCTGCTTCGCAGGTTGTCGCGTAAACCTGTATATAGTTGGGACAGAATTTCTCATAATGTAAGATTGATTAATCAATCCAACGGGTTGATAACGCCTGATGAGTTAGCCTCTGAAGCTTGTTTAAGTCGAAAACAACACGAACGAATTTTTAAACAAACGGTTGGTTTATCGCCCAAGCAATTTCTCAAAGTAATCCGGTTTCAATATACGCTTTACGCCCATCAGCAATATCCCAGCGAAAGTCTTACCCAACTGGCCTATCGTTGTGGGTTCTATGATCAGTCACACATGATTAATGATTTTCGCGAAATGTCGGGCATTACTCCAAAACAGTATTTCAAGGACTGTGCTGATCCAGTGTCCGATTATTTTTAATCAGATTTCAACCATCTACCGACAGCTAACCATTCTGCATATTTTCTATTAATGCAAAATGCGCTTCCCGAATCCCGGAAAGCGCATTTGTATTAGAACTGATCACTGTTAACTGATCACTGCTCACTGTTTTTAATCCAGTTGTCCATGGCTGCGGCTGCTTTGCGTCCGTCGCCCATGGCCAGAATAACCGTCGCCCCACCGCGTACAATGTCGCCACCGGCAAAAATGATAGGTACTGCCGATTGCATAGTGTCATTGTTGACCACCACAGTTCCCCATTTGGTTACTTCCAGTCCGGCTACCGATTGTGGTATTAGCGGGTTGGGCGATACGCCAACGCTTACCACTACTTCGTCTACTTCTACCAGTTCGGTTTTGCCCGGTACTTCTACCGGCGACCTACGGCCCGAAGCATCCGGTTCGCCCAGCTCCATCACCTGAAGTCGCATGTGGGTGACACGTCCTTGTTCATTGCCGAGATATTCAATCGGGTTATGCAAAGTCAGAAAGTCGATACCTTCTTCTTTGGCATGTTTTACTTCTTCCAGACGGGCAGGCATCTCTTCTTCCGACCGGCGATACACAATCATGGCGCGGTCGGCACCCAGTCGGCGAGCGGTACGTACCGAATCCATAGCGGTATTACCACCACCAATTACGGCTACCTTTTTACCTTTAAACACGGGGGTATCCGAATCGGCACTGGCAGCATCCATCAGGTTTACGCGAGTCAGGTATTCGTTGGACGACATCACGCCAACATAATTTTCGCCTTTGATATTCATAAACCGCGGTAGTCCGGCACCACTTGCCACAAAGATACCTTTGAATCCGTCGTCTTCCAGATCTTTGATCGTGATGGTTTTTCCTACCACACAGTTGGTGATAAAATGTACCCCCATGGATTGCAGATTTTGTATTTCCACATCCACAATTTCGTTAGGCAAACGGAATTCAGGAATTCCGTATTTCAATACACCACCAATCTCGTGCAATGCTTCGAAAACCACAACTTCATAGCCCAGCTTGGCCATGTCGCCTGCAAAAGCCAGTCCGGCAGGACCTGAACCTACACCGGCTATTTTAATATTATTGTTGGGAGCTGTTTTAGGAACCGAAATATTTCCACTTTCGCGTTCGTAGTCGGCAGCAAATCGTTCCAGATGACCGATAGCCACCGATTCCTTTTTCATTTTCAGGTGAATGCATTGCCCTTCGCATTGTTTCTCCTGCGGACAAACACGACCGCAAACAGCGGGTAGGGCAGAGGTTTCTTTCAGCGTTTTAGCAGCTTCTAAAAACTCTCCGCGTTCAATCTGTTTGACAAATTTAGGAATATATATACCCACCGGACAACCCAGCATACAAGAGGGGTTGGCACAGTCGAGACAGCGTTTGGCTTCCTGCATGGCTTGTTCGGCTGTCAGACCCAGATTTACTTCTTCTACCCGGGTATGGCTGCGGTATTCCGCATCAAGTTCGGGCATGTGAACGCGGGCTATGTCGGTACGCTCTTTGGGTTTCATGGCATTGCGTAAATCTACGCGCCATTGTTGAGCTCTTTCTTCAGTATGATTCATATAATGTTTTTAAGGCCCCTAAGTCTCTGAGCGGGAATTAAGAGTGATTCTAATTATTTCGGTTTGTTCAGGAGTGTGTAGGTGAGGCTTGAAAATGAGCCATCTCTTCGCGTTCAATATCTCTGTATCCACCCAGACGCATCAGCATTTCATCAAAGTCTACCTGATGTGCATCGAATTCGGGACCATCCACACATACAAACTTTGTTTTTCCACCCACGCTTACCCGGCATGCGCCACACATCCCAGTTCCGTCTACCATAATGGTATTCAACGAAGCCAGTGTGGGTACCTCATATTTTTTTGTCAGTAGGCTAACGAATTTCATCATGATGGCCGGACCGATGGTGACACACAAATCCACTTTTTCGCGGTTGATAACCGATTCTATACCGTTTGTCACCAGCCCCTGTGTTCCGTACGATCCGTCATCGGTCATGATAATCACCTCGTCGGAGTTCACACGTATTTGTTCTTCCAAAATAATCAAATCCTTTGTGCGGGCTGCCAACACCGTGATAACCTTATTGCCGGCAGCTTTTAATGCAGCCACAATAGGCATCATAGGAGCTGTTCCCACGCCACCGCAGGCACATACCACCGTTCCGAATTTTTCAATATGCGTTGCTTTTCCCAGAGGACCTACCATATCAGTAATATACTCACCTACTTCCAATGCGCACAGCTTGGTAGACGACACACCCATTTTTTGCACCACCAGTGTTATCGTGCCTTTTTGCAGATCGGCATCGGCAATGGTCAATGGAATGCGTTCTCCTTTCAATCCCACTTTTACCATAACAAAGTGACCCGCTTTACGCGATTTGGCAATGAGCGGAGCTTCCACCTCGAATTTTATTACATTGGCTGAGAAATACTCCTTACTGATAATCTTATTCATGTTGATAGATTTTTTTATTACGGTCACAAAATTACAAAAAAGATACCTTGTTGCAAATCATACTGTAATAATAAACTACAAATTTATTCCAATTCTATACTGAAAAGCTGAAAATAATTGTTGAAAAAAGAAGAAATCCAACTCTTCGGTTCAAAAAGATTCTTCCCTTCGATCCATTTGCTTGTTTGCTAATGAAAAACGATTATTTTTGCAGTCAATATTATTTCTTTATGACCAATCACAAACACCATGAATAAACCAATCGCAACGAGGGGACTGAATTACTTGTTATTTTTCTTGATATTATTTTTTGTTCAAGCAACTTTTGCTGAAGGTACAATGAAAGACAGTGTAAAACTGGATGATATAATTGTTACCGGCTCAAAAATTCAGATCTCCCGCAAACTGGTACCTCTGTCGGTCTCTCAGATTTCCCGGCAGGACATTGAAAATAGTGGACAGGTAAATATCCTGCCACTATTAAATATGTTTGCCCCCGGCATTTTTGTTACCGAACGGAATGTGCTTGGGTTTGGAGTCTCTACCGGAGGCTCGGGTTCCATTAGCATTCGTGGTGTGAGCGGTTCACCCAACACGGATGTATTGGTTTTAATTGATGGTCATCCGCAATATCAGGGCCTTTTCGGTCATCCGCTTTCCGATGCCTACGTGGCTTCCGATGTGGAAAAGGTGGAAATAATTCGTGGTCCGGCTTCTATTCTTTACGGATCAAATGCGATGGCCGGAGCAATCAATATTATTACGAAGAAACAAACGCAGGATGGACTAACAGTTGGTTTGGGTGCAACTTACGGTTCGTTTAATACGCAAAAATATTATGGAACCGTAGGCTATAAAAAGGATAAACTAAGCATTTTTGCTTCATTGAACCACGACCAGACCGATGGTATTCGTGCCAATACCGATTTTAATATCAATAATGGCTATACCAAAGTGGGATATGAGTTGAACAAGCATCTCAATCTGACCGCCGATTTCAGCATAGCAAAATACAAGGGCGATGATAACGGTTCGGTTTACGATGCCCCGCAACCTTTTAATATTGATATTACGCGTGGAAAAACGTCTCTTTCGCTCGATAATAAATACGATAAGCTGGAAGGGGCATTAAAATTATACCATAATTTCGGAACTCATGATTTGTCCGATGGCTTTCACTCAACCGACAGAAACAGTGGTCTGATGTTTTATCAAACGCTTAAACTGGCTCCCGGAAGTAATATTACCGTTGGTACGGATATGAAACAATATGGAGGTAAGGTAAATCAAACTGCCGTGAAAGATTCATTGATTACAGTTAATGAACTGGCTGTGTATGCTTATGCGCAGCAAACATTATTCGAAAAATTCAATCTGAGTGCCGGCCTGCGACTCGAAAATAATTCAAAATACGGAACCGAACTTATACCCTTTTGTGGTCTGACTTATAACCCGGGCTTGAATTCTACTTTTAAAGCTTCTGTTTCTAAAGGCTTTCGGAGTCCGACCATTATGGAAATGTACTTATATGCTCCTAATCCCGATTTAAAGCCGGAGCGTATGATGAACTATGAAGTGAATTGGTTGCAGAGCTTTTTCGATAATCATATTCAGTTGGATTTAACCGCTTATTTTATAAAGGGCGATAATCTGATTGAGGTTACGCCGGGTATTCCACCTGCCATGACCCGTAAAAACCTGGGTGCATTTATAAACAAGGGTATCGAATTCTCAGCCGGATATATTGTCACCAAAAATCTGTATTTCAAAGCTAACTACAGTTATCTCAATTTGGATAAACCTGTTCTGGCTGCACCACGACAACAAATCAATGTCAGTGCAAATTACAGGTACAAAATATGGAGTCTGAATATTTCGGCACAACGAATCGAACATCTGTATGTTGCTGTGTCTTCGAACGCTCAGGCTCTTACAAAGACGGTTAATTACGGATTGCTTAATGCGCGTTTGTCGGTTAAGCCGTTGAATAAACTGGAGTTATTTGTTGCCGGTAATAATCTGTTGAATACGCAGTACCAAATAAATTATGGCTATCCGATGCCCGGAATTTATTTTAATACAGGGTTTAATGTGAGGTTTTAGAATTCGGTGTTTTGATAGATTGAAGTTTTTCCGAACATTTTTATTACAATTTGGTTGTATTGTTGGAAATTTATATTACTTTTGCTCCGTCTAAACAATAAGACAACAATCATGGTGAATCGATTTTTTACATATTTCTATTTTTACTTTTACTTTAGTCGGTGAGAGCAGGATATTAATATGTAAAAACAAACTATAAACAAATACATGAAAGTCCTGCTCAATTATGAGCGGGACTTTTTTTGTTAAACAATAATGAACAAAGATTTATGAAACGAGTAGCTATTCAGGGAGGGCAGGGTGCCTATCACGGTATTGCAGCAGAGAATTTTTTTGCAAGTGAAGAAGTAGAGATTATTCCCTGTGTTACTTTCCGTGATATTTTTTCGACCATAAAAAAAGACTCCAATGTTGTAGGCATAATGGCTATTGAAAACACGATTGCAGGAAGTCTGTTGCAAAACTATGAATTGCTTAAAGAGCACAAACTAGCCATTGCCGGTGAGTATAAATTGCGTATTTCGCACTGTCTGGCTGCTTTACCCGGACAAACAATTCATGATATCAAAGAAGTTCAGTCGCACCCCATTGCTTTGATGCAATGTGGCCATTTTATAGAAACCTTGCCGGGTGTAAAGGTGGTTGAGCATGAAGATACAGCTCTTGCTGCACGTGATATTGCAAAGAATGATTTGCTTGGAAGCGCTGCTATTTGCAGTGAACGGGCAGCAGAAATCTATGGATTGAATATCTTGGCGAGGGGAATTGAAACGAATAAACACAATTTTACTCGCTTTCTTATTTTTGGAAATCCGTGGGCGGTAGAGGAAATTCAAAAGGATGAAATTATAAACAAAGCCTCTATCGTATTTACGCTGCCGCATGCCGAGGGAAGTTTGTCAAAGGTGTTATCCGTCTTTTCGTTTTATGGAATCAGTCTCACCAAAATACAGTCATTGCCCATTATTGGTCGCGAGTGGGAGTATCAGTTTTATGTCGACTTTAAGTTTGACGATCTCGAACGCTATAAACAGTCTTTAGCAGCTATTAAACCATTGATAAATGAGTTGAAAAGTCTGGGAGAATATGCAGAAGGGATAACTCCCAGTATCTGAATCAACCAGAGTAAAAGAATAAATTATAAACAAGCACTATTAATTATTATGAAACCTATTATTCCTGCCGAACGATTGAACTCAATCAGTGAGTACTATTTTTCTACAAAACTCAAAGAAGTTGCGGATATGAATGCCAGAGGCATGAACGTAATAAGTCTGGGTATCGGTAGTCCTGATCTTCCGCCTTCCAGAGAAACTGTTGAAGCGCTCTGTCAGTCGGCTTCCGAATCCAATGCTCACGGATATCAACCCTATGTGGGAATTCCGGAACTGAGAGCTGCTTTTGCAAACTGGTATCAAAAATGGTTTAACGTAGAGCTGAATCCGGCCAATGAGATTCAACCGCTAATCGGGTCCAAAGAAGGTATTCTGCATATTTCGCTTGCATTTTTAAATCCTGGCGATGGTGTGCTGGTTCCCAATCCGGGTTATCCTACTTATTCATCCGTAAGCAAGCTGGTTCAGGCTAAAGTACTGACTTACGATTTGGACGAAAACAATCACTGGCAACCGGATTTTGACGCTCTTGAACAAATGGATTTGAGCAACGTTAAACTCATGTGGGTCAATTATCCCAATATGCCTACCGGTGCAAGTGCAACACCGGAACTATTTGAAAAACTGGTGGCGTTCGGTAAAAAACACGGTATTGTAATAGTAAACGATAATCCCTATAGTTTTATTCTGAACGAAAACAGACTCAGTATTCTTCAGGTAAAAGGAGCAAAAGATATTTGTATTGAACTGAACTCGATGAGTAAATCGCACAATATGCCGGGTTGGCGTATGGGGCTGTTGGCTTCAAATGCTCAGTTTATAGAATGGGTGTTGAAAGTAAAAAGTAATATTGATAGCGGTCAGTTTAAACCCATGCAAGTGGCTGCTATAGCAGCCCTGAATAATTCGGAAGAATGGCATAGAGAAATGAATGTCAACCTGTATAAGACTCGTCGTCATCTGGCTGAAGAAATTATGAAAACACTGGGGTGCACATTCGATAAAAGTCAGGTTGGTATGTTTCTTTGGGGTAAAATATCGGATAAATATAAAAATAGCGGCGAACTGGCTGACAAGGTATTATATGAATCGAAAGTCTTTATTACCCCGGGATTTATTTTTGGAGATAAAGGTGATCATTATGTACGCATATCACTTTGTGCTAACGAAAAAATGCTTGCAGAAGCATTGGAAAGAGTGAAACAGTTGCCAGTTGCCGGTCAGCAGTAAAAAGTATGTTTTGTGGATAATTAGAATTCAATTAAAATATTAAATAAAACAATAATAATAACAGCCTTAGTGACTGATAACAGATCGCTAATGACTATTCATTAGAAAATTATGGAACTCGAATCAATTTTATTACCCGGAGTAGATGCAAAGCGTCCGCTCGTAATTGCCGGACCTTGTAGTGCGGAAACGGAAGAACAAGTGATGGAAACTGCCCGCGGATTACATGCCCGTGGCATAAAAATATTCCGTGCCGGAATATGGAAACCCCGTACTAAGCCGGGAGGTTTTGAAGGTATTGGTGTTGAAGGACTGCCGTGGCTTAAACGTGTTCAAACTGAATTGGGCATGTATACTGCAGTGGAAGTGGCTACAGCTAACCATGTACGCGAATGTCTTGCTCACGGTGTCGATATTCTTTGGGTTGGCGCGCGTACCTCAGCTAATCCGTTTGCCGTGCAGGAAATTGCCGACGCTCTGGAAGGTGTTGATATTCCAGTACTGGTTAAAAACCCGGTAAATCCTGATCTGGATTTGTGGATTGGCGCTATTGAGCGTATCCATAATGCGGGTATTCGTCGGATCGGAGCAATCCACCGTGGATTTAGTACTTATGACAAAAAGATATATCGTAACTTACCACAATGGCATATTCCGATTGAATTGCACCGTCAGATACCTAATCTACCGATTATTTGCGATCCAAGTCATATCGGTGGAAAACGCGAATTGATAGCACCGCTTTGTCAACAAGCAATGGATTTAAATTTTGATGGTCTGATTGTTGAGTCACATTGTCACCCTGATAAAGCATGGAGTGACGCTGCTCAACAAGTGACTCCTGATGTGCTTGACTTTATTTTGAATACGCTTGTAATTCGAGATATGACTCAGTCAACCGAAAACTTAACTGCTTTACGTCGTCAGATTGATGAACTGGATAATAGTTTGTTGGAGTTGTTGGCTCGCCGTATGCGAATTTCTGAAGAAATCGGAGTTTACAAAAAAGAGCACAATATGCCTATTTTTCAGGTTCAGCGTTATGATGAAATCCTTCAAAATCGTGTTTCCCAAGCTGTTGAAATGGGAATGGACGAGGAGTTTATGAAAACTGTTTTGGTTGCTATTCATGAAGAATCTGTGCGCCATCAACAGGAGATTATGAAATAAAGGTTTATGATAAAACAAAGCCCATAAATCAATTGATTTATAGGCTTTGTTATTTTTTTTAGTCGATTGTTAGTTGTTTAATACTGGTTCAGGCTTTTCGTCATTTTGTCTCATAGCGTTACCACCCTGAATGTTTCTTCTGAGAGAGTCTCTTCTCATAGCATTCCCTTTTGCTGCAAAACCTCTTTGATGAATATCTCTTCTTTCACCAAATCGATCTTGATCATTCATTCTTGCCATCATTCTTTTTTTCATGCCTTCCAATTTTTGTTGGCGCTCTGTTTGTGCTGCTTTAAATTGTTTAAATTTCTCAGCACCAAGAATTTTTTCCATTTCAGCATCATTTGCCTTTTTTTCAGCTTCTACTTTGGCAATTTCCTGTTCATGAATTTTTTTCATTTCAGCCAGACGGCTTTCACGTGCTTTTTCTTGTTTTTCAAATAATGCTTGTACTTTTGCACGTTGAACATCTGTGAGTTCTAAATCTACAGCTAAATAACCTGCACGTTTTTGTGCCGAAAGTTTTGGTTTTTCCGCTTGTTTGAAGTCTCTATGGTGCCTTTTCTCTGGTTGAGGAGGCATCTGATTCTGTTCAAAACCGGATTGTTTGCCTTCTTGCGGTTGACCTTGTGTTTGATCCTGTGCAGAAACTGCTAAGCTAAAAACAAAAGCCGAAGCTAATAATACTATTGCATACCTTTTCATAACTCAATAATTTTAAATGTTCATAAATTAATTTCTAATTTTATCTATTTGACCAAATTGATTTCAACTGGTTTAAATATACATTTATATTTCAGTTTAATTAACGCTATACCAATTATTTGAAGCATTCTATAGGTTTTGTTGGACTTGTGAATTTTTTTGTGAGATTAGATGAATTTACCAGAATAGCAATATTGGAATTTATTCAACAAAAAACGAGGATGCTCAATTATTTTCAGGCACCCTCGTTTAATATTCTGGTCATTTGCTTGTTGATTTACTTGTATAAACTTAGCTTTTGAAGCATTTTTGATTCGTTCTTTTCAAGAAGCACTTTGACTTACCTTAGCTATAATTATTCAGCCACTCTTTTGGCTCTTCTTTCAGAATTGAACATGAATCTTTGACCATATTTAAATTCCGTTCTCCACGATAGTTTTGATGTGGAAATCTGGTCTGAACCATTATCGAAGAACTGAACATGAAAATTATAGCATGACTAATACACTAAACTTTTTTATACCTTATTTCTTTAATTGTTGTTCATCATCTTTTGACGACGTTCTGCTTGTAGCTTTTGATAGGTTTCAAATTTTTCTTTGCCAATCACTGCTATAAGATCATCATTTTGAGCAGTACGCAGTGCTTGAAATTTTTCTCTAAAATCGGGACTGTCTCTTGTAACTTCAGCTCTGAATTTAGTTATTTTTTCATCATTCTTTTCAAATACTACCTGAACTTTAGCTTTTTCAGCATCAGTCAAGCTTAAATCCTTGGCCATCGCTTCAGCTCGTTCTTTAGGTGGAAGTTGTTGTCTCATTCCTCCTGGACCTCCTGGGCCTTGTGGACCTTGAGGAGCTTGTGCCATGGCTGACATGCTAAAAAGAAATACAGAAGCTAATGCTAATTTTAAATACTTTTTCATAATACATTTTTTAATTGTTAATACTATTTTTTGTAATCTATTACTTTGACTGTTGAAATAAAAATTGGTTTAATCCGGGTATTCTATATTCGTATTAATTAAACAAATACTGAGTTATATTGCTGTAAAAAACAATTGGGTTAGAACTATAGAAATGAACTATAGCTCTAACCCAATTTAAAAGAACCGATGCTGGTTATTACTTTTTCAATAATACATCATTGATTGCCTGTTTAAAGCCTTCTTTAGGCATAGCTCCCTGTGCCATTTGAGGTGCCCCGTTCATTGGGCAAAACAATAAAGTTGGAATGCTCCGGATTCCAAATGCGCTGGCAAGCTCCTGTTCTTCTTCTGTATTTATTTTATAGATGTAAATCTGTCCGTCATATTCTTTTGCCAGATCTTCCAGTATAGGTGCAATGGTTTTGCACGGACCACACCAGGAGGCATAGAAATCAATGATACAGGGTTTGTCTCCGAGATATTTCCATTCAGTTGGATTTACTTCGTAATTTGCAACTTTGGATAAAAATTCCGCTTTGGTTAAATGAATTGTTCCCATTTTTTTTATTTCTTTTGATTGATTTTTTTCTTCTTTTCCTTTTTCATTTCCATTCCCGGCGCAAGCTG
>Ga0302262_10000674_pt1 | contig 14505 bp, 14 predicted proteins | sample II_Fen_E3_4_FD_194557 | JGI IMG/M metagenome (GOLD analysis project Ga0302262, IMG submission 194557) | Peat permafrost microbial communities from Stordalen Mire near Abisko, Sweden - II_Fen_E3_4 | ecosystem: Environmental > Terrestrial > Soil > Wetlands > Permafrost | place: Sweden: Abisko...
CGGCTGCTCGCGGGCTACGTCGTGACAAGTGAACTCGATCCGCGCCTGTCCGCCTACTACACCAGCAAAATGGGCCCACCGCAGAGCACCGACTGTGCCGATCCCCAGGGTTACAAAAAGTTTCACATGTCTCGCTTTGTCACGCCATCGCGGCTGCCGCTAAAGATCTGTACGCAAGCCTATGACCTGAATGGCCAACCCTCGGCCGTGCGCGAGGATCTACTGCCCGAGATCATCGTGGAACAAGATCCACTTCCAGCAGGCACCCGGTTTTCCCATATAGGCCTGGGTTGATCAGCGATATCGCGCAATAGCCTTATCGACAGCACCCTCGGCGCGCAACGCGTCGAGAGCGTGCTGCAATCGGGCAACCGTTGCATCCGGCGTTGCCTTGTTCAACGCCAGATACAGCTCGGCGCGATTGAAGCGCAGGACCGTCTTGAAACCTTTGACCCCTTCGAGCCTGGCCAGATACGGCCCGGCGGGATCACTGGTGGCCCATAGATCGATCTGGCCATTGAGCAGCTTCTTGACGTTGTCCTGATCGCGCAGCGCGAGAACGGGATCGAGTCCTTGCGCCACTAACCGCTCGCCGATGGCATCGCCTTTATAGGCGCCAATCCGATAGGTCCTGGCCTGCTCAAGGGTGGTCAGGGTAATGGGGCTATCGGCGCGGGCCAGCATGATCCAGTCATAGGCACCCACGGGGCCGACCCACTTGAAAAGCGCTTCACGCTCGGGCAGGCGCGCTGTCGAAAATACGCCATAACCAGGCTGTTCAAGGGCCAGTTTGTAGATGCGCTCCCAAGGGAAACGCAGGGTCATGCTGTAGCCGATGCCGGCGCGCTTGAACGTCTCGCGCACCACTTGCGCGGCGATGCCCTCGATATTGCTGTCCTGGGCGAAGTTCTTGCCATCGACCGCCATATTGAAGGGCGGCAGATTCTCCGTCAGCAGGACCAGGGAATCGGGGCCCGCGGCCTTGATGGCATCGTCGGCCATTGCGGCCCCGGCAGCACCGACCAGCAAGGCGCTCAAGGCGGCGACGGCGATAAAACGAGATGTGAACATGCACGCTCTCCTGACGCTAACGGCACAGAGTGCTGCGCGATAAAGCGCTTGTCCAGAGTTAATAGCGCATCGCCAGCAAGCTACCCCTAACGAATAAAAATCACCCCCCCATAAGTATCTATTTCACTGCAGCCCCGGCGCTCTGACTACCTGCATACCTCCACTTCACGGCAAATGACTCGCCGTGAGCAACTGCAAAGGAATGCCATGAATCTGCAAGCCATCAGCATCACGGGCGCAGCCCTGATTGCGTTAACCCTATCAACTGCCACGTATTCAAATGATTACAGCAATGGCCGCGAACACCTCGCCCCGCCATTGCTGCTGGAAAACAGTGATCACCAGAACGACCACTGGCAAGGCATCGGCCGCCTGATCATCAATGCCGATTATCCCGATGCGCACTGCACGGCCAGCCTGATCGACAGCCGTAACGGCGATCATGAAACAACAGGTCCCGCTTACGTACTGACCAGCGGCCACTGCATCTCGCCGGACAGCCTCAATGTGCTGGCCGACGAACCCAGCGATGGTTATATCGACTTCAACTATTTCCATGACACGCCCGACCATCACCAGCGCGTTGCGGTAAAGCAGGTCAACTGGAGCCGTCAGCGCGGCCTGGACATGGCGATTGTCGAACTGGATATCAGCCTTCAGAGCCTGATGGAGACAGGGATCAAACCCTTGTCACTGAGCACGGCCGCTCCGGCGATTGGCGACCCGCTACTGATCGTCGGCGCGCCCTCGCAATACCCGGAAAACGGCCTGCGCCTGTCAACGTGCAGCCATGTATCCACCGAGGACCTGGTCGAACAGCCCGCCGTATTCCGCGGTTTTTACAAGGACAACTGCGCGGGTCTCAAACCCGGTCACTCCGGTAGCCCGCTGCTCGACCACATGACCAACACCGTCCTTGGCGTGGTCTCCACCACAACCTCCGACTCGCTGGTCGAGAACCGCTGCTCATACAATGCGCCCTGCGAAGTGAGAGATGGCCAGGCGCATTGGTCTGCGCAGAGCAACTACTCCAGCCCTGTCAGCTTTCTGCACCATTGTTTCGTACAAGGCCAGTTCACCGCGCTAGCCCCCGGATGTGACCTGATGCCCACGGTTGCCTTGACCGAGGACCGGCCAACAGTGAACTACTACCGCCGAGTGAAGCACGACGCCGAAGGAAACGAGGTGCTGCCGACCTGGAAGTTTCAGTTCAGCCTCGATACGCCTTTCTATCGCTATAAAACCGTGCGTGACCCACTGCTTTGCGAAAGCCCCGAGCATTATTCCGAGGCGTTGGCGGCACAGCAGGTCCTGATCAATGACCCTGTCGGCCGGGAGCCGGGGATCTACCTGCTGTGCATTGTCGGCGTCGACTCAGCCGGGCAATCGCCCACCCTCGCGATGATGAAGAGCCCGCTGGTGCTGGCCAAGGAAATCGCCGAGCCGGGCCCTACGCGAGCACCGCAGTTCGTGATCGACAAGCAGGAGGATGGCGCCTATAGCATCGCCTGGCATTTTTCCCACCCCGTATTGAGCGGTTACGAAGCCAGGATCGGCGCCCCGGACACGCTTGATTGCGACGAACCAGAGGGGTATGTGCGTCAGCTGGATGATCTGCGCATCAACGCCAGCGAGCTGCCGGCCAAACTCTGCACCAAGGCCATCGACATGTCCGGCCAGCGTTCGACACCGAGGACAGACCTGTTGGGCGACTGACACTGCCATCAATTACAAGGGCACATCTGTGGGACCGGCTTTAGCCGGGAAGAGGCCAGTGAAGTCGATACATCTCTATCGCCTGTACCGACGCCTTCCCGGCTGAAGCCGGTCCCACAAAAGCCGGCCGCACAATCCTAGCGAACCACAATCCCTTGTTTGGCCATGTATGCCTTGGCCTCGGGCACGGTGTATTCGCCGAAGTGGAAAATGCTCGCCGCCAGTACCGCACTGGCGCCGCCTTGCAGCACACCGGCCGCCAGGTGTTCGAGGTTGCCGACGCCACCGGAGGCAATCACCGGAATGCCCAAGGCATCGCTGATGGCGCGGGTTACGCCCAGGTCGAAGCCGTTTTTCATGCCGTCCTGGTCCATGCTGGTCAGCAGGATTTCGCCCGCGCCCAACTCTTCCATCTTCTTCGCCCACTGCACGGCATCCAGGCCAGTCGGCTTGCGCCCGCCGTGGGTGAAGATTTCCCAGCGTGGTGTTTCGCCCGGCAGGGAGACTTTCTTGGCGTCGATGGCGACGACGATGCATTGGGCGCCGAAGTGCGCGGCGGCTTCGCCGACGAACTCGGGGTTGAATACGGCCGCCGTATTGATCGACACCTTGTCCGCACCGGCATTGAGCAGGTTGCGGATGTCCTGGATGGTGCGCACGCCGCCACCCACGGTCAACGGGATGAACACCTGGCTGGCCATGCGCTCGACGGTGTGCAATGTGGTGTCACGGCCATCGACACTGGCGGTGATATCCAGAAAGGTGATTTCGTCAGCGCCCTGCTCATCGTAGCGACGAGCGATTTCCACGGGATCACCGGCATCACGGATGTTCTCGAACTTGACGCCCTTGACCACGCGACCGTTGTCGACGTCCAGGCAAGGGATGATGCGTTTGGCCAGGGCCATGGGCTTAATCTCCGATCAAGAGCTACGAGCTGCAAGCCATAAGCTGCAAGCAAGAGCGGGTCGCGGTGTGCTTTCACTTGCCGCTTGCAGCTATCAGCTGACAGCGAAGCTGTCGCAAAAGGCCTGAGCCTCGGCCACATCCAGCGTACCTTCATAAATCGCGCGGCCGGTGATGGCGCCGATGATTCCGGGTGCCTTGGCATCCAGCAGGGCCTTGATATCGCCCAGGTTATGAATACCGCCGGAGGCGATTACCGGAATTCTTGTGGCAGCAGCCAGCGCGGCAGTGAAAGGCACGTTACAGCCCTGCATCATGCCGTCCTTGGCAATGTCGGTATAAACAATGGCCGACACGCCGTCTGCTTCAAAACGCTTGGCCAGGTCAATGACCTGCACCGAACTGACCTCGGCCCAACCGTCGGTGGCGACGAAGCCATCCTTGGCATCGAGACCGACAATCACCTTGCCGGGAAAGGCGCGGCAGGCCTCGGCCACGAACTCGGGCTCCTTGACCGCCTTGGTGCCGATAATCACGTAGCTGACACCCGCCTTGACGTAGTGCTCGATGGTTTCCAGCGAACGGATACCACCGCCGATCTGGATCGGCAGGTGTGGATAACGCTTGGCGATGGCGGTGACCACGTCGCCATTGACCGGCTGACCTTCAAACGCGCCATTGAGGTCGACCAGATGCAGACGACGGCAGCCGCCCTCCACCCACTTGGCTGCCATGGCCACCGGGTCATCGGAGAACACCGTGGAATCTTCCATACGGCCTTGGCGCAGGCGCACGCAGGCACCGTCTTTAAGGTCGATAGCGGGGATAATCAGCATGCTTATTCCTTTGTCGTAAGAGGCTTTAGCCGCGAAGCCTGCAACGCCGTTCGCGGCTAAAGCCGCTCCTACAGCGAGGCTCTTATTTAATTTTTTTCCAGCGCCCAAAGGTCGCTTTCAATGCTTTCAAAACGCTCCTTGAGGTGCGCCTGAACATCGAAAATCGCCCGATTGTAGTAATGCGGGGCGATTTCACGGGTAAACAGCTCAAGGATTTCCGCGGCTTCGAACGACCCCAGGTCGAGTTCGAAGCGATCCTCCATGAAGCGCTGGATCTTGCGGTTCGCCTCGCTCTCCTGCTCGGGGGTCAAGGTGAGGATCGGCGGCTTGTGCTTGCGGCTCATTACCAGCGTCCATCCCAGGCGGCGAAGTTCTGCAGCAGTTGCAGGCCATGGGTATGGCTCTTCTCCGGGTGGAATTGCACGGCAAAACGCGAACCGTCGGCCATGGCTGCGGCGAAATCGACGCCGTAGTGACAGCGCCCCACCACTTGCCGCTGGTTGGCGGCGGCGATGTAAAAGCTATGTACGAAATAGAAACGCGCCAGGTCCGGAATGTCATGCCATAGCGGGTGATCCACCGCCTGAGCCACTTCGTTCCAGCCCATGTGCGGCACTTTCAGGTGCTCGCCCTCTTCGTGCAGGTCCTTGCCGAAAAACTTCACCTGGCCAGGAAACATACCAATGCAGTCGACGCCGCCATTTTCTTCGCTGTGATCGAGCAGGGCTTGCATGCCCACGCAGATGCCGAGGAACGGACGGTCCTGACTGACTTCCCGCACCAGCGAATCGAACCCCAGGCGACGAATTTCCGCCATGCAATCGCGAATCGCGCCGACACCGGGAAACACCACGCGATCGGCTTCACGAATGACATTGGCATCGCTGGTGATCAGTACCCGACCGGCGCCCACGTGTTCCAGGGCCTTGGCGACCGAGTGCAGGTTGCCCATGCCGTAATCGATAACCGCGACTGTCTGCATCAGAGCACACCCTTGGTCGAAGGCATCTGCCCGGCCATGCGGTCATCCAGTTCGACCGCCATGCGCAGCGCGCGGCCGAATGCCTTGAACACGGTTTCGATCTGGTGGTGAGTGTTGGTGCCACGCAAGTTGTCGATGTGCAAGGTCACGTTGGCGTGGTTGACGAAGCCCTGGAAGAACTCCTGGAACAGATCCACGTCGAAGCCGCCGACGGTGGCGCGGGTGTATGGGACATGCATTTGCAGGCCCGGCCGCCCGGAGAAGTCGATGACCACGCGCGACAGCGCCTCATCGAGCGGTACATAGGCGTGGCCGTAGCGACGAATGCCCTTCTTGTCGCCGATCGCCTTGCTGAATGCCTGGCCCAGGGTAATACCGACGTCTTCCACCGTATGGTGGTCGTCGATTTCCAGGTCGCCTTTGCATTCGATATCCAGATCGATCAACCCGTGACGGGCGATCTGATCCAGCATGTGCTCAAGGAAGGGAACACCGATATCGAATCGGGCCTTTCCAGTGCCATCCAGGTTGATCGAGGCTTTGATCTGGGTCTCCAGAGTGTCGCGCTCGACGGATGCCTTACGTTCGGCCATCACCAGCTCCGCAAAATCATTGGGCGAAAGGGGCGACATTATAGGCCGAGAACGGTGTCGGGTGTAGGAGCGAATTCACTCGCGAACGACTATCTACGCTGTTTCAGACAGGCCGTATCGCAAGCAAAACCACTCCATATTGTGGGACCGGCTTTAGCCGGGAAGGCGTCATCTGCTTCAAAGACGCCCTCCCGGCTGAAGCCGGTCCTGCGGTCCTACAACTTAGTGAAACAGCACCGCCGTCTTCTGCAGCGTCACCCACACCCCCCACGCCAATGGAATGCCCACTGCCAGCCACGCGGCGATGGTCAACGGCTTGCTGCCTGCCGAGGCTTTCCATTCCAGCGACGTGCTCTGGTCGGCGCCCTGGTCATGGCCGATAGCCTGTTCGGCCGCCAGTTCGGCGTCGGTCATGAAGTATTTGTCGGCCACCGGACGCACCAGCATGTTGCAGATGAAGCCCAGCACCAGCAGGCCGGCAAGGATATACAGGGTGATGTCATAGGCATCGGCACGAGCAACGCCGTGACTCAGCTGATACTCACGCAGGTAATTGACCAGTACCGGCCCCAATACACCGGCCGCCGCCCATGCAGTCAGCAGACGACCATGGATGGCCCCGACCATTTGCGTGCCGAACAAGTCCGCCAGATAAGCCGGAACCGTGGCGAAACCACCGCCATACATCGACAACACCACGCAGAAGGCCGCCACGAACAGCGCGACACTGCCCAAGTGACCCAGTGTCGGCACCGAGGCATACAGCAAAAAGCCCAGGGCGAAGAACACAAAGTACGTGGCTTTGCGGCCGATGTAGTCGGAGAACGAGGCCCAGAAGAAGCGCCCGCCGATATTGAACAGGCTCAACAAGCCGGTGAAGCCGGCGGCAATGGCCGCAATCGCTCCCAATTGAGCAGCGTTCAACTGGCTGAATGTCAGGGTATTGCCCAGCAGTTGGCCGGCGAAGACTTCCTGCAACAGCGGCGAGGCCATGCCGAGAATGCCGATACCGGCCGAGACGTTCAGGCACAGCACCAACCAAACCAGGCGGAATTGCGGGGTCTTCCACGCCACACTGACGTGTACGTGGCGATGAGTAATCATCGCGTTGCCGGCCTTCTTCGCCGGGGCAGTCCAGCCTTCAGGCTTCCAGCCGGTGGGCGGTACGCGATAGGCCAGAGCGCCGCCGATCATGAAGATGAAATAGATCACCGCCATGACCACGAAGCTCTGCCACACGCCGACGTTGTCGGCTGTCGCGAAACGGCTCATCAGCGCTGTCGCCAACGGCGCACCAACCATCGCGCCGCCGCCGAAGCCCATGATCGCCATGCCGGTGGCCATCCCGCGCTTGTCCGGGAACCACTTGATCAGGGTCGAAACCGGCGAGATATAGCCCAGGCCCAGACCGATACCGCCGATGACACCGGAGCCGATCCACATCAGCCAGATCTGATGGCTGTAAACCCCCAGCGCCGAAATCAGCAGGCCACCACACCAGCACAGGGTCGAAACGACACCCGCCTTACGTGGCCCGGCATGTTCCAGCCAGCCGCCCCAGATCGCCGCCGAGCAGCCGAGAAAAATGAAGAACAGCGTGTAAATCCAGCCCAGCATCGAGATCGGCCAGTCGCACGCCGATGAAAATACCTGGGCAATGAAACTCATATCGGCTGAACAGGCGACCGGTGCCGAGATACCGATAGCCTTGGACAGTGGTAACCAGAACACGGAAAAGCCATAGGCCATGCCGATACACAAATGAATGGCCAAAGCAGCAGGAGGAACAAGCCAACGATTGAAGCCGGATTTGGCAACGATGCGTTCCTTGGACAGGAACGCGGGTCGAGCGGCGGAACCGCTCAGGGCTGAGTTTGTACTCATTATTATTTCCCCTGGATGTGTATTACTTGCAAGACTTTCGCTCTAATGCGACCGCAGCCTCGCTTGCACCGGGCAAGGCTATTGATTGGGCGACAACCCCCTCAAAGATGGCAAAAAACCATCATTGAGGGGGCGAATGACGAGAGATTAGCATTTGCCGGCACGTCTGATCCGCTCTTTTAACTGTCACCTGTACCTGTAGCTGCCGCGCCTTAGGAAATGTTATGCCCGTCTTAGTTGAGCCGTTAAATATCCTTAGTTATCAAGATCAAGAGGACTTGCAGAAAATCTATCGCGATGCCCCGCCAGGGCTTTTCGCGCCCTTTACCGATGCCTCCCAGCTCATCGATATCAGCCTGAGTGACGGTCAATTGGTCGGTGCCCGCTTCAATGATCGACTGCTGGCCGCAGCGCGCCTGCAGCGCCATGCCGGACACTGGCTGCTTTCCCACTTATGCGTCCGCATCCCGACCCGGCGCCGCGGGGTGGCCGAACGCCTGGTCGTCCAGTTGGAAAAATCCGCCGCAGAGGCCTGCTGCCAACTACGCTTGGTGGCGACCGCCGAGTCTCCCGAAGTCCAGGCCCTGGCGGCCAAACTGCACGTGCCGCTGCAAATTCACCAGGATTGAACAGCGGGTAAACGCGTGCGGTCATTGGTGGCCCGAAAACCTGCGTGAGGAGGCTATACTCGCGGGCTATTTTTGAACGTTTGAATACAAGGACTCGCCCATGAAAGCGTTCGGCAAAATCCTGGGACTGGTTATTCTCGGGCTGTTGCTGATCATCGTGGCTCTCGGCTTCGCCCTGACCCACCTGTTTGATCCCAACGACTACAAAGACGAGATTCGCAAGATAGCCCGCGACAAGGCGCATATCGAACTGACCCTCAACGGCGATATCGGCTGGAGCCTGTTCCCCTGGCTGGGCCTTGAGTTGCACGACGCCAGTGTGGCGACCCTGATCACCCCGACCAAGCCTTTTGCCAACTTGCAGATGCTCGGCCTGTCCGTACGCGTGCTGCCCCTGTTGCGCCGCGAAATACAAATGAGCGATGTGCGCGTTGAAGGCCTGGACCTGATGCTCGGCCGTGACGAAAACGGCCACGGCAACTGGGAAGACATCGGTCGCCGCCTGCCCTCGGACAGCACGGCGCAAAGCCAGAACCAAAGCCAGAGCCAAAGCGCGCCTGACGCCGAGAAACAGGAAAAACCTTCACAGCCGATCAAGCTCGATATCGACAGCCTGACCGTCAACAACGCCCGCGTCGAATACACCGATGCCCGCAAGAACCAGACCTTCAGCGCCGAAAGCATCCAGCTGAGTACCGGCCCGGTGCATGAAAACACCGACATCCCGATCAAACTGACCGCCTTCCTCGGCACCAACCAACCTGTGTTGCGGGCCAAGACCGAACTCACCGGCCAACTGCGCCTGAACCGCGCCCTCAAACGCTACCAGCTGGGTGATATGCGCCTGAGCGGCGAATTGTCCGGCGACCCGCTGCAAGGCAAGACCGTCACCTTCAGCGCCCAAGGTCAACTGCTCACCGACCTGATGGCCAACGTCGCCGACTGGACCAGCCTCAAACTGTCGGCCAACCAGTTGCGCGCCTTGGGCGAGCTGCATGTACGCGACCTGGACAAGACCCCGCAAGTCAGCGGCGCCCTCTCCATCGCCCAATTCGACCTGCGCAACTTCCTCGACAATATCGCCATGCCCGCGCCAGCCATGGCCGAAGGCAGCCTGAAGAAACTGGAACTGGTCACCCGCATCAGTGCCAGCCCGACCAGCCTGACCCTGGACGGCCTCAACTTCAAACTCGATGACAGCAGCTTCACCGGCCGCCTGGCGGTGGAAGACTTCGCCAAACAGTCGGTGCGCCTGCAACTCAAGGGCGACACCTTCGACGTCGACCGCTACCGCCCTGCCGAGTCTGAGGAAGCCAAGAACGCCAGCGCCACACGCAAGGCTGAAGTTGCCAGCGGCGAAGACGCGGCTGCCGGAGGCACCACGCCCTTGCCGGAACAACCGACCAAAGTGGCCTGGAGTACCGCCAAGCTGTTCCCGCTGGAGCGCATGCGCAAACTGGATGTGCAGGCTGACCTGGGCTTCGACAAGCTGATCGTCAACAAGCTGCCGATCCAGAACGCCGCCCTGCAAACCACCGCACTGAATGGCGTGATCACCGTCAGCAGCCTGCGTGGCGACCTGTACAACGGCAATTTCGAGGTCAAGGGCAACCTTGATGCGCGTCCTGACGTGCCGTTGGCCGCCATGCAAACGCGCATCGGCAAAGTGCCGGTCGAGCGCGTCCTGCAAGCCATCGGCCAGACGCCACCGGTCAAGGGCCTGCTGACCCTGAACAGCAACTTGACGGCCGCGGGCAACAGCGAAAAAACCCTGGTCGACAACCTCAACGGCACCACCGGTTTTGCCGTCAACGACGGCGTGCTGGTCAATGCCAACATCGAGCAGCAACTGTGCCAGGGCATCGCCGTGCTCAATCGCGCCGCTCTCGGCAGCAGTCCACGGGGCCGCGACACAGCGTTCCAGCAGCTCACTGGCAGCCTGACCCTGCGCAATGGCGTGGCCAACAACCCTGACCTCAAGGTGCGCATCCCCGGCCTGACCATCAACGGTGACGGCGACATCGACCTGCGCGTACTGGGCATGAATTACCGCTTGGGCGTCATCATCGAAGGCGACAAGAGCGACATGCCCGACCCGGCCTGCCAGGTCAACCCGCGCTATGTCGGCATCGAATGGCCGATCCAGTGCCGTGGCCCGCTAGAGTCGGGCGCCAAGGCCTGCCGTCTGGACAAGGAAGGAATCGGTCGCATCGCCGCCAAACTGGCGACCGACAAGCTCGGTGAGAAGCTGGGTGACAAACTCGAAGAGAAACTGGGCGACAAAGTCAGCCCGGAACTCAAGGATGCCCTCAAGGGTTTGTTCAAACGCAAGGATTGATCCACTTCAAGAGCGAATTTAATGCAAGCCGAGCAGTTCTCCACCGCGGTCCTTGACTGGTACGACCGCCATGGCCGCCACGACCTGCCCTGGCAACAGGGCATCACGCCTTACCGGGTGTGGGTCTCGGAAATCATGCTGCAACAGACCCAGGTCAGCACCGTGCTGAACTACTTCGACCGTTTCATGAGTGCCCTGCCCACCGTGCAGGCACTGGCCGAAGCCCCGGAAGACGAAGTGCTGCACCTGTGGACCGGCCTGGGTTACTACACCCGCGCCCGCAACCTGCAAAAGACCGCCCGGATCGTCGTCGCCCAACACGGCGGCGAATTCCCCCGTGACGTCGAACAACTCACCGAACTGCCCGGCATCGGCCTGTCCACCGCCGGGGCCATCGCCAGCCTGAGCATGGGCCTGCGCGCGCCGATCCTGGACGGCAACGTCAAACGCGTCCTGGCGCGTTATACGGCGCAAGAGGGCTACCCCGGCGAACCCAAGGTGGCCAAACAGCTGTGGGCCGCCGCAGAGCGTTTCACACCCCATGCGCGGGTCAATCACTACACCCAGGCGATGATGGACCTGGGCGCTACGCTCTGCACCCGCAGCAAACCCAGTTGCCTGCTGTGCCCCCTGCAGAGCGGCTGTGAAGCCCATATGCTTGGCCTGGAGACGCGCTACCCGATCCCCAAGCCGCGCAAGACCATTCCGCAGAAACGTACGCTGATGCCCATGCTCGCCAACCGCGACGGCGCGATTCTGCTTTACCGTCGCCCGCCCACCGGACTGTGGGGCGGCCTGTGGAGCCTGCCGGAACTCGACGACTTCGACGACCTGCAACACCTGGCCGTGCAACACGCCCTGGAGCTGGGCAAACATCAGGAACTACCGGGCCTGGTCCACACCTTCAGCCACTTTCAGCTGAGCATCGAGCCCTGGCTGGTACAGGTCGAGGCGGCAACCGACCACGTGGCCGAGGCCGACTGGCTCTGGTATAACCTCGCCACCCCGCCGCGCCTGGGCCTCGCCGCCCCGGTGAAAAAGCTGCTTAAACGCGCAGCAGACGTATTGAATGCAGGAGAGTCGTCATGACCCGCACCGTGATGTGCCGCAAGTACAAAGAACAACTGCCCGGCCTGGAACGCCCCCCTTACCCGGGCGCCAAGGGCGAAGACATCTTCAACCACGTCTCGCAGAAAGCCTGGGGCGACTGGCAAAAACACTAGACCCTGCTGATCAACGAACGTCGTCTGAACATGATGAACGCCGAAGACCGCAAATTCCTTCAGGGCGAGATGGACAAGTACCTTTCCGGCGAGGAATACGCCAAGGCCGAAGGTTACGTTCCCCCCGAGAAATAAAGCGTTTCCAGCAATGAGGGTCGTAAGCGACGGTAATAATTCAAATTTTTTTAAAAACACGCTTGACGACCCCCTGAAAAACACGTCTAATGCGCCCCGTTGCCCAGATAGCTCAGTCGGTAGAGCAGGGGATTGAAAATCCCCGTGTCGGCGGTTCGATTCCGTCTCTGGGCACCACTAATTAGATTCAGGTGGTGTCAAAGTCATCTGAAAAACAAGAAGCCCGCCCAGTGCGGGTTTTTTGTTGTCCGCGATTTTTTCTGCCACTCCCTTGTAAGCCCAAACATTTGGCGGCATATCTGGTGGCATCCCGACTCGCCGTGATGAAGAGCGTATTCAGGCGCAAGCATGCAGAAGGTCTGACCATGATAAAGAAGCGGCAAGAAGACCTCCCACCCGCAACCGCGGCAGACATTGAAAGATCTATCCAGGCCCTGAACAGAATGGTTGAACGCCTATGGGGAGATGGGCGAGAAGTTGAGGCGAAAGCCCTCCTCGATGCTTTGGATGCATTGAATCGGGCACTTGATCGAATCAGGATTGGCGAGATGCGCAAGGTTCTTCATTAAGAAGGCGCACGAAGCAGCCGCGCACGTAAGTGCCGGCAACCACGTAGTGAGTATTTCGCCAACCTCGCCATTGCATTAACACCATCGGCAACCAGGCTGAATCCAGGCGTCGAGCTTTCGCCTTTTCTCACTTTGAAAATGAAGGGGAATTCGATGAAAGCTGCTCTTGCGCTGATGCTTTGCACAACTCTTGGCTGAAGACCGTATCGTCACAGGGGTTGAGCGCCAATCCATCATGGAAGGCCAGCTACACAATGTTCGCATCATTTGCCCAGAGCCCAGTCCTGATGCGCTGAAAGCCATTGCAGCTTCCGGCGCTCTTTCCAGCGACATCTATTACCTATGCTTCAACGCTTATCAGGCACATCGCATCGGCTTGATGCCCATGTCTTTTAGAGCCGCATGCGACACGGCCTTCAAGAACCTGGCCGATGCAACGCAAGTTCCTGTAACACCAACCAAAGAATCTGCGCCTACGCCGGCATCAAGCAATGGCAACAAAAAAGCGACTAACCCCACTCCGCCTGCCGAGACGCCCAGGCCCGGCGGGCCTATATGGCAAAGCCTGTAAGGGCAAAACGGCTAACGTACCAAGGCGCTGCAATTGCAGCGCCCGGCGCGCCCATCAAGGCATCAAAATCACCTTATCCCCTGCCCCGTCATTCACTTGCGCATACCGCTCCAGCCCTTGGCTCAGCGGCGTCTCCAGCAGGCCCTGGGGCAATGGCAGCAGCCCTTGGTCAAAGAACCTGCCGAATTGCTCCAGCATCCCGGCGCAGGTTTCGCTGTTGTAGAGCAGGGAGTTGATACCGACGACACTGCCGCCTTTGCGGTACAGGGCCAGGGCCGGGAGCTGGACGTGACCGTCGACAGGGGCAGCGATAATGGCGATGCGGCCGAAAGGCGCAAGGGCGCCGACGGCGGCGGGGAGCCAGAAGCCGGTGGTGTCAAAGATGACGTCGGCGCCGCCTTTGAAGACGGTGTTGACGCTGGCGCTCAGGTCTTCAGGCTGGCCCAGCAAAATGGCCTCGATGCCTTGGCCCTGTAGAGCGTTGAGTTGATCCAGGCGGCGTACGGCAGCGAGAACTTTCGCGCCGAGGATTTTCGCCAGGGCCAGCGTAGCGCTGCCGACTGCGCCATTGGCGCCGATCACCAGCAGGCGGGTGTCTTCGTTGACCTGACTGCGTTGCAGGGCGTCCCAGGCGGTGGTGTAAGGCACGCCGAGGCTGGCGGCCTGGGCGAAGTCCAATACCTTGGGTTTGTGCGCCACGCCTTTGGCGGGCAGGGTCAGGTATTGGGCATGGGAACCATCGCGGAAAAAGCCAAGGTCACGACCGGTGCCCCAGACTTCCTGGCCGAGCAGCTCTTGCGGGCCTTCGACGACCACACCGGCAAAGTCACGACCGGGAATGCGCGGCAGCGTGGTGTAGGGAAAACGGCCGAGGACGTTTTTCACGTCGCTGGGGTTCAGGCCGGCAGCCTTGACCTGCACCAGCACTTCGCCAGCGGCGGGCACCGGTTGTGGCACGTCAACGAACTCCAGGGCTGCGAGGTCGCCGGTACGGGAAAATTGCAGTGCGTTCATAGTGTCTCCAGTCAGAAAAGGCTTAAGCGAACCAGTGG
>Ga0302262_10000678_pt1 | contig 14487 bp, 11 predicted proteins | sample II_Fen_E3_4_FD_194557 | JGI IMG/M metagenome (GOLD analysis project Ga0302262, IMG submission 194557) | Peat permafrost microbial communities from Stordalen Mire near Abisko, Sweden - II_Fen_E3_4 | ecosystem: Environmental > Terrestrial > Soil > Wetlands > Permafrost | place: Sweden: Abisko...
CGGTTTTCAGGCGGCCCAAGGCACATCGTTTATTAACTGTCAGGGCATTTATGAAATAACAAACACTTGTTTACTGCCAACAACAACATCAACTAGACGAGCGCGTTTATACACTGACAAAGCGAAGGGCATAATCCGCACGCGTGCTAGTTAAGGACGGACTAATTCACACCTTTCGGAAATATACCGTCATATGTTTTCGACCCGACTAAAGCAAAAAAGCCTTCCAGGACGTGGAAGGCTTTAGCGGCAGGCCAATGAAAATCAACTCGATGTCAGGCCATGGGCATCGAACCGGCTGAGAATGATGGCTCAGCGCCGGACAATCCTTCTCAGGCAGGCGCCACTTCAAGCACTGCACGGCCGCCGATGGGGCAACCATCCATGTAGCGATGGGCCTGGACGACATCCTCGAAGGGGAATACCTGAATTTTCAAAGGCAGCAACACGCGATCTGCCGTCAACTGGTTGATATCACGCAAAGCCCGCTGCAAGGCCGCTTCGTCCTGCTGAATGCCAAGCTCCGGTTTGCCGGTGAAGTTACCCAGGCAATGCACGAAGAACTGAATGTTTTTCTGGAACGCCGCGCAGGCCGGGAACGGCGTCTGGTTACCGCCTTGCAGGCCATACAGAACCAGGCTGCCACGAGGCGCCAGCACATCACCCATGATCGACATCTGCGGGCCGCCCAAACCATCGAGCACTACATCCACGCCGCGGTTATCGGTGAACTTGTTGACTGCCATCAACAAGTCCTGCTCCTCGGTCACCACAACCTTCTCGGCCCCAAGGGACAACAGATAATCCCGAGCATCGGCATTCTTGGTCGCCGCGATAACGCGCACGCCCAGGGCCTTGCCCAGTTGCACCATGGACGGCCCGGCACAGTGACCGGCATCGGTGACCAGCGCGACCTGCCCCGGTTTTACCCGCGCCAGATCCATATAAGCGAAATAAGCCACCAGCAGCGGTGTGTAGTGGACGCTGGCTTCCAGTGGCGTGAGCACATCGGGATAGCGCGTCAGGGCGGTACGCGGCAACACGATCAGCTCACCGTAGACCGGGTGCTGATTCGGGTCTGCCGAAGGGAAACTGGCAACCTTGTCGCCCACTGCGAAATCTTCCACACCGTCGCCGACGACCGTCACCACACCGGCCATCTCATGGCCCATGCCGGCTGGCAGGCGCGCCTGGGTAGAAGCCAGGTTCTGCCGCCACAGGACGTCGTACCAGCTTATGCCAATTGCCTGAACACGCACTTGCACCTCACCGGGCGCAGGCAACGCAGCCGGATGCTCTTCTACTTTGAGCACCTCGGCTGGACCAAACTGATGAAATCGAATCGTGCGGGACATTTCGAACCTCGCCTCATAAACCTTGATGCCATGAACTCTATCCGGGCTCTGCCGGTAACACTATCAGTGGCTATTAATAGTCGACATGCCTGTCATCGATTCTGCAACGGTAACGACAAACCGCACGCGGCGCCTGATGAGGGGCAAACGCCCTAGCGCTCATGGGCGGCCATTGTTGGCATGTGGAAGCTACATTGCAACCGGCAGGGTCGTTTCCTGACCGATAACACAAGCGGCGACCTGTTTTACACGACAAAAACAGAGTTTTGGAACCGGCTTTAGCCGGGAAATGGCCGATGCCATCGATAAATATCTGCCGTCGGTAGCAACGCTTTCCCGGCTAAAGCCGGTCCCACGAAATATGGCCCATTCAGAGTGCGATGCAGTGCTTTATGAGAGGTCGCCGGCAAATCGATGATATGACGCTGAATTTATCCATGCGCAATGCCCCCGTTTGCTCGTACTATTCGCGCCTGAGCTGAACTGTAGGACGCCGCCATCGCAGGCGTCGGACACTACACCGACAAACGGCACGAGATCTCCCAGTCATGAATCGTAACGACCTGCGTCGCGTCGACCTCAATCTGCTCATCGTCTTCGAAACCCTGATGCACGAACGCAGCGTGACCCGCGCCGCGGAAAAACTGTTCCTCGGCCAACCGGCGATCAGCGCCGCCCTGTCGCGCCTGCGCGGGCTGTTCGATGACCCGCTGTTCGTGCGCACCGGTCGCAGCATGGAACCTACCGCACGCGCCACGGAAATCTTTGCCTTGCTGTCACCGGCCCTGGATTCGATTTCCACCGCTGTCAGCCGGGCTGCGGAATTCGACCCGGCCACCAGCACGGCGGTATTTCGTATCGGTCTTTCCGATGAGGTCGAATTCGCCCTGCTGCCGGCCTTGCTCAAGCGCTTGCGCTCGGAAGCCCCCGGGATCGTGCTGGTGATTCGCCGCGTCAACTACCTGCTGATGCCTGGACTGCTGGCCTCCGGCGAAATCTCCATCGGCGTCAGCTACACCGACGACCTGCCCGCCAACGCCAAACGCAAGATCCTGCGTAAAAGTCGCGCCAAACTGCTGCGCGCCGACAGCATGCCGGGCGCGCTGAGCCTGGACGATTTCTGCGCACGCCCCCACGCATTGGTGTCATTTTCTGGCGACCTGAGCGGTTTTATCGACGAGAACCTGGAAAAGCTCGGGCGCAAGCGTCATGTCGTGCTTGCCGTCCCGCAGTTCAATGGCCTGGCTACCCTGCTGACCGGCACCGACATCATTGCCACAGTGCCGGACTACGCCGCCGCCGTCCTCACGGCCGCCGGCGGCGTGCGCGCTGAAGAGCTGCCGATCGAGACCCGCACGTTCGAACTGCACATGGCCTGGCGCGGCTCTCAGGATAACGATCCGGGAGAACGCTGGTTGCGCTCGCGAATTCAGATGTTTTTTGGCGACCCTGACAGCCTTTAATATGGCATTGCGATTGCACGCGCCAAATGCTCCTGTCAGGCGTCTCAGGCATCAGCCCGCTCTAGGGTCCTGTCTGCGAAATAAGCTGTTTCATTCTGACGGCACCTGTGGCTGCCCGACTGCGTTGCGGCACCGACACTAAACAGCAGGATGTGCGGGTGTCAGGGCCGTCTGTGAGATATCAGGTTTGATCTTGAACCAGAGGGCGTACATCGCGGGCAGGAACACCAATGTCAGCACGGTGCCGGCAAACGTACCGCCGATGAGGGTGTAGGCCAGCGTTCCCCAGAACACCGAATGGGTCAGCGGGATGAACGCCAGCATCGCCGCCAGTGCCGTGAGAATGACTGGCCTGGCGCGCTGCACAGTGGCTTCGACCACGGCGTCATAAGGGGACAGGCCGGCCTGCGCATTGGCGTGAATCTGGCCAATGAGGATCAACGTGTTACGCATCAAAATCCCCGACAGCGCAATCAGTCCCACCAACGCGTTGATCCCGAAGGGTTGCTGGAACAGCAGAAGCACCGGCACCACACCAATCAGGCCCAGAGGCGCTGTGGCAAACACCATCAACATTGCCGACATTGAACGCACCTGAATAATGATGGTGAGCAGCGTCAGCGCGATCATGATGGGGAACAGCGGCAGTAACGCTTTGTTCGCTTTACCCGACTCTTCGATCGCCCCCGCCAACTCAATGCGATAGCCCTCAGGCAACTGTTCAATCAGCGGTTGCAGTTGCTTCATCACGGTGCTGGAAACATCTGGAGGCTGAAGCCCTTCAGCCACGTCACCACGTACGGTAATGGTGGGCGTTCGGTCACGACGCCGCAGAATGGGCTCTTCCATTCGGATCTCCACTGTGCCGATCTGAGACAACGATACCCGCTGGCCCTGCGCTCCGGTCAATGTGAAGGCGTCGATTTTCGAGGGGTCCAAACGAGTGTCACCGGCAGAACGTGCCATCACCTGGACTGAGCGAATATCCTCGCGCACCTGGGTCACTGGCGCTCCGGTCAACAGAAACTGAAGCTGCTGAGCAACATCTGCGGAGGTCAAACCGAATGCCTGCAGACGATCCTGGTTCAGTGTCAGGTGAAGTGCCGGAGCACGCTCGCCCATGTCCGTATTGACGGTTCTCATCATCGGGCTGGCTTTCATGACCTCACGCACTTGCCCGGCTATATCGCGCAGTACTGTCAGGTCCGGCCCCATGACACGAAAGGCCACCGGGTAAGGCGAGTAAGGGCCGAATACCAACTGGGTCGCACGTACCCGTGCTTGAGGAGCCAGGCCATCAGCAACGGCTTGCCTCAGCCGGATCTTGAGAGCCTCACGCTCTTCCTGATTGGCCGTTAGCACAACGATTTTTGCAAAAGACGGATCAGGCAACTCTGGCGCCATCGCCAAGTAGAACCGTGGAGCGCCCTGACCAATGTAGGCGGTGACTATCCGTGCTTCCGGTTGCTTGGCTAACCAGACCTCGACTTCGGATGCCGCTGCATCAGTTTGCTCAATGGACGTGCCATAAGGCATCTGCACCTCGACGAGCACCTCGGGGCGGTCTGATGTGGGGAAAAATTGCTTCTTCACCACGCCCATGCCGAGAATTGCGACAATGAACAAACCCACCACTGAGATCGCTACCAGCCCTTTACGGCGAATCACCACACCCAGTACGCGCCTGAAACGCAAGTAATTGGGCGTCCCGTAAATCGCGGCATGGCCGCCTTCTGGCACCTTGATCTGCGGCAGCAGTTTCACCCCCAGGTAAGGTGTGAACACCACTGCCACCACCCAGGACGTGATCAGCGCAATGCCGACGATCCAGAACATGTTGGCGGTGTACTCACCTGCTGTTGATTTGGCGAAGCCATTAGGCATAAAGCCGATTGCAGTGACCAACGTGCCCGACAACATGGGCGCTGCAGTGTGGCTCCAGGCATAGGCGGAAGCTTTGATGCGGTCATACCCCTCCTCCATCTTCACCACCATCATTTCAATGGCAATGATCGCATCGTCCACCAGTAGCCCCAGCGCCAGAATCAGCGAACCTAGCGTTATGCGGTCAAAGTCCTTGCCTGTTGCGGCCATGACAATGAAAACCGCCGCCAGGGTCAGCGGCACCGCCGCAGCGACAACGATGCCGACACGCCAGCCCATGCTGAGAAAACACACCAGCAGGACCACGCCCAGCGCTGCGAAAAACTTGATCATGAATTCGGTGACAGATGCATCGATGTTCACCGCCTGATCAGTGACCTTGCTCAAGGTCATACCTAACGGCAGTTGCACATTGATTGACGTTGTCTCGGCTTCAAGTGCCTTACCTAAATCGAGACCGTTCCAGCCGTCGCGCATCACAATACCGAGCAGCAAGGCGGGCTCGCCATTGTTGCGCACCATGAACGTGGCGGGGTCCTCGTAACCGCGCCTGACCTCGGCCACATCGGATAATTTGAGGGTTCTACCCTGCATGGCCAGCGGCGTGTCGCGAATCTTCTGCAGATCATCAAACGCACCATCAAGCCGGATGAACACCTGTGGTCCCTTCGCCTCAACTGAACCGGCCGGCATCATCATATTTTGCGCGTTCAACGCGCTAAAGATGTCTCGAGCGGAAATCCCCAGCGTCGCAAGACGCTCGTATGACAACTCGACATAAATGCGCTCGGACTGCTCACCAATGATATTGACCTTCTTCACGCCCGCCACGTGCAACAGGCGCTGACGTAAGGACTCGGCCTCGCGCACCAGCAATCGTTGCGGCTCGCCCTTTGCCTTGAGCGCATAAAGGGCAAAGGTGACATCGGCATATTCGTCGTTGACGATCGGGCCGATGACTCCAGGCGGCAAACCCGCCTCTTCGTCATGGAGCTTCTTGCGGGCCTGGTAAAACTCCTCGGGAACCGCAGACGGGGGTGTGCTGTCGAGCAGATAGACGGTGGTGAGTGCCACTCCCGGACGAGTGAAGGTCTCAGTCCGGTCGTACCAACGCAGTTCCTGCATGCGCTTTTCCAGCTTTTCAATCACCTGATCCTGCATTTCCCGAGCTGTCGCACCAGGCCATACCGTTACCACCGTCATTTGTTTGATGGTGAAGGCAGGATCTTCCGCGCGCCCTAGCTTGAAGAAGGCGTACAGCCCACCAATGGATATCAGCAAGATCAAAAACAGCGTGATCGAGCGCTCACGCACTGCCAGTGCGGACAGGTTGAACCCGCTCATCGGCGCACCTCAGCCACCGCTGCCTGGGCGTTGCCCGCCAGCTGAGGCCTGACCTGCTCGCCCTCGCTTAGAAGGTGAGCGCCCAACGCGACAATACGATCATTGATATTGAGATCACCTGTCACACGTGCAGTTTCTGCATCACTCAAACCGAGGAGCGTGACAGGGCGCCAGGTCACCTGCTCAGGCTCCCGACTCACGACCCATACCCCCGGACCTTTGCCCGCGTCATAAACAGAGGCGACGGGCACCTGGACTTCCCTATCGATGGCAGTTGGCGTACCGCCGATGGCAACCGAAATGGTCGACCCCAGCGTGGCATTGGCAAGGGCGCCTTCCAGCACGTAACGCGCCTCAAATGTGCGGGTCAACCTGTCGGCCGAATCGGACAGTTGGCGCAGATGCGCCTTCCCTTCGTGCTGGTCCAGCCCATAAAGCTGCACTGTCGCCGACGATCCCAGTGCCGGACGTAGTGTTTCAGGTAATTGAATGACGGCCTCTCGTTGCCCGGAATGGGCAACCCGCACCACCACCTGACCTGCCGCTATTACCTGCCCCGGCTCCGCCAAGGTGTCTATAACAACGCCGTCGGAATCGGCCAGCAAGGTTGAATAACCGGTGGAGTTTTTTGCGACATCAGCCTGGGCTTTGGCTGCATTCAGCTGAGCATTGGCCGAGTCGGCAGCCGCTTTGATTCCGGCGTAAGCAGAGGCAGAAACAGCACCGACAGACACCAAATCACGATAGCGCAGCTCATCATCAGTGGCTTGCCGGGATCGAGCCATTGCTGCGAGCACCGCCTCCTGCTGCGCTCGCGCTGTCAGCGTCAGATCGTTCGCATCAATACGCATAAGTGGTTGTCCACGCTTGACGCTCTGGCCGGTATCCACGAGGCGCTCCGTCACCTTTCCGGGCACTCGAAAACCAAGGTCACTCTGAACCCGTGCCGCAACGACGCCGGTATATACGCGCATGTCAGGCACAACAGGCTGAACCAGACTGATGCGCACCAAGGGCACCTGAAGACGAGGATCGGGAGACGGCGCCTCGCTACATGCAGCCAAGGCCAACGGCAATAAACCGATGAAGATAAATGAAGTCGAGCGGCGCTGGATCATAGAGACCTCTTGGAAACAGATGCGCCATGCTTATTCAAGTGACCAACTAAGTCAATGGTCACGAAACAAACAAATGAAAGCCGCCTGATGATCAAGGTGAGATCAGCAGAGTCGGCCTTCGGTTACGGAGCGAAGATAAATGTGGGGATACGCCAGCCAGGAATTTTTCTAAGGCATCAGGCTGCGCAGAATGAGGTTGGAGATGAGCCCGGATGCCTCTTCAACGACGTCGAGGTTGTACTGCAGCAGTAAAGGATTGATGTAGGGACGTAGTGCGAGATGAATCGACTCCACCGTCTCATCCAAGGGGGTCTTGCGCTCAAACTCCCCAAGCTCACGCCCCTCTCGCACGATTTGCTGTACGAAATGTTTGATTCGTAGGTCATAGACCTGCGAGCTGGGCCAGCTCTCCAACGCCGAGAACGCCGCGATGTCATACAATTTTCGATCATTGAAAAACAGGTCCACCCCCTTGGTTATCAGGGTTTTGACCAATCGTCGGAAGCGCTCCGTGGGTGAAATACCCTCGGTGTTGATGGCTTCCTCCACCGCTGCAGTGATTTGCGACAGGCAATTGCTGCAAATTGCCTCGCCAATCGCCTGCTTCGAGTCGAAGAACTTGTAGATATAAGCCTTGGAAAAACCGATCGCTTTCGCGAGGTCGGAGACTGTTGTCTTGCTGTAACCGTATTGACTGAAATGTTCGTTGGCCGCCGCGACAATCTGGTCTCGGATGTCGTGTTCGGCGGGACCGCGGGTGCTGGACGAGGAAACGGATAATGGGTTCATGCAATCAGCTTACGCACCCGTAGGACTGTTGACAACTTATGACCAAATCGTAATATGGTCACAACTCGATCATTTCCAAGGTCTCACATGCACCCTCTCCGTTTTGCCGTTTTGCTAAGTGTCGGTATGGTCACGGGGTGCTCGGTGGGCCCTGACTATGCAGAGCCCAAAGTAGAACTGCCCGGGCATTTTTCAGCGCTTACACCTGCAACACGAACAGTTGACGCCCCCCTTGGCGATCTCACCGCCTGGTGGAACGCGTTCAACGATCCCGTTCTCAGTCAGTTAGTCAATCGAGCCCTTGAACAGAATCTCGATTTAGCCCAGGCAACAGCCAGGATCGAACAGGCTCGCGCGGGCTTGGGAGCAGCTAACGCCGCTCTTTTGCCGTCGGCCACAGTCAGTGGCCAAGCGGCTAGAGCACGACAGTCCCTGGAGACACCGCTGGGCCAAGTGCTGAATTCAGATCCCGCCTATAACCGCTACGGTAGTGCTTATGAGGCTAACCTCAATGCTGGCTGGGAACTGGATGTCTTTGGAGGATTACGCCGAGGCAAAGAAGCAGCAGTCGCCGACTATCAGGCGTCCCAAGCTGCAGCGGTTGCCACACGACTAGCAGTGGTAGCGCAAACTGCTGACCTTTACATCAGCATCCGCGGACTGCAAGCACGCCTGGAAATTGCCCGAAAGCAAGTAGAGGCGCGACAACGCCTGCTCTCCACCATCGAACGCCTCTATGCCAAAGGACTGGTTGCTGAACTACAGCTGAATCAGACTCAAGGCTCGCTGAACCAAGCGCAAGCAACTGTGCCGGTACTTCAGACTGGCCTTGATTCAGCAATGAACGCTCTGGATGTCATGTTGGGTAAACCACCGGGGACTTACACTGCACAGTTGCCTCAATCGACACACATCCCGGATGTACCAAAATTCGCCAGCCTGGGTTCTCCAGCCGACCTGCTGCGTCGGCGCCCAGACTTGATCGTCGCAGAGCGCCGACTTGCGGCATCGAACGCTCGCATCGGCGAAGCCATTTCCGAGTACTACCCCAAGTTTTCCGTAGGGGCGCTGTTAGGCAGCGCTACGTCGGTCTCCAGCGGGAATCTTTTCTCCAATGATGCCAGCCAGGCATCGGCGGTATTGGGCATACGCTGGAGGCTGTTCGACTTTGGCCGCATTAACGCTCAGATTGTCTTGGCCAAGGGACAAGAAGCTGAAGCGTTAGCTGCCTATCGCCAATCGGTGCTGCGGGCGTCAGAGGATGTAGAAAGCGCGTTTTCCGCACTGATCAACCGCAAGCAACGGTTTAAACAACTTGCACAGGGCGAGACTGCTTTTACAAAGGCCCGAGACAGATCGTTCACCGCCTACGAAAAAGGCGTGGTGAGCCTGATCGAAGTACTGAATGCCGATGAGAACTTGTTAGCCGCATCTGATGGTAGAGCACAAGCACAAATGGAATCGGCTCGAGCTGCGGTGGCCACATTCAAAGCATTGGGTGGCGGCTGGCAACACGAGACGCAAGATCCTCGCTATCTCTCGAGTGCCCAATAACAACTGCTGAATGTCTTACGAAATGGTTCATCCCACGTTCCTGGTTACGGGGCTGCCAGCGCACAGACCATCCATCACCAGGTTCATCAATCTGGCGAGACGCGAGCGCCATTCACGTTGGGAATCCATTTGCCATATTCCGGCAATAAAGCTGGGGGCTCTGTGGTGACCCGGACAGTCTTTAACGGGCTTGCGTTAACGAGCGTCGAAAACACACGAAAACGCTTCAGAAGCCAGCAGCCACCCCACTCGGCAGCCCGGGGCAAGGGCTGCCCGGGTGCCGAGTGTCACCTCAAAAATCATCCTGGACCTTGCCTTCCTTGACTTTGAATTCGCGCATCTGCAAGTAGGCGTTGCGGATAAAAACGTACTTGTCGCCTTTGATCAACTTCTCCGCCGACAGGAGCTGGGCGCGGGTATCGGTCATATTGGCGGCAAACAGGCTGTTGCGCAGGGCCATATCGTTCATATAGGGGTACGGCAGGGTGTAGGTATCCGGGTATTTGGCAATACCGTCCCGCACAGTACTCGGCCCAAAGAACGGCAGCATGACAAACGGGCCGTTTGGCACCCCCCACTTGCCGAGCGTCAAGCCAAAGTCCTCATCGTTGCGCTGTAACCCCATGTGCGTGCCGACGTCGACAAGCCCGCCAATGCCCAGGGTGGTGTTGAACAGCAGTCGTGCCGTATCAACGCCAGCCTCCTGCGGCTTGGCCTGAAGCACATCGTTAGCCAGGTTACCGACATCCCCAAGGTTCTGGAAAAAGTTGTGGATACCGTCCTGCATGAACTGCGGCGTGACGAATTGATACCCTTGCACAAAGGGTTTGAACGCGTAGGTGTCGAGCGTATCGTTGAAACGGAAGATACCCCGGTTCACGCCTTCCCATGGATCGTCCTCTGCGGCCTGTGCCATCAAGGAGGCAAGCAACGCCCCGGTCAATAGACACGTCTTGGCTAGCCGACCCATCACATCCGTGCCGCTCAGGTGCATAAAAACCACTCCTTTAAAATGACTTCACTTGGGTGCCCTCGTGGGCCCCGTCGAACAAAAAGCCTGCGTCGCTGAGCAGACGCAAGCACGGCAGAACCGCCGCAGGCGTACAGCGCAGGCCAAGACTCATGGGGTGCTCTTGAGCGTGTCGAAGTCGCGAAGCTTCGCGGGCTCATGTGGGTCGCCAATGAGCAACTTCCCACGCTGGTATTGCGGATTGACAATGCTCTTCCACGGCTCGAACTGGTCAAAGCGCAGCCCGGCCAGGTCGGCCCAGGTGTGCATGAAGTGCGACGTGGTGTACTCGCGATGCAACGCGCCAGACAGGTCCTGCGAGGCGCCCTCCTTCCAGCTTGGCGAGCGCCAGATCAGGAACGGCACCGTGTACATCGGCCGTGTCGGCGCGGGTTCGCTACGGCCTAAGACGGTCGGGGCAACCGGGTCATAGACCGACTCACCGTGATCGGAGAGATACATCAGGAAACCGTTCGGGTTGGATTGCTTGAAACGGCCAATCAGCGAGCTGACCACGTAATCGTTGTAGAGCACGGCATTATCGTAGTCGTTGTACTTGCGCAATTTTTTGTCGGAGAGGTAGTCCGGCACCTGCGAGCGATCCTGAAAGTGGGCAAAGTCCTTAGGGTAGCGATAGCGATAATTCATATGCGTGCCGAGCAGGTGTACGACGATGAACTTGCGCGGCGCCTGGTCCGTCAGTATTTGTCCGAACGGCTTAATGACATCCTCGTCAAACTGGCTGGTGGAGTTCTGGTCCCTGTTGTTATTGAGGTACACCTGCTCGTCTGCCTGTTTGGAAAACATTGTCAGCATGGTGTTGCGCTGGGTCATGGTTTGCTGGTTGGTTACCCAGAAGGTCTTGTAGCCCGCCTGCTTCATCACGCTGACCAGCGATGGGGTGGTGAGGTAGAGATCGGGGTGCTCCTCATCAGCGAAGGTCAGCATCTGCTGGAGCACCTCGATGGTATAGGGGCGCGGCGACACAACTTGGTCGAACACATCCAGTTCCGGGCGCAAGGCTTCAAGTTGCGGGGAAGTCTGGCGCGAATAGCCGTACAGGCTCATTCGCTGACGGTTGGTGGATTCGCCGATCACCAATACCAGCGTCGCCGGTTGATTGGCATGGCTGTCGCTGAGGTTTTGCAACGCAGGGATCGAAGCCCAGTTGGTGAACATATCCCCCATATCTACCAACTGCTGCCGGTACTGGGCATATCCGATGACCAGTTGCCAAGGCGCAGCGGCTTGCAGGTTTTGCTCGAACTTGCCAATGCGCATATCCAGGTCGCCGCGTTTGCGAAACTCATGGATAGCCGAGTAACCCACTGACACGAAGGCGATCAGCAAACAGGTAATGGCTCGTATGCGCCCCGGCATATTCACCGGGCGCACCTTTACCCATAACAACAGGGCAATGAGACTGTACGCCACCAGCACGCCCAACTTGGACCATGAGAAATATTGCGAAATGTACTCGCTGGACTCGCTCATGTTGGAGTCGAACATGATGAAAATGGCACTTTGGGAGAATTCCTGAGCGTAAATCAGGAAATACGCCAGTGCGGTAAGCGAGGACATCCACAGCAGCAGCCCTGTCACGGCGCTAAGCGCGCGTGTCCAGCGTGGCAACAGCAACGCCGGGATCATCCACAACGCACTGACAGCCGAGGCTTGCCAAAAGCCGCGGATCCCGGTAACACCCGCATGGAAAATCAACAACTGCATGGGCCCGGAAAAATACCAGAAGAACAGGTACATCCATGCCAGGGCAGCCAGACTGAAGGGGCGCGCGTGAGAAGCGCCAGACTTCTTCATAAGTTGACACCTGAATTCGAATGGAAGTTATTCATTGCCCGAAATCTGCGATTTCATCGCCAGGACGTGGGCTTGATAGGTGCTGACGAGACGCTGGACGAGTTGCAGGCAAATGGCTTGTACTTCTGCCTGCGGCAGACTCGCGTCGACGTCAACGATATGCGCGCCGGCAAATTGCAATGAAGCGGTTGCGGCAACCTTTTTCTCGATCAAGGCAAGGTCGTGATCCGGCTTGCGCGACCAGGCCGTGTGAGCATCCACATTGAGGCGGATCACCAGGGTCGGCGGGATGTGTGCCATTTCCGTATAAAGATCAAGCTCGAGTCGGGCCAGCCAGGTCGTCAGCCAGCCCACGGGAGTGGCTGCCGACAGGCCGGGACCATCGTTGAGCCCAGGGACTTGCACTTGCGGATAGCGGTCGCAGATCACCACCCGGCCGCACTCACGCACCTGAAGCATGCGCAGGAAACGCCGCCGACGGATTCTGCCGAACAGGTAAATGACCAATGCCGTCAATGGACCTGGAATACGCCGCCCGGGCGTCCGCGCCCGTCGGGCCTTGGCCGCGAGCTTTCTCTCGATACGCTTGCCGATCCATGGCAAACGCTTGATTTTCAATCCCAGCGCGCCAGAGCCCAACCCCAGGTATGCATACTCGCTATTGGGGGTGACCGAGCACAGGTAGTGGGCGATGGTGGACTTGCCAGCGCCGTCCGGCCCGACAATCGCAACCAGCGGTGCCAAGGGCTCACTGCTTGAACTGCCGAAGTAATAGTCCCGGACCTTCATGCCGACTGCCGCTGCTGCAGGCACGCGGTGATTGCGCGCTTAGCCTCGGCAATGACCTCGGCCAATGGCCGGGTGCTGTCAAGATCGATGATCGGGCTGCCTTGATACTCCAGCTGAGGCACCAGTGCGATCTTGGTGGCCAGCGACGCATAGCGGTGATCCGGCTTGCGCTTGTAGGCCGTTGCCAGGTCAACATTCAACCGAATGACCACGTCAGGCCGGTAGCTGACCATATAGCAGTACAGCAGCCGCTCGCAGCCAGCCAGCCACCTGATCAGCGCATTGCGATAGGGAACGTCGGTCAGCCCCGGCCCGTCGATCTTCATTTTCGCCACGGCGATCTGCGGAAAGCGGTCCGCGATGACCGCCACGCCTTTACGCCGCAGCGCCATCATTTTCTGGTAACGCCGCCACCGCCGTAACGACAGCGCCAGAACCGCCATGGCCTTCACGGTACCGGGCGCCTCGGCCGGACGCTCGTCGAGGTCATTGTTTGCGTCGCTCGTGTTGGATGCGATCAGGCGCTTGAACAACGACCCCACCAGCGGCAGCCCGACCAACTTTTCGCCAAGGGCCTTGGACTGAATACCCAAATGGCAGCTTTCGGTTGGTTGGGATTCGCGCATCCAGGCGAGGATAGCGTCAGACACGGTGGTCTTGCCGGCGCCATCGCACCCCACGAAAGCAATCACTGGCGCCAGGCCAGCAGGTACGGATTGTGGCTTCATTTCAACGTCCCCCGTTGCCATGGGCTAGCGCAACGGCGCCTGTCGACGCAGGCCAATCTTCATTAGATAGGCGGTCCACGGCATTGAATTTGCCGTCGACCAGTTCAACGACGTGGTCTGCGACCTCGATCAACCGGGGTCGATGGGAGACCGCGATAATGGTGATATGCGGGGTCAGTGCCTTAAGCGTCTGGCAAATGTCGTCTTCCGACTCTGCATCCAGGGCACTGGTCGCTTCGTCCAGAATCAACAGGCTCGGCCGATGGGCCAGTGCCCGGGCAATGACGATGCGCTGCCGTTGGCCACCCGATAGCTGCCCTCCACGCTCACCCACGGGTGTGTGAATCCCCTGGTCAAGGGCCTGGACGAACTCCCAGGCACCCGCCTGACGCAGCGCGTGCTCAGCATCGGCGAGGGTCAGCGTTGGCTCTCCCAGCGTGACGTTGGCCAATACGCTGTCATGCAGCAACAGGGTTTCCTGGGTCACGTAGCCGATCATCCGCCGCCAGCTGCGCCGTTGCAGGTCCGCCAGGGACACACCATCCACGGTGATCAGGCCCTGCTGCGGAACCAGTAGCGCGCACAGCAGGTCGAGCACTGTGGTCTTGCCGGTGCCCGATGGGCCGATGAGCGTGG
>Ga0302262_10000680_pt1 | contig 14464 bp, 26 predicted proteins | sample II_Fen_E3_4_FD_194557 | JGI IMG/M metagenome (GOLD analysis project Ga0302262, IMG submission 194557) | Peat permafrost microbial communities from Stordalen Mire near Abisko, Sweden - II_Fen_E3_4 | ecosystem: Environmental > Terrestrial > Soil > Wetlands > Permafrost | place: Sweden: Abisko...
GCCGCGCATGCGGAGGCGCTCCTTCATCTCGTCCAGCGACTTCTTGCCGAAGTTGCGCATCCGGAGGAGATCGTCGTCCTTGAGCTGCAGCAGCTGGCCGACCTTGACGATGTTGTTCCGCTTCAGTGAGTTGTACGCCCGCATCGGCAGATCGAGCTCCTCGATCGGCATGTCGAGCATGTTCGGAGGGAGCTGCGGAACGCCGGCGACGGCACGGTCCGGCGCGGCCGCCTGGACACCGACCGTCACGAACGGCTGGAACTGGCGCACGAGGATGTCCGCGGAGCGCGAGAGCGCCTCCTCGGGGGTGATCGTGCCGTCGGTCTCGATCTCGAGCGTGAGCTTGTCGAAGTTGGTCATCTGGCCAACCCGCGTGCTCTCGACCCAGTAGTTGACCTTCCGGACCGGCGTGAAGATCGCGTCGACGGCGATGACGCCGATCGGCAGCGCCTCGGACCGCTCGGCGGCGAGATAGCCGACGCCGCGCTCGACTGTCAGGTCCATCTCGATCGTCACGTCGTCCGAGTCGATCGTCATGAGGACGAGCTCGGGGCTGACGATCTCGATGTCGGCGGACTCGGCGATGTCGGCGGCGATGACAGGCCCGGCACCGCTCTTGATGAGCCGGAGCTGGACCGGGTGGGCGGCGAAGCTCTTGAGGCGGAGCTTCTTCACGTTCAGGACGATCTGGGTGACGTCTTCCTTGACGCCGGGGATCGTCGAGAACTCCTGGTAGACGTCACGGACCTGGATGGACGTCACGGCCGCGCCCTCGAGGGACGACAGCAGAACGCGCCGGAGCGCGTTGCCAAGGGTGACGCCGTACCCGGCCTGGAGCGGGCTGGCCTCGTACTTCGCGTAGGTTCCGTCCTCCGCGACGGGCTCGATCTGCGGGGACTCGAGTTCGATCATGGAGGGCGGCTACCTCGAGTAGTACTCGACCACGAGCTGCTCGTTGAAGTCGAGCGGCATCTGGTCGCGACGCGGCATTGCCAGCACGGACCCGGCGAGGTTCGCCGCGTCCAGGCTCAGCCAGTCGGGTGCCTGGTGGTTGCGGAGCGTCTCCTTCGCGACCTTGAACAGCTCACGCTCGCGATGCGACACGCGCACCTCGACCTTGTCGCCGATCTTCACGCGGTAGGAGGCGATGTCCGTCGGTACGCCGTTGACGGCGAAATGGCCGTGGTTGACCATCTGCCGCGCGGCCGGCCGCGACGGGGCGAACCCGAGGCGGAAGACGACGTTGTCGAGGCGCTGCTCAAGGGAGCGGAGCAGGGCCTCACCCGTGATGCCGGACTGCTGCGTCGCCTCGACGAAATAGTTGCGGAACTGCTTCTCGAGCACGCCGTAGACGCGGCGGACCTTCTGCTTCTCGCGAAGCTGCAGGCCGTAGTCGCCAACCTTGCGGCGGCGGACGCCGTGCTGTCCCGGCGGCGTCGGACGCCGCTCGAACGAGCACTTCTTGGTGTAGCAGCGGCTGCCCTTGAGGAAGAGCTTCAGCCCTTCGCGGCGGCAGAGCCGGCAGACGGGGTCGGTGTAACGGGCCATGGTCTCTCGGTGCTCAGACGCGGCGCCGCTTGGGCGGGCGGCATCCGTTATGAGGGATGGGCGTGACGTCGGTGATCGCGCTCACTTCGAGGCCAGCGGCCTGGAGCGACCGGATTGCCTGCTCGCGACCGGCGCCGGGTCCCTTGACGTAGACCTCGACCTGGCGCATGCCGTGCTCCATGGCGCGGCGCGCTGCACCATCCGCGGCCAGCGCGGCGGCATACGGCGTGCTCTTCCGGGAGCCCTTGAACCCGGCGATGCCAGCCGAACCCCACGAGATGACGTTCCCGGTCAGGTCCGTGATCGTCACGATCGTGTTGTTGAAGCTCGCCAGAATGTGGACGTGTCCTTGCGGAACGTTCTTTCGCTCCCGGCGCCGCTGCTTGACGGCGCGCTTTCGATCGGCCATGCCTTAGCGGTTCCTCGTCACTTTGTCTTCTTCCGGGCGCCAACCGTCTTCTTCGGCCCTCGGCGCTGGCGGGCGTTGGTCTTCGTGCGCTGCCCCCGGACGGGGAGGTTGCGGCGGTGCCGCATGCCGCGGTACGACCCGATCTCGATGAGGCGCTTGATGTTCAGCGCCACCTCTCGACGGAGGTCGCCCTCGACCTTGTGGGTGCGGTCGATGACCTCCCGGAGCCGGTTGACCTGGTCCTCGGTGAGGTCCCGAACGCGCGTGTCCGGGTTGATGCTCGTCTGCTTCAGGATCTTCTGGCTGGAGGACAACCCGATCCCGTAGATATAGGTGAGGGCAATCTCGACGCGCTTCTCGCGCGGGATGTCGATGCCCGCAATACGTGCCATCGCGTCAGCCCTGCCGCTGCTTGTGCTTCGGATTCGCGCAGATGACCATCACGGTGCCGTGGCGCCGGATGACCTTGCAGTTGTCACACCGCGTCTTGACGGACGCTCTGACCTTCACCGGGTCCCTCGACTACTTCAAACGGTAGGTGATTCGACCCCGAGTGAGGTCGTAAGGAGACAATTCGACGCGGACCCGGTCGCCGGGCAGGATCCGGATGAAGTTCATCCGGAGCTTTCCGCTGATGTGCGCGAGGACGCGATGGCCGTTCTCGAGCTCCACCGCGAACATCGTGTTCGGCAGCGGCTCGATGACGGTTCCTTCGACTTCGATCGCGTCCTTCTTCGCCAACCTTGCTCCCTGGTCCTTCTCAGCACGAGTGCCGGCCTGGATGGGCCGACACACGAACGGTGAGGATATCAAACGTGGCCGGATTCGACAACACCCCGCTCACCCCGCGACCGACGTGAGGATCAGGGGACCATCGGCCGTGATCGCGATGGTGTGCTCGAAATGGGCGGCCAGCGACTTGTCGGCCGTGACGACGGTCCATCGGTCCGCCAGGACGCGGGTCGCCTCGCCGCCCATGACCAGCATCGGCTCGATGGCCAGGCAATGGCCCGGCACCAGCTTCATGCCCGCATCGCGCGACCGGAAGTTGAGGATGTGCGGCGGCTCGTGCATGGACGTCCCGATCCCGTGGCCGCCGTAGCCGCGGATGATCCCGAACCCCCCTGCCACCGCCACGTCCTCGACCGCGGCGGAGATGTCGCCGATGCGGTTGCCCGGCGTCGCGGCGGCGATCCCTGCCATCAGCGAGAGGCGCGTGGTCCGGACCAGGGCGACCGCGGCCGCGGTCCCGGCCGCCTCCCCGCCGCAGATGAACGTCCGCGCGCCGTCACCGTGCCAGCCGTCGTAGATGGCCCCTACGTCGACGGAGACGACCTGCCCCGCCTTGATCTCCCGGTCGCCGGGGATCCCGTGGACGATCTCGTGGTCGATGGAGATGCACGTCGCGGCCGGATACGCCTTCGGGTCCCCCGGGTCGTAGGTCCCGGTGGCCGCGAGGTACCCGACAAAGGACGGCGTGCCGCCGGAGGCACGGATATGCCGATCGGCGAGGCGGTCCAGCTCCGCGGTGGAGATGCCCGGCTTGAGGGACTCCTCCATGAGGCCGAGGACCTCCGCGACGATGCGTCCGGCAGACCGCATCTTCGCGATCTGGTCCTTCGACTTGATCGTGATCTGCATCAGCCCGCCACGGGCTCCGCGGGCGACCCTGCTGGGCGGATGTCCGCCTCCGCGAGAGCGCGGTCGATGGCCTCCGCCACCTGGTCGATCTCCTGGAGGCCGTCCACGGTGTGCAGGACGCCGGCCGACCGGTAGTGCTCGATGACCTCGGCGAGGGCGCCCAGCTGCTGGTCCATGCGCGTCCGGATGGTGTCCGGATGGTCGTCGACGCGCTGGTAGAGCTCGGAGCCGTCGAGGTCGCACACGCCCTCGACGCGCGGCGGGCTGGAGGTCTCGTGGTACGGGTGGCCGGCCGAGCGGCAGACCCACCGGCCGGACATCCGTCGCACCAGCTCGTCGAATGGGACGTCCACCAGGACGGCTGCGCCCACACGGGCCTCGCGCTCGGCAAGGGCCCCGTCGAGGGCACCGGCCTGGACGCCGGTCCGCGGGAACCCGTCGAGGATCACCCCGACGGTGGCGTCGGGCCTGCCCAGCCGGTCCAGCAGGAGCCCGATCGTGATCTCGTCGGGGACGAGCTGCCCCGCGTCCATGTAGCGACGCGCTTCCTGCCCCAGGGGCGTTCCGTCGCGCACGGCCGCCCGGAACAGGTCCCCGGTGGCGACCACCGGGATGCCGAGACGGATTGCGAGCGACGGAGCCTGGGTGCCCTTCCCCGCGCCAGGAGCGCCGAGGAGAACCACCACATTCACCGGATGAAGCCCTCATATTGGCGGATGAGCAGCTGGGCCTCGAGCTGCTTCATCGTCTCGACGACGACGGAGACAACGATGAGGATGCCCGTGCCACCCAGCGCGATACCACGGAACTCCGGCGAGATCATCCCGATGAAGGGCGGCATGGCCGCGACGATGCCCAGGAAGAGGGCACCGGCAACCGTGATCCGGGTGACGACCTTCGCCAGGTAGTCCTGGGTGGGACGCCCCGGCCGGATGCCGGGGATGAAGCCGCCGTTCTTGCGCAGCTGCTCGGCGGTCTCGTCCGGCTTGAACGTGAACGCCGTGTAGAAGTAGGTGAACCCGAACGTCAACAGGAAGTAGAGGGTGACGTACAGCCAGGACCCCGGGCTCAGCAGGGTCACGATCGCCTGCGCGATGTCGCCCACGATCCCGGGCGAGCTGGTGAAGTACCCGGCGATCTGGGCCGGGAACAGCAGGATGCTGACCGCGAAGATGATCGGGATCACGCCCGCCTGGTTGACGCGGAGCGGCAGGAACGTCTGGCCGCCCTGGTACATCCGGCGTCCTCGCACGCGCGACGCGTACTGCACGGGGATCCGGCGCTGCCCTTCCTGGACGAAGATGATCACCGCGACGGCGGCGATCGCCAGGATGGCGAACAGCAGGATCTTGGCGAGGTCGGGGTTGGTCATGAAGCCCGCCAGCGCACCCGGCGCGCGGCTCACGATGCCCGCGAAGATGATGAAGCTGACGCCGTTGCCGATGCCCTTCTCGGTGATGAGCTCGCCCAGCCACATCAGGGTCACGGACCCCGCGGTCAGCGTGATGATCTGGGTGATCGTCTCCCAGCTGCCGAGGTCGAACGGCGTCGAGAGGACATGGTTGGCGTTGAGCAACGCCAGGAAGCCGTAGGACTGCAGCAGCGCCATCGGCACCGACAGGTACCGGGTGTACTGGTTGATCTTCGTGCGGCCGTACTCGCCCTCGCGCTGGAGCGCCTGCAGCGACGGGACGACGCCGGTCATCAGCTGCATGATGATCGAGGCGTTGATGTACGGGTTCACGCCGAGCGCCACGACCGAGAAGCTCGTCAGGCCACCACCCGAGAACAGGTCGAGCAGCCCGAAGATCGGGCTGCCGTTCAGGAAGTTCGTGAGCTCGGCACGGTTGACGCCCGGCACCGGCACATGGGCCAGGAGCCGGAAGATGAACAGGATCCCGGCGACATACAGGATCCGGCGCCGGAGGTCCGGCGCCCGGAACGAGTTGAGCAGAGCCTCGAACACGGGTGCCTAGCCGTTGTCGGTGGAGTCGGCTGCCGGCTCGACACCGAGAGCGGCGAGCGGGGAGCTCGGGATCTCGATGACCTGGGCGGTGCCGCCGGCCGCTTCGATCTTCTCGCGGGCGCTCTTCGTGAAGGCGTCGGCCAGCACGAACAGCTTCGCATCGACCTCGCCATGGCCGAGGATCTTGAGCGCGAGCCGGTCACGACGGACCAGGCCGGCCGCCTTCAGGGTGTCGGCGTTGACCGTGACCGGCGCGCCCCCATCCTGCTGGAGCTTGCCCGAGGCGACGGCCGCGCTGATCGCGCCGACGTTGACGACCTCGTACTCGATGTCGTTGATGTTGCGGAAGCCGCGGAGCTTGGGGATCCGGATGTGGAGCGGCGTCTGGCCGCCCTCGAACCACGCGGGGATCGACGCGCCGGAGCGCGACTTCTGGCCCTTGGTACCGCGGCCGGCGGTCTTGCCCTTGCCGGCGGCGATGCCGCGGCCGACCCGGGTCCGCTTGGTGACCGACCCCTCGGCGGGGTGAAGGTCGTGGATCTTCATCAGTTGGTCTCCGGGGTGGTCGCGTCCGCACCCTCGGGGAGCTCCTCGAAGGTCACGAGGAACCGGACCTGGCGGACCATGCCCCGGACGGCGGGGTTGTCCGGGAGGATCGACATGCTGCCGATCCCGTGCAGGCCCAGCGCGCGGATCGTCGCCCGGTTCCGGGCGATGTGGCTGATCGTGCTCTTGGTCTGGGTGACGCGGAGCCTAGCGGCCATCGGCCACCTCCTGCGCTGCCGCCGGCTGGCCGGGCACGACGAGTCGGAGCTTCACGCCACGCTGGCGGGAGACCTCCTCGACGGACCGGAGGCTGGTGAGCGCGTTGAGCGTCGCCCGGGTGACGTTCACGGGGTTGGTGGACCCGTGGATCTTGGACAGGATGTCGCGGATGCCCGCCGCCTCGACGACGGCGCGGACGGCGCCTCCGGCGATGACGCCGGTGCCCTTGGAGGCCGGCTTGAGCATCACGCGCGCAGCGGCGTACTCCATCCGGACCTCGTGCGGGATCGTGGTGCCGACCATCGGGATGCGCACGATGTTCTTCTTGGCGTCCTCGACGCCCTTGCGGATGGACTCGGGCACGTCGCCGGCCTTGCCCAGGCCGACGCCGACATGGCCGTTGCCGTCGCCCACGACGATGACCGCCGAGAACGAGAAGCGCCGGCCGCCCTTGTGCACCTTGGCGACGCGATTGATCTGGACGACGCGCTCCTCGAGCGCGAGCTTGTTGGGGTCGATGCGGGCCACAGGGTGTCCTCTCAGAAGTCGAGGCCGGCCTCGCGGGCCGCCTCGGCGAGCGAGCGAACCCGCCCGTGGTACTGGAAGCCCGCCCGGTCGAAGACCACCTTGTCCACGCCGGCCGCCTTCGCACGCTCGGCCACGAGCTGGCCAACGCGCTTGGCGTCGGCCGACTTCGTGCCCTCGGCACCGCGGAGGTCGGACTCGAGCGAGGACGCAGCGGCCAGGGTCTGGCCGCTGGTGTCGTCGATGACCTGGGCGTAGATGTGGTTCAGGCTGCGGAACACCGCGAGACGCGGCCGCGAGGCCGTTCCCGCGAGGCGGAGGCGGATCCGCTCATGGCGCTTGGTGCGCGAGGCAGTGCGGGTCGTGAGCTTGGTCATGGCTACTTCTTCCCGCCGATCTTGCCGGCCTTGCCTGCCTTGCGGCGGACCTTCTCACCGGCGTACCGGACACCCTTGCCCTTGTAGGGCTCGGGCTTGCGGGTGGCACGGATCTTGGCGGCGTACTGGCCGACGAGCTCCTTGTCGATGCCCACGACCGCGAGGCGGACGGGGGTCTCGAGCTCGAAGCTGATGCCGGCAGGCGGCTCGATCTCGATCGGGTGGCTGTACCCGAGCGCAAGGACGAGCTTGTCGCCCACCTTCTGCGCGCGGTAGCCGACGCCGACGATCTCCAGGCCCTTGCGGTACCCGGTGGTGACCCCGACGACCATGTTGTTGACGAGCGTGCGCGTCAGGCCGTGGAGCGACTTGTCGAGCTTGTTCTCCGTGGGGCGGGTTGCCACGAGGGCATCGCCCTCGCGATCGACCGAGATGCGCGGCGGAAGCTCGCGGGTCAGCGTCCCCTTCGGGCCGGTGACCGTGATGATGCGCCCGTCGAACGTGACGTCCACGCCGGCGGGAACGGGGATGGGGAGGCGGCCAATGCGGGACATCGCGCTACCAGACGTAGGCGAGGATCTCGCCACCGAGCGCCGCCTGCTTGGCCTGGGCGCCGGTCATGATCCCCTTGCTCGTGCTGACGATGACGATGCCCAGGCCGCCGAGAACCCGCGGGATGTCCGTCTTCTGCGCGTAGACGCGCAGACCGGGCTTGCTGATCCGCTTGAGGCCTGAGACGACCGACACCTTGCCGTCGACATACTTGAGTTGGATGCGCAGGAGCTGCGTCGGCCCATCGCGCTCCTCGCGGACGTCGGCGATGAAGCCTTCCTCCTTGAGGATCCGCGCGATCTCGCGCTTCGTGCGCGAGGCGGGAACGACAACCTCGGTGTGGCGCGCCCGCGAGGCGTTGCGGACACGCGTGAGCATGTCCGCGATCGGGTCGGAGACGTTCATCTTCCTACCAGCTCGACTTCGTGACGCCGGGCAGCTCGCCGACAAGCGCGCGCTCGCGGAAGCAGATCCGGCACAGCGCGAAGCGGCGCATGTACGCCCGTGGGCGGCCGCAGACGTAGCAGCGGTGATACCCCTGAACCGGGTGCTTCGGCTCCCGCTTCGCCTTCGCGATCATGGACTTCTTGGCCATCTGGACTCCTCCCCGCGCCCTAGCCGGCGAAGGGCATGCCGAGGAGTTCGAGCAGGCGCTTCGACTCCTCGTCGGTCTTCGCCGTCGTCACGATGCTGATCTCCAGCCCGCGGAGACGGTCCACCTTGTCATAGTCGATCTCCGGGAAGGCAAGCTGCTCCCGGAGCCCGAGCGAGTAGTTCCCCCGTCCGTCGAAGGACTTGCCCGGCACGCCCCGGAAGTCGCGGATGCGCGGAAGCGCGAGGCGCGTGAGGCGCTCCAGGAAGTCCCACATCCGCTCGCCGCGAAGGGTGACCTTCAAGCCGATCGGATTGCCGGTCCGGACGCGGAACTGGGCGATCGACCGCTTGGCGCGGGTGACGATCGGCTTCTGGCCCGTGATGAGCTGCAGGTCGCCGATCGCGGCATCCACCGCTTTCGCGTTCGTGAGGGCCTCGCCCAGGCCGATGTTGATGACGATCTTGTCGAGGCGCGGCACCTGCATCGGGTTGGTGTAGCCGAACTGCTTCTGCAGGGCGGGCACCGCCTCCGTGCCGTACCGGTCCTTCAACTCCCCGCTCACGCCTTCACCTCCAGCGGCTCGCCGCAGTGGTGGCAGGTGCGCACCCGGGTGCCGTTGTCGAGCGTCCGGTGACCGACCCGGGTCGGGCGGTCGCAATGGCCGCAGACGATCATGACCCGGCTGACCGGGAGCGGCATCGCGCGATCGAGGATGCCACCGGGGTCGACGACTGGCATCGAACCGGGACCGCTCTGCGACCGCTGACGCGGCTTGGTGTGCTTGCGGGCGATGTTGAGCCCGTCGACCACCACCAGGACGCCGCCCTTCAGCGACGTGCGGCGGTAACCCGAGCGGACCGGGGACGGGGACGGATCCCTGCGGATCACGTGCTCCACCTTGCCCCGCTTGCCGGCGTCCTTGCCGGCAAGCACGACGACGGTGTCGCCCTTGCGGATCTCCGGGACCTTTGTCCCGTGCTGGATGGACCGGTCGGGCATCAGAGCACCTCCGGTGCAAGTGACACGATCTTCATGTAGTTCCGGTCCCGCAGCTCGCGGGCGACGGGGCCGAAGATACGGGTCCCACGGGGGTTGCCCTGGTTGTTGATCAGGACAGCCGCGTTCTCGTCGAAGCGGATGTAGCTGCCGTCGGGTCGGCCGATCTCCTTGGACGTGCGGACGATGACCGCTCGCACGACGTCGCCCTTCTTGACCGGCGCATTCGGGATCGCGGTCTTCACGCTGGCGATGATGACGTCACCGATGCCGGCGACGGTCTTCCGCGAGCGGCCCATGATCCGGATGCACTCGATCGTGCGGGCCCCGGTGTTGTCGGCGACGCGAAGGCGCGTCGAGGCCTGGATCACGCCTGACCCTCCTCACCCTCGGCATGTCGGCCGGGGTGTGCGGCGGCGTGGATCGCTTCGGTCGTCTCGGCCTCCTCGGCCGGGATGACCTCGCCTGCCCGCTCCTCGCCCGCACGGGAGAGGACGGACACCAGGCGCCAGCGCTTGGTGGCGGAGAGGGGGCGCGACTCCTCGATGAGGACCGTGTCGCCGATCTTCGCCTCGTTGCGCTCATCGTGGGCCGCGAACTTGGTCGAGGCCTTCATGACGCGCTTGTACAGGGGGTGGCGCGTCAGGCGCTCGACGGACACGACGATCGTCTTGTCCATCTTGTCGCTGACCACGCGGCCGACCTTTGTCTTCCGCTGTCCCTTCACGGGGTTTGTGGCTCCTGCGGTGGGCATCCCGACGCTCCTACTCCGCCGAGCGCGGCGCGGTTGCCCGCTCGCGCTTGACGGTGAGGATCCGGGCGATCGTCCGTCGCGTCGCCGGGATCTGGCTGTAGTCCTTCAACTGGCGGGTCGACAGGGCGAAGCGGGCCTGCCAGAGGTCCTGCTTGGCATCCCGAAGGCGATCGTCCAGCTCGTGGTCCGTGAGCTTCCGGACCTCACCGATCTCCATCGGTGACCTCCTTCGCGGTCTCGCGGACGACGACACGGGTCGCGACCGGGAGCTTGTGGGAAGCGAGACGCATGGCCTCGACGGCCGCCTCGTGCTCGACTCCCGCCATCTCGAACAGGATCCGTCCGGGTCGCACGACGGCGACCCAGTGATCCGGCGCGCCCTTGCCGGAGCCCATCCGGGTCTCGGCCGGCTTCTTGGTCGCCGGCTTGTCCGGGAACACGCGGATCCAGATCTTGCCTCCGCGCTTGACCGAGCGGGTCATCGCGCGCCGGGCGGCCTCGATCTGCCGGGCCGTGATCCAGGCCGGCTCCAGGGTGGCCAGGCCGTAGTCGCCGAAGGCGACGGTATGTCCACCCTTCGCCGCCCCGGACATCCGGCCGCGCATCACCTTGCGGTGCTTGACGCGCTTCGGCATCAGCATGGCGTCACACCCCCTGCGCGGCGGCAGCCGCGGCAGTGGCGGGAACGGCAGCAGCCTCGCGGCGCTTGCGCTCCACCGGGATCTCGCCCTTGTAGATCCAGACCTTGACGCCGATGCGCCCGTAGGTCGTGTGGGCGTGAACCTGGCCGTAGCTGATGTCGGCGCGCAGGGTGCCGAGCGGGATGCGACCCTCGCGGTCCCACTCGCGGCGCCCCATCTCGGAGCCGCCGAGGCGTCCGGCGAGGGCGATCTTGACGCCCTTGGCCCCGGCCTTCATCGAGCGCTGGATCGACTGCTTCATCGCCTTCTTGTAGGCGACGCGGCGCGTCAGCTGCTGCGCGATGTTGAGCGCGACGAGGTACGCGTCGAGCTCCGGCTGGCGGATCTCCTTGATCTCCAGCTTGACCTTGCGCTTGGTCAGGTCGCCGATCTCCTTGCGCAGGATCTCGACGTTCTGGCCGCCGCGGCCGATCACGATGCCCGGCTTCGCGGTGTGGATCGCGACCGTCACGTGGTTGATGCCACGCTCGATCTCCACGCCGCTGACGCTGGCGTTCGCGAGCCGCCGGTCCAGCAGCTGCCGGATCGAGATGTCCTCCTTGAGGAGGGTGGTGTACTCCTTGTCGGCGTACCACTTGGCGGTCCACGTTCGGGTGTAGCCCAGGCGGTAGCCGTACGGATGGACTTTGTGTCCCATGCCTAGGCCTCCCGGTCGGCCACGACGACCGTGATGTGCGTCATGGGCTTGTGGATCGGGAAGGCCCGACCCTGGGCCCGCGGCCGCCATCGCTTGATCGTCGGGCCCTCGTTGGCAATCGCGTCGGCGACGATGAGCTCGTCGGCCGATCGGTTCAGGTTGTTCTCGGCGTTGGCCGTCGCGCTCTTCAGGACGCGCGCGACGTCGCGCGCGGCCGCCTGCGGCATGAACCGCAGGAGCGCAGCAGCTTCCTCCACCGGCTTGCCCTTGATCGCCTCGGTGATGAGGCGGGCCTTCCGCGTGGAACCTCGCAGGTACTTGGCAGTGGCAGAGACGCGCACGTCGTATCGCTCCTCTACCGCAGGCCGCCGGCCCGGTCGGCGGTCTTGCCGTGCCCGCGATACGTGCGGGTGGGGGCAAACTCGCCGAGGCGGTGTCCGACCATGTTTTCGGTGACGTACACCGGCACGTGCTTCTTGCCGTTGTAGACGGCAATCGTGTGCCCGATGAAGTCGGGGAAGATGACGGACGCGCGCGACCAGGTCTTCAGCACCTTGCGCTCGCTCCGCTTGTTCATGTCCTGCACCCGGGCAAGAAGCCGGGGCTGGACGAACGGTCCCTTCTTGACCGATCGCGACATGCTCTAGCTCCTCACTTATGACTTGCGGTGACGGCTGCGGACGATGAGCCGGCTCGTCGCCTTGCCGCGCCGGGTCCGGTAGCCCATCGCCGGCTTGCCCCAGGGCGTCTTGGGAGGCATGCCCGTCGGGCTCTTGCCTTCGCCGCCGCCGTGGGGGTGGTCCCGCGGAGTCATCGCTACGCCGCGGACCTCCGGACGCAGGCCCATGTGGCGCGCGCGTCCGGCCTTGCCGAGGCTCTGGTTCTCATGCTCGACGTTCGACACCTGCCCGATGGTGGCCATGCACCGCATCGGGACCCGGCGCACCTCGCCCGAGGGGAGGCGGACCTGGGCCAGGTCACCTTCCTTGGCGAGCAGCTGGGCCGACGTGCCGGCGGACCGGACGATCTGGCCACCCTTGCCCGGGATCAGCTCGATGTTGTGGATGGTCGTGCCGAGCGGGATGTTCGCGATCGGCAGGGCGTTCCCCAGGCGGGCGTCGACATCGGGCCCGGAGACGACGACGTCCCCGACCTTCAGGCCGTTCGGGAGGAGCATGTAGCGCTTCTCGCCGTCCCGGTAGTGGAGCAGGCCGATGCGGGCCGAGCGGTTCGGGTCGTACTCGATCGTCGCGAGGCGGGCCGGCACGCCGGTCTTGTCGCGCTTGAAGTCGATCCGGCGGTAATGGGTCTTCTCGCCGCCGCCGCGGTGGCGCACGGTGAGCCGGCCCTGGTTGTTCCGGCCCGAGCCACGCTTCATCGGCTCGAGGAGCGGCTTGTGGGGCTGGTCGGTGGTGATCTCCTCGAAGGTCGAGCGAGTCATCCACCGGCGGCCCGGGGACGTTGCCTTGTAGCTTCGCAGCGGCATTCCTACACCCCCTCGAAGAACTCGATCTTCTGGCCGGGGGCCAGGGTCACGATCGCCTTCCGCCAGGCGGAGGTATGGCCGGTGATCCGGCCTCGCTTCGTGCCCCGCCGCTTCTCCTTCGACTTCGAGGTCAGCACGTTGACGGCGACGACGGTCACCTTCTCCTTGCTGTACAGCTCCTCGATCGCGGCCTTGATCTGGATCTTGTTCGCCTTGTCGTGCACGGCGAACGTGTACTTGCCCCGCCCGGACTCGTCGATCGACTTCTCCGAGATCACCGGGCGGAGGATGATGTCGGCGGCGATCAGCGCGGTCACGCGTACACCTCATCCATGCGGGCCAGAGCCGGCTGCTCGATCAGGATCGCGTCCGCGTTGAGCAGGTCCACGACGTTGAGCGAGTCGGCGAGGATCACCGACACCGATGGCAGGTTGGCGGCCGAGCGGAGGAGCATCTCGTCCTTCGCGGGTGCCACCACCAGGACGCGGCGCTCGTGGCCATCCCCGGCGCCGAGCGCCAGGAGGATGCCCGCGAAGACCCTCGTCCGGGGCTCGGTGTCCATGCCGAACGCGTCGATCACGCGGATGGCGTCATCGCCCAGCTTGGCGGTCAGCGCCGAGCGGAGCGCCAGGCGGCGCATCTTCTTCGGCAGCTTCTGGTCGTAGGAACGCGGGTGCGGGCCGAAGACGACACCGCCACCGCGGTAGTGCGGAGCAGAGCGGGTGCCCTGGCGCGCGCGGCCGGTGCCCTTCTGGCGGTAGGGCTTCTTGCCGCCGCCGCGAACCTCGCCACGGGTCTTGGTGTCGTGGGTGCCGAGATGGCGCCCGGCCAGCTGGGCAACGACCGCCTGGTGGAGGACGGCCTCGTTGACGGTTGCCCCGAAGAGCACCTCGTTGAGGTCGACGCTCCCGACGGTTGCGCCCGTCCGGTCGTAGAGGGGTGTCTGCGGCATCGTCAGGCCTTCCGAACGAAGGTGAGCGCGCCGGGCGCCCCGGGGACGGAACCCTTCACGAGGATCAGGTTCCGCTCGGAGTCCACGCGGACGACGCGCAACTTCTTGATCGTGACCCGCTCGTGTCCCATGTGGCCACCCATCTTGAGGCCCCTGTAGACGCGACCGGGCGTGGTGCCGGGGCCGATGGAGCCCGGCCTGCGGTAGTTGTCCGAACCGTGGGTCTTGGGTCCGCGCGAGAAGTTGTGGCGCTTCACGGTGCCCGCGAAGCCCTGACCCTTGGAGACGCCGATGATGTCGACGAGCTCGCCCTCGGCGAACAGCTCACCAACCGTCAGCTGCTGGCCGACGGTGTACTCGTCGGCGCTGTCCAGCCGGAACTCGCGGATCGTCTTGACCCGCGGCAGGTCCTTCAGCTGGCCGGCCAGCGGCTTCGTCAGCCGCTTGCGCTCGCCGGCTCCAAGCTGGACGGCCGTGTAGCCATCCCGAGCCTCGGTCCGGAGGCGCGTCACGGTGTTCGGGGTGACCTGCACCACCGAAACCGCGACCATCGTCCCGTC